>OBIY01000067.1_pt1 | contig 41069 bp, 47 predicted proteins | sample 1519841 | NCBI WGS metagenome assembly OBIY01 (sample SAMN03019774, study PRJEB22545) | beach sand metagenome | biome: beach; feature: sea beach; material: beach sand | place: USA: Municipal Pensacola Beach, FL | collected 2010-07-30 | depth 30-40 cm m
AAGCGGCGAAGCAGACCAAAAAATTTTCTCTCCTCTTTCCGCCTTGCGGCGGGGGGTCTGGGGGGAGCCGCACAAAAAAATGAAAGGAAAATTTTTGGGTTTGCCGCGCGAGCGGAGCGAGCGCCCCGAGGCGCGTCAGCAATTCTTTTCAAAATGGGTTCGCGCAAAGGTTAATATTTCACCGCCAATGAAAAACCACCCGGGCGCGATTGAGCGTTCGGGTGGTTTTTACTACACAGCGTACACTTACCCCATCACTTTCTTCCCTGCCATAATCGCGATAAAGATACCGAGCATGATGAGAATAATGGTTCCACCGGTTGAAAGGTCGTAATAGAACGACAACACGATTCCTGAGAGCACCGAAAATACTGAGATCGCCTCTGCATATAAAATAGTTTGCATAAAGCTTTTGTGTAACTGTAGTGCTGCAATAACCGGAATGACAATAAGCGCAGCAATAAGAAGTACTCCCACAACCGGAATCGCGAGCGAAATCGTTAACGCTGCTAACACTATTAGAATAGTGTTTATCAACCCAACTGGTACACCACTAACTCGTGCTGAATCTTCGTCAAATGTGATGTAGAGCAATTCTTTATAAAAAAGTATGAGTGTCGTTGCAGCTATTACGGCAAGAATCGCAATGGTGTATACATCAGACTGCGTGACCGTAACAATTGAACCAAACAAGTACTTAAATAGGTTCGTATTAAATCCATTCCCCAGTGAAATAAGCACCGTGGCTAACGCCAAACTTCCCGAGAGAAATAGTGCAAGAGCAGACTCCCCATAAATGCGACCCGTGGTGCGCAATCGTTCAATCCCCAACGAAGAGGCAACCGTGACTCCAAGCGCGGTTAGTACCGGGTTTACTCCCAAGAGAATACCTACAGCAATACCCGCGAGCGACACGTGTGCAAGCGTGTCGGCAATAAGTGAGTAGCGTCGAAGCACCAAGAATATACCAATGAGCGGTGCAATAAGTGCCACAATGATGCCGGCTTCAAAACCACGCACCATAAAACCGTACTGAAAGATTTCTAGAATGTTCATGCGTGTGGATGTGCAACAGCGTGCGTGCTTTTAAAGTATGCATCGACTGACTCGTGGAAGAACAAGGTGCGGTCGATGCACGCGATATGCATCGACTCGTGCGCCACGTTCTCTATATCGTGCGTTACCAAAACCACCGTGAGGTCGAGCTCGTCGTTGAGCTTGCGAAGAAGTGCATAAAACTCATCACGAACTTTCCTTTCCACTCCAACCGTCGGTTCATCCAGAAAGATGATTTCCGGATTCCCCGCAAGTGCACGTGCGATGAAGACACGCTGCTGCTGTCCGCCGGAGAGATCGCCAACGAGGCGGCTTCGGTGCTCCCACATACCTACCTGCTCAAGTGCCCTCCTGGCATATTCTCTATCTTCTTTTGTGACACGGTTAAAGAGTCCACGTATACCATACCGACCCATAACAACTACCTCTTCAACAGTGGTCGGGAAGTTTTTATCGAACGCCGTTGCCTTTTGCGGCACATAGCCGATACGTGAACGCTCACGAAAGTCGCTTACGTCCTTGCCAAAGAGTCGCACGCTTCCTGAAGAAGGTTTGAGTAGTCCGAGAATTATTTTAAGGAGTGTCGTTTTGCCTGAACCGTTGCCTCCTACGATGGCAAGATAGTCCCCTTTATGGATGGAGAAGTTGATGTTACGTAATACTTCGTGCTCGCCGTATGAGAACGAGACGTCATCTACCTCAATGATATTCTTTGTATGGTCTACCTGGTGCACGATAACGCTATTGTAAGGTTTGTGAGGTTATTTTGCATCTGAGTGAAGTAGTTCTCACCGTTTGCGATTTCTTCGCTGCTTAACCCCTCAAGTGGATTGAGTACGAGTGTCTGCGCGCCAACCTCGTTAGCAATGGTTTCTGAGAGCTTCGGACTCACAAGTGTCTCAAAGAAAATATATTTTACATTATGTTCGCGCGCAAATTCGGTTATGGCTACTAGTTCCTGTGCAGATGGTTCTTCATCAGGAGAAAGTCCTGAGATGGGCATTTGTGTAAGTCCATACTCTGCTGCAAGGTAGCCAAATGCCGCGTGTGAAGTAATAAAGGTACGTGTCTGACATGTCGCGAGTCCTTGGCGATACTCAGTATCAAGAGCAGCGAGACGTTCTTGCAGTTCTTCAGCGTTTGCCTGGTAATGCTCAGCGTTTACCGGATCAGCCGCAATAAAGCCTGCAGTAATTTTCTCTACCATGCGAGCCGCAAGCACCGGAGAAAGCCATACATGTGGATCCAACACGTGTTCTTCTTCATGTTCGTCATGTATCACTTCTTCTTCATGTTCATGTTCATGGTCGTGGTCGTGTGCCTCTATTTCAAGACTCATCAAACCCTCACCAGCCACTACAACAGTAGTCGCGGTGGAGTCGATATCTTTTCGAACACGATCCCCCCATGTTTCTGTCTCTCCACCATTGAGTACGAGAAGACCACTTTGTTCGATACGAGCAAGTTCTCGCGGCGTTGGTTCATAATCATGTGCCTCAGCGCCTGCTGGCGTTATGTTGGTGACCGATGCATATTCGCCGCCAATTTGTTCTGCGAAAAAGTACACAGGATAGAAACTCGCCACCACAGAGAGCCTGCCATCTGTGGTTTCTTCTGTGTCGTTTCCGCCAAAGCCAAACATGACAACAACACCAAGTACAACGAGCGTTACTGCTAAGATAAGGATATTTCGCGTGTTCATACGTTACTTTGTTAGTGTCATTAATTACTATAAATTACAAATGAAAAGCATAGCAGCGATGTACTCTAAACGCAAGTTTATTGCATTTGTAGTATGTGCGGTGAATACAGTCGTAAAAAGTGATCATTTGGTCAGTGAGTACGTGCTGGGTATACTCTAGGTATGCTTGAACTACGACTCGGTATATATCGCCACTACAAAGGAAGAGAATACGAAGTCATCGGTACCGCACACCATAGTGAAACGCTCGAACCTCTCGTTGTGTACCGTGCGTGTTACGAGTCTGAAGAATTCGGTCCCGACGCACTCTGGGTACGCCCACTCGCCATGTTTACTGAAACCGTAACCGTCGACGGCACGGAAGTGCCGCGATTTTCATACACCAGGAACGCATGAATCACCAAAATGGGCCCATTTTGGTGATTTATCTTATTTTTAACCCGTCTATTTAGAACCGTTTTCGGATGCTTGATGATTCGGAAATGTCTTCGGTTAGCTCCGGGTCGCCATCATAGCGAACGTCGCTACTATACTCGGCAACAATCGTGAGTACATCGGTTTCTCCAATTACTGCATCGCTGGAATGACGCACCGCTACAGACGTCTTTTCGTTCACCACATCCGTCGTTGACAGATGCGACGCATACCAAAGCTCGGCATCAAGTGTGTCGATAACACCGGCGAGAATGACATCCGAAGAATGCGTGAGGTCGACTGATACCGTTTCTGCAGTAACCGTGATGTTGCCGTTTGATGCGTGTGAGAAGTCCAGTGTAAGTGTGTCAGTAATGAGTTCATCAATCACTACATTGGTTCCATACTTTGCTTCAAGTGCCGTGAGTGTCGGTGTAGTAATCACAACATCTACCGCTGCGTTAAAGCAGCCGATACACACTCTGTTTTGTTCCTTTGTATCAAGTACGAGTACTCCGTTGTGGACCGCGAATGTGCGCTGCGCGACACTTTCCTCCTTCCCTTCCAGAGTTATTGCATATACATCGCCTTGTTCAATGCGTACGGTGTCTCCTGAGTGTATGCGTATGGTGTCGAATGTTTCGAGTTCATGTACCTGTTCAACAGTTGGCATGTTTTCGTAGTACGATCGATACTCGGGAATAATGCTTGATGCTGCGTGTCCGACACCAAAGAGCGCCGCGATCCATGCGAGTACGAATGCCGCAGTGAGTACACCAGTAAACTTGTTTTCTTTCTTTACGAGCGACCAGCCGGCAATCACCGCGACGGCCGCCGGAATGAAGAGCAATACATAGCCTGAAATAACGCCGAGTGCATAGGTACTGCCGAGTGTTACATACAGTGGCGTTGCAAAGAATCCCGCGTTCATGCCAAAGTGCAGGATTGTTGCACCAACGGTGAGCGCGATGATGTCGATAATACCGAACACCATGAGAAGTACTCCAAAAATAATACGCGCCCATGGTCCGATATTAGAAAGTATTGTTCGTACAACACCAACGCACCATTTAAGAATCGAGAATGGTACTGCAAGAATACGCACGAGTGTCGATGTGTGCCGTTGTGTATCGACGGTACTTATTTTCTCCTTTACCAGCTTCTCAAACTGACGAAGCGTGACCGGCTCACCCTGCATCTCCATTTTCTGCGATACGGTTTCAGCGGCAGGCATAACAATCCAGAGAATGAGGTACGCAAGAATACCAATGCCGTTAAAGAAGATCGAAAGCACGAAGAGCAATCGAATGAATACCGGGTCAACACCAAAGTATGCGGCAATACCTGAAGCAACTCCGGCAATTATTTGGTCATCGGTGTTACGGTAGAGCTTCTTTCGTGGTGTGTATGGAATGCCGTCACCATTTTCGGGCTCTTCTGCCTCCATGTCGTCAGCAATTTGTTTAAAGTCTTCAGTTGAGCCCATCTCGGCAATGATTGCCTCAACATCAGTAATGCGAATGACCTTTTTGTCTTTTCCGCGTGCAAACTTCTCAGCAATGCTAAGCTCTATGTCGTCAACGATTTCGTTCTGCTCATCTGAGTGCCGAAAGTGTGCACGAATGCTCTCAAGGTATTCGTGCAGCTGTGCGTATGCGTCTTCTTCGATAGCGAAGACGACTCCGCCGATGGTGATATTAACTACTTTTTTCATATGCTTTTTTAAGAGTATTAATAGAACTGCTGAGAATAGTCCATGTTTCGAGCAACTCGTCCAACACCCGCTCGCCCACTTTGGTTAGCGTGTAGTACTTTCGTGGCGGTCCACTTTTCGACTCTTTCCATTCGTACTCCACGAGCCCATTTTTCCGCAAGCGGCTGAGTAACGGATACAGCGTTCCCTCTACGATGATGAGGTCTGCTGCTTTAAGCTTTCGCAAAATATCTGATGCGTACATCTCACCTTCTGCCAGAATAAGTAGGATGGGAAACTCGAGTAACCCTTTGCGCATTTGCACACGTGCGTTTTCAACGTTGAACGTAACCTGTTGCATGCCCCAAGCGTAACACTAGGTACCTTGCTTTGCAAGGTACCTGTGGATATCGTACTTTGAGATATAGAAAGACGCCGAGCAGCATGGGCCGCTCGGCGTCTTTTCGTTGCACGTTCTAGAGCATGCGACCAAGCACGCTCCCGCCCAGAGCCCCACCAACAGCGAGGGATACGAGCCCCCAAGCCGATTTTGAATCCTCGGGACTGATTTGAGGAGCCAGCAAGATCATACCGATCCCCAAAAGAGCAATGCTGATTACAAGGAGTATAACTTTCGTAACCACGGTAAGCTCCTTTTATGTGAACGCGTGAACGAAAGATATATTTTAACATGAATTAAAAATACGTCAAGTATCCTCTAGACATGTATAATGGGCGGTATGCACCCAACTGATTTACTTACGCAGCACTTTCGTTTGGTGAAGCAACAGAAAGCCGCGTTGGAAAAGCTTGATATTCATACTGTGCAAGACCTGCTCTTCCACTTCCCGAGTCGGTATGAAGACGTCGGCGCAGCTCGCCGCATCATTGACATTGTACCCGATGAGGTGGTGACGGTGTACGGAGAACTCAGTAATCTTGAAAAGAAACTCTCGTGGCGCACCAAGCGATATGTTATTGAGGGGACGCTCAGTGATGCGACCGGGAGTGTAAAAATACGCTGGTTTAACCAACCGTACGCGGCACAGATGTTTGAACACGCTTCATTTGTGAAAGTCACCGGCAAGCCAACCGGTACGAAAACATTTTATTTTGCCAATCCAGCCGTTGAGGCGGTTCCAGGACTGCCAGAGTCTATCGGCAGTGGAGACGTTGATGCACTCTTTCCTGTGTATCCGGAGAGTCGAGGTATCAGCAGTCGATGGATATATCATGCGCTACAAAAAATACTTGAAAGTGGTGCACATGAACGTATAGAGGATGCTATTCCAGAAGCGGTGCTTGCTGCATACAAACTTCCAAAGCTCGCAACAGCACTCGTATGGATACACTCCCCGCACGCACAGCGTGATGCGAGTGCGGCACGAAAGCGATTCGCATTTGAAGAGGTCTTTCTCATACAAGTGGCACACCAAAAAAACTTGCATGAAACGCACGCGCTCAAGGCACCACACGTACGCGCTGAGGTGGATGCCCTGAAGAGTTTTATGCAGGCGCTTCCGTACACGCCAACCAACGCACAAACAAAAGCAATCCAGGACATCATGAGCGACTTCACAAAAGGATATCCGATGTCACGCTTACTTGAGGGAGACGTCGGCTCAGGAAAGACGACAGTGGCTGCAGCTACCATGTACGCGATTGCGCGCGGTGCAGTAGACGGAAAGCAGTATGCACGCCCACAAGTTGCCTATATGGTACCGACGGAAATCCTAGCAAAACAACAGTTTGCGGGGCTTATTGAAGCGTTTGAGCACTCACCTATCCCCGTTGCATTGATTACCGGCAGCGGGTGCCAAAAGTTTCCGTCGAAAGTAAATCCAAAGGAAGCGACAAAAATATCGCGTGCGCAACTTACGAAATGGGTCGCGAACGGCGAGATTCCGATTGTTGTTGGTACACATGCACTCATACAAAAAACTATTTCCTTTGAGAACCTTGCGTACGTGGTGATTGATGAACAGCATCGCTTTGGCACCGCACAACGGAGAAAGCTCGCACAAAAAGATGGGTCAGCACCACACTTGCTCTCTATGACCGCGACCCCTATCCCCCGCACACTTGCACTCACCATCTACGGTGACCTTGATTTGTCGGTACTTGATGAACGCCCGGCAGGACGAAAAGAAATCCGTACGATGGTTGTGCCTCCAAAGAAACGCGAAGACGTCTACACTGCAATCCGCAGTGAGTTGCACAACGGTAGACAAGCGTATGTCATCTGCCCACGCATCGACGAACCTGACCCCGAGAAAGCGCTCGCCCTACGAGTGAAGTCGGTTACCGCAGAAACGAGCCGTCTGCAGAAGGGGTCGTTCAGTGAATATACTGTTGGCTCCCTACACGGCAAAATGACCCCGACAGAAAAAGAAAAAGTGATGCATGCTTTTGAAGCCGGAGACATTGATATTCTCGTTGCAACATCCGTCGTGGAAGTGGGTGTGAACGTGCCGAACGCCACTATGATTGTTATCGAAGGCGCTGAACGCTTTGGCTTGTCACAACTACACCAGCTTCGCGGGCGGGTACAACGTTCAAGCTATCAGCCGTACTGTTACCTATTTACTGATAGCAAAACGCAAACATCACTCGCCCGCCTGAAAGCACTTGAAAAAGCAACTGACGGATTCGCACTCGCAGAAGAAGACTTAAAATTGCGTGGTGCCGGACAGCTTGTCGGTACCCAACAATGGGGCATTTCAGACATTGGTATGGAAGCCCTGCAAAATATAAAGATGGTTGAAGCTGCACGAACAGAAGCAAAAAAACTCATTGAACGTGATCCGACACTATCAGCGCATCCGCGTATCAGTGAGCGTATCGCGCGTACGCGGGATACGCTCCACATGGAGTAACTGAGTTGGTAGTTGGTAGTGCATAGTTGATAGTGCCACGAAACCTAAACACAAAAACATTCAGTTAACTGAATGTTTTTGAATATACATGTCTTAAGTCCGTGTTAGTTGCAGGCTCCTTCGCGCCAGAACTCGGCTTTTGCGGTTTCAAGCGCACATCGATTCGCGAATGTTTGATACGAATCCGCGCACACATATCCTGACGGACAGGTATTTGCTACTCGTCCACATACCGGTGTGTTTGGATATGAACATGCCGGACCGGTTGTTGGCGTACCTGCGACAAAAATAGTCTGTTCATTAAACGGCACAACCGTAAGCGGTACGTAGTTTAGTACGCGTAGTGTACGGACTGTGTATGTTCCGGGGTTGGCATATGTGTGCGAAAAACTTTTACTTACCGTAAACGAGCCACAGTCGCCTGATTCACCCTCGTATACATCTGCAGGAGAGCCATCTCCCCAATCAATGTGATATGACGAACACGATTCGTTACGTCCGGAGAACGCAACGGTGACCGAAAGCGGCGCAACGCCGGTGGTAGGCGTTACTGCCAGTGTTAGTGCGTTTGTTCGCACTTCTTCGACAACCACTTCCCATTTTCCAGTAACACCAAGCTGTCGCAGTGGTGCATTTCCTGACTTAAATGTCACTGCGTATGTGCCTGCCCGGCTATACGTATGTGTAAGTGACTCAGTACCGACATCTTGTGTGCAGTTTACAAATTGTGCCGGTTCATGGCGGTCCGAATTGCCATCGCCCCAGCTCACTTCGTAGGACGTACAGTTGGAACTGGCAACCGGAAAGGTAACGCTGGTCGTAAACGGTGCGACTCCCTTTGTCGGGTTCAGTGAAAGCCCTGATTGCGCTGGCGAACCCACTGAAACGGCAGTTCGTCCGACGACAGGGGCTTGCGAGAGCGGTCCATGCGCCGCACGAAGTGTCACTTCGTGCACTCCAGCAACTTCATACGTGTGTGTTGCGCGTTTGTGTGCAATGTCTTTTGTACACCCGGCAGCGTTGCCTGCATCAAACACGAGCGGTGCACTACCGTCTCCCCAATCCAGATAATACGACGAGCACGACGAGCCATTGAGTGAAAATGTTGCCGTAACTTGCAGGGGCACCGGCCCTACTTCGGGAGTAATAACGAGTCCACGAGCGATTGCTGCATTAGTGGTTACGGTTGTTGCGCTTCCTGTAGTTGCGCTACCACAGTGTGCACGCATCGCACTGAGTGTGCGTGGACCAACCACGCCAAAACCAGTAGTCGCAGGTGTTCCCTGTGCTACAACGCCATACTTTGCCTGCCATCGTTGTACTGCGGCTTGCGTAAGCGAACCGTAGTAGCCACTGATTATTGCGTCCGGATAGACACTCGGGTCAGACGCGAGAAATGTTTGTAGCTGTGTCACTGCTGACCCCTCATCTCCATAGCGAAGTACTTGCGTTCCACTGAAGCATGTGCCGCGCGCGACAGTACTTGTTGGCACCGTTCCAACGGTTGTCTGCACTGGCCCGACGCTACCACCTTCAATACGTTGTAATTGTCCTTGCAGGGTTTGTACTTGCGAAAGGAGTGCGTTGATGCGCGCGAGTATTTCATCATTTGTAAGCGCACGAGACACACTCGGCATGAAGATAAGGCCAACGAGAAAGAATGAAAGAACTAAAAAGCGAGCGTGCATGTTATTTAAAAATACTGCGAATAAAATTTTCTATCGCGACAATGACTGAAGCGAGTTGCTTATTTACTGCTGCACTACTACTATCGATAGTGATAGTCACTTGATCGATGACGACACCATCTTTTATCAGCACTGCAGTAAATGTGCCGTCTTGTGTGTACCGATATGAGACGGTGCGTGTATATGACGTACATGCATCTGCCGGATATGGTTGTGGTGAACTATTGGAGTCTCCAAAGTGAATAGTGTAAAAACCACCATCACAGCTTCGTGCCGTGTTTATCTCGGCGGTAAACTCAACTGTTCGTGCACCGGCGTTTACGATACGGTAGCGAAGGCTATCATTTGTATTTGTACCAGCATTCGAGGTGTCGAAATATTGATAACACTGTGGTGTGCTTGCCTGGATACAATACCGCTTGGTGCATGTCTCAGGACCGCCGACGAAACTACGTGTACACGTATTACATCCATCTGTCCAACTGCGACATGAACTGGTAATCGCGTTGTTTCCCGGTGTCGTTGCTGCTTTTGTAACATGTACCGTACATGCTTGCTCATCAAAGTACGCATTTGGGTGTGCTTGCTGTAATCGAGCGGTATATACTGCCGGCGCGATATAAGTGTGCGTGAATTCTGCATAGTGCGAATTTTGGTCGGTGCATGTTTGTAGTGGTGTCGTCTGTCCGTCCCCCCAGTTAATGGTGTAGGTGAGGTTTCCATCACACAAACTGCCACCCAAAAGGACTCGTGCGCGTACTGAGTGCGGTGCGACTCCTGCGTTTGGCTCTACAAAACACCCACTCGTACTACCGGTGCGTGCCAGTATTGTAAGTGTTTGCTGTTTCCATTGAAGATCATCGAGTGCGGCGCGTCCTGCGCGAACACGTGCTGTGTATACTCCTGGATTCTGATACACATGTCGAAACTCACGTGTGTACCCTTGTGCCGCAATACATGGTGAATTCCCCGCTTCTTTGCGAACCGCTTGGGTACCGTCACCCCAGTCGATTTCATATGAGGTGCACGACAGTGGTGCATCAGAGTGTAGAATCATGCCCGCAGTAAACGGCGCGTATCCTTGTGTGGTTGAAAATGTTGGGTATGCATGCGCATTTGGATCAGTTGGGTAACTATTTTCATCCGGTCCCAATACCTCAACGCGTAATGTGCCGACCGTCGGTAGTCCAGACACTGCACCTTTTCCGATACGTACATTAACCATGTACATACCGGAGGTTGAATACGTGTGTGTTGCGGTGTTGCGAGAGATATCTTTTGTACAGTTTGTTGTGTTTGCAGCCTCTTTGATGACCGGCACACTGCCGTCACCCCAGTCGAGTGAATACGAGGTGCATGACGAACCCTCGATTGAGAAACTTGCTTCAACCGTTAATGGCGCTTTTCCGGTTACTGGTGACACAGTGAAGCCATGTGTCTGCCCTGTGGCGGTTGGTGTCGCGACACCACCTACAACACACGAGTTCTTTATCGCCCACCGCGTACGAGGACCCACACGACCGTATCCGGTTGACGCATAGTCCCCTTGCGTTACGATGCCGTGTCGTTCTTGGAATCGTTGTACTGCTCGTTCAGTTGCCGGTCCAAAATACCCGGTGATCTCTCCTTCTGGATAAAGCGTCCGGTCTTGCGCGAGGAAGCGTTGCAACATGGTTACCTCAACCGCAACCTGTGCATCACGATTACCTCGCTCAAGATTAAATTGTAAGTCCGGACATCCGCTGTATTGGAACGTTGCGCCACCCGATGACGTCGTCGTTGACGGTACCACAGTCGACGTTGTGTTGCTTTGCAACTGTGCTTGTAGTGCCTGTATCTGTGACAGTAGTGCAGAAATTTGCTGTCGTAGTTGTTCAGCGGTTTGTGCGTGTGCCACAAATGGCGTACTTACACTCAGTACACAAAAAAGCATCAGTGTTACAGCCCAGGGGCGCATCTGCATATACCTATACTATACGGCAAAGAAACCCGCTATAAAAACGGGTTTCGTGGATACAGTAGATACTTCACAACGAATTAGCATTCTCCTTGGTGAAGTAATTCAAACCCCTCAAACTGGTAGTTGTCGAGCTGACATTGATTTCCGAACGTTTTTGTCTCACCTGAGCAGTATCCTTCGTGTAAACCGTCAACACAGATACCGTCGTTTGGTCGGAAAATTCCACACACCGGTGCGTACTGGAGTGTACATGCGGTGGTTCCCGCGCCTTTTACGGTAATTGTTTTTGTTGCAGCAACTCGCGGTGTGCGGTCACCCGTGCCAAACCCGGAAGGAATGGCGTACAGTGTTGCAGTGTATGTTCCTTGTTGTGTGTACGTGTGAGTGATGGCATCGGTTACGTTTGGATTACATGACGCTGTCTTCGCACGAGCAGAACCGTCTCCAAAATCAATCTCGTAGTCAGGTCCGTCGACACAACTTGAGCCGCTCGGTGCGTTGAACGTCACGGTAAGTGGTGCACGTCCCGAACTTGGTTGTGTCTCAAACATGACACCAAAGTCAGGAAGTCCCGGATTTGTGTTGTCGCCAAAGTACGCTTCACACTTTGGGATACCCTGCCAGATACACGCGCGCAGTGTACATGCCATTGGACCTCCTGGGTAGCTTCGTGAACAGGTATTGCAGCCGTCATTCCATATTTTGCAACTATTCGGTGCTGTCGTATTGTTTTGGTTGTTGCATTCACCTTCGTAGAGCCATTGCGCGCCTGCTGCATTCAACTGACATGTGTTGCCGTATGTTTTAATTTCACCGTTGAGCTGTCCACAGACCGGTGCGTACTGGAGTGTACAGAATGTTGGTCGGTCACCATCGTTCGATGAGCCACCGCCGCAGAAGCTTTTGAATGCAGAACGTGTCTGTGGACCAACGACACCGAAACCGGTAGTCGCAGGCGTTCCCGCGGCAACCACACCATGCTGCGCTTGCCATCGTTGCACGGCTGCCTGAGTGATTGGTCCAAAATAGCCGGTGATTACCGGGTGTGTGTATACACCTGCATTGCGAAGGAAGCTCTGAAGTGCTGATACGTCTGCACCTGATGTACCAAGCCAAAGATTGCGAGAGAGTCCCGGGCATTGCGGAGCGCTTGTACTGGTGCCGTTGGAGATATTTTCAACGTATGTGTGTCCATTGTAATTACATTTGCGTGGATATGACTCCATGACTGCATTGCCGGCAGCGACGCACGAATCGAAATCGACAACTACTGCGCCATTGGTTCCAATATGTTGCAATTGTGTCTGCAACGACGTGACTCGTTGTAACAGTTGTGCGATTTGTGCACGCAAATCATCCTGCACTGCTGCATAACTCAGCGTTGGGACAGCGAATGCTGCGATGAGTATGAGTGTTGCTGCTGCTCTTTTGGACATACGTAATAAAAATTACTTAGTAGGTTTGTATATAGTATACACTCGTAATAGACGAGTGTATTACGCTGTACTTACAGTAGACGCAGTAGCATGTTTGGTGCAAAAATGTGTCCGCCCTCCAGGACTCGAACCTGGGACCGCCGAGATATAAGCTCGGTGCTCTAACCAACTGAGCTAAGAGCGGGTTTCACTATAGTAGAGATTTGAATAGCTAATATCAAGCGTAATACTCGTGCTCAAGTACGAGCTGTATATCTTGTATCGCTTGCTCCTTCTCGGTAAACAATGGGTGGTATCCATCGGTTAGATTTTCAAAGAATGTAAGCACTGCTTCAAGGACAGGTTTGTATTTCCTCTTCAACTTCTCATGAAACCTCTCGAGTCGCTCTGCTTTTACCGTATCCCCTAACTCAGCTGCTTCATTCGCACGCTCACGAACCAATCCAATAGTCAGCGCATTTTCTTTCAAGTCTGCCCATTTGATTACCGACGGACTCGCGTCTTGGTTGTAAAAAATATTTTGTATGTACTCAAAATACTGTGCATTTTTGTCAGCAGTATTCTCGAGACTTTGCTCGGTAGTAAGCGGACTCGTAAGTGCCTCAACAAGCAATCGCACTCGGCGATCAAACACGCGTTCGATAGCACCAAGTGCACCATGTCGTTCTATTTCTTTTTCAACCTCCTCTCGTGGCTTGTCATACCACTGATGCACCGCAGCGATTTGCTTCTCAAGCGTAAGCCATTTGGATTGATCCTCCACCGAATCGTGTAGTAATCCGGCCATGCATATATAGAATGCGTCTTCATGATCGCGCGCTATACGCAATGCATTGTGTGCAACTGCAAGTGGGTGCCCAATGAACGGAATCTCCGTATCTGAACGATCCGGCTGCTCTATGTGAATTTTTATCATGAGCCGCAATGCTTCTCTGATTGTGAACTGCTCAGTTTCTGTAAAACGCGCGTCAACATCTACAAGAAACGCGTCAATATCGGGCTGGATACGATGCAATTTCTCGATGAACTCATTCGCTTGTTCAGGCTTTTCCTCGCCGTGCCCAACACCCTCAGCTTCGATTTGTGCCAAATTAGGTGGTGTGCCTAGCGCCATCTCAATGGCGACATCGAGCGTTGGTTCTTTAGTCTCATCAACTACTCCTGGAGCAAGCTCTTTTAGCTTTCGTTCACCGCTACTCCCGACTCTCGTCTCGCCATTTTCCATACAGGAATATTATACACCTGCATGTTCAATATCTTCTTTTTGCTTTGGGGTAATACCGTGTTCACGGAGCAGGTCTTCGAACTCCGGTCGTTCAAGAGTTTCTTTTTCAACTAACTGTGCGGCGATAGCATCAAGTACTTTGCGGTGCTTCGTGAGAATCTCTGTTGCACGCTTGTGTGCATCATCAATGATGTCCTTCACTTCCGCATCGATTTCTGCAGATACCTTTTCTGAATACTCCCGCCCCTGCACACCAGCACCAAAGAGTGCGCGGCCATCATCTCCAGCAAGTGCAACTGTACCGAGTTTCTTCGACATTCCCCATCGAGTCACCATGTTACGTGCAAGATTCGTAAGTACCTGTAGGTCATTTGACGGACCGGTTGTCACGTCATCAAATACCATCTGTTCAGCTATGTAGCCACCAAGCGACACCGCGATGTCGTCAAGAAACTCTCGCTTCGACTGCATCTTGCGGTCTTCAAAGGGCAACTTAAGTGTGTAGCCGGCTGCGCGTCCACGACTGATGACTGAGATTTTGTGTACCGGGTCGGCATACGGCAACACAGACGCTACAAGTGCATGTCCTGCTTCGTGATACGCGGTAATTTCTTTTTCTTTCTTGTTGAGCACATGACTCTTGCGTTCAGGTCCCAACATAACCTTTTCGATAGAGCGAATGAGATCGTACTGAGTTACCTCCTTGCGATTTTCACGCGCGGCAAGAATCGCTGCTTCGTTCATGAGGTTGGCGAGGTCGGCTCCAGAGAATCCCGGTGTACGCTCAGCGATTACTTTCAAATCTGTGTCGGCGTGCAACGGTTTCTTGCGTGCATGAATCGCAAGAATACCCTCACGTCCTTCGCGGTCTGGGAGGTCGATGGTTACGCGACGATCAAAACGTCCTGGGCGCAGCAGCGCAGGATCGAGTACATCGGGACGGTTGGTTGCTGCCATCACAATCACCTTTTCGTTTGGCTCGAATCCATCCATCTCAACAAGTATTTGGTTGAGTGTCTGTTCACGTTCGTCGTTACCACCACCAACACCAGTGCCACGCACACGTCCTACGGCATCAATTTCATCAATGAATACGATTGCCGGAGCAACCTTCTTTGCCAGCTTAAACAAGTCACGCACACGGCTCGCACCAACACCCACAAACATCTCGACAAACTCAGAACCTGAAATACTGAAGAACGGTACATTTGCTTCACCTGCTACTGCACGTGCAAGCAGTGTCTTTCCTGTTCCCGGGCCACCCATGAGCATCACTCCTTTCGGAATACGTGCACCAATTTCAATAAACTTCTTTGGCGTACGCAGGAAGTCAACAATCTCAAGGAGTTCTTCTTTCGCTTCCTTTGCTCCGGCAACGTCATCAAAGAGTACTCGCTGTTGCTTGTCGTCAGGACTTATCATGCGTGCCTTACTCTGACCAAACGTGAACGCCTGCATGCCTGAACCCCTCACTTGTCGTGAGAGATACCAGATAATGAGCACGATAATAACGATTGGAATAAGCAACGGTGCAAGCGTCATAAACCAATAGCGGAAACCGCTTGGATCAACAATGGTTATATTTACCGCGGACAGCGCATCGTGTGTTACCCCATAGTTCGTGAGTGTTTCAGTGAAAGGTGCTTCACTCTCCTTCTTTGACTTCTTTACAACCGACTCTGCATCCTCTGCAGGTGGTTCGTCTGTTGGCGTTTGCGTGTAGGTAACCTCAAGGTTCTGTCCGCTCACCTCAACGGAACTGACGAGTCCGGCGTTAATGTCCGCTGCAAGTTGTGAAAGTGACACTTCTTCTTTCTCGGTGAACATACCGGCAACCGAAGAATAAATAGAGAGAAGTAGCGTAAAGACGAGCAGCGTAATGAGTAGCTGCATCCAAAATCCCCCCTGTGGGAAATGTGGCATCTTCCCCAGCGGGGACTTTTTGTTACCACCAGAAGGCTTTTTAGACCCTGGAGGCGTTGGCTTTTTTGGTGTCTTCATGTACGCGACACTGTACCACAGCCCCGTCAATAAATCACTGCATATCGAAGACGTAGAGCGGTGAAACGTGTATAGTATGCGCATGGCACTCATAGAGAACAAACGCGCGCGTTTTGACTTCGACATCCTCAAAGAGTTTGAAGCAGGTATTGAGTTGCTCGGTAACGAAGTAAAGGCGCTTAGAGACAAACGTGGCAGCTTAGCTGGGGCGCGTGTATTAGTACGTGGCAGTGAAGCATACTTGGTGGGCGCCACTATTCAGCCGTACCAGCCCGGAAATACTGACGATTCGTACGATCCGGAGCGAGTACGCCGCCTACTGCTCACAAAGAAAGAACTCGACGAGCTTGCCGGAGCTGACGTGGCGAAAGGATTGACATTGGTACCAATTTCGTTGTATAATAAAAAAAGAAGATTGAAGCTTTTGTTTGCATTAGCACGTGGTAAGAAAGGTCGTGATAAACGTCAAGACATCAAAGAACGTGAGACAAATATTGCAATTGAACGTGCTCTTAAACGTAGATAGAATGGTGCACGATTAGCCGGTCCCCGCCTTCAATCTGCCTTCGCAGATTGAAGGCGGGGGGTGACTATGTTTCGACAGGAAGCCCTTACGATTATGTGCAAAGTGGCAGTGAGAAGTCTGCCTTACCACTTTCTCAAACCATAAGTGCAACTAAAACTGCACGCGGAGTTCTCTCACCTTTCCAGATGAAGGACTTCGGCTTCGCTTACGCGTAATACGTCTAAGCGACCATCGCATTGTTTGATGTTCGATAGAACAAATGCGGTGTCAAACTTTCGAACTCGGAGAGGTGCCTGACCTGACACTAATCTTAAATCTTCCGGGTCTCGATGTAGTGTGATTTTGTTCACTCTTTACACACTGCATTCAAAACTAGAGTGAGCTACACTTTGTAGAAGCATCTTTGTAAGCTTTCATGGACGGGGTTTCGTAGCCCCCACCTCCACAAGACAAAAACACCCCGTATCAACAGGGTGTTTTTGCTAGAGCTTTGACTCACAACTGTGCTACTATCCCTCACATGCATTACAACACTGACATGGCATGGTTCGTGAATGAGTGCGAAAAGGCAAACTCATTTGCAGAGCTTATACCTCTTGCTCTAGCTGAACTAGATAAATTTCCCGATGGTGCTGAAGTAGTCTGTGGACCAATTAGTACCGGTGGGCAAGGAAACTTGGAAGTTAACTTCAGAGTTTTCGGTGAAACAATTTCGAAACTCATTCATGAAGGAAATTTGATTTTTAGCCAAGTCCCGTACGAAGAGCGAATCTTTTTCTTTCGCAAACGCTGGGAAAACGCGAGTCCAAAAAATGTTGGTCAATACTATATGCCTATATTAGAAGAGTTTTATCATCCACTCATTCAATCAGGACGCATAAGGAAAGGTTGGTTTATTCCCGGGTGGGAATCTTCTTTTGGTGCACGGTGGGAACGTACACATCTTGAAGAAATCGGCGCCGAGATTGTTGAGTTAGATGAAGAGTGGGTTGAGGACATCCTCAACAAAAGCCAAGCGTAAGGACAACACTTCTCCGTTGCAATCTCTTATCCCATTAGTACTATGTAAGTTGGGTAGTCTTGGCAAAGGAGACGAAACCGTGAATCACTCCGAGAAGGAATCCCCGACACCAGCAACGAAAGAGGTGGTGCAAGCGGTAAGGAAAGCACTCGACGATGCTCGCGAAACTGCCGACGAAATACAGAAAGATTCGCGTCTGTCACGAAATTCCCTGTTCATTCCCTATCGCATGGCGTGACCAATATCGTTCATAGCTACCTAGAAGCCCAGTGGAAACACTGGGCTTTCCATAAAATACCCCAAGAAAGCATCAGAATACGAGGTTGAAGAGTAAACAATCCCTCTCTACCACCACGAATATAGTCGTTTTGGTACTCGTGGAGAAAGATGCATTTCAAATCGTAAAAAGTGCCACACGAGATGTGCCGCAAGTAGCACGAGTTGCAAGAGCAGCGCGAGGCCTGCAGCTTTCCAAAAATGTCCGGTAGTTATCCAAAGAAAGGCGTTCGTGATAACAAAGGCAATAAGTCGCCACTCTAGTGAGATGAGTAAAGAATGTACTATCTTTTCTCGCACAGATACATGGTACCACCATTACATGTATACAAAGAGTATGTCGTGTGCATTACAAATCTAATTTAAAGAATGCTTCGACATCTATAGCAGTAGAGTCGCGCTCCGCTACATAATTGAAAACGAAAGCTTCTATCTCTTCTCTGATTCCAGAGGCACGTAAGTTGTTAGCATGCTTTTCTTTCGGGTCTTTTTCTGAGTAATTAAGGAGTTTCTTTCTCTTTTGTTCTAATTCCTTCACATCTTTCGTTTCGAGCGCCTCTATACATATCAAGAAAAATTTGTAGACATTTGTACGCAATGCAGGATTTTGTATAAACGCATCTCGTAAAAAGTGTATGCAAGATTCAGTGTACTCTTCGCGCGTATGTATGTTTACCCGCTCTATCCCTTTACCACGATGTGCTCGACTTACATATTCGGCACCAGTAATGAGTGCATTTTCCCAGACTCGTTGCCAAAGATCTTCCAAAACTTCAAGGCTATTTTCGCGAGATCTATTTACGAAGGCACCGACCCCTACGGCTGCATGTGCCTTATTCATCATAGTGACAATGTGATTTAGCTGTTCTGGATTCAATCTCTCTATGTGCAGTGACTCAAACGAAGCATCGGGACTAAACATTCGTTCTCCCACATAAGAAACGATACCTATGCCTTCTTGTGGATACTTGAGGTTCGCCTCTAACCATGCCTTAAAGAGTTCATTTGGCACACCGTCACTCTGTATATCTTCAGCGAGCACTTCTGCGTTCTTGTGTGCGGCAGCTGTTTCGGGGACTTGTTCTATACTCATATATGAAGGAGTATAGCAGATATCATGTCTTTACAGCGTCGACTTGCGCTTGAGTGCCTATCCACACAAACTGTATGAAATCTCCCTGTGTATGTATAGGAGCGCTATACTAAAAGTTGCGTCGAATTATTAATGCATAGGTATTAATTTTCTCTTGTATGAAAGCAGTAAGTTGGATTGCAATGATTCTTGTTGTTGTCGGAGGTCTTAACTGGGGCCTCGTCGGGGTGCTAAACATTGATCTTGTTGCAACACTGTTTGGTGACATGTCGTCACTCTCACGTATCGTATACGTATTGGTTGGTCTTGCAGCGGTATACGTTGCTATCCAGTCACCAAAAATGGTGCGCTAAGTACCCTCGCGTACTTCACACAACAAAAAGCCCGCATCGCGCGGGCTTTTTGTGTGCTCTTCAGGGGAGATGCTAATTAATTGACCAAATGGAATATTCGTGGTTTCATCGTGCTGCCACTCATTCTCTAAAAACCAAGAAAGGAGGTAGAGGAATGAAAGCGGCGGAACTAACCATCTGGCAGAAAATTGTGGTGTGGTTCAAAAAGCTGATGTTGAGCGTTCTATATGCAGTGGCTGTGTACGCAGTCATTTACAGTTTCAACGTCCCGGCTTCGTATGAACTCCCGACACTGGTCACCAGAAACCCAGAAGTAAGTCTTGAGCGCTGGGCGATACTGGGTGCCTTGGTCGGCCTCATTTCTGCCCTATTACCACAAGCGTGGCGAGTCGTTCTGGCTTCGTTACTCTTGATGCTTGTTCTTCCAAGTTTCTTTATGGGAAATTCCTCTATGGACGCGGTTTCGCGGATGCTTCAGGTTATGCTGGTGGCATGCGTAATGCCACCGCTGGCCAGCTTCGTAGGCGGCTTTTATGCAGAAGGAATGGAACTAAGAGAAATGAACGAAACAAAAATCTTTCGAGATTTCAGAAACTAAGTCCGCTTCCGAGCGGCAAAGACCTCGGCATGATGAAAACCCTGCAGGGGTCTTTTCTTTTTACACCACTACATTCGTTTTGATTGACGAAACATTCCTTTTGACTTTAAATACCGTCCTGCTCTTTGAAGGAGGCCTACATGTTACTGAATCGTCTGCCCATCGTGCTTGCATATGGGATTATCGTATTCGTCATTGTGCGCGTATGGGGTTTAGAGTGGGTTGCACTCTCGGCAGAAAACCACCTTGCGAATATTTCGCGCGGCGAAGTCCTCTTTACACTCATCATCCTTGCGGTACTCTCTGTCGCTAATCTCGCCATAGGAAAGCATGTCGGAATGGCGTGCGTGATGCTGCTCGTGATTTCTCTTTGGTGGAACAGTGGGGTTACCGATGAAGCACGAGCGATAGTCATTCCCTTGTGCATCTCTCTGATACCGCCCGGACTAACCTACCTGTACAGAGGATTGGTTTATGGTGCGTGGAGCGAATGGTGAGAAATGCCCCTCAAGGGGCAACAAAGGTCTTGTGCGCCAGAAAGTGCGTACAAGACCTTTTCTTTTGTAACTTACAAAAAGAAAACGCGGTGCGACAAACAAGTCGCACCGCGTATTTCGAAAGAACGAATTGTTCAGCCGAGCATCAGCAGACGAACTGATATCTCTTTGAGAAAGAGTGCATTGTCGTAAGTCTCTGACTCAAGAAGCGCTAGCCGTTCCGGTATAGAAAGTTCTGCGCGCTGGCGAAGAAACTCGTCTTTCTCTGCTTTCGCCTGAGCCTTGTTGCACTCTGGGCAGAGACCGGAGTCTCCGAGCTGTATCGGATCTGCTTCCCCATATCCACCCCCTCCACAAGAAGTGCATTTAAGCTCCACTTGTAGTGCCATGACGCACCTCCGTTCTGACGTGGCAACTATATTGAGTATATACCAAAACGAAAAAACCGCTCCTTGAGGAGCGGTTTTTTGAGCATTACTTGCTCTTCTTTGCCTTCTTCACTGGCTTCTTTGCAGGTGCCTTTCCTTTCATTTGTGAATGTGATCTCGCCTTGCAGCTCCGACCACGAGGAGACTCTTTTTATGAAGAGGATACTGGTGACCAACAGCACCACATCTTCTGAGCTACGGTAATTGTAGAACGATGTTGTATATGTTGTACATGTGTGGATAACACAACATGTGTGCATCGCTGGTCGCTATGATGAGTACATGAAATACATACGTGCAATTATCTCAATCGCCATCGCACAGTGTGCAGGCATCATCGGTTCACTCTTTACCAGTGCAAACATTCCAACGTGGTACGCAACACTCGTGCGTCCTGCATGGAATCCGCCAAACTGGGTATTTGGTCCGGTATGGACAACGCTTTACGCACTCATGGGTATTGCGGCGTACCTTGTGTGGGAGCAGCGACGCACTGACGGACGCGTACCGTTTGCACTAGCTACCTATGGTGTTCAGCTTGTGCTCAATACTGCATGGTCAATTATTTTCTTTGGTATGCATAACCTTGGATTGGCACTTGCCGAACTTATTGTGCTCGATATCTTTATCGTCATCACGCTCGTACTCTTTTGGCGTATTCGCACTGTTGCCGGAGTATTGCTCCTACCCTATCTCGCATGGTCACTCTTTGCGACGTATTTGAACTACACTATCTGGATGCTTAACTAGATTTTCCTGCTGTCGTACGCCCAGTGCAGGAGTGCCTGCCGTTGTCGTGGTCGACAACTGTAGTCGCCTTTTCGGCACGCATGGGCAACTTGTGCGGCATGTCGCCGAAATGCACGCCAGCGGCCTATTTGTCGTTCGTCTTCGCCAGGAATGCGACGACCGAGATAGTACCGGAAATACCACTGTATCCATCCGCGTGGGTCATCTTTGTATATCCACCCTCTCTTTTGCCATACAGAAAGTGGCTGGGACGCACGCACCTTAAAAAAGTTGAGTTCCTTGTGCTGCTTTCCGTCCAGAGAAACCTTCGCATGTGCAAACCACGACTTCGGAAACTCTTTGTCGGCATCACTTAAGAAATAGGCTCCTCCCATGATACCCAAAGTAATCATTTCTTTTGGCGTAAGGTCGGGTTTGAAGTCCGTATGAAACCGCCTCCCTGTCGGGGCGGTGAGTGTATAGGTGTAGCCCTTCTGCCACGCATCGTGTGAGATAACTTTTTTCTGCATATGTACATCGTAGCATGTCGTCTACCCACACATGTACATTCTATGAACGAGTCGGTGCGGTATAATGCGAACCATGACAGATGAACATGTACATCCGGTGCGCGCTCTCGGACCGGAGTTTGAAGTAAAACGTGACTCAAATAAGAAAAATGTGTGCTACGAACACGGATCGCTGCCACATCGCGTCGACTTGTATATCGAGAAGATGCTTCATGACCGAGCGGCACGAATGGAAGACGAGCTACTCGAGGGTTTCCATGCTATCCGCAGCTTCCCAAAATCAGTAACTTTTTTTGGCTCAGCACGATTTGATAGCAACCATCCGTATTATCAAAAAGCGAAACGTATCAGCGCACGCATTTGTAAGGAGGGTTACGCGGTTATCACTGGCGGTGGTCCCGGCATTATGGCGGCAGGCAACGAGGGCTCTCGTGCATCATGTCAACAAGCGGTTGGGTTCAACATTGAACTTCCGATGGAGCAGAACATAAACGAGCACGTAACCCACGGTGTGAACTTCTACTACTTCTTCACACGAAAAGTATCGCTCTTCTTCTCTGCCGAAGCATACCTGTTCTTCCCTGGTGGGTTCGGTACACTCGATGAATTCTTTGAACTCGTAACACTTATGCAGACAGAAAAGCTCCCGTGTGTGCCAACTATTTTGGTTGGTTCAGAGTTTTGGAACCCGATATTGGATACGGTAGAAACAGTACTACTTGATCGATTCAAGACTATTTCTCCTGAGGACTTACATCTGTTCAAGGTAATTGATGATGAAGACGAGATTCTCGACATCGTAAAAAAGGCACCCCTTCGCGACGAGTATAAATAAACTGGAGTAGCACAAACAAAAACACCCGCCAACAGGCGGGTGTTTTTTTCTCTGGAGAGAGTGTTCGTTACATTGACGAGTTATTTCCGAAGGTATTTGTTTCTTTCATGTCCGGTTCCCACTTCCAGATGCGTCGAATCACTACCCATGCAACCTTTGCAAAGATAGTAAGTCCGAGTACGAGAAGTGCCCCGTAGATAACGAACTGTACGGCACCAAGAACAAATGCGATGAGACCGAGTGTGAGCGCAAGGAGTGTGCCGTTGATGTCAGCCGCAAGTTGCTGAATGCGCTGCTTCCACTGGTCAGCAAACTGCTCACCATCGAAGTAGGTGACCTTCGCTACGGATACGTAGAAGTGTGCGTATTCAATCTGCTCAATTTGGTTTCCTCGATTCTTTGTCAGACGATCAATGCGCTCTTGTGTGTCGAGCACTTGCTGTGTGAGGCGATCGATTGTGGCAATCTTGTTGTTAATGACCTCAGCAAGTGTTGCAGTATCTCCTTCGCGGGTTGCCTGCGCAATTAAGCTGTTGAATGACGCTTCCGCTTGGTTAAGTGTTTCACTTGTTGACTCAAGTCGACGTTCCAACATTGCGAGTTCACTGTCGGTGTACTCGATACTGCGCTCAATGGTACTGGTATCAATGTTGAAGTCACGCGGGTTAAGCTCCTGGAGCTTGGTGATGATTTCTTCTTCATGTTCTACCTCTGCACGGAAATTGTAGTTACACCAACGATCGTTCTCGTTTGAGTTGTCGAAGACCACGTACTCAAGTGGCTTGAGCCCACTGATTGCAGCACACGTTTCTTCAAACTTACGTGTTTCGTAGTGTGCATTATAATCTCGACGCTCATATTCTTCAGCGTCGGGACCACCTCCGAGTGTCGGTGCTGGCATATAGCTTGATTCAGCGTACATCATCATGTCGTTTGCTACTGTCGAGCCCCTTCCCATTGCCATTTTCGTATTCATCACGGTGTCAATTCCAAGCGCACCACCGATGCCGCCCATAACTTGTTCAACAACACCGTAGTTGTTGCTGCCGTCCATGGTGTAATAGTCGTCACGACCACTCATGCCAAACACGCCTTTAGCAACCGTGCTAAGTACGCTCACTACGATCGAGAGTGCAATAACGATAACAACAATCGCCACTGCCGCTTTAACGATTGATTTGAGCGACCAATCAAAGTTAGTAATCTGCTCTTTTAATGAATGCATAAAATATAGATTATTTACACGATATATAATAAGTATAGCATGCTGCGTTGTGCATGTTTCCTATTATGACGAATGCGTCGAGCCTCTCTTACCGCATGCTGTTGCGACAGTTTTCGAGACTGCTACACTTACCGCATGCATTTTAAAACACTACAAACAGGTTTGTTTATTAGTCTTCTCGTTGCTGCAACGACACTCTTTGGTTGGCTTATCCATGAATATATTCTCTCAATATTCTGGGCAACGGTGCTCGCGATACTTTTTTACCCGGCGTATCAGCGTCTTTATGTATATACAAAAGAGCGTGCAGCGCTGGCATCCTTGTTGACCATCGGCTTTATCCTTATCGTGGTACTCGTACCATTGTTTATACTCGGCTCGCTCGTGGTGAAAGAAACAGTGGCACTCTATACGCAATTCGCGCAAGACGATGGTGCATCCAGCATCCTACTGATACAAGCACAACAACTGCTGGTGCCACTTGAACAATTTGGTGTTGATGTGCCAACAATCCAAAATGAAGTACTTACGTTCGCAAAAAGCTTCAGTACACAAGCGGGCAATTATGCACTCGAAGCAGGTCGTGCCACATTACAAACCGTTATCGCAACACTCCTCATGCTCTACATTCTTTTCTTCACCTTGCGTGACGGAAAAGCGATCATTCTGCGCGTACAACAGGCACTACCGCTTGGTAATGTAAAGGAAGAGATGTTGTTCCGACGCTTTACTGCCATCGTGCGAGCAATGTTTAAGGGGACATTCATCATTGCACTTATTCAAGGTGTACTGGGTGGCATTCTCTTTGCACTTGTTGGCGTGCAAGGCGCCGCGCTCTGGGCGTTTGTTATGGGGATCTTCGCCCTCATTCCCGCAGTAGGACCAGCTATTGTATGGCTCCCAGTTGGGTTATTGTTGCTCTTCTCCGGTAGCGTCTGGCAGGGTGTCGCGGTACTTGCTTTTGGCACCATTGTCATTAGTCTAGTTGATAACTTGCTTCGCCCATTCTTGGTTGCCAAAGACACCGAAATGCCTGACGTGCTTATCTTACTTTCGGTACTCGGTGGACTTACCCTATTCGGTATTGCCGGACTCATCATTGGGCCGGTTATTACGGCATTCTTCCTCTCGATGTGGCAGCTTTTTGAGCACGACTACGCTACTGAGCTGAAGATACACGGGTAGACGAAAATGAGTTGATAGATGGTAATGGATAGTTGATAGCGACGACAAAGTCCATAGCTCCTCTCTAAAACCTTCAATCGATTGAAGGTTTTTAGTTTCTGCCATAGTAACGACTAGCGTCCAATTCAGACATCCGATGTCTGAATTCGGGGTAGCAGACATGTGTAAATCACCAAAATGGGCCCATTTTGCTGATTTATCGTTACCCACCTGAGTGCGTATAGACGGCGTGCATATTGATTGCAACAGACCCATTACCGTGGTATATTTTGTGCACGCCCAACGGGGCGTTTCTTTTGTAATGCAGGACGAAGTACGAATCAATGAAAGCATACGTGTACCGGAGGTACGCGTTGTGGGTGCTGATGGCGAAAATCTCGGCGTTATGTCCACCAAGGATGCTTTCAAGCGTGCTCAGGAGCTAGGACTTGACCTTATTGAGGTTTCTCCAAAGGCGAACCCGCCTGTTGCCCGCATCGGCGACTACGGAAAGTACAAGTACGAGCTGAAAAAGAAAGAGAAGGAGATAAAGTCCAAGGCCCACGTTACTGAAACCAAAGTGACACAGGTTAAAATCGGCACCGGAGAGGGTGACCTACGTCGTAAGGCGGCTAAAGTGAGCGAATGGCTCGCTGACGGTCATCGAGTTAAAGTAGACCTCTTTCTCTGGGGACGATACAAGTATATGGAGTTTGGCTTTCTTAAAGAACGCCTCGAGCGGTTCCTTGCAATCGTCTCTGAATCGTTTAAGATAGCCGACGACATCAAGAAGAGTCCGAAAGGGCTTTCGGTCACCATCGAACCAGACAAAAGCGGTAAAAGCGGTGGTCCAAAGAAACAAGACGATGAAAACAAATAAATCATACACGAAGCGACTGCGCGTTACTAAAAACGGCAAGATTATTGCTCGTAAGGCTGGTCAAAACCACTTTAATGCGAAGACGAGCAGCAGTACGAAAATGGCACACCGTCGAACCCGTACTATTACGATGACCAACAAGGAACGTGGACGATTTCTTCCTGGAAAATAATAAAATTATATGGCACGAGTAAAACGAGGAACAACATCACTCAAGACGCGCAAGAATGTATTGCAGCGTGTAAAAGGTTACCAATTCGGCCGCTCAAAGAAAGAGCGTCAAGCATATGACGCTATTGCGCACGCGGGAAACCATGCATTTGCACACCGTCGACAAAAAAAGAACGATTTTCGTCAGCTCTGGAATGTTCGCTTGAATGCAGCGCTTCGCCCGCTTGGTTTTTCATACAGCACATTCATTGATGCACTCAAAAAGAAAGGGAGTGCCCTCGACCGTAAAGTGCTCTCACAGATTGCACACGAGGCACCTGAGAGTTTCAAGCGCATCACTGAAGCAGTAAAGTAATCAAAAAATCCGCCTCTCGGCGGGTTTTTTAGTTATAGATAGTATGTGCTCAAAAAGCATTATAAACCCACAGCAATTCCATACAGTGCCAAAAGCGCTATGAGTGCCCAGGCGATATTGAGTGCAACGACCGGATACGAGTGCGTGCGTGCCGCAGAGTACAATAATGACACAGCGCCAACTAAGTTAATGCACTGGTAGCTTACGGTGTGCGGAAAGAGCCACTCTCCACTCACACCAGCGTAGGCGACAAGTATACACGCCATGCCAAACCACCCTATCAGCTCGTGTGGTTCATCAAACATAGTAAGGAATCTTCGTACCATACCCGTTTATCGTGCAAACATCTCAAGACGATATGCGTTGATGTCGCGCTGTGCCCAGTCGTAGAAGTGTGCGTTCGCCTCATGTAAATCTCCGGCAAGTGCTGTACCAACAAAACGCCAGTGCCACGGCTCGAAGGCGTAATATGTGTTCTCCTTAGGGTACGAGAGCACAAAACCGTACTCATGTGCGTGTGCGCGTAACCATGCGTATTCCGGCGTGTCTTTGAATGCTTCTAGGTCACCACCGTGCGTGGTGTTTGAAATATCGACAGTTGTCCCTAACTGATGTTCAGAGTAGCCTTGGTCGGCAACGAATTGGTTCGATATCGTAGTGCCGTAGGTAACGGAGTGGTTGTGCTTAAGCTGCTCCTGGTATCCGTATGAACGGTATGCTGATACGATTCGCGGGTTCAGCCCTTGAGACTCCATAGCGTTGAGCATATCAATGAGAAACGGTGCTACTTCCGACTTAATCTGCAAATACTGTTCTGACATTACAAACTCGCTCGGAATATACGATAACGTGTCAGGAACGTAATGCTCGTTGAGGAAATACACCTTCGAATACTTTGCGAGTAGCTCCTCGTCTGCCTCTTCCAGCTTCTTTATGTCGTCGATTGTCTTGCTGGCAGCTTCAATCATGGTGCGCATTTGTGAAAAATCATACGATGTATCACTTGATTGCTGGCGGAAAATGCGGATGAGTTCCTTGTGTACCTCTACTTCCTCCTCTTTTTGTCGTACCACCTCGGCAAGATCAGCAGCTTGCGTATGTGCGTGTATCAACTCTTGTTCTACCTGTTGCAGTCGTACATACATGAAATATGTTGTAGCTGCAGATCCAACGGTGAGTAGTACAAGAATACCAAGTGCGATGATGTAGCTTCGTGTATGCATATTTTTAGAATGCGAGCGTCCGAATGTCTCCCCTTTCAGGCGCCGTTGCCTGCACACCCAGGAAATCGCGTAAGCGCTGCACTAAAAACAGCGATGAGCGCGGCTCGCCCATAGCAACGAATACCTCTTGTAATGAATCAGCAGTATCAGCGACAAAGGCGATGAGTCCGTCTCTGTCTTTGTGCGCCGAGAACCCATGGATTGTTTTGCGCTGTGCGCGTACTCGCACCTTTTCGCGTTCTATCGTAACGATCTTTTCACCGTCTTGAATGCGTCGTCCGAGTGTACCGGCACCTTGGTAACCAACAAACAAAATGGTTGTATTCGGGTCTCCTAAGAGCCCTTTTTCGTGCATTAGCACCCGACCTCCCACCGACATGCCGGAGCCGGCAATAATGACTTTTGGTGCAGGAGCATGAAGTACTGCTCGTGACTCCTTTACGTCGTCAACAATGGTGAATTTAGGGAATGCAAAAATATCGTCTCCGGTAGCAATTTCTTTCTGCACTTGGTCGTTGAAGAGATTAGTGTACTTACGAAACACGTCGGTGACTTTACTCGCGAGTGGTGAGTCGAGATATACCGGAATTGCAGGAATCTCACCGGACTCAACCATTTTGTTTATCTCATACACCAGTAACTGCGTGCGTTGTATCGAAAATGAAGGAATGAGCAAGGTTCGTTTCTGTGTATACGTCTCTTGAAGTACCGCACGAAGCAGCGCGATTCGATCTTCGCGTTGCTCATGTACCCTGTCTCCATACACACTCTCCATAAGCAGATAGTGCACTCCCTTGAGGTGTTCAGTGTCGCGCAAGAGCGGTGCCGGTGAGTTGCCAAGGTCACCCGTTGCCACAAAGCGAACACCATCGCGTTCAAACGCAACCATGGCAGCACCCAGAATGTGTCCAGCATCAAGAAAAGTGACGGTTATATCATCACCAATAGCAAACGGTTCGTGATATTCCTGTACCTGCCACAGAGAAAGCGTGTGCTCTATATCTTGTGCTTCATAAAGTGGTGCGAGTCCTCGCTTCCGTGCTTCTTCAGCCAAAATACGCACGGCATCTTCAAACATCACCGCTGAGAGGTCACGGGTCGCCGCAGTTGAGTAAATAACACCTTTGAAACCGTCTCGTACCAATTTGGGGACACGCCCAATGTGGTCGGCGTGTGCATGTGTAATGAAGAGAATGTCGATATCTGCCGGATTATATGGAAATTCCACATAATTCTCCTCTACGCCACGAGAACCTTGCACGAGTCCACAGTCGATGAGTATTTTTTTACCTCCTGTTTCAAACAAAAAGTGAGCACCGGTAACACTTCCTGCTCCACCCAAAAACGTTAGTGTTGATTCGTGACTCGTCATGGTCTGCATTGTACCATCTCTCCACGCACACAGCCGCTACAAATGTAGCGGCTGTGTGCGTGCCGTCAGGCATACCTGGAAGAACCAGGTGGGTGACCTCAGTATTGCAACCACGGTTGCAATCAATGTTAGCCTCCCTATAGATGCAATTAAGCAGGAATGCCCGACAGCTGGTGCAAGTATATCATATCCTGCCTACCCTACTCTACGAGCAGCGTCAGCAAGTTTTTCTGCAGCACTCTTAAGCGCCTGTGCTGCCTCTGTTATCTTTTGCTGCGCCTCCTTTTTGCGATCTTCGTCTGCTTTTACTCCTGGCTGCTCCGCGTTGTAACATGCTTTCCCAAGCACGTCAGCAGCGTCTCTGACCTTTCTGAATGCACTTTCAACTGAACTGGGTAATGCCATATTTCTTTATGCTACCACCACTATTCGAGAATGCCATCAAGGTTTACGTCATAAAGAATCTGTTCCTGCACGAGACGATAGTTGATAATGTCCTCTTTAGTGAGCCACAGTGCAATTTCGCGCTCCGCTTCTTCCGGTTCGTCTGAGCAGTGAATGAGGTTGCGTACCGCGCGGTCATCAACGGCAGCAATAGAGTATGACTCAATGGTGTAATCACCACGAATAGTGCCGACGTCTGATGTTGCGGGTTCGGTGCTACCGACGATTTTCTTTACCACCGCAACAGCGTGGTTGCCTTCAAGTACCATAACTACTACCGGGCCTGATGTCATGAACTTGATGAGTGCACGAATAATATCTTTTCCGTACTCGATTGCCTCTTTTTCAATAGGAAGATTGTTCTTCTCTCGATCTGCAATGATGCCCGCACCTTTCTTCTCGTACCATGCATCGTCTTTTGAGTAATGCTGTGACACTTTATCGGTATCAAGCATTGCAAGCTTAAGACTGGTAATTTTAAGTCCCGTGCGTTCAAAACGTTTAATGATTTCACCGACGAGAGTGCGTTGCACCCCATCTGGCTTAATGATTACAAATGTTCGCTCCTTCTTATTTGCCATAATCAGTTTCAACTATATTTAAAATAATAGCGCAACTCTACCATATACAGCGCTCTTTTGCAGAGATTATCCGTTCTCGTGCTAGATGAAATCAGAGGCATCGAAGCGCTCAGAAGTAGCCGGCTCCGGTGACTTTGCGTACTTTCGGATGATTGCCTCTTCCACTTCACGCTTATCGCGACCGTAGCGATGGTACGAGAGCTGCTTAATCTTCTCAACCGCATTAAGATCCCCTTCTATCGGAGGTAATGTCTGCATATTGAACGGTCGTACCGGTTTGCCATTTACCAAAAGTGCAACATACGCATTGAAGTTGTCGAGCCCGACGATGTCAGAAGCTGAGAAATCGGGACGGAATTGTCGTTCGAGAAATTCTGCATCTTCGTTACCAACACGGAACACACATTTCGTGCCTACGTTGCCAAAGACTGCGTCGCGGATCTTCTCGTCAAGCTGCGCAATGAATTGATGCGCGATATTGAGCGATAATCGGTACTTGCGCGCCTCTGAGAGAATCGTAGCAATTGATGGTGTGGTGAAGTTCTGAAACTCGTCGATGTAGAGATAGAAGTCGGCGATATCTTTTTGCCCTGCAGCAACGCGATCAACACGTGACAATGCCGCTTGTAGGAACTTACCAACGATAATGAGACCGAGCAGCTCAGCATTAAGGTCACCGAGACGTCCTTTGGAGAGATTAACGAGAAGAATCTTCTTGTCGTCCATAATCTCACGGAAGTTAAATGACGACTTTTCCTGCGTGATAATCGGCCGCATCGTTGAGTTGCTGAGGAAAATGTCTGTCTTTGCGGTAATGTATGGCACGATATTCTCGAGCGACGCTTCACCCCCCGCCTTTTCGGCAATCTCTTCCCAGAACTGATTTACGAGCGGGTTGCGCGAATTTGCCAAGCACTGGTGTCGAAACTGTGCGTTTGCGAGCACGCGTGGAATGTCTGCCATTGTTGCGGTGCCTTCCGGCATCCCCTCAAGCACTAAGAGTGCTGCATTGCGGAAGTATTGCTCAAACATCGGCCCGAGTGATTCTGGCGACTTCGCAAGAAAGAGTTTTTCAAAGATGCTAAATATTTCGTTTACCACGAACGTTTTCTGCTCCGGAAACTCCGGATTAAACTCCATGATATTGAGTCCCATCGGGCGCTGTGTGTAGCCCGGATCGAAATAGATGACATCATCGTATCGCTCAGGCGGCACTGCCGCGAGAATATCGACGATATCTGAGCCATGCGGATCAATGTAACAACACCCCTCTCCGTTACGAATATCCTGAATAATCATGTTCTTCATGAGATTCGTCTTACCGGTTCCGGTTTGTCCAATCTCATAGAAGTGGCGCATGCGGTCTTCAGCAAGGAACTTGACCATGGTTTCGGTGCCACCAAATATATTTTTGCCAAGCACGACACCACGACGCTGTGGCGTCATAATCTCACTCGGTGCCACAGTCGCGCTCTCCGGTATATCAGGCGCAGCAGGTGACATCGGCTGTGCTGTTGGCGCTGGTCGTGTGTTCTGTGCCGGCTGTGTGTCCGAATCGTCGGCTGAAACTTCAATAGGTGCGGCCACGTGTTTTGCGCGTGTTTGTTTGAGTTCGCGTGACGTCGAAACGCCTTGTCCAGTGAGGTGGCACATGGCGACAAGCTCGGTAAGCGCGAGTGGTTGCATACGCGGTATATTAAGCGTTCGAAATGTGAATGCGTGCACAAAATTGCGCAATGCACTCCCGCGTTCGTGGATGAACTTGAGCGCATTTCCTTGCGCATCTTCAAATTGATTGAACGTGGATGCGATGTTATCGATTATGTCGTGCGCTCGTTCCTCTTCCTGTGCTGACGCCAAAATACGGATGTTTACCGGTACGATACGACTGTTTACCTTTTTCGTGATGGTTTCGAGAGTAAGCTGGTCAACTGCCTTGTCTTTCATGCTGTTTTTCGTACGATTGAGCAGGAAGTCACCAATGCTTTCACCGATAGCATCGAGCGCCTCGCTGAATGGTTCAGTTCCGTGACGGATTGCCTTTTTGGCATTCTTTCCGTCTCTGAGGTTGTCAACCACCTTTTTGTACTGCCGGTTATACGTATCACCGTTGTCGCCAATGATAAATTGGATTGCCGCGCCCTCCCCATGCTTTTTAAGCTTTCCGAATGCGGAGAGCATAATGTTGAGTGGGTCGTGCACGAAGTCTTTATATTCGCGCAGTGGGTACACCGGGCTACGCTCTAACACACCGTACGCGCCGGCATGTACACCTCCATAGTTGAAAATGTTGTAGTCACCGCGCACTTCTTCCATTTGTGCGTTCGGGAATATCGAAATAAGATGTCGTTCAAATAAATCACGTTTCTTGCGTGGCACAGCGACGTAAAATATCGCCTCTTCGCTCCCCTGCTGTACTGCCACTTCAACTGAAAAAATATCCTTCTTGTGCAACTTGCCACTACCCATGACACTCAACATGCCAGCATAAAACTGCTCCATTGATGCAAGTAGTCGCTCAAGGTCTTGCTGTACATTGTTATTCTTGTCTTCTGCCGTCTGCGCTGGCAATGATACTTCGTAGAGCACCATGTGTAACGCCCTCCATACTTCTGAGCCTTTCGTGATGCCCGGTGTCGGCAATCCCTGTGCAACGTATTGCACAAGCGCTCGGTGCAAGTCGTCTTCAATGTGTGCGCTACCCATTTTGGCAACTACTTTGAGGGTATTTTTGATGCCTCGCTCGCTCACCATCTTCAGCAACTCGTCGATTTGCACATCGTGTTCTTCCGGTTCGAGTCGCAACGACTCGCTGAGCACACTCGCTTCCGGCATATCATACCGTTCGTGTAACACTTCGTTTGACGGAATATCTTGGTACTGCACAATCTCTCGCTTTGCGAGCCGATCTTGCTCAAATACGGAGCGTTCTCCTTCGAGCTCCTGTTCTTTTATTCGAATACGCTCCCGTAAATACGCAAGCTCTTCTTCTGGCGTACGAAAACGTTCTGCAGCAGGTTGTACTACATCAGGTGCTGATCCTTCCATACGTGGCATATCTGCACAGTATAGCGTACTTCAGCACACGCTTTATGGGTATTAGTTCACATCTGCACACTACTCTTTCGTGAGCACTTCAGCTTTAGACTCACCAACAATGACACTGTGTTCAAAATGTGCGCTTTGTGAGCCGTCCACCATCTCGTAGAGCCATCCGTCGTTTGCTAAACAGATGCGACCGCTTCCCATTGCAAACATTGGTTCCAGTGCGAGCACGTCGTCTTTTTGTAACACTACGCCCGTTCCCGGTTTTCCATAATTGGCAATGAATGGCTTCTCGTGCACAGCGAGTCCAACACCATGTCCCCCAAGTTCTTTGGGATATCCTAAATCATATTTCTTTGCCACCTGTTCAGCTGCATACCCGATGTCTCCCACGGTATTACCGGCAACCGCTGCTGCGATTTGTGCTTCTATCGCCTCCCGTGTTGCACGAATAAGTAACTCGTCCTCTTTTGTAATAGTGCCAATGCCAATTGTTATTGCCGAATCTGTACACAGTCCATTATGCCAAATACCGCCATCTATCTTTAATAGATCTCCATCTTCAAGCGCATAGTCGTCCGGTATACCGTGCACAATGCCGTGATTAACCGACAAACATAACATTCCCGGGAACGGTGGGTTCCCGTATCCGGTAAATGACGGCGTGTCTCCGTATGCGGTAGCGAGTTCACGTGCATACGTATCAAGCTCCTTGAGTGTTACCCCAATCTGTGCGCGCTCGGCCGTTTTCCGCAAAATCTCAGCAAGGCGGCGTCCTCCTTCGCGCAAATTTTTTCTATCTTCTTCACTACGAATCCTCATAACTATTGTAAATTAAGCGTCTTCAGGATTGCCTGATGTACTTCGTTAATCGACGGACCGCCGTCTATCCGGTGTATTACGCAGTCGAACGATTCGAATTGTTGTATGACTGATGCCATGTGTTCCTTTGACCACCCAATGCGTTTCTTTATGTTTTCAAGTGTATCATCCTTTCGCCCGCGACCTTGAAGACGTTCAATCGCAACATCTTCTTCAAGATCAATAAGTACCAAATGATACGGTGTACGGTTATAAAAACGAAGCATGCTGTCGAGCATCACCGTTTGATTCACTCGGCGAGTTGCACCATCAAAGATAAGGTGTTCCTCGCCAGTAAATGCATTTACCATAACGGTACCGAGGACGAATACCGGCATAAATGACGGCAACAATCCTCCCTGACTCAGGGTGCGTGCCACAAGTTCACTCGTGTAGCCTTGTTTCTCAGTAAAATTCCGGAGCAGTTGTCCGGTTTCGAGATAGAGTGTTTTTCGTTGCGTCTTTGCTTCGAGATATTCTTTAAGTAACTGTGCCTGCGTTCCCTTTCCGGAACCTTGAAGGCCAAACAATATAATGGTCAATGGTTGGTTATCGTGCATGTGAATTTAGTGGTTTACGACTTAAAGATACTGTTCTTTACGCAGTATGTCCACCACCTGGAGAATCGTCTCGTGCAGTGCACCCTGCTTATTAATAACGGTATAATCATACGCATCGGTGTGCTTCAGCCACTCCTGCGTGTACTGCATGCGATTCTGTACAAATGCGTCATCCACATTCACATCACGACTGCGAATACGCTGTTCGAGCACTTCAATTGACTCTGCCATAAGCAGTATTGAGCGTATTTCAGGGAAAAGCTTCCGAGCACTTATCACCCCTTGATATTCGAGCTTCCATACACCCAGTCCCGGGAGCGCGTTTACACGTTCGAGCTCTGCTTGTGTCACACCATAAAGCTCATCGTTATACTGTCGTGCCCACTCAATCATGGCACCTTCTGCGATACGTCGTTCAAACTCTTTGTGCGATACAAAATAATAAGGGTTTCCGTCAGACTCCCCGGGACGTGGAGCACGTGTGCTTGTAGTAATAACACGATTGATAGTCGCGTATTTGCGCAGCCCCTCAATGACAGAATCTTCACCTGCGCCTGACGGTCCCGAGATAATGACAATGTTTGAGAGCGCCATACGGTTAGTTCGGGATACTATACCCTTCCTTTTTAAGAATCTCAATGACGTCAAACACGGTATTTGCGAACTCTCCGTCTGTATTCCACACAACGTGGTCGAACCGGTTCTTTGCTTCGTCTATCTCGTCTTGCGCCTGCACCAGACGCTTTTGCACCTCTTCTTCGGCAATAGATGTGTCTCGACGGCGGAGGCGGTCTTCAATTACCTCAAGTGACTTTGGTCGGATGAAAATCGTCGTAGCGTGATATTCGCGCTTAAAGAATGCAGCGCCTTTCGGGTCGGTGTTTGCAATAACAATCAAGTCCTTGGCGATTTTATCGTCCAAGTCGGGCTTATAGGTACCGTAGTATGCGTCGCGATTAGGTACGAATGTATGTTCTATAATAGTCCCCTTCTCTACTTCTTCGAAGAATTTCTCTTTTGTGAAGAAGTAGTAGTCAACGCCATGTTGTTCGTTGAGTCGCGGCTCTCGCGTCGTTGCTGAAACGAGTTTTGTAAAGTTCTCATACGCTTCTACCAGTTCATGCGTGAACGTACTCTCACCACTTGCCGTTGGTCCAGCGATGACTAACACGTTCTTTTTCCCGTACATCACTGCACGAGTGTATCAAAGATGCACGGCAAATGACACCTATACAAAAACCACCAAATTGGGCACAATTTGGTGGTTTTTGCGTAAGTTTGTAGTTGATAGTTTTTAGAGAGTGACCAACGACTCCGTCGTCGCCACTATCAACTCTTATTAGTACTCGCGAATTGAGATTTGTGCTTCTACTCGTTTCACAATATCAAGTACCACAGATACGGCGATGAGCAATGCGGTTCCTCCGATAGTGAGTGTCGCAATACCGGTAATACCTTGCATGATAATAGGAAGTACCGCAATAACACCAAGGAAGAGTGCGCCAACGAGCGTAATGCGGGTCAAGATGTTACCAATGTGCTCTGATGTGTGTCCTCCTGGACGAACACCCGGAACAAATGCCCCATTCTTCTGTAAATTATCAGCGATCCGATTTGGATCAAACGTCATCGCGGTGTAGAAGTATGTGAAGAAGAACACCATGATGAAGTACAAAATGCCGTAGATAGTATTATTTGCGAGACCAGTGTTTATAGCAGTAGCGATACCCGCTACGTATGGGATTGAACTGTTCACAAAGAAAGTTGCCACTACCTGTGGAAACAACAGGATTGAGAGTGCAAAGATAATCGGAATCACACCTGACTGGTTAACACGAAGTGGGAGGTAGGTTGAGACGCCACCTTGCTGTCGAGATCCTCGTGTCTGGCGCGCGTACGTAACCGGGATTGGACGTTCAGCCTCAGTAATGAATACAACTCCTGCAGTCACTGCAATCGCCGCGATAATGAACCCGAGATACAACGGAACTTGTGCAATATCAAACGTAAAGAGCAACTGACTTACTGCAGTTGGTAAACTTGCAACAATACCGGCAAAAATGATGAGTGATACACCGTTTCCGATGCCGAATTCAGTAACGAGTTCTCCAATCCACATGAGTAAAATCGATCCAGCAGCAATAATAATGACGTTAGTCATCATTGCAGTGAAACCAAGTGTCGGCACAATGCCGTTTTGTTGGAGCAATGTAAGAAACGCGAATCCCTGCATAAATGCAAGTGGCACAGTAAGGTAGCGTGACCACTGGGTAAACTTAATGCGCCCTGCTTCACCTTCATCCTGGTACATCGCCTTTATTTTTGGAGAAAGGACGGTCATCAACTGCATAATAATTGATGCAGTAATGAACGGACCGACACCCAACATAACGATTGAGAGGTTTGAAAGTCCACCTCCTGAGAAGATGTTGAGAAGTCCGAGGAATTGGTTGTTTGCAAAAAACTCTTCGAGTCGAAGTACATCAACACCCGGAATTGGAATGGTCGCAAGTACACGGAAAATTGCGAGTGCACCGAGAACAAAGAGAACGCGATTTCGTAGTGTTTCGTCCTTAAAGACAAGTGTTAGTTTCTGGAAAAATACTCCTAGCATACGCGTCGGTTAGGCAGATACGCTCCCACCCGCTTTTGTTATTGCATCCCGTGCTGCCTGTGATGTCATACAGTCAGTGATGGTGAGCTTCTTAGTAAGCGTACCATTGCCCAAAATCTTTACCACTGGCACCTTCCCTGCTCGTGGTGCAATAATACCACGCACAACGAGCTCCACCGGGTTCACCGTATCGCCTGATGCAAATGCTGCTTCGAGCTGCGCGAGATTTACCGGTGTCGCAACAACACGTGCGCCATTAACTGTGCGTGCTCGATTCTTTCCGTAACCGCGACGTTTTGGAAGTTTCTTGATGATGTCACGAAATTCAGGGCGGATACCGTGGCGACCGTGTTGCTTCTGCCCTTTGTGCCCGTGTCCGCTTGTTTTGCCACGCTTACCACCACGTCCGACGCGCTGCTTCTTTGTGTGGTTCGTGTTTTTGAGTGAATGTAGTCCAGCCATATATCTACTTTTCTAGTTTTTGAAGTGCTGCAATTGCTGCACGTGCGATGTTTGTCTTGTTCTTGCTTCGTGAGAGCACCTTTGTGGTTACATCAGTCACACCACCGAGCTCAAGCACAGTGCGCACTGATGCACCTGCCACGAGTCCGCGTCCCTGTGCCGGGCGAATCTCGATTTCGGTTGATCCGTACTTTGCTTCAGTGTTGTGTGGAAGACTGTTTGTTTCGGTGCGAGGGATGGTAATCATATGCTTTTTCGCGTCACGGATCGCCTTTTCAATGGCAAGTGCGGTGTCGCCTGCTTTACCAATACCTACACCAACGCGCCCCTTCTTGTCTCCAATAACCATAGCGACTGAGAAACTGAATCGGCGTCCTCCTGCCATAACACGCGTTACACGACGAATGGCGATAATTTTCTGTGCGAATTCCGGTGTACGGTCTTGTCGCTCTCCGCGTTGTGTAGAGCGTGCACCGCGACGAGGTCCGCGACCACCACGCTGTGGCGCAGCAACAGAAGCCGCGCTCTTTGCGTCAGACGTAGACTGTGTAGCAGCATCGCTTGAAGTTTCCGCAGCCACTGTTTCGTTTGTTTGTGTGTTTTCTTCAGTCATAGTCATCATTTAAAATACTAGCCCGGCTTCACGCGCAGCGTCAGCAAATGCTTTGATATTTCCGGCGTACATATATCCACCACGGTCAAAGACAACGGTGGTAACTCCTTTCTCTTTTGCCGCACCTGCCAATGCCTGCGCTGCACTCACTGCTCGTTCACGCTGTGAGTCTCCCTTCATGGTTGCCGTAGTCGCATGTGCAAGTGTTGTTCCGGTTGTGTCATCGATAAGCTGTGCGGAAATCTGTGTGTTTGAGCGGAAAATGGCAAGGCGTGGTCGTTGTGCAGTACCAGCAACCTTTGCTCGTATCCGGTTTCGTCGGCGAAGTCGTCGTAGTGTTTTTTCTTGAGTATCCATACAATCAAAAAATATTATGCGCCGGCACGCTTACCTTCCTTTCGCTTCACAACCTCATCTGCGTATCGAATTCCTTTGCCTTTGTATGGCTCAGGTTTCTTTATTGCTCGAACATCAGCAGCAAACTGGCCAACGGTTTCCTTGTTTGCTCCCTTTATCGTAATTTCGTTCTTTTCAACAACGACTTCAACGCCTTCTGGAACGGTCACTAATACCGGGTGCGAAAAACCGACACTGAGTTTCAGTGTGTTGCCACTCAAGTCAACCTTGTATCCGACTCCTTCAACAACGAGCTTCTTTACGAATGGCTCGTTTACTCCAGAAATCATGTTCTGTACGTGTGACGAAAATGTGCCCCATAGCGCTAATGCAAGCGGTGTTTCATTGTTTGGAGTAACTGAAACGGTATCTCCGTCGACAGCAATGGCAACATCTTTGTGAATGCGCTTACGAAGCTCACCTCCCTTTCCTGAAACCACAACCACACCATCTGCGACAGTTACGGTTGTTCCTGCAGGAACGGTGATAGTTTGTTTACCAATACGACTCATACAATTACCAAATTTCAAATAGCGCTTCGCCACCAACACCTTCCTTGCGAGCTTGTGCACCGGTTAGAATGCCCTTTGGTGTTGAAAGCACGAGAAGTCCGCGGTCGTATCGAACAGGAAAAATATCTTCAGCGCCCTTGTATGTGCGTCGTCCCGGCTTAGAAATGCGCTTCACCTCAGTAATGCGGGGAGTACCATCTGCTTTGTACGCCAATTCGATAGTGATAGTTTTACGTACTTTCTTGCCCTGCTTCTCGATACCCTTAATGAATCCGGCAGCAAGCAATACTTCGGCAACCGCCATTTTCATTTTAGAAAAAGGCACTGACACGCTTTCGTGTCGCACCGCGCCGGCATTTTTAAGCCGAATTATGAAGTCTCCAATCGGGTCTCCTACCATGATGATTTCTTTACTCCTGGAATGTGTCCCTCAAGTGCCTCCTCACGGAAACATACACGACACAAATCGAACGCACGCATGTAGCCACGTGGGCGTCCACACTTAAAGCAACGACGAACAACGCGCGATTTGAACTTCGGCGTTCGCTTTGCTTTTGCGATCATTGATTTCTTTGCCATAATTTTTTAGTTTGAATTGAGTACGCGTACTCAATGCATTTCCGTCTTAGCCGACTGCACTAACGCTCCTCGCGTCGCGAAGTGCGCGGCATAAATTCGGAATTGTCGCTTTACTCCGTAAAGCTCTGTTCCTCATTTAAAAATTGACCTCGTATAAAGGTCGTTCATGTCGGTTCACTGCAAGAAGCGGTGACTCACGGACGTGCAATCCTACTTGCACACATGAAACTGTGACCTTCAATCAGGTGCCGAGCATGGTACCTGAACCGCAAGCGTATGTCAACAAAAAATCGCCCTAGTGGGCGATTTTTTGTTATTTCTTGAGTGGGAGTCCGAGTTCTCGGAGAAGTGCCTCTGCTTCGTCCTTTGTCTTTGCGGTGGTAACCAGTGTGACACCGAGTCCGAATACGTCCTTGAGGTCCTCATCAGCGGTTTCAGGGAAGATAGTGTGCTCACGAATACCGATAGTGTAGTTCCCCATCTCATCAATAGCGCTAGCCTCAAGACCGCGGAAGTCACGAGTTCGTGGCAATGCAATGTGAATGAGGCGGTCAAGGAAGTCTTCCATGCGCTTTCCACGAAGCGTTACTGAGTACCCGATGATTGATCCTTCGCGAAGTTTGAATGTCGCAATAGACTTCTTTGCCGCATTTGCCTTTGGCTTTTGCCCGGTAATCTGAGCTAGCCGATCAATAACTACCTCAATCTTATTCTTGTCTTTCATTGACCCAACCTTTGCTGAGACAACAATCTTCTGAAGTCGTGGTGTTTGCATAACACTCTTGTACCCAAAACGATCTTTGAGCGTTCCAAACATGCGTGCTTGTTTTTCGGTGATTGTTTCCATACTACTTTATTACGCTACCACTTTTCTTAGCAACACGAGTTCGTACGCCATCTTTGCGTTCGATACCCACACGTGTTGGCTTTCCGCTCTTTGGATCAGCAAGTGCAACATTTGAAACGTGAATCGGCAATGTTTTATCAATAATCTGTCCGCTTTCGCTGCTGCGGCGAGCTCGTTGGTGACGCTTAACCACGTGCACACCCTCTACGATGACTTGGTCAAGCTCAG
>OBIY01000069.1_pt1 | contig 40119 bp, 51 predicted proteins | sample 1519841 | NCBI WGS metagenome assembly OBIY01 (sample SAMN03019774, study PRJEB22545) | beach sand metagenome | biome: beach; feature: sea beach; material: beach sand | place: USA: Municipal Pensacola Beach, FL | collected 2010-07-30 | depth 30-40 cm m
TTCCAAAGCTGCCAGACCCGGATCATGGGCCGGCCCAGATCGAAGTCGATGACGACAACGATGCGGCGCAGGCGCGGCAGCTCGACCGGGTAGACCGGCGCCGGTCCAGCCATCCGCGCCGCCTCCTTGCCGCGCCGCATCGCTCCGAGCCTGCGGTCCGGGAACGTAGCTCTGGTGCGTCTCGGAGCGTGCACGGTGCAGCTAACCCTTGTTGGGCCTAGACCAGTCGATATACGCGGCCCGATGCAGCATGCGTGCTAAGTGGCTCGCGTTAGGCGCATACGGCACGACGATCGGGGTCCAGTGGGTGTGGTGGCCCGGCCAGTCATCATCAAGAGGCGTGCCAACGTACGGAGCCTCCTCAACTGGAAAAAACCACCACAGCACGTCGCCGTCGTCGGCGCGCCACGCCGCTGCCGGGCGCGGTCGCAAAGCATCATCCAGGCTTTTAGCGTCCATCAATCATCCTGCCCAACAGGCGCTTCAAGGCCGACCGCGCTGACGCGCGGCGGCTTAAGCTGGTCGTTAGCCAGCCAATAAATCCTGCTGTGCCAGCCGCTGAACAATCGCTTGGCATTGAGCCTCGCGCTTTTCAATTCCTATGGCGCGGCGTCCAGTTTTTCGAGCCACCGCCAAAGTTGTTCCGCTGCCAGCGAAACAATCGATCACCAGGCCGCCTTTCGGTACGCTGTATTCAACCAGCGGCACCACTATGGCTTCAGGCTTCTGTGTCTCGTTCACTGCGTATCCGTGGCAGCTCCGGGCATATATCACGCTGCCCATCAGGCGCGGTCCGCCGTCCTCGCTCACGTAGTGGCTCTCGCCAATCTCGCCCCACTGCGGTGGGCGCTTCTTTCTCCGCACTGCTCTGGCCGTCGCGTCATTGGTAAACTGCGGCTCTTTGTGTAGCAACGACCATTCGCCCCGGTAAAAGTGCAGAGCCAGCTCGTGCAGTCGGCGGAATCTGTCGTTTGCGCTATTACTGCCATTGTGTTTCTCCCACACCACGTCTTGCGCCAGCTTCCAGCCGTCGAACTGCTGGCCTTTGTCAAAAAACATGCGCATTGAGCCAAAGCACCAGAGTTGCGGCGCTATCCGCTCTGCCAGCTCCGGCCATCCGTCCGGCCACTTGTCCCAATCTAGGCTGGTTTCGCCGTAGGGCGGGTCGGTCACAATCGCGTCAGCAGCAGGCATCAGCGGCATAAGTTCCATTGAGTCGCCGTGGTAGAGCGTTATTGCATCGTCTTCGTAGTAAGGCTTCATGTCGTCAATCTCGTGCCGTGGCTGGCTAACAATCCCAGTCACGGGACAAGCCCGTGCTGGCGGTGTTGGGCGTGCCGGCCGCGCACTTGCAGCGCACCGTCTTGTAGCCCGGCCCCGGCCCCGGCTGCGCGCCGTGGTTCCAGCCGGTGTCGCTACAGATCGTGCACTTCGGCCCGAGCAGTCCAGCCGCGCCTAGCACATGCTCAAACATCTGGCGCGCCTCGTCGGCTGTCAGCAGGTTTGTGCCGATGCGGTGTGCCGCGCTGCGCTCAGTCACGCAGCCATCGCTGCATACGCTCTCCGGCAGCGGCCACGCAAGAAACGCATCAACCAGCGCAGGCAGCAGTTCGCGCCCAACAAGCGGTTCCAGTCCGACGGTCTTCACTTCGCTTCGCTCCGTTCAGCCCGCGGCTGAACCTGTTCGTTGGGCGTCTCTGGCGCCCACTGCCACGACCAGCGGTCAGCGTGTATCTCGCGTTCGAGCACCCATTGCATGTCCATGCGCTCCGTCCAGTTCGCCGGCACGTCCACCGAAACCAGAATCGTGCGGCGCGGGCCATCGCCCAGTGGCGGCAGTACGGAGTTCGGCGTCTTGGCCGGGTCTTCCGGCCCTCGCCTCGGGCAGCTTGGTAGGTCGCACCAGCCCATTGTTTCGCCGCAGAATTTGCATGCCATCATTCACCGTCCTCGCGCCCAACAGGCGCTTCAAGGCCGACCGCGCTGCCGCGCGTCGGCTTAAGCTGGTCGTTGTGCCTCACCACTGCGCCGGCACCAGACCAAGCGCAGCCTTCACGCGGTACACGGCGTTCGACGCTTTGCGCGCCCAGCGTCCTTCCGGATTGATGTGCAGGCGCATGCGTCCCATTCGGAAAGTGATGTCGTAGCGCAGCGGGTTGGCCCAGACGGTCCACGGAATCGTGTGGCGCGGCACGTCGGCGTAGTACATCCAGATCATCAGCGGACCCTTGTCCAGCACCAGATGCTCGGGGCAGTTCATCGTTCACTTCTCCTGTTGAGGGCGGGCACAACTCTGCACACCAGCCGACCGCGCTGACGCGCGGCGGCTGTCCGCCGTCGGCGTCGTAGCCGATCACCAGCACGTCGGTGAGATCGGCCTGCAGGGCACTGTGCAGCGCCTGATCCGGCGTCATCGTGGTCGTCGGAGGCAGATGCCGGATCGTGCTGGTGCCGCTCACTGGCTGAACGCCTCGATGCGCTTCGCCAGGATGGCGGCGTAGCGCTGCATGGTGTCGAGCTGCAGACGCATCCGTTCCTGCTCGGCGCCGTCCAGCGTCGGGAACACCTCGCTGGTATCGATGAATGCTGCCAGGGCAGCGCCGCGCTGCATGACCTCGTCGTGCTCGGCGCGGACGCGGTCCTCATAGGGCAGAGACTCGCGGTGACTGCGCTCCATCGCGAGGTAGTCTTCGAGATGACCGACGATCTCCCGGGCGCGTACCCCTGCAGCCTGTCGGGCACGCTCGCGGTTCACTTCGCGACTGGATGCGGTGACCTTGAACCCGTTGCGCAGCGTCAGCTCGCAAACCGTGACACCCGACGGCAGCATGCGGCGGTAGTCCTCTGAGACGATGACCGCAGCGATGCGGCTGCCGACCGTGGTGACCTCGACGTCAGGTACCGTTTCTTCCGCGCTCATGACGCCGTGCCCTCGCGGTGGAGACGATCCTTGAGCGCGTAGCCCATCAGCGGCCAGATCTTCGCGACAGCGTTCTGGCGTGCGAGCTGGCGGCCGATCTCGGGATCGAAGTTCTCCGGGCTGACACAGGCCGACTCGCCGGTGACGGTGAAGCCGTTGCGCAGCACGAGGACGCAGAACGTCAACAGGCGCATAGATGGCTCTGCCATGCGGTCGGTGTGCCGCACAGCCTGGAACTCTCCGCCGTGCTCTTGGGCCGCCCCGAGCGCGCCCTCGTGCGCCGTGAAGTAGAACTCCGCGTCGATGTTTTCCTTGATGTCCGCCGGCGTGACGCGGAGCGCCGTCAGGCCCTTGGCCTGCAGCTCGCGCTCGACGGGATCGACGGCTTCGCCGCTGGTCTCGCCCGGCGGCAGCATCGGCTCCACCTTGGTGTAGCCGTCCTCGAACGCCTTGGCCGGGCTGAAGCTGGTGTAGCCGTCTTCGTAGACGACGTAGTAGCCGCCTGGCTGGGGGTTGTGCTTGATCACGAACGCGGCGTCGACATCGAACGCGGCGTAGCCGGTGTCGGCCGGAACGATGCGGGCGCCGTAGGACGATGCTGCGAGCTTCCCGGTCGGGTCCGGGTTTTCCTTCGGAACGACCTCGGCGATCTTCAGCGCCCAGACCGTCTTGTGGCTCTTGTAGCGTGGCATTTCAGCACTGCAGTTCATGTTGCGACCTCTTCGGTTGGTGGTGCTGCCGGGAGCTGGTCACGCCGCGTGATCCGGCTCGATGCGCGCGGCAACGGCGTGACGCGGACCAGTACCGCGGGTGCGGTGTGGTAGCGCTTCCGGACCACGGCATCGGTGACCTGGTTGTCGTCGACCCAGACCACTTGGTTCATGGCATCCAGAATCGCCTTCTTGATGTTGTCGGAATCCGGTTTTGAGTCCGGCCGGATCAGATCGCGCAGCGCGGCGTCGCGCTTCCACTGCGGCCAGGAGTCCGGCGGCCTCACCCTGATGATGATGGCGACATCGACCGGACCCTCGACGAGCCGGCGCTGTTGCATCGCGACCTTGGCGTGATGCCGAACGATGCCCTCGTACTGCGCGGTTTCGCGCGGCGTGTAGACCTGCACGAACTCGGGACCCTTGCGCGGCTTCACAATCCGGTGCCGTGGCCGGCCCTTGCCGACGGCGGCTCCTGGGATCGTGACGTAGATCGGGTCCACCGGAGCTACTCGACTTCGATGCCGTCGAACGCCGTGGCGTCAGCGCCAGGCGGCTCCGTCGGGAGATCGCCGTCCTGGGGCTGCTCGGTGTCGGCGTCGTCACGATTCACCGCGAGCCGCATCGCCTGCTGACCATCGGTGCCATCGGCATCAGCGGTGGTGCGCTCCGCGGTGACTTCGAGCTCGCGACCGAGCAGGCTGTAGAGCCGGCCGACTTCGGATTCCGAGGGGTGGCAGTTGATTCGGACCTTGATCTCGGCGCAGTGCCCCGCGATCGGCGTCAGCCGCAGCGCCTTGATGTCGGCCTTCTCGAAACTGGCGATCTCGGCCTTGTTGCTCGGCAGCCGGATCAAGGTCTCGCCGCCGATCAGCTCGTAGGACAGCGCCAGCGCACCGGTGAGTCCGTGGCGAACATCACCCTCATCGTTCCAGATCGCGGACGCGAACGCTTCGGCCGTCTTCTCGTTGGGGAAGAACTGCGCCAGGGTCGCCATCTTCAGCGAAGACGACATCGTCAGGCTCACGGCCGGCTCGGTGTCGCCTTCGCCCTGCTTCTCCTGTCGCGGAGTCAGCGTGTCCAGGGTCAACGGACAGTTCAGTAACTTCATCGATCACTCCTGTTGCGGGGGTTGGGTCCAGCGCACACCGCGCTGGGAACCGAAGGCCATGGCCGCCGCAATCGCGGCTCTGCACTGACCATCGGTGAGGCTCTTCGAGGACTCCATGAGCACGATCAATCCGTAGTGCTCGGGGTCCGGGACCATGTCGGCGCGGCAGCCGATGGCGGAGAACAGTCCGCGCCACTGCTTATCCGTCATCCAGCGCGCCACCGAGCTGCCGACGACGGCATCGATGTGGCGGTACTCGCCGTCACCATCGAGCACGACTTGCTTTGCGATGTCCTCGCAGATCTTGCAGAGCCGGATCCGCAGGCCCGGGGCCGCGACCTGGGCGACACGTTCGATGCGGACCCGGAGGCCGCGGCCGTGCTCGTCGCGCGGCGGCGACTGCTCCAAGCGCCGCGCCAGGGCACGCGCCTGCTCCGCGGTGTCGATGACGTCGTCGTAGAGCGCGGTCATCACTGGTCCTCGAGCCTGATGCCGCGCTTCGTGGCGTCGTGCCGGATCGCGGCACGCAGTTCCGGGGTCATCGGTAGATCCGCCGGGCTGCCGAGTTCGCGGGCGCCGGCGACGCGATACCGTCCTGTCGAGACGTGAAACACGGCGGTCCCGCCGCCGGGTGCCGGCCTGACCTGGTCGTCGATGACTTCGCGAAGCCGGTAGATCACGGGCACCGGGAAGGGCTCGAACCCGATGACCCCCAGAGTCTCAGGTAGCTGCGGGCTCATTCCTGATCTCCTTTTGCCGGGTGGTGATGGCGGCGACGCAGTCGAGCTCGCCGCTTCTCCGCAGGCCGACCAGCGCGACTTCGAACTGCTGAGCCGCGAGCTGGCGCCGCTTCTCCGTGGACATCTGATCGAGCAGGAACCAGTCGATGCGGCTGCGGATCGCGCGGCACACCGGCCCGTAGTCGTTGCTGCGATCCAGCACTTCGGCGAGGCTGGGCACGCCTTCGGCCAGGTTCAGGAACTCGATCGGTCCCGGCGGCCATTCGAGCCGTTTGCGCACCACGGTCTCCAGCGCCGCGGCGACCTGATGCTCCGTGAGATCGCGCAGGTCGTAGAGCCACTGCTGCGCAGAGGGAGTCAGCTTGCCGGCCCCGTCGGTGGCCACGCCGTAGACCGAGGCCCAGCGATGGCCGTAGAGGTGCAGCATCCGGCTGAAGAGCCGGACCACGTGCTTGGCATCAAGCATTGCCACGCTCGCCCCAGAGGTCTGCGTAGAGGCTTTCGGACCGCTGCGCCTGTTCGGCAAGTGAAGCTGGGCGTCCAGCCTGCGAGGTTCGGCCAATGCCGGCTCCGGTGGTTGATGGTTCGGCGCTTTCCTGCCAGTCCCAGCTGGCCTTAAATCCCTGCCAGTTCCTCGTCGCCGCGATGCGGACGGCTTCAGCCGGTGTGATGCCAGCGAGCGCGGCTTCGCGTTCGATTCCGTCCCAGGCGGTCTGCGTCAGTGGCGCACCCTTGGCCTTGCGCACGGCGAGCCAGTCCCTGGCGTGCTGCTCGGTTACGCCGTGTGCGATGAGGAAGTCGGCATCGAGACAGGGAGCCTTTTCTTTCTTCTTTTCAGGCTTTTGGTTCTTGTATGGTTCGGGTGCAGCAGCTGCACCCCGTAGCTGCAGCTGCTGCACCCCGTCCGGCGAAGCGGGGTGCAGCTGCTGCACCTCGTTGCGCGGAGCGACCTGCAGCTGCTGCACCCCGTTAGCTCGCTCGATGAAGCCGCGCAGCATGGGCACCGACGTCGCAATCACCTCCAATTCGTCAGCAGAAAGATCGGTGCGCATCCTCTCGATCGCGAGGTCCCATCCCTTTGGGCGACGGTCGCCGCGCTTCACCGTGGCGGCGAGAATGGTCGGATCGCAGGGCCGTATGATCTTGTCCGCTTCAAGTCGGTCCATGCAGTAGCGAACCGTGCGTTCGGACAGCCGTGTGTAGCGCACCAGGGTCGCGACCGACGGGAACGCACAGGTCCCGTCAGGGCCGGCATGATTGGCGAGGCCGATCAACACCAGCGCGCAGCTCGGCGACGGCTTGCCGGCGTCATACGGCACCGGCGCGAGGTTCATTGCCCAGGTCAGAGCTTCGATGCTCATGCCACGCCCTCGGGCATCGACGTTCCCTTCTTCGAGTTGCACTTCCGGCAGAGCGTCTGCAGGTTCTCCATCGTGGTCTCGCCGCCGCGCGACTCTGGGATTCGGTGATCGCAGGACAGGTCGCGGTGGCCGCCGCAGTCACAGCATCGATACTCATCACGCTCGTACACAGCGATACGTAGATGTGCGGGAATCTTCTTCTTGTGGTGCCGCGCTCGCGGGATCCGCTCGACACCGAGTTCCTCCCGCAGAATCTCGATCAACCAACCGCCTTGCCCATCTCCTAGTCGGGCAGCGATGCGCAAATCTTCTCGGTTGCGAGCCAGGAAGCTGCGGAACTTCCGCAGCGTTGCTTCGTCGCTGTATGGCTTTTCGCTCACGGCCAGAATTCAGCGTCCACGACGTCGTCGTCATAGCCGCGACGCTGCTGCAGCCAGTGGATTGCGGTGTGGACACAGTCCTCTCCACCGGCGCCCTTCTCCACGATCCACTCAAGCAGGCCGGTGTCGGCATCCTCGAAGCGGACGTTGCCACTGGACTTGAACGGCACCCTCTCGATCAGGCAAGGCGTCGAGATCTCGGCGATGAGATCGTCGACGGTGCGAACCTTGGGCCACTTCGTCGGCACCAGAGGCAGCGCGGCGGCCAGGATCGACGCGGTGACCGCGGCATCGTTGAGGGCGCGGTGCGCCGGGGCGTCGCGATCGATACGCGGCTTCAGGCCCAGTGTGTAGCGGACTTCCTGATTGGAGTGGTTCCCGATATGGGGCCACAAGTGCTTGGAGAGCCGGTGCGTGCAGATCCAGCGCGCATCGGTGATGCCGAGCACGGTGCGATCGTACTCGGCGTTGTGGGCGACGTAGACCTCGGCGCGCATCTGCTCGAGGAAGCTGTCGAGCGGCGGGGCGCCGACGACATCTGCATCCACGATATGGTGGACAGCCGATGACGAGGGCGGGATCGGGACGCCGGGATCGATCAGGGTCTGAAACCTGCCGTGCTCGGTGCCGGCAGCGTCGACATCGATCCAGGCGACCTCGACCACCTTGGCCTGCGTCGGTTCCCGGTCCGTGGTCTCGGTGTCGATGACGCGGTAGATGGCGTCGGCCAGATAGATGGGGCTCACGCTGCTTTCTCCGTAGACAACCGCTTCGCGATCTCGTCGCGAACTTCGAACCGGGGGGCCGATCGACTCATTCGGCGGGGACCGCTGTCGCGACCGCGAGGCGGCGGCGATAGGTATGCCGGCGCCGGCTCAGGCGGCGGGCGACGATCTCCTTGTCGACGAGCAGGCGCTGAACCGCCGCGTAGACCCGCCAGCGCGGCAGGTTGGTCCGAGCGCAGACCTCGGGAATCGTTGTCGCGCCAGCGTCGAAGGCGGCCAGCACGCTCGCACGGATGTCGTCCTCATCGTTCATCGCGACCTCGCATGTGCTTGGGCAAGCGCTTGCCCAGGCGCACCGCGGCGCCGCGGACCCGATCCGCCGCGGCCACGGAGAGCTTCTCGGGCCACATCGAAACCGTGGAGTGCGAGGCGCGCAGCGCCGCGGCGGTCAAGCAGACCCCGCCAAAGAATTCGATTACGTCGGACTTTTTCATCGTGGCCGCGATCACAGCAGAAGGGGGGATGGGTGTCAAATCAGATATACGCGATGTTGCAATGGGGGAATCTTGCGCGTATCGTAATTGACATCACCAAAGGGAGATTCCGGATGTCAGCAGCCACCGAAGCCCAACTCAGCGAGCAGCGGCAGCCTGCGCTGGTCTCCATCTTCGGACGCGCCGCGATCAGCGCAGCTCCGGAGGGATTCATTCTCGAAGACAGCATGCAGAGCCCAGGCAGCTACCGGGCACGCCTGCGCAGCGCCAGCGGCGACTACGTGCATGTCCTCGTGATCCTCGACCACCCGCAACAGGAGCGCATCGCCCCATGAAGATCGACCGCTACTACATCGGCGGCGGCAACATCGCCGGAATCTGCGGCGTCTCGCCGTATAGGACCCCGCTCGACGAGTACCACGTCATCACCGGCACCGCGCCGGATCTCGACGTCGCCACCGAACGCTTCTTCAAGAGACGCAAGGCGCTGGAGCCCTACATCGCCGCCCTGCTCGAAGAGAACGGCCTCACCGTCGCGGCACAGAACCAGCGCTACACCGATCCGGAGTTCCCGTTCCTGCGCGCCGAGATAGATGCGGAGACGACGGACAGCCAGAACGCCGAGTTCAAGTCCGTGCATCCCTTGGCGGCCAAGGACTGGGGGCTCGAAGCCCACGACGATTCCGTGCCGGACTACGTCACGATCCAGGCGCAGTGGGGGCTCGGTGTTCTGGGGTCGCTGCTGACCAGCTCCGGCATCACGCGGGGTCTCGATGCGGTGCAGCGCTGCCGGGTCGTCGCTGCGATCGGATTCGACGACAGTCGCGTCTATCCCGTGGAGCGTGCCGACGATGTGATCCAGTGGGCGCGTGCGGAGGCCATCAAGTTCTGGGAACAGCACGTGATTCCCAAGGTGCCGCCGCCGCCGCGCACCGTGGCCGACATCCTGAACTACATCACCCCGGACCCCGACAAGGTCATCGAGGCCACCGACATCGATGGCTTCGACAAGGACGTCGCCGACTACCTGGAACTGCGCGATGCCGCCAAGGATGCGGAGTCCCGCCTCGACGCCGCGAAGGCGCGGATCCAGCTCGTGATGGTCGACGCCACCACGCTGACCCTGCACGGCAAGAAGGTGCTGACCTGGAAGCCGAATCGCGACTCGATAGTCACCGATCACAAGGCACTGGCGACGCGGCTGGCCGCGCTGGTCGATCCCGAGGTTGCCGCGGCCGAGCAGAACGCGGTCACCACTACCAAGCCCGGCGCGCGGGTGTTCCGCGTCGCCAAGAAGTGAGGTCACGATGAGCACTACCAATCTGCGGCAGACTGCCGCGAACAACGTCGCCGCCACGCAGCAGCGTCAGGAACGCAAGGGCATCCAGTACATGCTGGCGAGCCCCGCGATTCAGGCCCAGATCAAGGCCGCGCTGCCGCGGCACATGACACCGGAGCGCATGGCGCGCATCGCCACCACCGAAATGCGCAAGGTGCCGAAGCTGCAGCAGTGCGATCCGCTGTCCTTCATCGGTGCCGTGATCCAGTGTGCCCAGCTCGGGCTCGAACCTGGCAACGCGCTGGGGCACGTCTACATCCTGCCGTTCGATAAGCGCAAAAAGGAAGGCAACCGCTGGGTCACGGAGCGCGTCGAGGCCCAGGTCATCATTGGCTACCGCGGCATGATCGATCTCGCACGCCGCAGCGGGCAGGTCGTCAGTCTCGACGCTCGCGCCGTCTACGAAGGCGACAAGTTCGACGTCGTGCTCGGGCTCGACTCCAGGATCGACCACGTCCCGGACTGGCAGAACGCGAACCGCACGGACCCGAAGAAGCTGACCTTCGTCTACGCCATCGCGAAGCTCAAGGACGGCGGCTACCAGTTCGAGGTCATGAGCCGCGCCGAGGTCGATGCGATCCGGGCGCGCAGCAAGGCCAAGGATGACGGGCCATGGGTCACCGACTACGCCGCCATGGCGATCAAGACCGTGGTGCGCCGCCTCTTCAAGTTCCTGCCGGTGTCGATCGAAATGCAGACCGCGATCGGACTCGACGAGCAGGCCGACGCCGGCGTCAACCAGCAGATGGCAGCCGTGCTTGACGGCGAGTACGCCGTGATCGACGACCACAGCGGCAGCGGCGCGGAGCCGTCGGAAGATGGTGGCGGCGCCGGCGGTGGCGATCCGCCGCAGGACCAGGGTGCCGCCGGCGACGACGACAGCAGCGGTGACGACAAGAAGGCCGACGGCAAGCCTAAGGGTGGGGCCGGGGCCAGCGGCGACTTCAACAACGCTTCGATGGAGTGACGACCATGCGACTGCTCACACTGGCGATCCGCAACTTCATCGGCGCCCGCGACGTCAGCATCGAGCTGCCGACGCCGGTCGCCGTCGTCGCCGGCGACAACGAGGCCGGTAAGTCCTCGGTCTACGAAGCGATCACGCTGGCGATGACCGGCGAGATGACGCGCGTCGGCTTGAAGAAGGACTACACCGACGTCGTCAGCGATGGCGCGACCAGCGGCACCATCGTGCTGCGCACCACCCACGGAAACGCCAGCTTCGAGGTCCCGACCGGGAAGTGGGGCGAGCACTTCAACTTCGACGGTGTCGCGCTGCCGGCGGCGCTGCGCTACGTCCTGCGTGCGGACCGCTTCGCGTCGCTGGACACCGCGGAGCGGCGCCGGTTCCTGCTCGCGCTGACCGGGAAGTCCATCGGTGCCACCGAGATCGCGCGCCGTCTCGGCGATCGCGGCGTCTCCAAGGAGTCGATCGACGCCTTGCTGCCGGAACTCAAGTCGGGCGGCTTCGACGCCGGCGCGAAGTTCGCGACAGTCGAGGCACGCGACGCCAAGGGTCAGTGGCGCGAGGTCACCGGCGAGCAGTGGGGCGAGAAGAAGGCCGCGGGCTGGAAGGCACCCGACGTCAGCTTCGACAAGGATGCCGCTGCGAAGGCGGACGCAAAGCTGCGCGACGCGAAGGTCCGGCTCGAAGAGGCGCGCGAGACCAAGGCACGTGTCCAGGGCGCGCTTGAGGCCGAGAACCGGATCCGGAACCAGATCGCGGAGGCACGCGCCGCGCTGGCGTCACGGCAGAAGCTGGAGATCGCGGCGTCACGGGCCAATGACGACGTCTCCTTCCTGCGCGACGAGCACGCCGCGGCGGTCGAGGCCCTGAACAAGATCGTCGCCGAGATCGATGCTGCGAAGGCACCGCCGCCGGCGCCGAAGAAGAAGGGCAAGCAGGGCGACGAACCGCCGCAACTGCTGGTCGACGCCGTCGCTGTGGCGCGCGACTTCGGGGACATCGTCTCCGACTCCGAAGGTGTCGCCGGCTACCATCCCGAAGGCGGCGACGCCGAGTGGTCGAGCTTCGAGGTCGTCGATCGCGCTGCCGCGGTGGTCGCCGCCTTCAATGCCGCGTACCCGGACTACGCACCGCCGCAGGAAGTGCCCGAGGAAGCGCCGCAGCCGCAGGCCGACATCGACGCCAGTCAGAAGCTGCGCCAGCAGGCCGCGGCGAAGAAGGTGACCGATCTCGACGCCAAGCTGTGTAACGCCACCCAGGTCGCGCGCAACGCGACGGCCGAGGTCGAGGCCCTCGCCGACAAGGCCGCCGCGCTCGAGCAACTCGAAGCCGGCCGCGCCGGCGACGCGCCGAGCGAGGCCGACTACGACGCCGCCACGGTGGAGGCGGTCACCGCCGCGCAAAACGATGTCATCGCGCGCGAGAACGAGGCCCGGTTCCACGAGACCGCACGCAAGGCAGCCGACGAGGCCGCCGGGAAGACGCAGCGCGCGGCCCGCATCCACGGCCTCATCACGGACTGGATCGCCGCCGCCGAGGCGCTGTCGCCGAACGGCATCCCGGCCGAGATCGTCGCCGAAGCCCTGGCGCCCATCAACGCCGAACTTGCGAAGACCGCGCAGCTCTCGGGATGGCCGCCGGTCACCATCGGCCCGGAAATGACGATCCGCTGCGGCGGTCGCCGCTACGAGCTTTGCTCGGAGTCCCAGAAGTGGCGTGCCGATGCCGCTGTTGCGGCCATGATCGCGTCGGTCTCCGGCCTGCGCTTCATCGTTCTGGACCGCATCGACATGAACTCGATCCGCAACCGCATGGCGCTGCTGAAATGGCTGCACGCCGCGGTCAGCGAAGGCTTCCTCGACGGCGCCGTGTTGCTGGGCACGCTCAAGGAGGCACCGAAGGGTCTGCCGGCAGCGACGTTCACGTCGTACTGGCTCGAACGGGGTGCGACGCTGCGCGAGACCCGCGCTGCGGCATGACCCCATAAACCCAGAACCGCAAAGGGGACATCATGGCGACGACAGCAAACACGGGGTCCGTCGAGGACTTCGCGAAGAAGCGGCAACTGCTGCTCTACTACAAGTCGATCTTCGAGCAAGAGCTGGAACGGCCCGATCTCAGCGCCGCTCAAGTCACGAAGCTGCGCAACGACATCGCGCTCCTTTCTCAGATCGACGAGGACCTGATCCGCTTCAACGCGATCCCGATGCGGATCGATCCGAAGGACCGTCACGCGGCGGCCGAGCTGCGGTCGCGGATCGTTTCTTTCATCGCGCGATCACCGGCGCCGGTACGGATCGGCGAGATCTGCACCGAGTTCGATCTCGCCGCGCATCAGGTGCGCAACATCCTGCGCCGGGCCAGGCTCGAAGGCACGATCTCCTACGACGACGAGAAGGGCTACCGCGTCCTCGTCAAGATGCCGGCGCCGGCGCCGATGCCGCTGGAACCCCGGAGACTGTCGTGATCGTCGCCGCTTCCGTCGCGCTGGCGTTCGGCATCGGCGTCATCTGCGGGGTCTTCGTGAAAGTGGGGCGCGTCACCGGCACCGACATCCGCGCCGCTGCGGAACTGCTGCTGGAGTCCGTCGACGACCTGGTCGCGCTGGCGCGGCGCAACGGACTCGGCCACGAGCCCGAGGTCAGCGACGTCGAAGCCGAAGCCGACGCACTGCGCGAAGCCATCGCGGAGGCCAAGCAGGCGGACATCGAGATCCAGAGCCGTGCGGAGCAGTGGCGATGAGTCTGCCCTACGAGAACGCCACCAGCGGCGAGCGCGCGATGCTGGAGATCCAGAAGATTCTGCGCACCTTCGGCTGCACGAAGATTGGGAACTGGATCGACTCCGAGGCCGGCACGCTGACGGTGCAGTTCGAGCACCGCGGCCGTCCCGTGCAGGTCACGGCCAGCACCAAGGGCTACGCCGCGGCGTGGTTGAAGCACAACCCCTACAGCAGCCGCGTCCGCCGCAGCCTGATCGAACACCAGCGCCGCGCCGTGCTGGTCGCAGAGGTCGCGATCTACTCGGTGCTGCGGGACTGGATCAAGGGTCAGATCACGGCGATCGAGACCGGGGTGCTGTCGTTCGAGGGCGCGTTCCTGGGCCAGATCATGTTGCCCAGCGGGCGCACCGTGCTCGACCACGTCGAGGCCAACAAGATTCTGCCGTTGCAGGGGCCGTCCGAATGAGCGCTCAGACCAAGATCGAGTGGACGGATTCGACCTGGAATCCGTGGATCGGCTGCACCCGCGTCTCGCCGGCCTGCGACGACTGTTACGCGGCGCGCAGCACGCCGGCGCGGCGCTACGGTATCAAGTGGGGCGCCGGCCAGCCGCGGCGACGGACCAGCGATGCGAACTGGAAGCTGCCGCTGCGGTGGAACCACACCGTGTTCGTACAGTGCGAGAAGTGCGGGCACCGAGGCGACGGCAAGCCGTGGCTGGACGCCACCGAGGCTGGTGGAGTGTTCGACAACGGGTTTTGCTGCGCTAACTGCGGGTCACGCGACGCCGAGCCAACTCGACGCCGAGTCTTCTGCGCCTCGCTGGCGGACTGGCTCGACAACGAGGCGCCGATCGAGTGGTTCGTAGACCTGCTCGACCTGATCCGGCGCACGCCGAATCTCGACTGGCTCCTGTTATCGAAGCGGATCGGGAACTGGGTGACTCGCCTCAACCTTGCCGAAGACGCATTGCCGAACGGCTCGGATGTTGACCAGAACCTGCGTCAGTGGATCATCAACTGGCTTGAAGGCACTCCGCCGCCCAACGTCTGGCTCGGCGCCACCGTCGTCAACCAGGACGAGGCCGACCGCGACATCCCGAAGCTGCTGCGCGTGCCGGCGCGGATCAGGTTTCTGAGTATCGAGCCGATGCTGGGGCCTGTAGACCTGCGGGGCTACATCGGCGCTGGACGGCAGCCGTGGGGCTGGTGCCACGGGCTGTCGTGGGTCATCGCCGGCGGCGAGTCCGGCTCCAAGGCGCGGCCGATGCACCCCGATTGGGTCCGCAGCCTGCGCGACCAGTGCGCGGCGGCCGGCGTGCCGTTCCTGTTCAAGCAGTGGGGCGAGTGGGTGCCCGCTGATAGCTGCCCGGCTGACGCACCAGTAGTGCCCGAGCTTTTCCTTGGACGTTGCGGCGCAGTCAGGGGCGCAGAAGTTGATTTCTTCGGTGGCGACTCAGCGATGTATCGCCTCGGCAAGAAAGCCGCCGGCCGCCTGCTCGACGGGGTCCACCACACGGAGTTCCCGGCGTGAACGCGACCCATCAAATCTCGATGCCGGAACTGATCGTGCATGACCCCATGCACAAGGCCCGGCAGGGCCACATCGGGGAGAACGTCTATGCAGATCGCTGGCGCGAGCTGATGGCGACGCCGCCGGATGACTACTACAGCATCTGGAGCGATGACGACGGCCCCGAGGAAACGGCACGCCTCCGCACGATCATCCTGCGCCATATGTGGGGCGAGATCGGCCAGCGCGAAGCTACGGTTGCGGCATCGTTCATCGTCTGGCTGGGCGCGAATTGCGGGCGCTGCATGTTGGATCAGGCGCGCACGGCACGGAAAAAAGGCATCGAGCATCCGACCCTGTACGCCTGGACGATCGAGAACAAGCGATCCATGGGCATCAACAGCGGCATCCGCACGATCGAGTACCTGCTGGCGCCACCGGCAACGGTGCGACAGGTTGCATTCACGTCGCCAGAATCACCGCTGACCGAGTTGCCGGAGCTGTCACTGCGCGATACCGAGGTCATCGACAACGTGTGCATGTGGCTCGACACGGTAGAAGGTCAACAGTTCGTTGATCGCTGCGAGCGCGACATCAAGCGCATCAGCGATCAGCGGCGCGCCATAGAGCGACAGAAATTGGACCCTGTTCGACAGATCGCCGAAAGCACGGCCGATCAGATGACGCGGAACGGCACCCCTTGCCACGTCCGCCGAAATCACAACGGCGATCACGGCTGGTTCGTGGTCCGCGACGACGACTACTCGCGGGTGTGGCCGAAATGACCGTCAACTGCCCCTACTGCCGCGGCCGCGCCGCGCTCGTCACCGGCGACGTGATCTACCCGCACCGGCCCGATCTCGCGCACAAGCAGTTCTGGCACTGCGCGCCGTGCAAGGCCTGGGTCGGCTGCCATCCCGGCACGACGAACCCGCTGGGCCGTCTCGCCGACGCCGAGCTGCGGGCCGCGAAGATCGCCGCCCACGACGCCTTCGATCCGATCTGGAAGGCGCGCTTCGCAGCGAAATCGAAGCAGGACAGCGGCTACACCCGCGGCATGGCGAGAGGCGGGCGCTACAAGCGACTCGCCGAACTCATGGGCATCAGCCAGAAGGAATGCCATATCGGCATGTTCTCGACCGAGCAGTGCCGCCGCGTCGTCGAGATCTGCAGAAGCGGCGCACTACAGGAGTAACGCATGCCCAGCATCACGATGACCCCCGTTCAGTCCTCGCAGATCCAGGCCATCGGCCACGATCCGGCGAGCAACACCCTGGCGATTCAGTTCAAGTCCGGCAAGGCGCCGGTCTACCACTACGCCAATGTCGACGGCGAGCTGTTCGAGCGGTTCCGTACCGCGGAATCCATCGGCAGCTTCTTCTACAAGACCATCAAGCCGCATGCGGACAAGTACCCGTACACGCGGGCCGAGTCTGTGAAGGATGGCACCGAGAAGACCCATAACGCCAAAGGATCAGAACAGCAATGAATGTGCTGAACCCGCCGCTGGTCAACGCGCTGCTGCGCATCGGCCTGATGCGGCCCTACTTCGACATCCACATCAATGGCGATCTCTACATGCGCCGCTGGTGGGTGCGCGGCGACGAGGCCAGACGTGATGCCGGACAGATCACGGCCGGGGTCCACAACATCGTGCGTCCCGACGCGGACCGCGACATGCACACCCATCCGTGCACGTTCCTGACGGTTCGGCTCTGGCGCTGGTACCGGGAGCGGCTGCCGAAGTCGCAGAAGCAGTGCGCGACGCTCGATGGCACCGAGTTCGTCGAACGCATCCGACTGCCCCTCACGTTCTCGCTGCGTCGCGCCGGCGACCGGCATGCAATCACCGAGGTTGCACCCGGCGGCTGCTGGACCTTCGTGATCTGGTTCCGCAAACAAGGTGGCTGGGGCTTCTGGCGCCAGGACACCGGCGAGTTCGTACCGTGGAGGCTCTACGTCGGACGGAGAGGGACATGAAAGGCACCATCGGAATTCTCAGTGTCGGCGCCGGCGATACGACGCTTACGTTCGACGGCAACGATCCTGCCGAGCTTGAACGCGCCAAGCGCATCGTGACCGACATGCTGCGCCGCGGCTACGCGATCCTGATTCCCGTCGGCGAGCGAGACGGCGAACCGATCTACCGCCGCGCCAAGGCGTTCGATCCGAAGACCTGCGAATACATCATCGCAGGAATCCCAGCAGACACGATCCCGGAGAGCACCGTCGATGGGAACCAAGAGAGCGCGCCAGAAGCAGCGTCGAAGCCAACGCGCGGCCGCGGTCGACGCAAGAAAGCACCAACCGACCGCGTCGCGGCATCCAGCGTCAACGCCGTCGCAGTCGGGAGGATCAGCGGTGGGTGACTTCCTGTCCGTGCTCGATGCCGCCGATGGCATGGGTCAGCTACGCGACAAGCTCCGCGAAATCGCCGAGGACCGCGACGAGTACACCGGCATTCCGATGCCGCTGTCGGGCGAGCAGCTCGTCATTGAGCCGTCGTACAGCTTTGCCGACGGTCTCGGGCGGCCTATCGATCAGGTTGAAGTTGACCCGGTCGATGCCGCGACCGCTGGTCTCAAGGTGAGAAACCGGTTCTGGTCAGATCGCAAACGCGGTGATGTTCTCATCATCGAGAAGATGGATGGATCGGTGACATGGGGACTCAATCCTGGAATCCATCACATCAGCCACGACCTGCGAACGCTGGGCTGCGCTGATGCCTGGGGCCTCAAGCAAGAAGCCAAGGCCATGATGTTGCTGGCCAGTCATGTTCGTGCGCGCCAGTTCCGGCAGTACCTGCTCACCGGCATGTTTCTGGAGACGTCGAAGCGAAGTGGGGTCACCTACATATTCCGCAGGCTGAAGCCGACCGTCGCGACCAAGCCGCGGCTCAATGGCGAAGAGATGCGGATTCTGGCGTGCCTCTGCATGCACCCGCTGGCGCACTACGCCGGCTCCTGGGCTGGTGCGATGTGCCCGACTGACGATGTCATCGCGCACCTAATGCTGATGCGCGGCGACGAGGCCATGTTCTGGAAGCGGTGCAACCAGCATGCGCCACACCGGCCGGAGGCAGGGCTATGAAGGCGGAATCTGCCATCACCGCGGCGGCGAGGTTGCGCTGATGGCCGCCATCTGCGATCCCTGCGGCTGGTCCGGTTCCGCGCTCGCTGTGCGCGACGGCGGCCGCTGTCCGGAGTGCGGGGAGCCGATCCGATACGACCGCGCCGCGTTGCCGCAACGGCGGCAGATCGGTTCGATCCACGAGTTCAACAGCCGCGCCCGCGTCGCGCTGATGGCGCTGCCGGTCCTGAACCCCTTCATCGAGGCGATCGTCACCAAGCTCGAGACCGGGCGAGCGCTGACGGAACGCGAGCAGCAGGCGCTGTTCAACACCGTGAACTCGCGTCACCGCCAGATCAGCGACAGCGAGCTGACCGAGTACGCGGTGCGACACGCCAGGGGAGCGGACTGATGCGGCGCCGCAACCAGGACCATCACCGTGCCAGGCACAGCGACGACCTCGTCGAGCTGGTGCGCGTCCTCAACGACAACGGGATGGGGTACCACTACCTCTGCTACCTCTTCAACCTGCCGTTGGCCACGGTCCGCGACTGGTGCACCTATCGCACCCGGGGTGCGGCGTGAGCGGCGATTGTCCGGTGCCGGGCTGCGCGGCCGCAGTGAGGCGCGGCCACCTGATGTGCCGCGACCACTGGCTCGCGACGCCGGTGCCGCTGCGCCGAGCAGTCGGCAAGACGTGGCGTGCCTACCTGAAGTCGAGCGGGCGCGAAGCCGTCCAGGCCGCGATCAAGGCCTACAACGAGGCCCGGGACGCCGCCGTCGCGCATGTCGCGCGTGCGCAGGCGCCGGTGGTGGAGTGATGGCTGCTGCTCGCAAAGGCATCGGCGGCCACCAGAGCCATGCCATGGGCAAGGACGAGTGGCTGACGCCGCCGTTTGTGCTTGAAGCGCTTGGCGCCTTTGATCTCGACCCCTGTGCGCCAGCGGTGCGGCCATGGGACATGGCGGCATCGCACTACTCGATCTTCGACAACGGTCTGACGAAGCCATGGCATGGTCGAGTCTGGTGCAACCCGCCGTATGGAGAAGGCGCATGGCGCTGGTTGGCCCGGTGCGCTGACCACCGCAACGCCACCGCGCTGGTCTTCGCGCGGACCGAGACGGAGGGTTTCTTCGCGCAGGTCTGGCTCAAGGCAACAGCGGTGCTGTTCCTCAAGGGGCGGCTCACCTTCCACCACGTCGATGGCCGTCGCGCCGAATCGAATGGAGGGGCGCCGTCTGTCCTGATCGCCTACGACGGCGCCAACGCCCAACAACTCCACAGCAGCGGGCTGATAGGCCAATACATCGACCTGCGAGTGCATAACCGATGCGCCTGACTGTCGCCCAGCGCCGTCTCATCGAACAAGTGCTCGACGCTCTGTCCCTGCGCGCCCGCTGCCGGGAGAGGCCGACGCCGCGCGAGCTGCGTGACTACGAGCGTGCGGTAGCACTGGTGCGCGAGATCCCCGCCGGGCAGCGACGCCGCCTGCGCAGCGACTTCAACGGCAAGCGCCGATCCAGATCCGCCCAGTTCCACGTTGTCGAACCTGAGATCGACTGATGACCCTCTACGAAATCCTCGGCGTACCCACGGACGCCGACGACGCCACGATCAAAGCTGCGTACCGCCGCAAGGCCAAGGAGACCCACCCCGACAAGGGCGGCTCCAAGGAGGCCTTTCACGCGGTCCAGCACGCCTACGAGGTTCTCAGCGATGCCGAGCGCCGCGCCCACTACGACCGCACCGGCTCCGATGATCTGCGACGCGCCGGCGACGCCGCGGTCGCGATGCTGCTGCAGGTCTTCAACGAATTGCTGGCGACACCGGAGTTCTGCAGCGACTTCATCGCGGCGACGAAGCAGCGCATCGCCATGGGCAGGGCGCGCGCGCAGGACACGATGACCACGGCGCGCCGCGAGATCGTGCGGCTCGAGAAGCTGCGCCGTCGCGTCGTCGTCAACGAGGGCCACGACAACCTGTTCGCGGATCTCGTCGACGGCAAGATCCGTGAGGCCAAAGCCAACATCGAGGCCTGCGAGAAGGGCATCGAAGAGTTCGATGCGGCATCGAAGCTGATCGGGGTCTACGCCGACACTGGTGCCGGCCAGGAGCAGACGGCGAACGCAATGATGGCGATGCAGGCCGCGATCGAGGAAGAGATCCGGCGTCGCGGTGGGCTCGGTGGCATGTTCACGACCTTCACTCGGTACTGAAGCCATGGGCGCCGCCCCGAAACCCGCCTACTACCGGATGACGCTGTCCGAGTTCCGCAAGCACGGCTTCGTCGGCCGGGCCCCGTGCGTGAACACGATCAAGGCGGCGATCGAGCGCAAGGACTGGCTCGGAGAGGTCGTCGGCGGCCTCTGGTTCATCTTCGTCGACGCCGACGGCCAGCCGATCCCGGGCAGGCCGAAGACCCCCGGCACTGGCAATCCGGAGGCCGATGCGCTCATCATGGACTGGGAGCTGTCGCGGTGAGCACCATGGGGCGCAGCAGGGGAGGCCGGTTCGCGGACCGGCCCGACAACGTCGAGATCAATACGATCGGCAACGTCACCTACTTCCGGTACGTGATGCCGGACGGCCAGCGCCGGCCCATCGGCAACAGCCGGGACACCGACAAGGCCTACGACCTGGCCCGCGCGCTCAACGGACACTTCGCGGCGCAGCGCACCAAGCTGGACGTCGCCGCCCTGACGGCGCCCCGCGGCCGGCGTGCATCGGCGTCGAACCCGCTGATCCCCACCCTCATCGACGAGTTCAGGACGCACGATCCGAAGCGGAAGGGCTACGCGGAGCGCACCCGCGCCGAGCTCGACTTCAAGCTCAACGCCTACGCGAAGCTCTGGCAGGACCGCACCGTCGGCGACATGCGGACCCTGGACTTCTCGCAGTTCCTGAACACGCTGACCGACAACGCCTACGTCAAGCACCGCGCCGCGTTGTTCAACCTGATGCAGTTCGCCGGTCACCAGGGCTACATCGAGGTCAACCCAGTCGCGGTGACCCTGATCAAGCGCGAGAGCAAGAAGGTCCGGGAGCGGCACACCTGGGAGGGCGTCAGGCAGATCCTCGACTTCAAGGGCGTGCCGGCGACCGAGCAGAGCCCGGAGATCCCGCCGACGCCGGAGTGGCTGAAGCGCGCGATCCGCATCGGGCTCTACTCGCTGCAGCGCGCCGACGATGTCGTCCGGCTCCACAAGACGCGGAACAAGGTCGATCTCAAGGCCGGCACCTTCGAGGTGCTGCAGCGCAAGACCCGGAACTACCGGCACCCCGTCTACATCGAGATCGAAATGGGTGCCGAGCTGCTCGAGGCGGTGCGCGACTGCCTGCAGTCCGATGTGCTGTGCCCCCTGCTGATCCACCGGAAGCCGGCCCGCGCGAAGCCTCGCGACAGGGACCCCAAGGAACACCCCTTCGCGGTCACCAGGGACACCCTGTCCCGGGCCTTCTCGGAAGCGCGCGACAACGCGCACGCCTACGACCATCTGGAACCGGAGCGGCGGCCGACCTTCCACGAGCTGAGATCGCTCGGCGTCCATCTCTATCAGCGGGCCGGCTACGACGACGACTACATCATGGCGCTGTCCGGGCACGCGAAGAAGGAAACGCTGGAGCGCTACAAGCGGGACCACGTCGCGCCGAAGCCGAGGCGGGTCAAGGCTGGCCTGACGTCGAAGCAGCTCCCGAGGTAGGGCTGCCGTTCCCCAAGAATTCCCCCAATTTTCCCCAAAGAAAAAGCAGCCACCCGTAAATGGCTGCTTTTCTTCAACTATTGGTAGGCGCGATTGGACTCGAACCAACGACCCCCACCATGTCAAGAAGATGGGCAGTCAGCTCTAAGGCGATGATGGTAAAGGAAAACACCCCGGTTTCTGGGGGCTGAAAATCCGTCAGCAGCCGTCATAATCATCAACCACTTACGACGCGATTCCCCCAAGGATTACCCCATAAAACCGTCGCATCTTGAGGGGTTTACATGAGTAAGGCCATTTGACTTGACGGTTTATCTGCGTCAAATTCGCAACACGGCAAATAGCTGGGAGCACAGCATGAACGCCAAGGCCACGTCCTCGGGTTCGAAGAAGCGGTATGCGAGATCAACGGTCTCCGAAGTGACCTCGGCGCGCGCGCTGCGCAGCCGGCCCGATCAGGTCAACATGCACCTCGTCGTCGACAAGGAACTCCATCGCGCCGCCAAGATCTTCGCGATCCATCACGGCGTCACGCTGCGCGAACTCGTCGTCGAGGCGATGGAGAAGCGGATCGGCTTCAAGAAGGACTGATCAGCGCTCGATTCGATCGAGGCGGCGCCGGATCTCGACGTCGCCGGCTTCGAGCCGCTGGACGCGGCGATCGACCGACAGCAGATGGTCTTGGACGCGGTCCAGTTTCTCGGACTCCCGCTTCACGCTGTCCTGCCGTTCCGAGATCCGGGCTTCGAGCACGGCAAGCTTCTGGGTGTACTCCGGGATCTTGGCGAGCTGGGTGTCGATCTGATCCAGCTTCTGCATGAAGAGCCAGGCGCATGCTGCGATGAGCAGCGGCTGCAGAGCACCACTCAGGGCGGCGCGGACCTTGTCGGAGAGACGGTTCTGGGGGTCATCGGACATCGTCGGCTCCGAGTCGTTCGTAGTGCTCCATCACCTTTCTGAACCGGACGAGCTCATCGGCGCAGGCGGCGAGGTCGCGCCCGACTGCAGCCGAGAACGCTCGATCTTCAGCGTCTCCATTTCGTAGACCGGGCCCTGCAGTTCCTGCGGCAGCGGCGGGCAGCGGTAGACCACGACTTCCCGGATCTCGGGCTTCGTCGCGCACGCAGATATTGCGGACACGCTCGACAACACGCTCCACAACAGGAGCCTGTTCAGAGACTTCATGGCGGTAGTCCTCGACGGCGTTGCGGCCGGCTTCGGCAGCCAGCAGTTCGAACTCCAGAGCACCGACGGTGTGCTGGAGACGCAGCACGGCCAGCTCGTGCGCTGTTTCACGGTGGGCGGCACGCTCGGTCTTCAAGCGCCAGGTCTGCGTGCCGTAGGCGCCGGCGCCGGCCAGGACCAGCGCGACGACACCGCCCAGCAACCACGGCCCCAGCGCGGTCAGCAGCCGGCCGGCGAGCCAGGCGCTAATGCCCGCCACTGTGATCTCCGGAATGCGCGATCGCGGCGCGCGTGTTCGCGACGTTCGATCCCAGCAGGGCAGCGAAGGCGCCGCCGACGAGCAAGGCGAACTGGACGTCGTCGTCGACCTTGATGCACGCGGCGACGACGACGACGATGAACGCGATGAACTTCATGCCGGTGATCGAGTTCAGCAGGCGCTGAACCGGTCCGCAGGCCTGGACTTCGTCGATCGCGGTCATCCGTGCACCGCCGCCCGGTTCTTCAGCCAGCCGTAGACGAAGTCCTCGTTGGCCTCGCGTGATTCCGCCAGCTCGATGTAGCGGGCGCCCTGGAGATGGTTCAAGGCTTCGAGCAGGACACGCTCACCCTCAGCACCGCGGTGAGCGATGAAGGATCGCAGGGCGCCGGCGGTCGCAGGTCCGACCTTGCCGTCGACGAGCAGATCCGGGTAAAGGCTCGCGCGCTTGTTCAGGGCGTTGAGCGCGCGCTGCAGGAAGATCGCGGCGACGGTCTGGCCCATGTTGACGCCGGTGTCGACGACCTCGGTGCCGATGCTTGCCGAGACGTCGAGCAGCAGGCCGAAGTGGGGCTGGTTGACATAGCGCGACCGGTAGATCGCGCGGGCCTCGGGCTCTTCGAGCAGCTCGACGTCGCGAGGGGTGACCGGCTTGCCGCGCCACTCGCTCAAGGTCTTCTGGGTGATGCCGAACTTTGTCGGACCGCCGGCGTCCGCGGGGTCGTTGGTGTAGCTCCGACCCTCGGCCGCGATGATGTCGTCGATGATGGCGTCGACCGTCTTCACGATCTCGCTCCGACTGGCGCGTCCTGCGCGTCGCGCTCCCCAGCGCGGATGCGCGCACCGTAGCACGAAACAGCAGATGGGGAAATGGGGTTATTTCTGGTATTGTTGACGGGCGCCAGTGATCTGGTGCAGTCTGATCAAGCCATCGCAGTAAAACGATGGTCGGGTTTGGAAGCCCGGAGTTCTAGGCGCGCAAGCGCCGCCAACTGGTCAGGCGCTTTTTTGCTGCCCCCAGTTCAATGGCGGGCGGGCGTGGGGGAGCCGCAAGGCTCGCCGGTTCCTAGACCCGGTCTTCCAACCCTGCGCTCGTCCGTCACCCTGATTGGAAGCAGGGCGTCGGACTCCACAACGTCTAGGAGTCCATCAATGTCAGACACACCCCTCATCGTCGCCGACACCGCGATCCGCCAGGACACTGCCGGCCGCTTCAGCTTGAATGATCTGCACCGTGCCGCTGGCGGTGCCAAGCGGCACCAGCCTTCCGACTGGCTGCGCCTCCAGCAGACCCAAGAGCTACTGTCGGAACTGGAAACTCCGGGAAACCCCGGAGTATCCGAAACCACCGGAATCCCGGTAGTTTCGATCGAAGGCCGCGCCGGTGGCACCTTCGTCGCCAAAGAACTGGTCTACGCCTACGCGATGTGGATCTCGCCGGCATTCCACCTCAAGGTGATCCGCGCCTACGATGCCATGGTGACGGCGCCGGCTGCGGTGACGCCAGAAGCGGTGACACGCCTGCTCGATCTGCTGCAGAAGGGCCTCGCCGCCGAACAGGGGAAGCCGCTGCCGGCGCCAGCACCAACAAAGAAGCCGCGTCCCAAGATGGCGAACATGCACGTGCTGATGCCGGCCGATCTCCACCACCGTCTGCGTCAGCGTGCCTTGGAACGTCGGCAGACCGCGCGCGAATTCGTCATCGACGCGGTCAGCGCCAAGCTCGGCGAAGGGGCCTGATCATGGAGAGCACTGCGATGAGTCGGGCCAAGGATCGCTGGGGCATGAAGCAGGCGACACCGGAAGTGCCAGGCGACGACGACCCGGTGAAGATTACGGTCGTGGTCCCCTTCAAGATTCGGCGAGCCGCCCGCGTCGCCGCGATCAAGCAGGAAATCACGCTCCAGGAGTTCGTGCTGCGGGCGCTTGCGAACGAAGTCTTCGAGTCCTAGTGGTCGAAGTGGAGCGGTCGCGCCGGTGGCCGCTCCACGTCAACGAAGCGCCCTGCTATCAGCAATCAGAGGGGCTCACGCAGTTGTCTCCGCCGATGTCGAACACCTCGAGATCGCGACCGACTTCGCCGGGGCAGTGCATGGCGACCGCCCCGATATTCTTGTTCTTGTAGATGATGCAACGCTCGTCGGCATACGCGCTTCGCCAATCAGGGACCAGCAATACCGATATTTCCTCCCCATCGGCAAGCTGTTTCGTAGTTTCGTACCTGGGGCCTTCCTTGAAGCTGCGGTCTTGGTCGGCTCGACGCTGCGAGTAGCGGGCATCCGACTCGGCCCGCTGTTCGAGGTCGCGCGATCGCGCGAGCGCAATCAAACCGATGATGGCGACGATTACGACCGCTACGAGAATCTTTCCTGTGTAGGCACGCATCGAGACCTCGATTCCGGTGAGCGGTTTGCCGATTGTGCAAACCGAGTCTACCGCTTCGCTTCGCGGGCTGCTGCGTTGTAGTCCCGGATCACTTCGTTCATGTAGCCGTTGATCTCCGCCTCGTACTGTTCGCGCTCATCTTCGCTCTTGGCGTCCTTGAGGTTGGCGCGGGCGTCTCGGATCATGCCATCGGCCCAATACATGGTATCCAAGGCATCGCCCCAGCGCTCTTGGAGCGCATCGTAGCGCTTCTTCGGAGTATCTGGGTCGTCCGCAGCCTTCCGCTTCGGAAGAAGGACGTCCCGTACCTCGAAATAGCGGCCGGCGGTGTACCCAGGATAGGGTTCGGCGGCAACCTTGCGGAAGAATGGGACATCGCTGACAGCTTCCGGGCGGGTCATGGTGGCGGCATCAATGCCGAGCTCGACAGTGTCGACAACGAGCCGGCCGAGCCCACCGATATACGATGTCCACAGGTGTTCCATCGTTTCCGGCGAGATCGAGATCCAGCCAGACTCGTGCTTGTCACCACCAGTCACGAAGTTCAGCGCTCGAGCGCTGGCCTTCCAGAACTCCGGAGTCTTCGTCCAGGCACGCTCACTGTCCGGCTTGATGTCGTCGGGGAAGAACTTCTCGGGGTGGATCTGATTCCCCATGAAGTTTCGATTAACGGCAGCCTCGACGAGCGGCCGAACCAGCGACGGTGACAGCGTCGGGATCGCCGCCTCGGGTTCCCCCGAAAGGACCTGACCGATGCCCTCAGTGACGCCAATTGGATCGAAGGCGCCGGCCGTGGCGCCAGCAACGTTGGCCAGGAAGGTTCCGAGGCCAGCGTCCGGGTTGAGCACGGCTTCAACAGCACGGTAGCCGATGACGTAGAAGACGTTGTAGCCGTACGACAGCGGCAACTTGATCGCAGCATTTCCGCTAGGACCAAGCAGCAGCAGGTTCGTGTTCTTCTGGTAGTCGGAGTACTGGAGGTGCTTTTTCTCGTCCTTGTCCTCGTCGTCGCCGCCTATGAGTTCGTTCCAAAGAGCAGCCAGCATGCCGACGACGCCAAAGGCGCCGGCGATGTAGCGGACGCTCTTCGAGTTCTTCAGTGCGCTCGCCATGCGCGCGGCGCCCTGGACGCCCGCGTTGAAGAACATGAAGAAGGCGCCAATGTAGGTCGACCATTCCCCGCGCTTGTTGAAGTTCACGGTGAGCCGACGTGCTGCAATGGCCGCCTTCTGTCGCGAGACGCCTGATTCGACGAGCCGACGGTAGACGGAGACGCGCATCATGTTCTCGACCGCCGCGTTGACCGCTTCGGTGGTGTCGAGGATGACGTCCCAAGCCTTGCGCATGTTGCTGCGATCATTGCCGGCGATGCGAATCAATTTTTCGACGTCGTCGGCGATGGCAGAGATCGATTTCAGCCCGAAGAACCCGACCTTGCCGCCGTTGAGCTCGTAGTCCTTTGCCCAGCGCTGCCACTCGATCTGCTTGGGCTGCGCCGCAACCTTGACCTTCTCACTCTTCACCAGCGCGCGCAGCAGGCCGCTGCCTGGTCGGAGATCTCGAACAACGGCGCGCTTGATGCCGTCTCCGGCGATCCCACGGTCCTGAAGGTCGCGGATGTGGACCAGTGCGGCTTGGATGTCGCGCGAGAAGTTTGTGACCCAGAACTCAGGATTCAGGCCGGTGTGCAACGAGGCGAGCAGCCTGGTCCCTAGCGCGATCCCGCGGAGCAGTTCAGGAAGGTGCTGGTCACCCAGGTTCTTGAGCTGCGAAGCCAGCACGGGATCGTTGACCTGAATCCAGATCTGCTTGCCGCCTTCCTTGACCCCGAAGACGTCGTCCTGCATCGAGAACGTCGGATCATGGGCCCACTCGACCTCACGAACCGTTGTCTTCAGCCCTGTGATCGGATTCACGGTTACGGTCTCGACGAGCCGGCGCTCCAGAAAGTCGCTGGGCTGCTTGATCTCCCATAGCGGCTTGCCATCCGCGTTTTTGACGTCCGGGAACGCACGGACTAAGGCGAGGAAGGACTGACCGACCTCAGCCTTGCCGGCGCGGATGATGGTGCGCTGGAAGTCGCGAATGCTGTTCATCAGCGGACTTGCCGCAGCAGAGCGCCGGCCGAGTCTGCGCTTGGACTCCCGTCCTCGGACGTCGTAACCGATACCGGTGCCAGAAGCATTGGGGTCGATGTCGCTCTTCAGGGGGACGTAGAAGTTGTACTTGTTCCGCCACAGCGCGAGTTGCTGGCGATCGACGAGGCCGAGCTTTTCCAGGACGACGAGCTTGTCCGAGTTCATCTTGTCGACGCGCTTCGCCAACGCATCGAGCACGGCGCGGCGATCCGCCTTGAGGCTGTTCATGAACTCGATGGCGTCTCGCGTCAGCATGCCGGAACCGCCGTCAGGTAGTTCCGGGTTGATGGTCGCGATGTAGGCGTTCGCTTCCGGCGCGTGCCTCGCGTAGAGGTACTGGTCGAGCTGCTCGATGCTGACCTTCTCCGCGGCCATCGCCAGCGCCAGCGGCTGGACGTACTTGGACTCCAGCGCCTTCAACAGATGGTCGACGCGGCCGTAGAACAGTTGTTCCTTGGTGTAGACGTCCTTGTGGTCATCGATCGTACGGCCGGCCTTCGTGATGACGTCCTGAACCTGCCAGACCCGATTGAACTTGTCCTGCAGCTTACGCTGCGCGATCTGCAACATCGTTTCCTCGGACAGCCCAATAGTCTGAGGCTGCATCGGCAGCACCTGCTGCGGGCCGCTTGGACCGCGTGCGGGCGGCCCGCCGCGCACCGCTGCCTGGAAACGGTTGGCGTTGCGGAGCTTGACAAGGTCGCGGTACGAAAATACCTTCTGGCCTCGGCCCTGCGCTTGCCCGAGCCTTCCGGAGATGTGGAGTCCGGTCGCTCGGTCAAACGCGGGGCCTTGCTTTTGATCGGCGTATCGCAAGAGGCCGTTATCGATCCAGCGCCGATACGGCGGGACGCCGCGATCCTTGTCGAAGGCGTTGATGACGAGGTGGACATCGAGCCCGGCGCGGCCCTCGTCGGGACCCACGATGATGTGAATCGGCTTCCCGTTCTTGGTCTCCGGCGCGACGAAGACGAGGCGACCACTGCCGGTCTCCGTCTCGGAGTCGAACACGGCGACCGGGTTTTCGATCCAGTCCGGCACCTTCTTCCAGTCCGCAGCGTCGAGGTGATGGTTGTAGCGGCCCGCGACGACCTTGCCCTCGACGATGTGCACCGGCTTGCCGGCGTAACCGAGCAGATCGAGGACATCCGAGGAATCGAGGACGCGCACCCCGTTCTGCTGGGCCTGGGAACCGGCGAACAGCTCGTCGATGCGCTGCGCATAGGCGGCCCGCGTCTCGGCGCGCACCGCGAAAAGCGGCTGCGGCGCCATCGCGGCTTCGCGCATCGCCGGCGTGATCTCGAGCACGTGGGCGTCGGCCGTCGAAAGTTCCGGTGACCGGCGCTCGGCACGACCCAGCAGCGCGTCGGCGACACCGCGGTCCACCATGCCGGTGCTCACCTTGCCGGTTCTCACCTTGGCGTCCCACTTCTTCGCGTAGCGGTTGACCTCGTTGACCAGCTCGCGGTCGTAGAAGGCGCGCAGCGCCTCGCCGCCGATCTGCAGGTCGACCCCCGAATACTGGCCGCCGCCATCCTTGACGATGCGCTCCGCCATGTCCTTGCCGACGACATCGGCCAGCTTGTTCTCGGGCACCGTCATCGAGTCCAGGGTACGGCCGTCCTTGCTTTCCGCGGAGAGCGAGTAGGTGCCGTCGTCGTTCTTCACAGCCGCGATGAAGCTGACCTGGGTCGAGAGATCGTAGCGGGCGGCCTGAACGGCACCAGTGGTCCATGCCAACGAATCGAAGCCCTGTTCCGAGGCGTAGCGCAGCATCCGCTTCATCGCCAGCAGCGGCCAGGACTGCTTGAAGGGGGCGTCAGGGACAGCCCCGGTCCCGTGACCTCGACCGCGCACGATCGGCCGCAGCTCTTCAATGCGAGCTCGGTCTGCGTCGGAAAGTTTGCGCAGGCCAAAAGCAGTCATGCGGGTCATCAGCGCGTCATATTCCTTGATCGCTGCATTGACCTTCGCATCTTCGCCGTTGGCGTACCCCTTCTTCCGACCAGACTGATGCCAATCGGACTGCACCTCTTCGACGAACAGGACACGCTTGCCGTCATCGGTGGTGCGCTCGTTGAAGCGGACATGCGCGAGGATGTTGGGCTGCGCGAAGTGGGATGACGAGAACGTAGGCACCTGATCGCTCTTCGTCCGCTTCGTCATCGCGATCTTGATGTCGGTGTTTCTGACCATCCGGTCGTTGCCGGCCGCCGCGTACTCAGACTTCTGTGACTCGAGCTCCGCAAGTTGCCCGGCGATGGCTGCATCAGCGGCAGCGGAATCGATCGGCAACGTCAGCAGCAGCTCACGATAGTTCTCGCCACCCGGCATCTGGTAGGCACTGAAGTCATGGGAGCTGCCCATGGATCGGTCGACCGGAGACTCGACTTCCTCGATGTGCACGGCGTTGTCGCGCAGGTAGGCGACGACGTCGTCGCGCGTCAGGTTCCGGCCTTGGGTGTCCAACCACTCCATCAGGCCTGACCACTCCAGTTCCTCCTTCTTGAACTCGCCCTTGCGCTGCCAGGCCGCGATCATCGTCTTGTAGATCGCGGCGCCTCCCTTCTTCGGCAGCTTCTCGGCGACGACTTCAGCGAGCTGGGAGTAGAACACCGGAGCCGTTCCGGTCGCGGCCTGCAGATCATCACCCGTCGTCGCCTTCAAACTGCCGTCGCGCGTAGCCCTGCGCAGCGCGGCCACCACCAGTCCGGTGAGATCCTCGGCGCGCAGCTTCCATGCGCCAGTGAAGCCGATACGGAACAGAAACTGGCGCAGCCAGGACAGCAGGCGCTTCCACAGCGGCTGCTGTCGAAAGGCCTCGCTCTCTGCGAGTTGCGCCAGAACCTCGGATGCGAACTCGTTGCCGGTCTGATCGAGATCCGGCCTGTCCTTGGCGACGCGATCCCAAGCGGTCCTCACCGCGTCGTCGTCACGCAGGCCGCGGACCTCGTCGAGCAGGGCTGCATACTTGGATTCTCCGAGCATGCGCGGCAACCCGTAGTGCTCGCCGATCTCGTGCAGGATCAGGCCGGGAATGTCGGATGCCGCGACGCGGTTCGCGATGATGAAGACGCGGCCCGTGGCCTGGTCGGTGATGGCGACGACGTGCGTGCCTGCGTTTCTCTCGTCGGCGGCCTCGACATAGTCCTTGAGCGCCGCCGACGGCAGGCCCTCGACGTCGTTGACGAAGCGCAGGATGCCGCTGCGTTCGAGCCCGGCGATGCCGTTTTCGCCGAGGTAGTTCACCGCCATCACCCGTGCGGCGGCCGGAGTCAGTGAGCCTGCGATGGTGGCGCGCCTGTTCTGCACCGCGGCCTGGATCTGGGCGCGGCGGGGCGCCGCGGCCGCGGTAGGCTCCGGCGCGCCGACGCGACGCGGAACATCGACACCTTCGAGCCGCTCGAACAGCTCTTTGATGGTCTCGGCACCGGATAGGTCGATCCGCTTCGTCGCCGGCAGCTCCGGCGCCTTGTAGACGCTGCGCCGCTTCTGCGCATCCCAGGTCAGCGACATCGCAGGTCTGTCGATGACGACGATCTTCGTCTTCACCGCGGTGCCGGCGCGCTCGAACGTCGATGCCGGCAACGAGATCGTGGCGGCGACATGGATGTCGTCGTGTCCGCTGACCAGCTTTTCCCATTGCTTTCCTGCTGCTGGTCCCTCCGGGATCAGCGCGACGACGCGGCCGTTGTCCTTGAGGTGCTCGATCGCCTTCGCCACATGATCCATCGCAGTCTTGCCGCCATGACCAAACGGTGGGTTCATGACGACGGCGTCGTACTTGTTGACTACGTTGTGTTCCTCGAAGCGGGACGCCACGATTTCCGCACCGCCGGCGACCAGCGAGGCGCGGCTCGACAGTTCCGGAGACGGTTCGATGAGACGGCGCTTCGCGCTTTCCGGGAAGTAGCGCGCGATGGCGCCATGCCCGGCGCTGGGTTCGAGCACGGCGTCACCGGCACCGATGCCGGCCCACTCCACCATCTTGAAGCCCACGGGCTCCGGGGTCGCGAAGTAGTCGATACCCTCGGCGGCCTTGGTGCGCGACGTCTTCTTGAGCTGCGCGAAGTAGTGGGTCTTCGCTCTCTCGAACCCGGTCAGCGTGCGCCGGCTGGCGCGATCACGTGCCTTGCCACCCTTGCCGTCGTCGTCGCGACCGACGTAGGGGGCGCTGGCCTCGAAGGCTTCGATGAAGGATTCCTTCAGCGCACGCGCTTCGGCGCCCATCGCCATGTTCTCGACGGTGCCGGCGCGCGTCGCAATCTTCTGGGCGAACGCGCTGCGCTCCCAGGCTGTGCCAGTGTTGAGGTAACGCATCACGGCATCAGAAGCTTGTCCGACGCGGTAGATGCGGCCCTCTTCCTGGATCGCCGCAACCGGCCGCACCGGCAGGCCAAGATTCACGATGACGCGCCGGTGGGCGCCGGTGGTGTCGTGCATCGAGATGCCTTCGCGACCGGCATCGGACTGGACAACCAGCACGGCGGGACCGGTGGCGTCGTCGTTGAACCATTCCACGGCCTGCCGGCGTTTGCGGGGCGTCACCAGACCGTTGACGAACCGGGCCTCGGGGAAGTCTCTGGTGAAGCGCTCGATCGGAGACAGCATTTCGCCGAGATCCAGGTTCTTGAGGTCCGGCCGTAGGGACTCGAATAGCCGGATCAGATCCTTGAGCTTGATCTCGATCGTGCCGGTGTCGTAGTTGCTCTGCGCCGGCTTCTCGGTGGCGCCGAACTTCAGCATCTGCGCCTTGTCGAGCCGCTTAGCGGCGTCGCCCTCGGTGCCGGTGTCCCGAATCGGAATCTCGAGGACGCGATCCGACGACATGAAGCCGAAGTCGAAGGGGTGCTTGGACCCGCCCTTGTTGAAGCCGTGGAAGACGACGACCTTGCGGCCGCGCTTCAAGTAGTCGCGGATCATGGACTCCGCGTGCTTGGCCTTGATGGCTTCGAGCAGGTACATCTGCGCCTGGTAATCGAAACTCTCCCGCATCAGGCCATGCAGCGGCGAGAACAGGCCGCCGTAGGCGTTGCGCAGGAACTCGAATCCCTGGTCGACCTTGGAACCGACGGCGTCGTCGACGAGCACGAATTCGCGATCGTAGTCATGCTCGGAATCGAGCTGGCGCGTCGACAGCGCACCCTGATCGCGCAGCCACTGGTTGAACTCGACTTCGAGCAGACCGCGATCGACATCGGGGCCGGGCTCGGTGAGCCGGTTGTGCCGCATCCGGTAGCCGAAGTGGTCGACCATGAAGCGCTCGCGCCCCTGCGGCACGTTGTAGCCGCGGTTCTGGCTGTCCTCTGGGTACGTGAACAGATAGCCCTCCGCCCAGTCCACGGCCTTGTCGTAGGCGAAGGGTGACGCCGACATGAAGGCGACGCGCGTCGGCTCCTTCGGCGCAGCGGCAGCATCGGCGGCGACGCGCGTCTTCAGCTCGGCCCTGATCTCGGCGCTGCGCTTCTCTGCGGCTTCGGTTTCCTTGCGGACGGAGTCCCGGACCTGGTCCATGGTGTCCGGGCTGTTCAGGATCTTCCGGTTCGCATCAAGGGTGTCCGATAGTTTCCGCAGCTCGTCGTGGAGGTCGCGATGCTTCATTGCGCTGCGACGGTGGCCGCCGCGATGGTGGCGCGTGATCGCGCGCAGCGCCTCGCCGGCGCGCGTCAAGTCACCCTGCTTCCCGGAGCCCAGGTAGTGGGCCTCATCCGGGATGATCAGATCCCAGTCACGATCGGCCAAGGTCAGGTTGTCGCCGGCATTGGCATAGGTCGTGATGACGATGCCGGTATCGCCGTTGTCCTTCGTGCTTTCCAGCTTCTTGATGTCGAGCCCGAGATTGGCGCCGGAGCTGATCCAGTCAGAAGCGATCTTGTCGTTCGGGACCATGACGAGGATGCTGTCCTTGCCGCGGCGCTGGAAGCGCTTCGCGATGCCGAGCGCTGTGTAGGTCTTCCCGGTGCCGGTGCCGTTGGTGAACAGGACTCCGGGCTGCGCCTTGTCATCAGTGAAACGGCGCTCCGCGAACTCGACGTCGTCGTGCTGGCTCGGCAGCAGGAAGGGGAGGGTGTCGGCGATGTTGATGCGGGCGCCGAGCTTGACCGGCACCGACTCCGCTTCGCGCTGAAGCCGGACCTTCTCTTCCAGATTCACAGATCTTCGAGCAGCGGCCTCAACTGATCGACTTGGGACATGGTCAGGTTTCGTTGCTCGATCGCGATCAGCAACGCCTCGTTGATCTCGAGCACTTCCGGCAGTGCCTCCCTGTGCACCGGGTTCTCCGCGACGAACGCCTGTATCGCTTCGTGCTCCGCGAGCAACGGCGCCAGTTCCAGGTACGCCAGCGCCACCGCGAGATCCTTGCCCTGCCGTTCGAGCAGACTGACCATCCGCTCGTGCGCGGCCGTCATCGCGTCCTGGTCCATCACGAACCACTTCTTGCCCCACGCGCTGCGCAGCTTCTGCGTCTTCGCGATCTGATTCCACACCGCGGCCGGAGCGTTCAACATCGCCGATCCCCTGTTGGTCAGCTCCGAGACTATCACTCCCGAATGGGGTTATGGGGCTCTGATCGCTGGCATCGAGCAAGTCAGCGAGCGCCTCGCGCACCTTGGCTTCGCGGTCCTTCTTGAACCGCCAGCCGCCTTCCTTCTTGTCCCAGACCGCGCCGCCGACGGCCTTGATCCGGTCCTTGTTGGGTTTCGTATCACCGCGCACGATGATCTGGCCGCTGTTCAGTGGCTCGATGCGCAGCGCGGGCTGGCCTTGTTTCGCGTCGGTTCCGGCGGACTCGTCCACGGCCACTGCTTCGTCCTTCGCAGTCAATGGCTTGGAAGTGGACGAAACTGGACTCGTATCGCGGGAGTCGTCCACTTGGCTTGCGGTAGCAGCGCCGAGCAGATCCTGCTGGCCGCCGGCCATAGCGACATCGGCGGCGCGGTCGGAGCCGGTGAGGGTGAAGTCGTCGCGTTCCCGGTCGGCCTGCGCCTTGTCGGCAGCCCTGCGGTCTTCGTCGCGGCCTGCCGCTTCGGCCGCGGCCTGCTGCTCGGCGCGGGCGGCTAGGTCTGCTTCGGTCTGCTGCTCGAGTTCGAGCGCGGGTCCGGCGTCTACTTCGCCTTGCGTGCCTTCTTCGCGCCCCAGGCGTCGGCCAGCTTCGACACGCTGTCCGCCTTGGCTGGTGCCTTCGCCTTCGTCCTGCGTTCCGCGGTCTGTCTCGCCGCGCCGATCAGGCGCTGCGCGCGACTCAGGTTGCTGCGGTCGTTGTCCATCGGCCCACTCCTGCGCCCAAGCCATGAGCTGGGCATCGTCATTTTCGTACTGAACCGCGGCGCGCTCAAATCCGTCGGGGTCCGCTTCGGCGATGCGCGCCAGCAGGGCGTGGTCGAGGACATCAGCCTCGGCGGCGGTGTCCAGGCCCCATGCCGCGGCGTCGGCGAAGTCCTCGGGCTCGAAGTTCGACGCCTCGGCATCGCGCAGCTCGCCCTCGATGGTGTCCAGCATCGCGGCCACGTGCCGGCGCTCGGCAGCCGTCATGCCCTCCCCGGCAATGGCCTTGCGGACGGCCTCGCGCGTTGCCGAGCCGTCTTCGTTGCCGGGGAGACGGGCGTCGCGCTGGACCCCGGCGAACCAGGGTTCGTTGGCAACCCAGCTCGTGCGATCCGCGATGCCGCCGTCGCGGATCTGGTCGGCCAGTGTGGTCGGTTCCTCGGCGTAGAGATTGGCGCCGCGCGCGCCAGGCGACGGCGGCCGGAAGTCGCCCGGGATCGCCTCGCCACCCCGCAGTGCCCAGCCGGCGCCCGCGGCCATGGCTTCGAGGTCCTTGCGCATCGCGTCATCGTCGAGGCGGGTATCAGCCAGCGACGGTTGGAGACCGCGGCGGAAGGGAGTGCGGCGCGGCTTCTGGAGCCACTGCTTGAGGTCGTCGACGGAAGTCCGGCTGATCGCACCGAGGCCGCGCCATCCGGACTGGTAGTTGCGGCGATAGATCTCGCGCGCCTCCGCTTCGGAGCGTGCGCCCAGGATGATCTTGTGCTCGTCGAACTGGCCTGTCCGCGGGTCGACCTGATCGACGACAAAGGCCTCCGTGCTCGCGGGGTCCGGCCCCACGAAGACATCGATGTGTTCCTTGTCGCGGCCCTTGGTGCCACGGATGTAGCCGTAGTGGTCCTCCAGTGGGTTCCACTCCGGCCGCCGGCGGGAGCCCGCAGGGTTCTCGACGCTGATCTCGAGCCCGTGGAGTCTGAGGTGCCCCTTGCGGTAGTTGCCGGCGTCCTTCTGGGCCTCGCTGGGCTCGCGAAGGTCGTTCTGAGGCGATGTCGCCGCCTCGTGCGCGGCCTGGTCTAGTGAAGTGTTCGAGTCGCCGGCTTCGCGACGAAGAGCTGGTACCGGCTCCACGCCTCCCGCAGCCGCTTCGGCAGCTTGTCCTCGGGTTGGTTCTCCCTCAGATACGGCGCCAGCGCGCTCACCTCCTTGGGTTGAAGAATCCCCGCCTCCCCCGCCAGCACCAGTTTCTCCAGCATCGTTTTCATAGCCCTCGATCCTTTTGAACGCAGCACCGATGTCATCCTGCATCAGCGACTGCGACTCTTGCCTGTTTGCACCGTCATCCCCAGGTGCAGGGGCTGGCGTCTCGCCATCCCGTGCATCCGTAGACCGCGGGTCCGGTCGATCGGCAGCAGCGGTGCTCGTCGGGGTCTGCGCATCGCGTCCGGTCGCTGGGGTCTGCTGGTCCCAACCGGCACTGTTATCCTGAACAGTATCGGGCTCAGAGGGTGAGCCTTTCCCAACCGCGTTGGCCGCTTCGACACCGCCGGCCGCGGCACCCATGCCAGCGCCGGCGACCCCTCCGACGGCTGCGGCAGTGCCTGTCCCTTCGGTCGCTCCGGCCAGCGTGACGTCGTCACCACGCGCGGTCAGGCTGCCGACATTGGAGGCGACCTGCTCGCCGCCTTCCTGTAGCGCTTCCTGCGCCGTTTCCCGGCCGACGGTGCCGCCGAAGCGCATCAGGCCGCCCAGGATGCTTTGGGTGGTCATGCCGAGACCGCCGAAGATCTCGGCCTCGCGCCCCAGCGCACCGGTGAGGCGACCGATCGTGGCCGTCGACGCCCCAGCGATGGGGCCGGCGATCAGCTTCGCCTCTTGCGCGAGGCGCAGGCGCGCGTCGCGATCGGAGAGCCCTTGCGCGCGCAGATCCTTGTAGGAAGCGCTGCGCCCGATGACCTCGTCGTCCATGACGAGAATCGCCTGCGCGGCCTCGTCGCCGGAGAACGCGGCGCCCATGGCGCCCTCGGTCCACATGCCGGCCGCGGCGCCGGCGCGAATCCCGGCGTTGCGTGCGACCTTGATCGCGGTCTTCTGCGCCGCCTGCTCGGCGATCTCGCGCGGAACATGCGCGGCGATGAGTCGTTGCGACTCGGCCTTGAAGGTCTGCTCGAAGGCTTCCCGGGCGGCCGGTACCGCAGCGATGCGTGTAGAGACGGCCGTCGGCACCATCAGACCGAGGTTCTCGACGATCAGCTCGGTAGCCACCAGCGGGCGATGCTTCAGGGCCTTCAACGTCTCCCAGGCGCCGATGATCTCTGATCCGCCGGCAGCATCTGCGGCACCGAACACTTCGCGCTGCTGGGCCTTCGTCGTTGCCGACTTCATGCCCTCCCAGTAGTCGGGGGCATCGTGCACGGCGCGGCCCAGCGCGGTGTCCTGCGCCGGGGACCACAGATCCGGGGCCGCATCGACGGCGCGCTCGACGTAGTCCTCGGGGCGCGGACTGCGTCCCGTCGGCGTCTCATAGGTGCCAGCGGTGACCGTGGCCTGCGCACGCTGCAGGGCCTTCTCGTCCTCGGATGCCGTCAGGTTCTGCGCCGCACGCTGGGTCTGGATCGCGACCTGATCGACGACATCGCCGGCCACCTTGCCGACCATCGAAAGGCCCTTGCCGACGACTCCGGCGCTTTCTCTGGCGACTTCAGCTCCGGTGCGCTCGCGATCGGCAACCGGTACGTAGGTCTCGAACTGCGACCAGGCGGCGGCGCGCTTCGGCTCCGGCAGCCGCGGTGCGACGACCTCGTCGAAGTATTGCCGCTTCGCCGCGGCCTGCTGCTGCGCGTCGAGTGCTCGCCACGCCGGACTTTCAGTGACCTGGTCCCAGGACTTCGCCACTTACTGGCCTCCCCATAGCGAACTGAAATCCTCGGTGCCGGCACCGCCGCCGTTGCCACTGCTGGTGGAGCCAGTATCCTCGTCGATGCCGGAGAGACGCATCAGGTTGTTGATGTCTTCCTCGGTAGGCATGCGGCCCCTGCTGCGCTGCAGAAGAGCTTTCACGATCTCGAGCTTTTCGTTGCGCGGCTTCGCCGACGCTGCCTTGAGGCGCTTGTACATCTCGACTGCGGCCTGCTTGTCGCCATCGGTGAAGGTGTTCATCAGGTAGTCGAGATCCTTGCCCATGCTGCCCATCTGCTTGGGGTCGGTCGAATCTGATCCGATCAGCGCCTCGGCGTTCTTCGCATCCATCCCAGAGGCAATCAACGCCTGGAGCGCTTCGCGCCGGATCGAGTCCTCGCTGATCGCACCCTCCTGAACGTCCAGGGCATGGGCGGCCGCTTCCTGCAGCCAGCCCTCCAGTTCAGCCAGCGGCACCTTGACGACCCGTGCCTTCGGATCGGTGCCGCGGCCCTCTGTCGGGGGAGCAAAGTAGGTGCGCTTCTTGCCGTCCTTGCCCTGCGCGGTAACCTCGAACTCGAGAATCGCGTCGTCCCCCTGCAGCTTGATGTCCGCGAGTCGTTTGCCGGTGATGGTCTCGCCGGTGGCCTCGATGACATCGCCGACCCCGTGCTCGATGTCGTCCTCGATGATGCGACCCAGCGTCGGAATCACTTGCGGCCACAGCGCCTCCAAGGCAGCGACGTCGCGGCTGGCCACCGCGTGATAGGTGTCCATGACGGTGTCGGCCGCGGCCTCGTCCTTGAGGGTGCCGACCTTGTGCATCGCGGTGTTGAACTGCTCCACGATGCGACGCACGTTGCTGCGGTCATCACGCGCGGCCTGTCGCTTCTCGCGGGAAGCCGCGATGTTCTCGCGGGCCGCTGCGACGCCGACCTCGGCCTGCTCGAGACCAAGTGCTGTCATGCGCTTCTGCTGTTCTGGGGTCAGCCAGCCTGACTCTGTGTAGATCCGTGCCTTGCGCTGGTGCTCGACCTGCGCCGGGATGTCCTGGGCTTGCGCCATGCGACCGGCACGCTCGGCCTTGCGGATGCCCATTTCCTCTTCGAGAGGCGCCTGCAGCGCCTGCTCGCGCTCGTAGGCGGCATCCTCGCGGCCGCGGACCTTGCGCAGATAGCCGCGGTCCTCGTCCTCGAACCCGCGGCGGCGTTCGCGCTCTTCCGCCGCGATGCCGCGGTCCTCGGCGCGGTCGCGGCGCGCCTGAACTGCGTCCTGGATGCCGATGACGCCGGCGGCGCTGCGGATGCCAGCTTCGATCGGGTTGCCGCGATCGTAGGGGTTGTAGCGCATCGTGGTCTCCCTAGAACAGCTTGTGCAGCTTCGAGCCGAGCCAGCCGGTGATGGCACCCGCCGCGGCGCCGGCGACGGTACCGACACCCGGCACTGCGGAGCCGATCATGGCGCCGACACCGGCGCCGGAACCGGCCATGCTCATGGCACTGGCATCCTCCGCGGCGTCCGCCATCTCGCGCTCCCGGTTGCGCGTCGCTTCAAGACCGGCAGCGCCGCCGAAGACATCGGCAGCCTGCTTGTCGAGCTGCGATCCGATCTGTACGAGTCCAGCCATGTCCGTTCTCCGTCAGGTGCCGACCGCGATCTGCTGGCGCATCTCGTCGTGACCGCGCGCCGCTTCGATGCCGGCGCCGCCGACGGCGAGATTGCGGTTGTAGGCAGCCACCTTGTCGTAGGACGCCTTCTGCGCCGGGGTCAGCTCGATCCCGTGCATGCGCATCGTCAGTTCGTTGCCCTGCTGGGTCCGATCGAACGCTTCTCCTGCTGCCTTGCGGCCGGCGGTGATGGCGTTCTGCTCGCCCTGGGGGTTCGTGTAGAGGTAGCGCAGCCGGTTCAGCAGCGGCTCCAGCTCGGAGCGCGAGTAGTCCCAGTTCGAGCGCAGCAGCGCGGCCTGGGTCTGCGCAGCGTAGTCGCTGGCTCCGCGATCGATGCCGAAGGCGTTGCCTGTCGGTTGGAGGCCGTAGTTCTGGTCCATGTCAGCCTCCGATGAGATCGATGGGTCGCGGGTTCACCGAGATTCCGCCGGGAGTCGCGGGCATCTGCGGGTTCGGCTTCTTCGCCCCGTAGATGCCGCCGGCGACGGCGCCGACCGCGGAGCCAACCGCCTCAGTCGTCGCCGCGGTGCGCGCCGCGGCCGCGCCCGCGCGCGTGATCGCGTCCTGCTGCCC
>OBIY01000074.1_pt1 | contig 39223 bp, 34 predicted proteins | sample 1519841 | NCBI WGS metagenome assembly OBIY01 (sample SAMN03019774, study PRJEB22545) | beach sand metagenome | biome: beach; feature: sea beach; material: beach sand | place: USA: Municipal Pensacola Beach, FL | collected 2010-07-30 | depth 30-40 cm m
AATATATCTCAGGTAAAAAAATCATGAAGAAGTTTTTGTGTGTTTTAACTGCTTGGTGTGCGCTAAGTGCACCACAAATTTTAATCGCAGCGGGTGACCCAGAAGCTGGGAAACAAAAAATACTGGTATGTAACTCTTGTCACGGCGAAGATGGAAACAGCATTGCTCCGAATTTCCCCAACCTTGCCGGTCAAGGTGAAAAATATACCTTTAAACAACTGCAGGACTTCAAGTCGTCTCTGCGTATTGACCCAACAATGAATGGCATGGTGCTGCCATTAAGTGACCAGGACATGGCCGATATCGCCGCTTACTACGCTCAGCAACCCCCTAAACCGGCAGCAGCCGATGAAGCCAAGGTTGCTCTTGGCCAATCAATCTACCGTGGCGGCATCACAGCAGCAGGTATTCCGGCCTGTGCATCGTGTCACGGCCCGGCTGGCCGAGGCAATCCAGCCGCAGCCTATCCCGCGCTGGCTGGACAGCATGCCGCCTATATCGAAAAAACGCTTTACGACTTCCAAAATGGAACCAGGAGTAATGACTCTAACAGCATGATGAGAGCACTCGTAAAACGCATGACCAAAGAAGAAATCCAGGCCGTGAGTAGCTACATTCAAGGTCTGTATAGCGAGTAGTCACTAGACGTTAGCCTACCTGCTCCTGAAGAAAGGGTTGCTTTCAGCCCTTTCTTGTTGGTAACTACCATCTGAGAATAAGCAACTATAGTCTGTGGGAAAGGAATATTTTGATATACAGGTGGAGCTATAAAATGACCGTATCCTCTCGCTTTCTATATATTTTTTTCGTTGCCGCACTATGCTTTTCAAGCATCAGCCAAGCGGAAGAACAGCGCTATCAAAAGCTCTCTAAGCAACAGAATACAGCAAGTGAAAAGGTCGTTGTGACCGAGTTTTTTAGCTACGGTTGCCCACACTGCAGTAACTTCCAGCCATTCTTTGAGGAATGGAAAAAAACGAAACCTGAGTCCGTTGAATTGCGTCAAATTCCTGCGGTGTTTAACAGCAAGTGGGAAAACTATGCAAGAGCATTTTATGCTGCAGAGGCGATGAGTGTTCTGAACACATTTCACCAGCCCATGTTTCAAGCACTGCATACTCAAAAACGCAAATTGAATAACCTCAAAGCCATCGCAAAATTTGCCGGAAGCCTTGGCATTGATGAAAACCAGTTTTTGAGTACGATGAAGTCATTTGGGGTTTCCACAAAGATTAATGCTGCAAAAGAAGCCTATCGGGCCTACGGCATTACAGGCGTTCCCACCGTCACCGTAAATGGCAAATATATGACTAACGGCTCACTCGCCGGAAGCTACCCGGCAATGATCGAAACCATCAACCAATTGATTACAAAAGAGGCCGGGTAACCAGGTCGCACCATTTTCTACAGATCACTGGGCAGCAAGTGACCCTTGCGGCGCTTTGAACGTATGTAACGCAAATTATGTTCTGATATCCCCACCACCAGCGGCACTACTTGGGACACTTCTTGCTGATGCTTTTCAAGGTGTTCACGTTTCGCAGGATTATTGGATAATAAGCGAACAGGTTTACCCTTAAGCAGGTATTTAAGCGCAATCGCAGCATCACTGAAATCGCGGGAATCTTCTGGCAAGCCTAAGGCTACATTAGCTTCATAGGTATCCTGACCACTATCCTGGAGCAAGTAAGTAATTGCTTTGGCCCACAAACCAATGCCACGACCTTCGTGGCCAGACATGTACACAACAGCACCATTGCCCTCTTCCAGTATTTTTTCAAAAGCACCCTCTAATTGCGGGCCGCAATCACAGCGCTGCGAGCCAAAAATATCACCGGTTAAACAGCAGGAATGAATGCGCACTAATGGCTTTTCAGCGTCTCTAAAGCCTGGGAGGGCGAACACTGAATTAATGGACATGTGCGTTTGCAGTAGGTTGCGGAATTCTTCGCTATTGCCATCTTCAACTTGGTGAGCTGCAGCAAGCACATGCCCTAATTCTGTTTTGCGAACAAAAGGATACCACTCCAGTGTGATTTGCTGACCTTGTATCTTACGGGGCAACGGTACCGGCCCCAGTACCGACATTAATGCGTCTTTAGAGTCGCTCGGCACTTCGTTTCCACTTTCGTCTATTGCGACTAATAAATGGGTCTTTTCTAGATTTTCCCGAATAGTTTTATCGATGTAGCTAAACACACATGCTCCTACAATTGCCTGTCATTAAGGCTTCCCTACCTATCTGCACCCAATAGGTGCTACTTGTATTGTGAAATAGTAAAACCTCTCACGCGGTCTTAGCAAGTATGTAGTGATTCCTGCTTAAAAACTCAAGAGACCGGCCGCCAATAACGTTGAGGCTGCCGTTTATCCTCTGTGTACACACTGGCTAAAAAAATATCATCTATTAAGAATTAATTATGGATAGTCAAAATAAATCTAACAATTCAGGTTTTACGCTGATTGAACTCATGATGGTTCTCCTCATCATCGCAATCACGCTCGGCATTGGCGTACCCAGTTTTCAAGGGTTTATTCAGGACAGCCGGGTGGCGGGCCTCACAAATGCTTTTGTCTCATCGCTGAACTATACCAGAAGTGAAGCTGTAAAACGGGGCTCTGAAGTTAGCCTGTGTAAAAGCAGCAATGGTAGTTCATGCACCACCAGCGGACACTGGGAGCAAGGATGGATTGTGTTTGTTGATAACAGCAACTTTGGCACTTGGGATGCTGGCGAAGAAATTCTACGCGTTCAAGAGAAGTTTGACGGAAATACCCGGTTTCAATCAACCACTGGTGTCGGCAATGCCTTCACTTTTCTTGGCTCAGGTCGGATGACTTCCGGACACAGCGGTGAAATGTTGTTATGTGACGCGCCAGAAGCCCGAAAAATAAACATTAATACCGTGGGCCGCATCCATTTAATCGAGGCGACTTGTTAATGAAAGGGTTTACGCTTTTAGAAGTTTTAATCGCACTGGTGATTTTATCGGTTGGGTTACTTGGATTAGCAGGGCTTCAAACAACTGGCTTACGCAATAATCATAGCGCTTATCTACGCTCACAAGCGACACTCCTTGCCTACGATATTACTGACAGAATCAGAGCAAACAAAGCCAATTTGAACGCTTACGCACTCGCACTGTCCGCAAGTGCGCCAAGCGGCACGTCTGTCGCAGAAACCGATCTCAACGAATGGCTGACCAATGTAGAAAACCGACTCCCCGAGGGGGATGCTTCTGTTGCGATCAACAATGAAATCGTCACTATTCAAGTTCAATGGAATGATTCCCGTAGCACAACAATGACGTCATTCTCGATGACGACCGGAGTGTAAACCATGAGTAGCCGAGGCCGTTTCGTCAAGCAACAAGGGCTGAGCGTTGTAGAGGTGATGGTTGCGATGCTGCTGAGTTTGATTTTAATCGGAGGCGTCATTCAGGTCTTTGCCACCAATCGCGTGGTTGCACGGACACAGTCTGAATCAGCCCGAGTTCAGGAAAACGGCCGGATTGCCTTGGATATCTTAACTGATGAAATCCGTATGGCAGGCTTTCAAGGTTGCACAAATCTCGATCAAGTCGTCCCTAACTCCATTGTCAGCCCTGCAGGCAGTGTTAACTTCACATCTGACAATGCCATCAATGGCTATGAATACAGCGGTGGAAGTTGGACTCCTGCGCTGACAACACCGCCAGCCAATGTGGTCGATGGGACAGATCTTGTTGAAATCCGAGCCGCGTCCTGCACGGCTTACCTAACCGGGCAGATGTCCACAGACAACGCCAATATTCAAATTGGCGTCAATAACACCTGCGACTTCCAAGCCGGCGACATTGTGGTCATTTCTGACTGCCAATCGGCCGACATATTCAAAGCCACTTCCGTTTCTGAAGGTGGCGCAAAAACCACGATAGCTCATGCTAACAGCACGAACACAACGAACCGCCTGACAAAACCATACGGCACGGATGCAACGGTCAGCAAGTATGAGGTGGTGCAGTTTTATGTTCGGGAAAATGCATACGGTATTCCTGCCCTTTATGAAGCACGCGGGGTCGATGGCAGCACTGTCACAGAGCTGGTCGAAGGCGTGGAAGATATGCAGGCCACTTATGGAGAAGATACCAATAATGACGGCACCGCCGACGCTTATCAGGAGGCCGCCAATGTCGCTAACTGGTCAAATGTGGTCAGCGCCCGCCTGACACTCTTGTTGCAATCTGCAGAAGATGAAGTGACAAGCACCAAACAAACCTACACGTTTAATGGCACAACGACAACAGCCACGGACAACCGCCTTAGACAGGAAATGGGCTCTACCGTGCTATTACGAAACCGCGTGAATTGAGGGCTCCGAAAATGAAACAACAGGCAGAAAAAGGCGCTGTACTGGTTATATCTCTGATTATGTTAGTCGTTTTGACATTGCTCGGCATCACGGCAATGCAATCGACCACATTAGAAGAAAAGATGGCGGGCAATCTTAAAGACCGCAACCTGGCCTTTCAAGCAGCAGAAGGCGCTGCCGTTCTGGCCGAAAAATGGCTTTCTGGAAAAACGAATCTGCCCATTGAAAAAAGTGACGGTTCTGCGGGTATTTGGGTTTACAACAGCATGGACTCTGATGCGGCCAATGGTGTGCCGTGGTGGTTAGAGGCAGACCGTGATGCCAGTTGGTGGGCGGCCAATGGTGGCGACGGAGAAACCGTCATTGCCATGGGAGCCGGCCTCAACAGTCAGCCAACTTACATCATTGAAAAGTTACCACTGACGACCGGACCCAGCTTGCAGGCAGGATCAGCCATGCACAGTAATAATTTACTCAGAGTGACCGCCAGAGGCGTTGGCGGCACAGAGTCGGCGGTTGTTGTCCTTCAAACCACCTATAAGTGGTAAACCAGGCCGCATTATTTGTTATGAGGTTGAGCATGAAAATCAGACTGAAGCGATACGCTAATTTCCTTGCCGCGGCTTTGTTAGGGGGCGCATTTTCCTCACTCAATGCCGCGAGCTTATCTATTTCTGATGTACCGCTATTCCTTGGTGGCAATGTTGCACCCAATATTATGTTCACGGCAGATGATTCCGGCTCCATGCAATGGGAGTTCATGCCTAATGATGACATGCACTTTACCATTTATGTCTTTCCTCACCCGACGAGTTCAACTTACGGTGTCGGCAACTATTCAAACCAGGTACCTGACTTCGGCGACAACAACTTACATAACTTTTTCTCACGCTCAGCGGCCAATAATGCTGTTTTTTATAATCCTGATATCACCTACGCACCCTGGGCAGATACAACCGGCAGCGTCATGGCTGATGCCAATCCTACCAATGCACTCTATAACCCCTATGACGCTTCCAAAGGTTCTATTGATCTCACCTCCCAACAAACCATGTACGCACTCTGGTTTTGGAATACATGGAACACCAGTCATGGTAGCGCCAGTGGAAATTGGCAGGATCATACATTCTGGCCAATCACTTACTACAACTACAACGGCAGTGGCTCACGCGAAGATCGCGCCAGCTACACTCGTGTACAGATCACTACAACAACACCTGGCAGCACTACCTTTACAAGCCCTGCGGGCGTTGTCCGAACTCGTGATGAAGAAATTCAAAACTTTGCCAATTGGTTCCAGTATTATCGATCGCGCGTGTTGATGGCTCGCGCTGGTGTTGGTCAGGCTTTTACCCAATTGAGTGAACGTGTACGTGTGGGATTCGGCACTATTAACGAGTCCGGAGTCGTGGTCACGGGAGTAAAAGACTTCACCGGTGCCGATAGAGCTGCGTTTTTTGACAACTTATACAGCTTTGGTCCCAGCGGAGGCACTCCACTGCGCGATTCTATCGAAGATGTAGGCGACTACTATGAAGACACATCCGATTCAGGCCCTTGGGGGCCAAAAATTAACGTAGGGAACGGAGTCACAGAGCAGCTGGCTTGCCGACAGAGCTACCACATTCTCATGAGTGACGGATTTTACAACGGCAGTGATCCGGGCTTCTCGAATGTCGATAATCAGAGCGGCCCACTGATCACAGGGCCGGAAAGCCAAACTTATCAATACACACCGGCTCCTCCTTATCAAGATAATTACAGCGATACACTGGCTGACGGCGCAATGTATTACTGGAACCGCGACCTCAGGCCTGACCTTGAAAATAAAGTACCTACAAACATCGCGGACCCCGCTTTTTGGCAACATGTGGTTACTTTTACGATCGGACTCGGCGTCAACGGCACGTTAGACCAGGCTTCAGACTTTCCTGCACTGGAAGCAGGCACACTTGCTTGGCCTGAAGCGGAAAAAGGAGAAGCCACCGCCATTGATGATATGTGGCATGCAGGCATCAATGGGCGCGGGGGATTTTTCAGCGCAGCGGACCCTACAACCTTTTCCGAGTCTCTCGTTGCAGCACTCGACAGCATTGCTGAGCGCACAGGTTCAGCCTCTTCAGTGGCTTCAAACTCAGTGCGATTAAATACCGAAACAAAAATCTACCAAGCTCGTTTTAACAGTGCCGACTGGAGCGGGGAACTGCTCGCTTATGCTATTGACAGTAATGGCGACTTTAATTCACCTATTTGGGAAGCAGGCTCACTGATACCCAGTCATTCCACGCGGAAAGTCTATACTTATGATGAAACCAGCAGTGCAGGCATTGCGTTCAAATGGCTTAATTTAACCTCCGCACAAAAAACAGACCTTAAGCAAGGTGATACCGACACTGTCGGTGAGCAGCGCCTTAACTACATTCGCGGGGATGACAGCCAAGAACTCAGCAACGGTGGCAGCTTTCGCAACCGAGCCAAGCGGTTAGGCGACATTGTCAACTCAGATCCCTGGTTCGTTGGTACCGCAGATTTTGGCTACAGTGACCTGCCTGCCCCTGAGGGATCAGCCTATACTGCCTTCCGTACCAGCAGCAGCTACCTCAACCGATCACCTATTCTCTATTTTGGCGCCAACGATGGCATGCTGCATGCGATAAATGCCCAAACCGGGATAGAAAAATTTGCCTACATCCCCTCTCCCGCCTTTACCGACCTCTGGCAATTGACAGATCCGGGATATGCTCACCGCTTTTTTGTCGATGGCCCCGTCGCTACCGGCGATGCTTACATCAATGTTGGCGCAGGAAAAGAGTGGCGAACGGTTTTAATCGGCTCAATGGGCCCCGGCGGACGGACAATTTACGCATTGGATATCACCGAGCCAGACAGCTTCAGTGAAACCAATGTGCTGTGGGAGTTTACAGACCCTGACTTAGGTTATGTGCTGGGACAACCCTGGATTACCCGCATGAATAATGGTGAGTGGGCAGCTGTTTTTGGCAACGGCTACAACAATGATTCGCACAAAGCAATGTTATTTATTGTCAACTTGGAAGATGGCAGTTTAATCAAAAAAATTGACACCAACGTTGGCGACTCATCAACACCCAACGGACTCTCACCCGCCATGGCGATCGATTTAAATAATGACCGGATCACTGATCAAATTTACGCCGGTGATTTATATGGCAACATGTGGCGGTTTGACGTCAGTGACTCAAAAATCAGTAAATGGGGTTCCAAGTTTAAAAGTGGCGGACAGCCTGCTCCACTTTTTACTGCGGAAAAGTCCGGTATTGTTCAACCGATTACCATTAGGCCCGAAGTAGGCCGCCATAAGGAAGGTGGCGTGATGGTTTACTTTGGCACAGGCAAATATTTTGAAGTTGGAGATAACCAATTAAGCACCCCCCCCAAAGAACAAGCCTTCTATGCGATCTGGGATAACGACAGCCCTGTTTCCAGTAGAAGTAAACTGCAAGAGCAGGAAATCCGTGAAGAAAAAGTGGGTGGGCTTTTTTATATACGAACGTCCACCGCAACAGAGGTTGACTGGACAACAAAAGAAGGCTGGTTCATGGACTTGATTTCCCCCCTGAGTGGTGCAGAAGGTGAACGGGTCGTCAGCACCCCGCTTCTTAGAGGTGACCGAATTATTTTTGTAACATCCATTCCCAATGCACACCCCTGTGAATACGGGGGAACCGGCTGGATCATGGAGCTTGTCGCACTGACCGGAACCAATTTGATCGATGAAACACCTTGGGATATCAACGGGGATGGTAAATTTGATGAAAATGACTATGTAACTGATAGCACTGACGTCGATGGCGATGGGGACACCACAGAGAAAATCCCTGTCTCAGGTAAACGCTCGGAAGTTGGGCTCATCAAAACCCCAGGAATCATCTACACCGATCAACGTGAATACAAATTCACCAGTGGCTCGAGCGGCGGTATCGAAAAGACAGTTGAATCGTCATCCATCAAGCCTGGTCGACAATCATGGAGACAAATACGATGAAACGACCGACACGGAGTAAGTACATAATCACCGCAATTTGCTTCAGTATTACATTAACGCTATCGGCTCATACGCCCGCCAATCCCCTATTGATAATGGGTGCCCTGGAAATTTATGGTACAGTGGAAGCTGTTGATTCGATTAAAGGTATTGTTACTGTGGGCGGCAAAGCCTACCGTTATGCCCCTCAGCTAAAAATTTACAAAGCAGGAGGTGTCATTGGATCGAGCCAACAAATCAGAATAAAAAAAGGAATGAAAGTTGCTATTAAACATGCCGTCGAGCCAGGTAACAAAACACTGATCGCACAAGAAATCTGGGTACAAGACGATGTTAAACCGATACGATAAATCACACAGCAGGGATAGTGTGAAGGACAGACAATTGAATAAGGAAAAATTCAAAAACATTCAAGGCGTTACACTGATTGAATTAATGATCGTCATTTTAATTGTGGCGGTTCTGGGCATGGTCGCCTACCCCTCTTATCAAAACAGCATGATGAAAACACGGCGAAGTGACGGAATTTCGGCGCTCCTCAGCTCAGCACAAACGCTAGAGCGCTGCTTTACAGAGTACAACAAATACAACCACGCTAATTGCAGCATACAAAATAGCACCAGCTTTAATAGCAGCGAAGGCTACTATTCAATCTCTGTCACGACAACAGCTTCGACATTCTCACTCTCTGCAGCCGCACAAGGCGCACAAGCGCCAGACGCCAGCTGCACACCCATTGTCTTAACACATACCGGGGCAAAAACACCCAACGATTGCTGGTGATCCGGTAAAATGAAGCACTCGTCCACTTAATAACAACACACGCACGTGTTGTATCAGTCGTTATGTGTTTGATTTTATTTGCTTGGAAACAGCACCCAATTTATCCCTTGATTATCGCGGCCAACAGGGATGAATATTTCAACCGCCCCACTGACCCGCTAAGGTCCTGGCAAGACAATCCGGATATTATTGCTGGCCGTGACCTTGAAAGTCAGGGTACGTGGCTGGGGATCTCCAAAAAGCAGCGGCTTGCTGCCGTGACCAACTTCCGTGAACCGGGCTTTCAAATAGAAGCACCTATTTCCCGTGGCCTCTTGGTATCCGACTTTTTAGAAAGCAGTCACACTGCGCCACATTACCTGCAGCAACTGAGACCTCAATACCCGCTCTACCGAGGCTTCAATCTCCTACTCTGGGATGGTAACGGGCTTTATTACAGCTCCAACCGTCATGAACAACTGCTACAACTTACACCCGGGATTTACGGACTCAGTAATCATCTACTCAACACCCACTGGCCGAAAGTCGTACGAGGGAAAATGCTACTCAGTGAATGTATACAGCAGCACAGCATTCAAAAAGACAAATTATTTGATATTTTATTTGACCAAACACTGCCCAATGAGCAGTCAGTCCCCCAGACAGGATTAACACCTGATTGGGAAAAAGCTTTATCAACCATCTACATTGATAGACATGAATACGGCACTCGCGCCTCAACGATTGTTCTCTTGAACAACAATGGTGAGTTTTCGATTACCGAAAAGTCACGTAACCAGCTCGGCGAACCACTCGGCACAGCCTGTTACACATATCCCACACAATAAAAAAGGCAGCGCAAAAAGCGCTGCCTTTTCAGATAACACGATTCCGTACGATTAGAAGTCGAAACGGATACCGGTGTTAATTTCAGTCATAGTTGTTTCAGCACCCGACGCAACAGCTTCTGTTACACGGTTACGGCCAGAAACCCAAACTTTTGTGGCTTTATTAATTTGGTTAGTGAAACCCAGGGCGATTTCTGTGATATCGCTCGGTGTACCGCCGGAAAGAACGACTGCATCTGTTTGCTGTCCGTAGATAGCACGAATGCTCTTGCCACCACCTAAGCTGAAAATACCACCGACATTAATGGAAATCGCATCGTCGGCACCACCATAATCATAAGATTCGTAGTGTACGCGCGCACTGTGGCCAGAACCAAAACCAAATACGACACTGGCGCCCATGTGGCTGTCATCACCGTTCGCTTCAGAGTCTTGAATGGTGGACAAAGCAATTGTGGCAGGGCCCGCTTTAAACTTAACTGCGATATCTGCACGATCAAGCGCTTCTTGGTCAGTATAGGTGCCATCGGAACTTTGGTTTGTACCATTATCGTTATTGAACTGGAACAAAGTCATCAAAGTCACGGGACCAAACTGGTTAGCATAGGTCAAAGCTCGGCTGGAACGCACAGGAACCGCCGCATTGCTGCTGCTGACCAGTGAAAGCGCACCATCAGCAAAACCATCAACAATACCCACAACAGAGGTACCGGTCGTCAGATAAGAAGGTGACCATTGGCGACCCAACGCTACTTTACCGAAACCGCCTTGCAGGCCCGCGTAACCTAAACGGTTACCGCCATTGTTTCCAGCTGTGTTGAAGATTGCACCATTTGTAGCATCAACACCGAACTCGTAGTGGCCAAATGCTTTCATGCCATTGCCGAGATCCATATCCCCTTTCAGACCAAAGCGAGAAACAACATCTTCAACGCCTAAGTCACTCACATCATCTCCAACAGGAGGTTCGATGGATGTGTGCTCAAGTTTCACGCGGATGCTACCGTATGCGGTTGCTTCGGCTTGAGCTGCCATGGGTGCAATCAGAGCGGCTGAAACCGCTGCTGCTAAAGCTGTTTTTTTCAAATTCATTTTTAAACCTCCAAAATTTTGGATATTGTTGTCGACGTAAATTTGCCTAAAAAACCTTATCAGATTTCAAGCATCGCATTAGCCGTTATCAATAGGCCAACGTAGTTCATGTATCTACGTGGCGAGTAACTTTAGCAACTTTTTGCAAAAAAGCAACAAAAAAATGATAAACACAAACAACTGTGTGTTTTTTGCTGATTTTTAAGGGCTACATTTTTAACTCTATGAAATTGAAGTGCTTTAGCTAGCAAACTAACGAATTTTCTCGAATACCAGCGCATTCCTCAATTCTTCAATGGCAATTTACCGCACCGAGATTGTGCATTTTTTGCATCAGTGAAGAGAGCACGCTTCCTGATGAAGCTTTTTCGAGCTTATGGAAATCTAAATGCCACTTTCCTTGTGGCAAAAAAGATACACTCGAAGTTTTAACGTACGACCATCACCGTACACGCGGCCCGTTCTGCCAATTTTGCTGCAGTGGAACCCATTAACAGCACATCCATTGAATGCTCATCATGCGCCGGCACAATAATCAGTTCTGCGCCAATTTTTTTAGCCTGTTTCAGGATGCACTCAACAGGCCGGCCTTCCACTACCTTGGCATGTGCTATCGAGCTTCCCGGAAAATGTTGATTAATGTAAATTTTCAGTTTTTTGGCCAATTCCACACTGGCCTTTTTCACAGCATCATCCGGGAAAAAGGAGGCCACAATGGGCATCCCAAAGTCTGGAGTTACACTTAAAAAGTGCAAATCGGCATTGAAACATTGAGCAAGCGCACGAGCAGCCTCTGCTGCTTTTTCAGTTAATGTTGTTTGCTCTAAACTAATGGGCAACAGGATGGTTTTATACATAACAGCCTCCTCATGCTATAAATGAACGGCGAAAACCTTTATTTGAAAGAGCAGGTTTATCACGCCGGTTGTACAGATTGCACAGCAGACTGCCTGCGCTTTTGTAAAAACCAAACCAGCCCGAGCAGCAATATGGCTGGCAAAAACATCCACTGCTTAGGTGGGCGATCGGCGTTCACTTCAATCAGTGTGATTTCATAATCAAAGTCAATGCCTGCACTCTGTGCTGAGCTGCCAAAGGCGACATTATCGGCAAACACGCGGGTATCCTCCGTCCGGATTTCGAGGCCCGACGCCATCAGCCTTTCTTGCCCGTTTGAACCTTCGCCGAGTGAGAGCATAACCGTTTTATCTTCTTGTTTACCATCAAGGTTTTCGCCACTCACCTGCATGCGTAATTTATCGCCCGCACGGGACTGATCGGCAATTTCCACCAGCCGGGTAGGTTCAACTTGATTGAACGGTGGGTATATTTGATCCCACCAAAAGCCGGGGCGGAACAAGGTGAACGCAACCAGTAACAACGCAACAGTTTCCCAAGCGCGGCTTTTGACCCACCAATATCCCTGCGTTGCAGCCGCAAAAATTAACATCGCGGCCGTCGCACTGACGATGGTCAACAACAATTCAAACCACCCTCCAATATCGATGAGCAAAAGTTGGGTATTAAAGATAAATAGAAAAGGCAAGATGGCGGTACGGATGTCATACATAAACCCTTGGATGCCTGTTTTTATAGGGTCACTTTGGGCAATGGCTGCCGCCGCAAACGCAGCAAGACCTACCGGCGGCGTGTCATCTGCTAAAATACCAAAATAAAATACAAACATATGGACAGCAATTAAGGGAACAATTAAACCATTCGCTGCACCGAGCGCGACAACAACAGGCGCCATAAGGCTGGAAACGACAATGTAATTGGCCGTTGTTGGCAAGCCCATACCAAGAATAATGCAAATTAAGGCGGTAAAGATGAGTACCAGCATCAAATTGCCACCTGAGATAAACTCAACAAATTCAATCATGACCTGACCAATCCCGGTCAGTGTAATCGTGCCCACAATAATGCCCGCAGCGGCAGTGGCCACACCGATACCGATCATATTACGCGCACCGGCGATCATGCCTTCAAAAAAGTCCATCAGGCCGTGTTGTAGTGCCTCTTTTAAGTCTCGGTTATGACGAAAAAGTGCCTGAATTGGCCGATGCGTAATCACAATAAAGACCATCAGTAATGTTGCCCAGAAAGCCGACAACGAGGGAGATAGGCGCTCAACCGTCAGGCACCACATCAAAACGACGATCGGCAGCAGAAAATATAAGCCAACTTTGACGGTGGGACCTGTTTCCGGCAACTCCAAAACCGGGTTATAGGGGTCATCGACCTCTAGTTCCGGGTAGCGGGCCGAAAACTTCAAAAGAGCAAGGTAAATCACCAGAAGGAGAGGAATAACAATATACAGCGTCGCATCTCCGGCAGCGGTTTTTATCCACCCCAGACCGTAGTAGACAACCAGCCCAATCACACAAACACCCAATACAATGGACACAAATGTCAGCAACTTTTGTAAAAGTGTCGATTGTGTTCTCCGCGGTAAGCCTTGCATATTGGCTTTAAGCGCCTCAAGGTGAACAATATAAACAAGCGCAATATAAGAGATAATAGCGGGCAAAATGGCGTGTTTAATCACTTCAATGTAAGAAATACCGACAAATTCAATCATCAGAAACGCCGCAGCGCCCATAACAGGCGGGGTCAATTGCCCGTTTGTCGAACCGGCTACTTCAACGGCACCCGCCTTGGTACCAGGAAAGCCCACCCGCTTCATGAGCGGAATGGTGAAAGTTCCCGTGGTGGCAACATTGGCAATGGATGAGCCCGATATGAGCCCCGTCGCTGCGGAAGCGACGACTGCAGCCTTCGCCGGCCCTCCACGCATATGCCCTAACAGTGCGAATGCCATTTTTATGAAGTAATTACCGGCCCCGGCTTTTTCCAACATCGCGCCAAACAAGACAAATAGAAAAACAAAACTGGTCGACACCCCAATAGCAACACCAAACACGCCTTCTGTTGTCAACCACTGGTGGGAAATGACTTTGGGAATGCTCTGCCCCTTATGAGCAATAACATCCGGCATGTATTGGCCGCCAAAGGTATAGATCAAAAATACCATGGCAACCACCATTAAAGGCGGTCCTAACGAGCGACGGGTTGCTTCCAGCAAAATCAGCATACCGCCAATTCCGATGACGAGATCATAGCTTGTCGGTGCACCGGCTCTTCCTGAAAGCGCTTCATAAAAGATGAATAGGTAGGCACCTGCAAACGCTCCGGCCAGCGCCAATATCCAGTCTTGGACAGGAATACGATCTTTAGGCGAGCTTTTAAGAGCCGGGTAGGCGGTAAACGCCAGAAATAAGGCAAAGGCAAGGTGAATCGAACGTGCTTCGGTGTCGTTAAAAATACCGATATTCAGTACAAAAGGCAGCGGAGACGCATACCACAACTGGAAGGAAGACCATAGAAAAGCCACTGTCAGCAAAATTTTTTGAGCCAAACCACCTGGATTTCGAGCGCCAGTATCGATTTCAGCCACCATACTTTCCAGCTCAGCACTGGTACTTTGATCTTTCGTATCCGAACTCATAACAAGGCCCTCATCATTTGTTGTTATTCGGTGGTGAGCTCCGCAACTTCAAAAGAGACGTTTACACTGTTTTGAAAGGAACGCAGCGGGTCAGTACCTCTACCCAGGTTGTCTTACTAAATCGGCTTTAATGTTGATTTTTAAGAATTTTATGATGCCCGTCTAAAATAACGCGGCTAAGGGGAAAAAGAAAGGGCAGCACATAAAGCTGCCCTTTGGAGAGTGGTGCTTGATTACTTGATTAGACCTGCTTCTTTGTAATATTTGGCTGCACCGGGATGCAGTGGTGCAGATAATCCGTCTTTAACCATCTCTTCTTTTTTCAGGTTAGCGAAAGCTGGGTGCAGCTTACGAAACGAATCGAAATTTTCGAAAACAGCTTTCACAACGTGATAAACCGTATCTTCAGGAACCTTGCTGGAGCTCACGAATGTAGCTCCGACACCGAATGTCACAACATCATCAGGGTTACCGCGATACATATCACCCGGAATAATCGCTTTACGGTAGTAATCATTATCTTTCACTAACTTACTAACCGCATCTCCGGTAACAGGTACTAACACCGTATCGCAAGCTGTTGTCGCTTCTTTAATCGAACCGGAAGGGTGACCAACGGTGAAAACAATCGCATCGACCTTATTATCGCAAAGCGCTTTTGATTGCTCTGCCGACTTCAGTTCAGAAGCCAATTTAAAGTCAGACATTGCCCAGCCCATCGCTTCCATCACAACTTCCATGGTGCCGCGCTGCCCAGAACCTGGGTTACCTACATTCACCCGCTTCCCTTTAAGATCAGCAAACGACTTAATGCCAGCGTCTGCGCGTGCAACCACTGTGAAGGGCTCTGGATGAACAGAGAAGACAGCCCGCAGATCTTTATTCGCACCCTTGTCAGCAAACTTGCTGGTGCCATTGTATGCGTGGAATTGCCAGTCAGACTGGGCAACACCCATATCCAGCTCACCCGCTCGGATCGTATTGAGGTTGTAGACAGACCCCCCAGTAGATTCGACAGAGCAACGAATACCATGAGTTTTCCGGTCTTTATTAACCAAACGACAGATTGCGCCACCCGTTGGGTAATAAACCCCTGTCACACCGCCCGTACCAATCGTGATGAATGTTTGCGCTGACGCCACCGGCACTGTGCCCAGTACGAGGCCAGCAACAGTAAGAACCATTGCAGCATAGCGTGTAATCATACTCTTTCTCCTCATTTATTAATTGTTTACACAAATCCAAGTGTGGAACCTAGATTCTAACGATATAAGAAACGAGAAGGAAATATAACCGCAAGAAAATCTATAAAAAACAGAATCGTTATGGAGACTTCTTGAAAATTCTAGAGAATGGAGCTGGCGATAGGAGTCGAACCTACGACCTGCTGATTACAAGTCAGCTGCTCTACCAACTGAGCTACGCCAGCCCTGGATGTTATTGACTTACTGTCTCGGCCAATAGCACTGTCCCTCAAGGACCAAACGCGTAATATCTATAATTTTAGGGAAAATTTCAAGCTTTAAATGAGATTTTCTTCGTAATTAAACCCAATCCATCAATCGGAAGGCCTTACCAACAGTTCAATCCAGTGAATCACCTCTAAGCCGGTACCCGCCTGAAGATGATGCTGGCAACCGACATTCGCTGTGGCGATTAATTGCGGTTTTTGGCTTTCGATAGCAGCCAACTTACGTTGACGCAGTGTTTGAGCCGTTGCCGGATTAAAAATGGAGTAGGTCCCTGCTGAGCCACAACACAAATGCTTCTCGGCAATGGAGGTTAATTGAAACCCCAGTGAGGCCAGCAGGTTTTCAACCCTACCGGACAAATTCTGCGCATGCTGAAGGGAGCAGGGCGGATGAAAAGCAATAGGGCCTATTGCCGGTTTTAAGCGAAGTGGGCCAAGCTCTTCTTTCGCCAGAACTTCTACAACATCTTTCGTCACCTCGGCCACATGCTTAGCCCTATCCCGGTACAGCGGGTCTTCGGATAAAACCTCCCCATACGACTTGACAAAAGCGCCACAACCACTGGCTGTCGTGACAATCGCTTCAGCGCCTTGCTCAATGAATGGCCACCAGGCATCAATATTTTGCCGCGCAAAATTCCTCCCCGCTTCTGTTTTTTGTAAGTGGTGACTCATAGCGCCGCAACAACCCACTTGAGCAACACTCACCAAATCAATGCCGAGTTGTCCGAACACCTGTTGGGCGGCCTGATTTGTTTGCGGTGTTAATCCCGGCTGAACACAACCATCCAGCAATAGCATAGTCCTTGTTTTTCGCTTACTTGAACGCGTTTTTTTTGCACTCACTTGAGAGGCACGCACTGGAATCTGAGCCCTCAAACGGGCCGGTAACAACGGCTTAAAGCACTGCGCCAACCTCAGCATCAAAACAAACCGTTTTCTATACGGGAAACACTGCAACACTCCCCAGCGCATCACGCGTTGATACCAGGGCCGCTTAACTTGGCGTTCAATCAACTGCTTCCCAAGATCAGCCAATTGACCGTATTCAACGCCAGATGGGCACGTGGTTTCACAACTCAGGCAACCCAGGCAATGATCCAGATACGTTTGAGTGACCGTCGTCGCAGGCTGGCCTTCCAGTACTTGTTTAATCTGGTATATCCGCCCGCGTGGACTTTCAAGCTCATTACCTGTTAACTGATAAGTTGGGCATGTCGCCAGACAAAAACCACAATGCACACACTTCCGCAGGATACGGTCTGCGGCTTTGCCCTCTGGCGTATTGATGAGTGTTTCGATCAGCCGAGTCTGCATACAACTTCACAATGCAGGATAGAGGCGACCGGGATTGAAAATCCCGTTGGGATCAAAGGCCTTTTTAATACGCTGGTGAAGCTGCCAAACACCTTGGGAAGGCGGGTGAAAAATTTCACCCAAGCGATCACCACCACGAAAAAGGGTGGCATGACCGCCCACGCGACCAACAGCTTCACGAATGCGGGTAGCAGGAACATCGCTGCAAAGCCAGCGTTGAGCCCCCGCCCAGTCGATGAACGTGCTGCCAGCGAGTTCAAGGCAGGGAGTGGCGGGCGGGACGGACAGCCTCCACAGCGGCGCTTCCTGGTCAAAAAAAGCATGCTTATGTTCACGGATGGCCGTCCAGCAAATGGCATCTTCTGCGGCTGCTCCTCCCAGTTGCGAACACGCTTGCTCCACGGCTGCCGGGTTACCCGAAAGCCGCAGATAAATAGCGCCATCGTAATGAACAGCTGCCGATAATGGCAACAGACTCGCCCGCCACTGATTAAACTTGATAAGACTTTCCGCTGTGGAGGCCGGCAAGATCAGCGTCCGCTCAAAAGCTGGCTTGGGCTGCACTTTCAGGGAAATATCTAAGAGCAAGCCCAGCGTCCCCAAGGCACCTGACATTAAACGGGAAATATCGTATCCCGCCACATTTTTCATTACTTCACCGCCAAAGCGCAGAATCTCCCCAGAACCATTGATCACCCGGCAGCCCAAAACCATATCCCGTACTGCGCCCGACCAGGGACGCTGTGGACCGGAAAGTCCACTAGCAACCATTCCACCTAATGTGGCGTGTTTGCCGAAATAAGGAGGGTCAAAGGGTAACATCTGATGATTTTCCGCCAACTGCGCTTCGATCTCACTCAAAAGTGTTCCTGCGCGCGCAGTGATGACCAACTCTGTTGGCTGGTAACGAATAATTCCCTTGTGCCCACTCGTCGAAAGCGGTGCGCCTTCGATGGCTCGCCCATAAAAGTGTTTACTGCCACCACCCTGGATCACGAGCGGCGTCTTACTGACCAAAGCTTCCTTGACTTGGTCCTGCAGGACAATTGTCTGATCTGTACTTTCAAGTGTATCCACCACTCTGAATCAGCCGTTTTTGTCCCGACTCAAGACAGCAAAACATTCGCAGCACTCGTGATGTAGATTTATCATAAATGATCCTCAAGTATGCATTGTCTAAAGTAAAAGCTTTAAGCACCCTCTCCAGTATAAGCCGACACCGATTAACAAACGACAATTGAAAGGCATCCTGCTGGTTTTTGTTACAATACTTTAGATAATGCATAAAAAAATTTTTCTACTTTTGGCCTTATTCCTAAGCGTACCTCAAAAGGGATTTGCACAGACGGAGTTCAATTGGAGCTCTTTAACATGGGATAACGATGCGTTCCTGGGCAATGATGACGACGGTTATACCAATGGTATGTACATTGCGCTTTATCAATTAAAGGAATACGAACAACCGTCAAACGCCCCTTGGCTTTTAAGGCCTTTAATGTGGAGTTTGACAGAAAAGGCCGATGTGGGGCTGAACGCTTACACGATTGGCCAAGCCATGATTACTCCCCAAAACACGGAGACGGAAACCCCAGCAGAAGACGACTTGCCTTACTCTGGGCTCCTGTTTCTCAACAATAGTTATCTCTCTATTCACCAGAATTACACCGATAAAATCAGTACCACTATTGGGATTGTGGGGCCTCTTTCATTAGCTGAGGAGTCCCAAAAAACCATTCACAAATGGATTGGCTCTGGTGAGCCCAAAGGTTGGGACACGCAGTTAAAAAATGAACTGGTTTTTCAGCTATCGCGCGCCCGGGCATACCGCTCATGGGTTGCCGATAATAACTGTTGGGATTTAATTACTGCCGGGGAAGTGTCTATTGGCACCTTATCAAGCGGCGTTAACGTGGACGTTGTCCTTCGATTTGGTACGGCATTGAAATATTCCTACGCCACCCAGCTACTAAACAGCACGCGCACAACGAACCCTACGGTTATCGGAGGGGGAGGTTATGTATATGCCGGCATCAGTGCCGGTTATCTATTCAACCAGATCTTTACCGATGGCAATACCTTTACTGATAGCCGGTCAGTGGACTACGATCACGAAAAGATCAGCGCCATGCTGGGAGTCGCATATTCCTGGGGTAGTTATTCCATCTCCCTAGCCGCTTACGACGCCAGTATTTTGACCAATAAATCGGAGAAACAAGCCGGACTAACCCAGTACGGTACCTTTACTTTTTCTTTCGGACTCTAGAGAAGCCCGCAAGATCCACTTTAGTGATGGAACAGCATGACAGAAGAACGCCTGGAAAACCTGGAAATAAAAATCGCTTATCAAGAAGACCTCCTCCAAGACCTGAATGCACTGGTGGCCGGCCAGCAGATGAAGATAGATCAGTTGGAAACCTCGCTCAAAGTACTGAGTGAAAGGCTACGGGAGTTATCGTCGAACACCGGTGTAAATACGATGGTCGACGAACGACCGCCTCATTATTGAGCATCAATCAGGTCTTCGTGCGGTCAAAAGGGCTCGCAGAGGAGCCGGGTACCCCTCGACCGTCATGCTCGGATCCTTTGGATTCAAAAAGGCATCGAGTGAGTGCGAGTCCAGCCACTCGGTTTTTCGTTGCTCATCTGGGGTCGTAGCCGTCACATCAGCAACGGTGACATCAGTAAACCCGCAGCGTTGTAACCAAATCGTTAACGCATCGACAGAGGGAATAAACCACACGTTACGCATTTGCGCATAACGCTCCCGGGGGACCAAAACAGCATTGCCATCACCTTCGATGACCAGGGTTTCTAAGACCAGCTCACCACCTTTCCGCAGTAACTTACGCAAGTGAATCAGGTGATCAAGCGGCGACCGCCGATGGTACAGCACACCCATAGAAAAAACCGTGTCGAATGCCATGCGATCCGGTAAGTCATCAATACCAAGCGGTACGACGTAGGCCGGTAGCCGATTTGCAGCCTGCCCAAGCAAATGACGCACCGCCCAGTACTGGCACAGGTATAGCAGTGAGGTGTCGATACCCAGTGCCAGCTTCGCGCCTTCTCCGACCATACGCCAGCAGTGATAACCACTCCCGCACCCTACATCCAACACATGACGATTTTTAAGGGGTTGAATATGCGGTGCCAACCGCTTCCATTTAAAGTCTGACCGCCACTCGGTTTCAATCACAATGCCGTGAAGATCAAACGGCCCCTTGCGCCAGGGTTTGAACTGTTCAAGTGAACGCCTTAAACCCTCAAGCGTTTCATCGGGTAAAGCCTGAAAGGTTTCGATGGTTATGTTGTCACGCTGAAGATGGATCGCATCCGGCTCTAGCACGGGTAAGTGCGCCAAAGCTTTTCTCCACTCTGGAAAACTTTTATGCGCCGGGTTCGCTAACGTTGCCTCGATCTGATCGCGAAGTGTCTGTGTCCACTCGGCGAGAGGAGAGCCCTCCAGTACTGCGTAAAGTGACTGGTAATCAAACATCACTTTATTGCCATAAACGCAGCAAAATTGAAATATTGAAACCATGTATCAACGCTACTGAAACCTACGGCTTTTAATCGCGTCAGATGGGTAGAGCGGGACTCTGGGATTAAAACCCGCTCCAGAGCAGTACGCTTTTGGCTAACTTCCAACGCGCTGTAGCCCTTGTCGCGTTTATATTGGTGATGCTTTTCTGTCATTGTGGCCTGAATGTCAGGGCTTTCAAACGCAATTTTTTCTGAGAGCAGCAGCAGCCCTCCCGCTCGCAGCCCCTGACAGATCTTTTCCAGCAAAGCTAAACGAGATTCAACCGGAATAAATTGCAAGGTAAAGTTCAGTAGTACAACATCGGCTTGTGCAATTTCAACATCCTGAATATCCTCGCAACGCAGCTCAACCTGGGGTTTGGCCGTATCTCGCTCGATAACTGTCTGACAACGGGCGATCATTGGCGCCGAGTTATCCACCGCAATAATGGTGTTGTCTTCAGGAATACGGTGGCGCAGAGAAAGTGTGGCAGCTCCTAAAGAGCACCCCAAGTCGTAACAGCGGCCACCAGGCCTGGCAAATGTCTGTGCCAGTGAGCCGATGTGCGACAGAATAATTTCGTAACCCGGTACGGAGCGTTTAATCATATCCGGGAAGACGCGCGTCACTTGCTCGTCAAACGAAAAATCGCCAACTTCCTTTAACGGGTTGGCATAAATAGCGTCATGGGAATCAGTGGGCATGGCCGTTTGAATGGGAAAACACGCCCGCATTTTATAATAAATGCGGTGTCTTATACGACCTGCTCTCTCAACTCTGGTCAATCAGCTGATTGTAGCTGCTATTAATGGCCTCCAAACGACTAACCAAGGCCGCCGCCTGATGACAGGCTTGGGTAAGGCTCTTTTCAGCAATCTCTATAAAGGCTTGATCAATCCACAAGTGTTCACTCACCTGATCTCTAACGCTATCCCGGTACGTAGCGAGCGCCTTCTCAAACTTTTTAATCATTTTCTGTGCTTTACAGACTTCCTTGAGACGGCTGTCAATGAACGTTGAAGTATGCTGTACGGGCTTCATGAAGGGTTTATTAACATAACGGCGAATGAAGCGATTTTCTGGGTCCGCCAGGTATTCGTCAATGTGTTGCCACTTACCGTTGATATGCGTCTGTTGATAACGGTCATCAAAAAACTGGGCACGCAGTTCATCAACCGTATAGCCGATACCTTGATGACTGCGATCATCCTGATCGGGAGGGGACAGGTACAAGGGCTGACCGTCCCGGTATGCATGCGTTTTTTCCTCAGTTGCTCGTGTCAGCTGCCCGTTCGCACTGATATAGAGTTTATAGCCGCCTTCATCCACTGCTTGTACGGTACTTTCCTTATCGGCATGCAGTGTGGATTCCCAGGTCTGCACGAGTTTTTCAAGCCGTTCTGGGTGAAAACCAGAGCTGATGCCCAAATGGGCATTAAACCAATTACTGACGACAACATGCTGCTCGGGCTCATCCCATAGGCAATGCTGCAATAACCAGCAGTCCCAAATACACACTTCGTTACGACCATTGGTATACGCCGATACTTTTAACAGCTTAATGACTTTTCGCCAACGCCTATCCGAAATGGTGAATTTTTTCTGCTGTAGAAATTGGCGGGCGGCGATCAACTGTTCGATCACTTCGCCAGGCAATGTCACAGCATCCGCCGCCTCTTGCAGCGCCTTAAGCTCCGAGGCCGTTAACTTGTCCTCAGTATCGATAAAGGCCACTTGATCCTGCAGTTCCAGTAATGCAGGAAATTGCTCATCCGACACCGGATGTACAACGTAGCGGCATAAAAACCGGTCGTAAAGGGCATCCACCTCCTCTTCTTGCGGCAACTCATTGCTGGCACCAATCACTGAAATTAGCGGTACCTTCTGACGCCGCCCCCCGTTATCAAATTCACGCTCATTCAACAGGGTAAGTAAGGTGTTTAAGATGGCACTATTAGCCTTAAAGATTTCATCAATAAATGCTATAGCCGCTGCAGGTAAATAATTATCCGTCAGCCGCAGATATTCATCATTCTCCAGCGCCTTGATCGATAAGGGGCCAAAAAGCTCCTCCGGGACTGAAAAGCGCGTAAGCAAGCGTTCGAAATAATATCCGTCTTCAAAAGCCAGGTGGAGACGCCGTGCTAATTCACTTTTTGCGGTACCTGGTGGGCCAATTAATAAAGTATGTTCGCCGGCCAACGCCGCAAGCAAAGCCAGCCGGGTAGGGGTTGCCCGCTCAATTAATCCCGTTTGCAGGCTTTGTTGGATGCGCCACAGGCGAGCTGTTAGTTGACTTCTTTCCAAGTCAAAATATCCTTGACGTGATCAAGTACCTGTTTGGGCGATGTTGTTTTAATCGTCTCCAATAATTCATCCAGTTTAAACTTTTTGTGGTGTTCAGGCATGACGCCCACCTGTTCCATTTCAGCGAGACCTGAATCAATAGCGTGCTCTTCAAAGCCTTTGTTTTTCCAGAAAAAAGCACCGGGCATCGTTGTGGGAATAACGAGCACGAAGAACAACGAGCGACTAATCACACAAGCAGCAATCGTTACAGCTGACAGAGCATACCAAGCCACTAAAGTGAAAGCACCTTCGCCTGCGAGGGGAACCAGCAACACAGAAAACACCAGCGCAAGGCCGATCAATACATTTCGCACAACCCAGGGGTATCCGTATTGTGTGGTTTGCACATACCAGGAGGCTGCGCCTTCATTGCCCAACTTTTTCATATCCCGGCCGTGGAAAAAGTGCCCCGTGGCCTCAACCACCAAGCCCATCAATGCAAGCGCAGACATCCCTTGCACTAACGCTGTGACTTGAATGCCTTCTGCGATCAATGCTGGAAACGTAACCACCCCTGTCAAAAGCGCACCTAAGCTGAGCGTGTTACCAAAAAAAGCCGTGCCAGTTTGCCAGTGGTTCCAGAATGGACGCGCTTTTATACGATAAATTTTGTACATGTAGTAAACGCCAATCCCACCACTGATCACGCCTAAAATCGCAAGAGCTGACGCAATCACGTTCAGGAGTGGGCGATCAAACAACATCAGCAGCACATAAGCACTAAAACAGGCAAAAAACCCCGAAACACCGGCAATTTCCCGGCTGATCGGTGAGTAACGCAGATTATTGAATCCCCGATAAAAACGGTGGGGTTTACCCAAGTGCATGTTCAGTTTGAATAAGCCAAACCCAAACAAACCCAACATGATAAACAACAGCGGCACAAATGCAGATGACTGTTTAATCGTTTGAACCATGTCTAAGCCCAAAAGACTCCCCACGACTTGTATCAAAAAAGCACCAAATACAGCCTGGGTCAACAAGGTAAATAGTACATGGGCACTTTCATGGGACAATAATAATTTGCGCCAATTCCAGGCCTTTTGAACCCCTGTTTTTTCATCAACTGCTGGTAAAAACCGTCCGACGCTATCATCCCGATGATATTTAATGGGCATAGAATCTGTTCGTGTCATTTCCCGGTGAGTGGATCGCGTTTGCTGGAAGCGGATATTCGGGTGGGTAATATCCGTCGTAGGAAAACCGGGAATTTCAGTTTTACACTCAACGCGCTTTTCCGGTACGTTTTCAATGACCCCAAAGTCCAGAGCATTTCCTAAACACGCGGAGACACACGCCGGTTTTAAACCCACTTCAAGCCGGTCAACACACATATTGCACTTGCTGACCTGACCTTCAACGGGATCGAGCTGAGGCGCATTGTAAGGGCAAACCCATGTGCAGTAACCACAACCGAAACAAATATCAGGGTCTTGAAGCACAGCGCCGTATTCTGCGAACTTGGTATAGGCCCTGGTCGGACAGCCTTTAAGGCAGACAGGGTCATCACAATGGTTGCACGCCATTGAGATGTTGATGCGTTGGTAGTCAGGATAGGTGCCCCCTTCCACAAAGCCCACAGAACGAAAGGCAATATGTGCCGGATTATCATTCTTCTCACTACAGGCCGCTTCACAGGCATGACAACCAATGCAGTTATCTGCGTTAAAGTAAAAACCATGCTGCTTGTAGCGGTGTGGATTATCACCAACGCCATCATCGCCATTTATATTCAGGCTTTGCCCCCGCAAAGTGCTGTTTTCAGGCGTCAGTTCGATCGCTTTACCGTATCGATTTTGCTGCTTGGTTTCTTTATCCCACAAAAAAGCATATTTGGGCTCGTCGCTGCGTACTTGAAACATGGTGATTTTATACTCTGGCTTATCGCTATTTTTAGGCGCGTGAACGATTTAGAACGTCCGTCTCTCTTTACTCATTCTGGCGGCGGCAACCTGATCTTCAATGACTTCAATATTGACAGCAGACTGTTTAAAAGCCGGTTGCCTGGAATGGGGATCAAGCAGGCCTAATGTCAATCGGTTAACACAATCGTGAAAGTGAAACGGAATGAAAACCATATTTTTAGGCACGCGCTGCGTGAGCATAGCCATGACGATGGCATCTCCACGACGGGAAACACAGCGGACATAACTTTGGTGTGTAATGCCTAACGCGTGTGCCGCATCCGGATTCATCTCCATGAAAGGGATCGGGCTGTATTTATTGTTGTTGCCAACTTTGCCGGTTTTCGTGCGTGTATGAAAATGCTCGACCAAGCGCCCAGTGTTCAACCAAAAAGGATAAGTCTCATCAGGCACTTCGTTATTATCGATAAATGGCAGGGGTATTAACTTGGCACGCCCCTCTGAATGCCGGAAGGTTTGCGGTTCGGTATACAACCGCTTGCCACCGGGGGGCGGCTGCTCGCCTGTTTTTACCTGCTCTTCCGTATAGGGCCACTGTATGCCCCGCTTTTCTTCGATCAGATCGTGAGTCATGCCGGAGATATCAAGCAGTCTACCCTTTGAAAGCTCAGCCATTTCAGCAAAGACATCCGCAGGTTTTTCCGGAAAGTGCATCCCTTCTGACTGTTCAAAACGCTTGGCAATGGCGTTGAAAATATCCAAGTCTGACTTCGAATGCCCATGGTTTTCCGTGACTTTTCGAACCATATTGACCCGCCGCTCGGTATTGGTAAAGACCCCTTCTTTTTCTGCCCAGGTGGCGGCTGGCAGGTAAAGGTGAGCATATTCGGTTGTTTCCACATCAACATAGGAGTCCTGCACAACCAAAAACTCCAATTTTTCGAGTGTTTTGCGAATGCGGGGGGTGTTCGGCATTGACGTCATCGGGTTCGTTGCAACAAGCCATAAGCCTTTGATTTCGCCAAGTTCAATGGCTGGGAAAATATCGGTTTCAGTCAACCCACGGGATTTTGGGAAGAACTCCGGGTCAACGTTCCAAAACTTGCCAATATCTTCACGGTCTTGAGGGTTCTCCAACACCCTGTACCCCGGTAACCCTGAACATGAGGACCACTCTCGCGTACCCATCGCGTTGCACTGGCCAGTAATTGATAGGCTGGTGCCACCGGGCTTGCCAATATTCCCGGTCACAAGATTAAGGTTGTTGATGCCAACAACACCGTCTGAGCCATGGGTGCTTTGATTGATCCCCATAGTCCAAATACTCATAGCAGCATCGGCTTTCGCATAAATGCGTGCAACGTTGCGAATGGTGTCTTCATCAATTCCACAGATTTTGGCCGCACTGACTGGGTCATATTTAGCCACTTCCTGCTCGAGCTGTTCGAGACCGGTCGTGTTTTGCGCCAGATACTCCCGATCTTCCAGACCCTCTTCGAGAATCACATGCAATAAGGCATTCTGCAATACGACATCTGTCCCGGGTGTAATGGCTAGGTGAATATCCGCATTTTGTGCCAACATGGTGACTCGGGGGTCAACCACAATCAGGGGAAAATTTCTTTTTTCCTGTGCTTCTTTAAGCCGCCAGTAGATGATCGGGTGCTGCTCGGGTAAGTTAGATCCCCAAGCAATGAGACAGTCTGTATGTTCGAAGTCCTCATAACAGCCGGGCGGCCCATCGGAACCGAAGGACCTTTTGTAACCAGACACCGCAGAGGCCATACACAATGTGGTATTACCATCGTAATTATTCGTGCCAATCAAGCCCCGCGTCAATTTACCCAGGGTGTAAAATTCCTCTGTCAGTAATTGGCCCGTTGAAATAATGGCGAAAGCATCGCGCCCCCACTTCCCTTGTATCCGACGGATTTCTCGCGCCATATGATCAAGCGCTGTATCCCAACCGGTCTCCTGGTAAGGCCGGCGGATGTGATCGCGCATGAGCGGTTTATCGCCTCGGCCCGCGGAGTCAAACAGTTCATGCTCAAAGATACCCTTAACACACAGTTTGCCCCGATTAACATCCGCACCTCCAACACCTCGGGAGGCGACCACTTCACCCTGCGCATTCTTGCCCACTTCCATCGAGCAACCCGTAGAGCAGTACCCACAGGTTGAATAGACCCAGTCAACCACTTTTTTATCGGCAATTTTGATGGGGTTCTTTTTGTTTCGTCCTAGTAGCATGGCGTACTCACATTCACTGTTGTGACTGTTCCCAAATAAGGCTTTCCAAAGAGATGCACCAGCAAAACTGATGCCTTCTTATCCCTATCAAATATAAGACTTTTTAACCGTTTGTTTTTTATAGTCTTTTGTGGCCAACTCAAAAAGTGAAGCGTTAGACATTTTCTGCGCTTAACCAAATCCGCTCTAATTTGGTGCGCTCTGCGCTTATTTTGAGCATCGGTTTAAACACAGTACAAAAGCATACTTCAAGGTTGGTGCAACGACTCCCAGCGGTTAATGACGTGACAAAAGAGTTTCGCCGTCATTTGCGTATCATAAACAGCGGAATGTGCTTCTCGACTATCCCAAGGCATGCCTGCGGCTTCAGCCGCCCTGGATAAAACCGTTTGTCCAAAGGCAAGCGCAGAAAAAGAAACCGTATCGAAATTGGAAAAGGGGTGAAAGGGGTTGCGCTTAACCCCGCAGCGCTCAGCAGCACTGTTAATAAAACTCAGATCAAAGCTGGCGTTGTGGCCAACGAGGATTGCACGCTTGCAGCCTGCGGCTTTAACCGCCTGACGGATGGGTTGAAAGATGTAATTAAGCGCATCGATCTCTTCCCGTGCGGCGCGTAATGGGTGGAAAGGGTTAATGCCGTTCACTTGAAGCGACTTAGGGTCCAGGTTTGCACCTTCGAAGGGAATGACATGCGTTGACACCGTCTCTCCAAGGCTGAGCTTTCCCTCCCCATCCATCTCCAATAAAACCGCAGCTATTTCCAAAAGCGCATCTTTTTTGGCATCAAATCCACCGGTTTCAACATCCACTACAACGGGTAAAAAGCCCCGGAATCGATTGGCAAGCTTGTTCGTTTTTCCTGCAATATACATAATAGTTTTGTAAAGTTTTATGTCGGTTTTCGATCAAAAAAATGTGCTGCCTCGCAACGCACCTAATCAATTAAACAATCCGCCAATGAATGGCCTCTTCGGCTTTCAAAGGGACTAATGCCTGACCCGCAAAAGGATAAGATGACGGCGGCTCCCATGTCTCTTTTCGTAAAGTAATCGTTTCTTGATTGCGCGGCAGCCCGTAAAAGTCAGGCCCGTGACAGCTGGCAAAGCCTTCAAGTTTGTCTAAAATGCCGGCCTGCTCAAATACTTCTGCATACAACTCAATGCCTGCATGGGCCGAGAATATGCCGGCACACCCACAACTATTTTCCTTGGTATGGCGTGCGTGTGGCGCGCTATCGGTCCCCAGGAAAAATTTCGGGCTACCACTGGCAATGCTTTCGATCAGCGCCGCCCGGTGCGCCTCCCGCTTGAGCACGGGTAAACAATAGTAATGCGGCTTAATCCCGCCGACCAAAAGGCTGTTGCGGTTGTACATTAAATGTTGTGGTGTGAGCGTAGCGGCTAGTTTCTCTGAGCCATCCCGCACAAATTGGGCAGCATCACGCGTGGTGATATGCTCAAATACAATCTTGAGCTCAGGAAAGTCATTGACCAATGCTGACAAGGTGCGATCAATAAAGATTTTTTCCCGGTCAAAAATATCAATATCGGAATCTACCACTTCACCATGGATCAGCAGTAAAAGCCCGGTCTCCTGCATTTTCTCAAGCAAGGAATAAACCCGTTTGATCTCTTTAACCCCGGCATTCGAATTGGTTGTGGCCCCGGCGGGGTAGAGCTTAAACGCTTTGATGATTCCTGACGCCGCTGCCGCTTCAACCTCACTAAGCGGTGTTGACTCTGTCAAATACAATGTCATTAAAGGTTCAAAGCGGTCACCGGCAGGCACTGCCTCCAAAATCCGCTGACGGTACTCAACTGCAGCACTTACCTTTGTCACAGGGGGTTGTAAATTAGGCATCACAATAGCCCGTGCAAATCGCGCTGTTGTGAAAGGAACAATGTCACGAAGCACTGCCCCATCACGCAAGTGTAGGTGCCAGTCGTCTGGTTTTATCAGTGTAATTTCCACAATCGGTCCATCAGGGCTTTGAATTCAGCTATTATGCCACCGAGAGTTTCTTCAGGCATGTCTATTCATGGGTTATTTGGTCAAACTTTATATTCGTGTGGCATTTTTACAATCAGGACCTCAGGATGTCCCAGGACACCCGTTTGTTCTGCTCTTGTCGTTGTTGGGCATGTTGCTCACCTATGTCATCGCATCTTTATCCTACTTTTCTGTTGGAGAGGCACTGGCTCGCGGCGTGCTGGATACGGCTTATTTGGCTGCATTTACTTACATCGTGCTATCGTTACGAGATCACAAAGCGCGATTCCGCCAGACTTTTTCTGCATTATGTGGCGTAAGTGCCGTTTTGAATCTGTGCTTTTGGCCAGTTTTAACGTTATCTTCGGGGGCAGAACTTGGCGCCACGTCCGCCACGCTTTTGGGCTTAACCATCTACACCTTCTATGTTTGGAGCATAGCGGTGGGAGGGCATATCTTCCGCCATGCGCTTAATTTTGGGTGGCCTGGTGGTATCGGGGTCGCACTTCTAAATCTATTTATTGGCATTGCAATCATCAATGCTGTTTTTCCTCCTCAGGGAGGAACCTAGTGCACATACATATTCTGGGTATTTGCGGAACCTTTATGGGTGGGATTGCTTTGCTGGCGAAAGAGCAGGGCCACCATGTCACTGGTGCCGATCTGAATGTCTACCCCCCCATGAGTACCCAACTTTCCGAACAAGGTATCACCCTGCATCAAAGCTACTCGGTTGAACAATTTGACCCAATGCCTGATATTGTCATCATTGGCAATGCGCTTTCACGTGGCAACGAAGCGGTCGAGTACATACTCAACCGGAACATTCCTTATCTCTCAGGCCCGCAATGGTTGCGCGAACAGGTTTTATCCTCGCGCTGGGTACTTGCGGTCGCCGGCACTCATGGGAAAACCACCACATCCAGCCTACTTGCCTGGATTCTGGAATCGGCGGGGCTCTCTCCCGGCTTTTTAATTGGCGGTGTGCCTTCTAATTTTGGGGTTTCAGCCCGCATGGGGACCTCCCCGTTTTTTGTGGTAGAAGCTGATGAATACGACACCGCTTTTTTCGACAAGCGCTCCAAATTTGTACACTACCAACCGCGCACACTGGTTTTGAATAACTTGGAATATGATCACGCGGATATCTTTCCAGACCTTGCCGCAATCGAGCGGCAGTTTCACCACCTGATCAGGACAGTGCCTGGTGAAGGGAAAATCCTGGTCAACGCATCAGAAATGTCTCTCAAAACGGTTATGGATATGGGTTGCTGGACGGAAACGGAATTCTTCTCGCAGCGTCATAAGGCCACTTGGGCTCAAAGCGACTGGTTATGCGACGAACCCAACCGGCCCGGTGACAGCATGGTCCTGCACACACCCTCGGGAGAAAAGTGGCCCATCAAAAGCCCGTTGTTTGGTAAACATAACCTGTTGAACATGACGGCTGCTGTCGCGGCTGCGCGCCATGCAGGTGTCCCCTGTTCTGAGGCCATCACAGCACTGTCGACTTTTAAGGGCGTAAAGCGCCGTCTGGAAGTATTTGCCCAACAAGATGGTGTAACCTTCTACGATGATTTTGCCCATCATCCAACAGCTGTTGCCAGCACACTGGAGGGGCTCAAGCAGCAAACCTCAGGCCGGGTAATTGCTGTCATTGAGCTGAGATCAAACACCATGCAAATGGGTATTCATGATGATGAACTCGTCTCCGCCCTCAAACCCGCTGATAACGTCGTCCTGTATCAACCGCCCACATCATCCACGTCATTTGACAGTATTACAGATCGGCTGGGACCTTCCGCTATAACTTATAACTCGGTGGAGTTGATCGTATCGCATATTATTCAGGAAGTACGAACTGGGGATGTCGTTGTCATAATGTCTAACGGTGGCTTTGGCGGTTTAAGAGGCCTACTCTCTCAACGATTATCTGGCTAACATCACAGTAAGCGAATTTGGCTTGTTGCGATAATTTGGCTTTGCGCTAAACAATTGAAAACGCATGAAAGAAGTCCAAAAAATTGACAGTTTCCGGCAAACCAAGCCGATGAATATCAATGTGCCAGACAAGCTCGGTAAATATGAATTACTCGAATGTCTCGGCAGAGGGACCTGTGGCGTTGTGCACAAGGGGTACGACCCGGTCATCGCTCGCGAGGTTGCCATTAAAATCTCTCCCTCTGAAGATCATTCAAAGGTGAAAGACGGTAAAAAGCTCTTGGCAATGCAACGAGCGTTTCTGACTGAAGCGCGAGCAGCATCAAAACTAAAACACGATAATATCGTTGACGTTTATGACGCAGGTGAACAAGGCAACCTGAACTATCTTGTCATGGAGTTCATCGAGGGACATTCGCTCAAAAAACACTGTAAAGGCGGAGTGCTATTGCCCATTCATGAGGCACTGCAAATTATTATCGACTGTTGCTCTGCGCTCGAGTATTCCCACCAGCAGCAGATCATACACCGAGATATCAAGCCGTCTAACATTATGATTACCCCAGATCACAACGTTAAATTGTTAGATTTCGGGATAGCCGTCAGCACACAAAAACAAAACTTTCGCAAAAAAGGGCCTTCACTCGGAACACCCAATTACATGTCGCCTGAACAGATTTTAGGGGTGCAGATTGGTATTACCAGCGATTTATACTCGCTGGCCACTGTATTATTTGAAATGTTGACCGGAAAGCAGCTGTTTAAAGGCGAATCAATCAAAGAACTGTTCCAGAAAATTGTCAAAGACCCGGTCCCCTCACTGCAGCAGATCAGCCCTGATATTCCTGACTTTGTATCCGCGATAATTTCCAAAGCACTGCAGAAAGACCCAGAGGCACGATATCGTTCAGCGGCGCAGTTTTCAGCAGAATTAAAAAAAGCGCTTTATAAAATAAAGCAACAGAATAATCCCCAAAAAGCCAAAGAAAGCTCGGCCGAGATTGATCACTTTCGTTACTTGAATGAAACAGATATCACACAACTAACGCAACACAGCCCAACCATCACCTATCAATGTGGTGAAACGATCCTGCAGGAAGGGCACCTGAATGAAAACCTGTATATTATCGCTATGGGAGAAGTGTGCATCCGCCGCGCCGGCGCCTTTGTAGAGGTACTCTCCCTAGGCGATAGTTTTGGGGAAGCAGGCTTTATCCACCCCAGTGAAAGTCCCGAGTCTGTGGAAGCGCTAAATGATGTCACCGTTTACCGGGTTGACAATGAGCTCTTCGAGTCCATTCCTGACGAAGTCCAGCTCCAATTTTACAAAGAGTTTTCCGCCAAACTCGCAAGGCAGCTGCAAAACAAAAACAACACTGGCCTCGATTATTTTTTTGATTAGAACTGTTCGCACTATTCCTTAACGTTCAGAGGGTTAAATGTGGAGTTTTCCCAAGCAATCACATGACCGTTTCTGAATAAAATACGCGATGAACCATAGATCCATATCCCTTCATCTGTAATGTGCATCGGAGGCCCCTGAAGACGAATTACCTCTTCTTCCGATGAACCCACGACAATAGAACCCAATTTATACGAATCTACAACACTGGCTCGGTGGTAATAATTTAACGGCGTTCCACGCTCAAGCCAAAACTTCACTCGCCCAAGCTTATTGAACGCCACTTTGGATTTACCGTAAAACCATACATTATTTTCAACCCGATCTGGTTTGCCTTGTGCGTCCAGTACTTCGCCCATGGTCGAGTCAAACGTAAAAGGGGGAGGTGTGCGAACAATTTCGGTACTCTCTGTTGCACTCATCCCACTACCCTCTTCTGACACAGAGTCACTGGTGATAAAGAACGTATACACCATGTAAGCCATAACACTCAAAACAATTGCCAACAACAGCTTGCTACGTTTATTGGGTTTGGATTCCGGAATGCTTTTATTTTTTTTAGCCGCTGAGCGGTGATGATAAGTTTGGCTCGGCCTAACAGGAGGAGAAGGGTCAACAGGAGAGGATGAATAATCTGCTGTTTGTCGTTTTACAGACGCAGGGCTATCAAAAGACGTTAAAGGCATTTCCCCAAAACGCTTATAGTATTTATCAATTTCCTGAAAAGCTTTGTTCGCATCTTTGAAACGCTCTGAGGACTGAGCAGGAGAGCCTTCCGGCAGCCTGTCCGGATGCCAAAGCTTTGCTTTTTTACGGAAGGCAGCACGGATTTCTTCAGGTGTTGAGCCAGGCTTAACGCCAAGTATTTTGTAATAGTGAAAAAAAACCATTTTATCATGCATAGTAATCTAAGGCCGTAAACTCCTTATACGAACTTTGTTTTATTTTAACGGTATAGTAATTTATCCATACACCTGAAAACATGAAGTTTGTTCAAGGTTGTTTGAAATAGTTATCCAAAAACTGTTCGAAGCTCATTTTATCAGCTGTCTCAATTGCTTGCTGTTTTTCGAGCGAATATTGCACCTGGTCCACCAATTGTTGTCGATGTAGATCAGAGAGCGCTTGCACCTGAAAGTAGCGTTGGTGCTTTTGAGACATGCGTAAAGCGAATTCATAAAAACCTTCACCACTCTCTTTCATACAGGCCAGCATACGCGCTGAAGGCGTAAGATTCGCGTCCAGAACCGCTTCTGTCTGCGTTTTAAGTGCTTGCGTATAGTTGTTGCTAGCATCTACCGTATCTAGTAGTTCAAAAAAGCCTTCCATTGCCTGACAAAGCTCATAAGCCCAATCCCTCAATTTTATTTTCTGGCCCTGACGCCACAGGTATGTATCCGGATCTCGTCCACTACGTGCAGCAAGGTTTTGATTATATTTTAACGCTTTGTATTCATCTCGCTGGATCGGGGGACTTTCGTGCAGTAAGCAAAAAAGTATAAACCCCTCCAAAAAATATAATTGGGTCTCATTAATACCGAGCGGATCAAACGCATTAACATCAAGCAGTCGAAGTTCAATATATTGAGTGCCTCGCTCTCTCAGTGCGCTTGTTGGTTTTTGGTTACCGTTCAAAAGGGGCTTGGGACGAACAGCACTGTAATACTCATTTTCAATCTGCAATATATTCGCGTTCAATTGCTGCCACTGACCGTCTTTTTTTACACCAATTGCCTCATACACAGAATGGGGTGTCTCTATGCCATACTTCAACGTCGAGACATAGGTTTCCAGGCTGCTGTAATCAACGTAAAGACCGGCATCTTCCTCTAAGTTATTTTGGTAACCAATGTCTGCCACTCTAAGAGATGTCGCATACGGTTCATAATAAGTATGTTGATCATACTCTTTTAAGTTGGTTTCCTTTCCCCCAAAAAAGGATTTACATACTGCGGGGGAGGCGCCAAAAAGATAGGGAATGAGCCAACTAAAACGGAGTAAGTTCCGCGTTAAGGCGAAATAGTGCTGATTTTTAAAGTCAGCTAAGGCGGTTTGGCTTTCCAAGGCTTCTCGATAATGCGCCCAAAAAGAATCCGGGTAGGAGTAATTGAAATGTACGCCGGCAATGACCTGCATGGTTTTACCATACCGATGGCCAAGTCCCCGACGGTACACATTCTTCATGCGGCCAATATTAGATGAGCCATACTCTGCAATGCGGATACTCTGCTCCCCTCCAATGACACAAGGCATGCTTGTCGCCCAAAGAAACTCATTCTCCAGTTGCTGATAAACAAATGTCTGCAGCTCATTCAGGCAATTCAGTGCGCTATTTACGGAGGCAAATGGTGGCGTCACGAACTCTAGCAACGCTTCTGAGTAGTCTGTTGTAATATTGGGGTGAGTCAGTGCTGACCCAAGCGAGCGTGGATGATCGGTTTGTGCAATATGGCCATCGGGCGAGACACGTAAGCTTTCTTTTTCCAACCCAATCTGAGTTTCTTGCAAGCTATGCTCTACTCCTTCACGCATTATTTTGGCTAAGCGCATGCTTGCTGTCGAATACATAGTAATACAACCCAAATCTATTTGACCGTTGGCGAGTGTATCAATTTATCGGTACGTTCAGATAGACGAAAAAAAGCCCGGCAGTTGAAAGCCGGGCTTTTTACAGGCATCAAGAACGGCTTACATCATGCCGCCCATGCCGCCCATGCCGCCCATGCCGCCCATATCAGGCATAGCAGGACCACCTTTACCATCATCAGGAATTTCAGAAACCATCGCTTCTGTTGTAATCATCAATCCAGCGATGGATGCTGCATTTTGTAATGCAGAACGAGTCACTTTGGTTGGATCCAAAATACCCGCGTCAACCAGGTCAACATACTCAGAGGTTGCTGCATTGTAGCCATAGTTGCCGGTGCCTTCGCGGACTTTAGACAAAACGACCGATGCTTCATCACCCGCGTTACTTGAAATAACGCGAAGTGGCTCTTCCATCGCCCGGCGTGCGATTTTGATACCGATATCCTGGTCGTGATTATCGCCTTTCAGCTTAGCAATCGCATCGCAAGCACGAATCAACGCAACACCACCACCGGGAACAATACCTTCTTCAACCGCTGCGCGTGTGGCATGAAGCGCATCGTCAACGCGGTCTTTCTTCTCTTTCATTTCAACTTCAGTCGCAGCACCGACTTTAATAACCGCAACGCCACCGGCCAGCTTAGCAACTCGCTCTTGCAGTTTCTCTTTGTCGTAGTCAGACGTGGAGGTTTCAATTTGAGAGCGAATCTGTTCAACGCGTGCGTCAATCTCAGCTTTTTCACCCGCGCCATCAATGATTACCGTGTTTTCTTTATCAACGGTAATGCGCTTGGCGCTGCCTAAGTCGTCCAATGTCACTTTTTCCAGGGACAGACCAACTTCTTCTGAGATCACTTGGCCACCTGTCAAAATAGCGATGTCCTGCAACATGGCTTTACGGCGATCACCAAACCCAGGCGCTTTAACAGCACAAACCTTAACGATGCCGCGAATGGTGTTCACAACCAATGTGGCCAGCGCTTCGCCTTCAATATCTTCGGCAATCACTAACAAAGGACGGCTGGCTTTTGCTACCGCTTCCAACGTGGGGAGCAGGTCGCGAATATTGGAGATTTTCTTATCGTTGAGAAGAACATAAGGGTTTTCCAGCTCAACAGTCATTTTTTCTTGATTGTTAATGAAGTAAGGCGACAGGTAGCCACGGTCAAACTGCATACCTTCAACGACGTCCAGCTCATTGCTTAAAGACTGACCTTCTTCGACGGTAATAACCCCTTCTTTACCAACTTTATCCATTGCTTCAGCAATAATGTCACCGATGGCACTGTCACTGTTGGCTGAGATTGTGCCAACCTGAGCAATAGATTTGCTATCGCTACAGGGTTGAGACAGTCCTTTCAGCTCAACAACAGCCGCTTCGATCGCCTTATCAATGCCACGCTTAAGGTCCATTGGGTTCATGCCCGCAGCGACTGATTTCAGGCCTTCGCGTACGATAGATTGCGCAAGTACGGTGGCTGTTGTGGTGCCGTCACCAGCGACATCATTCGTTTGAGACGCAACTTCCTTAACCATTTGCGCGCCCATGTTTTCGAACTTATCTTTCAGTTCGATCTCTTTCGCAACGGAAACACCATCTTTTGTTACAGCCGGCGCACCAAATGCTTTGTCTAATACAACGTTACGTCCTTTGGGTCCCAACGTCACTTTCACCGCGTCGGCAAGAATGTTGACACCATTAAGCAGATGCGAACGAGCATCATCTGAAAATTTTACTTCTTTAGCACTCATTAGTTTTTGTCCTCTAAATTCGAATTTCTAAAAACCAGGAGATTGTATGGTTTTAACAATAGCGCTTATTCAATGACGCCCATGATGTCGTCTTCGCGCATGACGAGCAGCTCTTCGTCACTAATTTTGACTTCAGTGCCGGCATATTTGCCGAACAGCACGAGGTCTCCAACCTTCACGTCGAGTGGACGTACATCGCCGCTTTCTGTCACTTTCCCATTACCAACAGCAACCACTTCGCCACGGCTCGGTTTTTCAGTTGCAGAGTCAGGGATGACAATCCCGCCAGCAGTCGTTCGCTCTTCTTCCATACGCTTTACTACCAAGCGATCATGTAAAGGACGAATTTTCATTGAGGTATTCTCCTGTAGAAAATTAGGGTTTATCAACACTTGAATTTATTCTTTCGGAGGCTTAATTAGCACTCTCCTTAAGTGAGTGCTAATGATAGGGGCTTGAATACGAAAATCAAGACCACTTGATCAGTTTTCTTTAGTCTTTGTCTTGAGAGGACTCATCTTCTTGTCGATATTCACCCTCAATAATATTACCCCCTGTTTTACCTTGAGGGCCTCGCGCCGAATGACTTCGGCCAGAACGCGCTGTCAGTACGACATTTTTTAACACCCGCGTTGCTAAAAAGTGCCGACTTTGAGGAATCAGAAAAGAAAACCCGAGTAGATCTGTAATAAATCCTGGGGTCAGTAACAACACCCCGCCAACAAGCAACAAGGCAGCCTCCAGTAACTCAACAGCCGGAGGAATACCCTGCTGCATAGAGCGTTGAACCTTTGCAAGCGTTTGTACTCCTTGCTGACGGAGTAATACCGTACCAATCACAGCCGTTACAATAACGGCCAAAATAGTATTTAACGCACCGATTTTTGTGCCGACAGAGACAAGTACATAAATTTCGATAATCGGCACTAAAATAAAGCAAAGTAAAATATAAGGCATTAAGTGACGCACCCTTAAGCAATCTTGAGCAAAACCATTCGGTTCAGCAATAACTCTTTATTAACGTATGGCCGAATCGCTGGATATCAACATTAAGAAATTGTTATGTCTAAAGGGCAAACAGGTTACCCATGCCTGCAAAAACAGCCTGATCCTGACATGTAAAAAAAGTTTATGAGACAATAGCCGCTATGAATTATCCAATAAAATACGATGTCATTGTAATCGGTGGAGGGCACGCGGGAACGGAAGCCGCACTGGCCTCAGCCCGCATGGGCGCTGAAACACTTTTGCTCACGCATAGTATCGAGACACTGGGTCAGATGAGCTGCAACCCCGCTATCGGGGGAATTGGCAAAGGGCACTTGGTTAAAGAAATTGATGCGCTGGGTGGTGTGATGGCACGGGCAGCCGACCAGGCAGGCATACACCTGCGCCGCCTCAATGCCAGTAAAGGACCCGCTGTTCGCGCAACTCGCGCCCAGGCAGACCGGCAACTCTACAAGCAAGCCATTCGGTACTTCTTGGAAAACCAGCCACACTTGAGTATCTTTCAACAAGCCGCCGACGACCTGATGCTTGAAGGCGAACAAGTCGTTGGTGTTATTACTCAAATGGGGCTCAAAATCCAAACCAAATCCGTCGTACTGACAGCTGGGACCTTTTTAAATGGACGTATTCATGTCGGCGAATCCAATCACAGCGGCGGGCGGGCAGGGGATCCTCCATCGACGACACTTGCTGAACGGCTGCGCGAATTACCGCTCAATGTGGATCGTTTAAAAACAGGAACACCCCCCCGGATTGACGGGCGCAGCATTAACTATGCGGAGCTGGAAATACAACCGGGTGATACGCCACGCCCTGTCTTTTCCTTCATGGGTTCGGTGACCGACCATCCACAGCAGGTCAACTGCTCCATTACTCACACCACAGAAGAAACCCACGAAATTATTCGTGGCGGACTATCTCGTTCACCCATGTATTCAGGCGTGATCGAAGGTGTTGGCCCCCGGTACTGCCCCTCTATCGAAGATAAAATCGTGCGATTTGCAGACAAATCCTCTCACCAAATCTTCATTGAGCCGGAAGGCTTAAACACTCATGAAATTTACCCTAATGGCATCTCAACCAGCCTACCTTTTGACGTGCAATACGCGTTTGTGCGCTCGATAAAAGGCTTTGAAAATGCACAGATTACCCGCCCTGGATACAGTACACCCATGTAGGCTT
>OBIY01000076.1_pt1 | contig 39155 bp, 36 predicted proteins | sample 1519841 | NCBI WGS metagenome assembly OBIY01 (sample SAMN03019774, study PRJEB22545) | beach sand metagenome | biome: beach; feature: sea beach; material: beach sand | place: USA: Municipal Pensacola Beach, FL | collected 2010-07-30 | depth 30-40 cm m
TTATTTTGCAAAATGATCTAGAATAACGCCTCAATAAAGGCACGGATGTACCAGTTAATGACTGTCCTTGCGCTGCTCTGACCAGTTCTCCTTGCAGGCATGCTCCTCACCCAGATCTTCCTCTGTGCCGGTGTGATCCGGCAGAACCTGGTTCAGAATCACTGCCACCAGTCCGCACAGGCTGATCCCCTGCAAAGTGAAATCACCATTGCCCATCACCATGCCACCAATACCAAAGATCAGTGTCACTGCCACAATGACCAGGTTGCGTTGGGCGTTAAGGTCCACCCGGGCCTTGATCAGGGTACTCATGCCCACACTGGCGATGGAGCCGAACATGAGAATCAGGATGCCCCCCATCACTGGCGTAGGGATGCTTTGCAACAGCAATCCGAACTTGCCGATAAAGGCCAGGCTGATGGCAAACAATGCGGTCCAGGTCATCACCACCGGATTGAACACTTTGGTCAGCATCACCGCCCCGGTAACTTCCGAATAGGTGGTATTGGGCGGACCACCGAACAGGGCCGCCGCCATGCTGGCAATACCGTCACCGGTCAGAGTGCGATGCAGGCCGGGTTTACGGATGTAATCCTTGCCGGTGACGCTGCTGATCGCCAGGACATCCCCCACGTGTTCGATGGCCGGGGCCAGGGCCACCGGCACCATGAACAGGATCGCCTGCCATTGAAAACTGGGCGCCACAAAGTCCGGCATGGCCAACCAGCCCGCCTCTTCCACCGCCGAGAAATCCACCATCCCCATCAGCAGGGCTGCCAGGTACCCACTGACCACACCACAAAGAATGGGCAATAGGCGGAATAGTCCCCGCCCCAGGGTCGCCACCAGCATAGTGGCAAGCAGGGCCACCATGGACACCAGTAGTGCCTCGCCGTAGGGGAAGAGCCGCTCGGCGCCATTGCCGGTCATACCCATGGCAAAGTTCACCGCCGTGGGCGCCAGACTCAATCCAATCACCATGATGATGGGGCCAGTGACCACCGGCGGCATCAGACGATGCAAGAAACCCGGGCCACGCCATTTGACCAGCCCGCCCAGCACCACATAGACCACGGCGGTGCACAACAGCGCGCCCATGGTGGCGGACACGCCCCACTGTGCGACCCCATGGGCAATAGGCGCCACAAATACAAAGGAGGAGGCCAGGAACACCGGCACCGATCGGCGGGTAATCCACTGAAACAACAGCGTACCCAGACCGGCGGTGAACAGGGCCACGCTGGGGTCCAGCCCGGTGAGCAACGGCATCAGCACCATGGCGCCGAAGGCCACGAACAGCATCTGCGCACCAATAAGGATAATTTTCCAGTTCCAGAATCCGGGCTGTTGCATGCCGATGGCTCCTTTGAGGCCGCGAACACCAATGACGGTAGTGATCCCTGGAGTCTTGCTCGCAAGGCTCCAGCGGGAAGGGCTAGCGAGTCCCGAAGATCTTGTCCCCGGCATCTCCCAGGCCGGGCACGATATAGCCATCGTCGTTGAGCCCCTGATCCACCGAGGCGGTGTAGATGTCCACGTCCGGATGCGCAGCCCGGACCCTCTCAATGCCCTCCGGCGCTGCCACCAGCACCAGGGCACGGATCTGTTGGCAACCCGCCTTTTTCAGCATGTCGATACAGGCCACCAGGGAGCCCCCCGTCGCCAGCATGGGGTCCACCACCAGCGCCAGACGTTCATCAATGTCGTGGGCCAGCTTTTCAAAGTAGGCCACCGGTTCCAGGGTGTCTTCATTGCGATAGACCCCCACGACGCTGACCTTGGCGCTGGGAATCAGCTCCAGCACCCCATCGAGCATGCCGATGCCGGCACGAAGGATGGGCACCACCGTCACTTTCTTGCCCTTGATGCGCTGGGCCGGCGCCGGTCCCATCCAGGTATCCACCTGGTAATCCTCCAACTCCAGATCACTGGTGGCCTCGTAGGTCAGCAGGCTACCCACTTCCGCAGTAAGCTGGCGAAAGCTGCGGGTGCTCAGACTCTGCTGACGCAGCAGACCCAGCTTGTGTTTGACCAGAGGGTGAGTGATTTCATGAACAGACATGGCACGCGCTCCTTGGGGCCGGCTGGCAGAATACAGATGGCGAATATTGTGCCGTTTACACGTCAAAAGTCACGGACGTGCACCGGTTGACTGTTCTCCGCAGCCTCGCGGTGGTAGCGTCAGAAATAAATGGAGACCCGTGAGCAAAAGCCTCGACGCGTTGTCTAAACCAGACGTTCGTGTATGAACGTGCCAGCCGCGCCCGGCAAGTTTTTCCCATCCCACGGCCAAGCCCTCGATTCCCCGGATGGTGAGAGGTGCGGACAGGCTGTGACAAGAGTTGCAGGAATGGCAAACCCGACAGGAGTCAACGTCATGAAACGTATCAACCTGGTTCTACTTGTAGTGCTCAGTGTCCTTGGCACCCCGTTGTGGGCTGCCGACAGCATCAGCGTCAACGAGCTCAAACAGGCCATGCAGGCCGATCGCGCGCCCATCATCATTGATGTACGAAATGAGGATGAATACCTGGCCGGCCATATTCCCGGTGCCATCATGGTACCGGCCAAACAGATGGACCAGCACCTGGACATGCTCAAGCAATACCGCAAGCAGGAAATCGTGCTGTACTGCGTGTCCGGCCGCCGCGCCAGCGCCGCCGCCACGCTGCTGGAGGACGCAGGTTTCAAGAAAGTCCGCCTGCTGGAAGGCAACTACCCCGGCTGGGAAGCCGCCCAATAACATTGCAAGACGCCCGGGGAGCCGCGCCCCGGGCTCCCTAACTCATTGACCATAAAGCCTTTCTTCTCTCCCTCCCGGTTACGCCCTTGCGCCATTAGCCGGAGCCGCCCTGCATTGCTATAATCCGCGCCCACCACCAACCCTGTTTGAGAAGGACAGACCATGGATTTTGCTAAGGTTCCCGCCGGTAAAGAGATTCCGGAAGACATTTACGTGGCCATCGAGATCCCGGCCAACGCTGACCCGATCAAGTACGAGATCGATAAAGACAGCAACGCCGTATTCGTCGACCGTTTCATGGCAACTCCCATGTTCTACCCGGCCAACTACGGCTACATCCCCAACACCCTGTCCGAAGATGGTGACCCGCTGGACGTGCTGGTTGTCACCCCTTACCCGGTGGTTCCCGGTTCCGTAATCCGCTGCCGCCCGGTTGGCATCCTGAACATGACCGACGAAGCCGGTAAGGATGCCAAGCTGGTTGCCGTACCGCACACCAAGCTGACCAAGCTGTACGACAACGTGAAAGACATCAACGATCTGCCCGAGCTGCTGCTGGCCCAGATCAAACACTTCTTCGAGAACTACAAGGATCTCGAAGCAGGCAAATGGGTGAAAGTTGACGGCTGGGACGGCGTTGACGCCGCCAAGGCCGAGATCCTGAAGTCTGTTGAAGCTTACGAAAGCAGCAAGTAAGACGCACAGATCGGCACGCGTTTGCCGTTAACGCGTTGCCCAGGACTGGCATTGCGCCGGTCACGAGAGGCCGCCCCCAGCGATGAGGGCGGCCTCTCTGCGTTGCATCACAGGGAATCCGACGGTCAGGGCAAGACCGCCTCCCAATCCGGGTTTCACACTAAACGCAAAAAGGGCAGCCAACGCTGCCCTTGGGTTGACCACCTGCAACGCCCCTACAGGGTTTTCAGGTACTCCACGATGGCCCGGCGTTCGTGATCTGTCAGCACGGCATTGAACTCGTGACCCTCGTTGCCCTTGCCGTGCATGTGAGTGTTGAAGATCTTGCGGTCTTCCATCTGGTCACGGGTCAGCGTGGGCGGATTGAGGATGTTCCAGCTCAGGACCAGATTGGAATACAAACGAGACATGATCTGCTCGAACAGCGGGTCTTTCTCTTCGTCATTGGGATCACAGTTCAGATACGGCGTAACCGCAGGATTCCACCAGGTCCGATGCTCGCACTTCACAGTCTCGTATTTCCAGCCAAGTCGCTGCTGGTCGTAAGCGCGATCCAGATCCGTGTCATAGCCCATCACTACCCGGCCCTTCTGGTCCCAGCGCGCCGGAGCAGATTGGCGCCGCCACAGCGGTTTTCGGGCAGCGGGATCCAGAATTTCCCAGACGTTGGGGACCGAACCGTTGTGGAAGTACGGGGCAGAGGCCCAAACGCCGTAAAGAGGCGGAGCCAGATAACCGGGCTCACGGTCACCGCGCAGACGTTCCTGATTTTGCGGTCCACAATCCTGGCTGGTGCCACGGGTTGCAGGATAGCCGAAGAAATTCTTGGCCCCGGCCAGTTGGACAGCCTCATTGTTGGTTTCCAGGCGTACCGGATCGGTCCCGATAATATCCATGGGCACAATGTAGCCCGCCATGCCTTCCAGCTCCGGCGTGGCCAGGAAATCAGGATCGTCCGCATACCGCTTGGCGTAGGCGCCATGACAACCGGCACAGGAACCGTTGCCTTGCGGACGGGGAATGGCGTTGTTACGTTCCGGCGCCCACATGTCCAGGGTATGGAACAGCTCTGCCCCTTCCCGTGCCAGTGCGTCATCGACCGGATAGGGATACTCCGGTGATTTGAGCCCTTCGATCCAGGTATTCACCGCCGGTCCGTGGGCGCGCATCCAGTCCTGCCCCCGTTCACTGACCGGTCCGCCCATCGCACCAAACAACCCGAAGAAGGGGGTGTAGAACACCATGTCCACACGACCGGCATCCATGGGAAATACCCCATCAACAAATTTCACCGGACGATGCCCCATGTTCCACCAGGCTGGCGTGTCCATGTCTGCCGTGGAACCGGAATTCATCACGCCAATGACTTCCGCTGGCGTCAATGGCTCCTCATCCGGAAACAGGAATGCCAGATTAATGTCACTGGCATTGTTGGTACCACGGCTGCGGTTAAGGTTGGCAAAGGTGGCCATCGACGCCGGGTAGCCCAGCGGCAACATGTCGCGGAGCAACAAATCCAGATCGGCAAGACTGCTGCCACCGCCGTAGATCACGCCTGGCCCCGTTCCCTCGCGGGAACCTGCCACGCCGCTGTGGCAAGCATGGCAGGTCACCCCGATACGGCCACTCCATGACCCATCCGGGTTGCGCAGCTGGGTAAACATCTCCGGCAACTTGCCGGAACCGCCATCAGTACGGTTGGGGTCTTCACCGGGCAAAGGGTAGGGATTGGGGCTGTCGCCAAAGCCCGAACCATAACGCTCGGCAACCAACTGATCGAAATTATCCGGGCGGAACGCAAAGCCTCCCCAGATCCGCCATACCTGGTTAAATTGTTGAGCGCTGAACGTGGACATGCCGTAACCCGCTTCGGGTAGAGTCGGATCCTGCCCTGCGAACAAGGCAGCAACGTTCGGACCGCCGGTGTCCATTAACCCCTCACCGTGATAGAAACGTTGACGTAAGCCGCCACAAGTCGTGGGGTGCCCCTCCTCCTTCACCAGCTCAGGATTGAGGTGACATTCTTTCCAGTAGGCATTGAAGTGCACCGCGCGGCCATCACTGATACCGGGCTGCACCAGAGTGCGCGGATCTTCCGGCATGAGGGTGTTATCCGGTTTGCCGTAACAGAAATCCCACTGGGCAGAGCCTCCGTGCTTACTGTCGAGCAACGCATCCGACGCAGCACAGGCTGGGGCGACCAACGCCAGGAGAAAAACCGGAAGAAAGAAACGAAACAGGAGAAATGAGGGCGCCCCCTCGGCTTGCTGCAGCATGGCTGATCCTCCAGGTGCGTGATCGCACCAGCATGGGATGGCTAGGTGGAGGAAAAGGGGCGCAATGCGTGTACCCGAGTGCCCGAGTTCGGCCCACTTCTCTTCCTTTGTTATTTCGTGACCCCCAGGTCACGGCAAAGGAAGCTACAAAAGCGGCCAAAATGAGTCAAACATATAAATATGTCTCACTGTTAACTTCTTTGCTTACGGAAAATATTGCACTCAGTTAAATAATTCCTTTACTTTCAAAAAGCTAAATAGAAATCCCCTCTCATTGAAGCCTACCTGAAAACCTGCCTCAGCCGACATACGGTATGCAGCAAGACTCACAGTCAGGCCGTCTCACCCACCGTCTCGGTACCCCTTCGGGGTCACCCCACTCCAGCGCTTGAACGCCTTGGAGAAGTTGGCCACATCGCTGTAGCCCAGCGTGTAAGCCACCTCACTGATACTGAGATCAGGCTTTTCCAGCAACCGTTGCGCCTGCCGATAACGCTCTTCATCCTGCAACTGACGATAGCTGAGCCCGGCCTGCTGCAAATGCCGTTTCAGGGTTCGGGCAGAGACCGCCAACCGGTCCGCCATGGCTTCCAGTGAGGGCAGCGGTGCCGGGTGGTCCTGCAAGGCGGTGCGAATCCGCTCTGCGGTCACCCCTTCCTCTTCTGTGCGCCATTGACGAAATTGCATCTCACACTGCTCTCGGGCAATGGCAGCCACTTGAGGGTCAGCCAACCGCGGCCGCGCCGCCAACGCTGACAACGGGAAAATCAGGGCATCGCTGGACTGCTCGAATAACACCGGCACGCCCACGTCCTTTTTCAACGCAGACAGCCACTCCGGGGCAGCACCTTGCCGATGGATCAGTGTCCCCTCCGGCAAGGTCTCCAGCAGCTGCTCGACCATAAACACGAGCCCAACCAGCATGGCCTCAATAATGAAGTCATGAGCAATCCCCAACGAGCGGGTACTGCGCAATTGCAGGTGGGCAAAGTCCCCTTTTCGGGCCTGATGAATTTCCAGAAAAGGGGCCCGCAAGCCGAGAAAACGGCAGGCGGCATCCAGTGCATCCTGGGCGCTGGCGCTGGACAGCGCCAACAGGCCCACAGGCCCATGCAGGGTAATACTCATGGCCCGGGCATAGCGAAACCCCAAACCGCGCTCCCCCACCATTTCCACGCCACGCTCCGCCACCGTCTGGGCCAGCGACATGGATACCCGCCGGTCTACCGCCAGCAACTCATCCCGGCTGACCCCCAACCCCGCCAGCAAGGCGGGGGCATCAAGGTCCAGCGAGACCAACAGGTCATAGAGCAACACCACATAAATGCCAGGAACACCGGCATTTCCCCAAGGACGGCCCGAACTCACCATTTGTTGGCCCTCCGCGACAAGACCATTAACTGCATGACATCGCATAGTAGCTCAGGAGCCTCTAAATGACTCCTTGTGTGCTCAGTCTTTCAGGCCGGCTCGCAATCTAGGCGCATTTTTGAAGGCATGCTGGTTGCCTGTCGAGAAAATGCAACAACGAGTGCGGGCCGGCCTGGAAGACCCGGAGGGCGCGACCTGAAGCGCACATCTGCTGCGCCTTGCCTCTCGAAAAGGACACCACCCTGACCATCGAGACAAGACACAACAGCTGCACGCTTCAGGTCACGCTGAGTACACAAGGAGTCATTTAGAGGCTCCTCGCATTGAGCGATGTCATCAACGGCATATTGCCCGGAGTGTAAAATGAATTTGTCTCTGGTGAAAAAACACACCCACCCTTCGGTCCCGATTACCCCTCGTCGCATGGGGTTCTCTTTTGAAGGCCTACAGCACGATGACTACTGGTTCGATAACGACCCGGTACTGACACACCTGCTGAACATCCTGTCGCTGACGTTTCCTGACGGTGAGCGTTTCTTTGTGGATTCGGTTCGTGCCCTGCGTGACCAGGTCGATGACAAGGATCGCCAGAAGGACATTTCCGGTTTTATCGGCCAGGAGGCCATGCATTCACTGGAGCACCAGGCCTTCAACGACCTGATTGCTGATGGCAAGTACGACGACATCGTCGGCAAGGCCCTGGCCGTTACCAACAAACTGTTAGCCGGTGCCCGCAAGCACATGAGTAAACGCCAGCAACTGGCGGCCACCGCCGGCCTGGAGCATTTCACCGCGATTCTGGCTGACGCCATTCTTCGCCGCCCGGACCTGATGAACAAGATGGACCCGGCAGTACGGAACCTGTGGGTGTGGCACGCCATCGAAGAGACCGAACACAAGGCGGTGGCCTACGACCTGTACAAAGACGTCAACGGCAACTACCTGGAACGCCAACGGCTGTTCCTCTCCAGTACTGCCTACCTGATCGGTTTCTCCAGTTATTTCACCTGGCAAATGCTCAAACGGGACAACGTCCACAAGAAGCCCCTGACCCTGGCAAAAGGTCTGTGGAAAGGCTTCGGCTACAAAGGCGTGATCAGCAGCATCATCCCCGCCTGGTTCTCCTACCTGAAACCCGGCTTCCACCCCTGGGACGATGACAACAGCGCCCTGATCGAGGAATGGCGCAAGACGCTGCCTGAGCCTAAGGGGAGGAAAATGGCAGTGAACAGTTAACAGTGAATAGTTGCGCGAGCAACGTTTTACTATTTTTCAACGCAAGAGGCCGCGCCCAACCTTTGAGCGCGGCCTCTTGCGTTGAAGACCCTGAAAGACCAGGCCCGCGACGCTGTTCACTATTCACTGTTAACTGTTCACTGAAGTCTCAGCCTTCCACCAACAGCTTGCGCAAATCAATCAACGCTGCGTTGGCACGCGAAACATAGTTGGCCATCACCAGCGAGTGGTTGGCGAGCATGCCGAAACCGTCGCCGTTGAGGATCATCGGGCTCCACACGGTTTCCTGGGTGGCTTCCAGTTCGCGCACCATCTGGCGGAAGCTGACGGTGGCGTTTTTCTTGCGCAGCACTTCGGCGAAATCCACTTCCGCTGCGCGCATCAGTTGCGCAAGCGCCCAGGTGGCACCACGGGCCTCATAAAACGCATCATCGATTTTCAGCCACGGGGTTTTCACAAATTCCTCGTCGGCATCCACCTTGGCCATGGCCAGGGCACCATCCTTGTCCACGTTGAGCTGGCTACGGCCGACGCTCTGGCTGAGTTTGAGACTCAGGGACCCCAACCGGTTCTGCACTTCGTTCAGCCAGTAGTTGAGGTTATCTGCACGGGCGTAGAACTTGCCGTCGTTTTCGTTGGCGTCAGTCAACCGGTCCAGGTAGCGCTGCAGGGCGCTGATCCCGCGGCGGTACTCACTTTCGGTGGCCGGCATGGTCCAGCTTTTGGCGTCAAAGTTGAACTGGGGTTCGGCAATGGCCAGGTCGCGGTCTTCCTGGCTCTGGGACTGGGAACGGCTCATGTCCCGGCGCAATACCCGGGTGAAATCCCGCACCTGTACCAGCGCGCCATATTCCCAGCTGGGCATGTTATCCAGCCACAGACGATGGGGCAGAATGTCATTACTCAGGTAACCACCCGGCTTGGACAGCAAGGTATCGGCAACAAAAATCAGCTCACGGGTGGTGGTTTCACCCGGCACCGCATCGGGCACAGGGGTCACCGTGCGCAGATCAGGTTCCTGGCTCCAGTACCAGCCAAGCAACACATCGACCAGCAGCAGCAGTACCAGCAACCACATCAATCCTTTCCAGATCCGGTTGTTGCGGGGGTCCAGCATTGCATCCCCCATTTTTTCGCTGAACTTCTCGTTACTCATGATCACTCCCAAGATCAGTCCGTCACTCACTATACATGAGGGATGAGCCCAACACCCAACCCTCCTGCATTCGTCAGCGTGTTGTTGCGGTCAGCCTATTGCCCTTTGCCTTGCCCGCCCCAGATGACGACAATAGCCCGCTTGTGGCCTCAGGAACCGTGGCGCTGTCTCGCGGTCTGAATCCGGGCTGAGGGACGGACGGGAGAATATGATGATGTTGATTTGGCGGCACTGCTTGCTGCTGGTTGCCCTGGTACCAGTCTTTATGACTGCCCATGCGAATGCTGACAGTCTGTTTGGCGATCAGGATCGTTTGCCCACCGTAGATGAAGCCATCGTACTGGTCACCGATGCCGACTGGGACAACCAGCAAGTGCTGCTCGACTTTGAGCTGTACGACAACCTCTATCTTTACCAGCACCAGTTCAAGTTCACCCTGACCGATACCAACGGCAACGTGCTGGATGACTTCTCCGATTTCACCCTGCCGGAGGGCAAAGCCAAGACCGACGAGATCTTTGGTGATGTGGAAGTCTACTTTCACCGCCTGTCACTGGCCTTGCCGCTGCAATCCGTGCCGCTGGTAGATACCCGACTGGAAGTGCGTTACCAGGGCTGTATCGAAGACACCCTGTGTTATCCCCCCACCAAAAAGATCGTTGAATTTGCCAGCCCCCAGCCAGAAAAAAAGTCGCCCGCCGCGTCGCCCACCAGCCCGGTCGCCTCTGACGACGCGGATTTCTTTGACACCCTGAATTCCGATGATGCCAATGCTTTCAATGAATGGATGGAAAACCAGTCCATTGGCCTGATCGTAGGCCTGTTCTTTGTCGGCGGCCTGTTACTGGCATTTACCCCCTGCGTGTTTCCGATGGTGCCGATTTTGTCAGGCATCATTGCCGGCCAGGACAACCCCAGCGCAACAAGGGGATTTGTCCTGAGCTGTGCCTATGTTCTGGGGGTGGCATTACCCTATACGTTGGCAGGGCTTCTGGTTGCCCTGTTTGGCGCAGGACTGAACCTGCAATTCCTTCTGCAGCAGCCCGCAGCGATCATCACCTCCGTGGTGATCTTTGTGCTCCTGTCACTTTCCATGTTCGGCCTCTATGAACTGCAGCTCCCTCAATTCCTGCGCGACAAGCTACATCAGCCCGGGCAGGAAAAACGCGGCAGTCTGCTCGGAGCGGGCATCATGGGGGCCATCTCAGCACTGGTGGTTTCGCCCTGTGTGACACCGATTCTGGCTGGCGCGCTGATTTATGTGGCGGCCAGCGGCGATGCCGCCACCGGCGCAGCATCATTGTTCGCCCTGTCCATCGGCATGGGCGTGCCACTGATCATCTTTGGTACCGGCGGCGGTAGCCTGCTGCCACGAGCCGGCATGTGGATGGAAGAGATCAAGCGCTTCTTCGGCGTGGTTATGTTGGGCGTGGCCATCTGGCTACTGGATCGTATCATCAGCGACACGCTCACCCTCGGCCTGTACGGGTTACTGCTGGCCATCTATGGCGTACAGCTTGGCGCGCTGGATGCCGCCGGCGAAGGCCTGGCTCGCCTCAAGCGAGGTGTGGCGCTGGTGCTGGCACTCTACGGCTCGGTGATGATTGTTGGCGCGCTCAGTGGCGGCAGCGATCCGCTGCAACCCTTGCAGCCGCTCACCCAGCCGGCAGCAACAGTGCAGCAGCAAGCCAACCCGGCCACACAGGACCACGGCCCATGGAAAACGGTTGTCGGCAAGGCATCACTGGAGCAGGCACTGGCCGCGTCCCGCCAGGCGGGCAAGCCCGTGTTGGTGGATTTCTTCGCCGAATGGTGTGTCGCCTGCAAGGTGCTGGAGGAAACCACCCTCAGCAACGAAGCCGTGCTCACCAAAATGCAAGGCTTTGACCTCTACCGGGTGGATATCACCGAGATCAACGCCGACAGCCAGGCCATCATGGCGCAATACAACATCCTCGGCTTGCCGGCCCTGGTGTTCTTCACCCCTGCCAGCAACGAAATCCCCAAATCCCGGGTACTGGGTGAAATGGGACCGGAACGCTTTATTGAGCACCTTAACGCCAGGGTGATGCCTCACCTGTAAGGCGGTAACAAGAAAGAAACGGGTTTTGAGTAACGCGTTGCGAAAGGCCAACCCCCAACACCGGTGCAGAATGGCCAGGTTCTGCCTTTGAAACTCGCAACGCGTCACTCGCGGCCTATTCTCTCTGACCCCGCCACCGCAATCGCTCCCCTCTCCCGGTGTGTCTTTCCCTTTCAACTTTGAATTTTCAACTCTGCTCCGCGGGCACTGTCTGCCAGCCCACACAGCCCGTCCCGCGCCTCGTAGCCAAAAACTGATAGCCAGCGCCTCCACCCCCTAAACAAAAATCGTGAAACAGTACCGATATCCCGGCATCTTCCGTCAACTTGTAACGAATGTTGTAAAAGCCTTTTTTCTGCCATGAAATCCCCCTAGTATTGCATTGGTGCGAGAAAGCGAAGGATTCCTAGCCAATTTCCCGCACGTTCACAACAAATAACGACACGTTTCCAGGGAGACCCGATTTGGCTTCCATTCTGGTCCTGCATGGCCCCAACCTGAACCTGCTTGGCACCCGCGAGCCGGAAAAGTACGGCCATACCACCCTGGCCGACATCAATCAGCAACTTCAGCAGCAGGCCAGCGACGCCGGCCACCATCTGCAGCACCTGCAGAGCAATGCGGAGTACGAGCTGATCGAGCGTATTCACGATGCCCGTACCGAAGGCATCGATTTCATCATTATCAACCCGGCAGCATTCACCCACACCAGTGTGGCGTTGCGTGATGCCCTGCTTGGCGTAGCGATCCCCTTTATTGAAGTGCACTTGTCCAACGTGCATGCCCGGGAAACGTTCCGCCATCAGTCCTATTTTTCTGATATCGCCCGCGGCGTGATCTGCGGCCTGGGAGCCACCGGCTACCAGCTCGCCCTTACTGCTGCCCTTGAACAACTGGCCCCCAACGCATAACTGGATGGTTTAGAGACATGGATATTCGCAAGATCAAGAAACTGATTGAGCTGCTGGAAGAGTCTGGCATTGAAGAACTGGAAATCTGCGAAGGCGAAGAGTCCGTTCGCATCAGCCGTGGTGGCAACAAGGTAGCGGCTGCACCGGCCCAGTACTACGCCGCCCCGCAAGCGGCCCCCGCCGCACCGGCTGCTGCTCCGGCACCCGCAGCAGAGGCCGCGGCCCCGGCCGCAGAAACCCCCAGCGGCCACCTGGTTCGCTCTCCCATGGTGGGCACCTTCTATCGCTCCCCGGCACCAGGCGCGCCGATGTTCGCCGAAGTAGGCAAAAAGGTTCAAGCCGGCGATGTGCTGTGCATCGTCGAAGCCATGAAAATGATGAACCAGATCGAAGCAGACAAGTCCGGCACCATTGATGCCATCCTGGTAGAAGACGGCGAACCGGTTGAGTTTGATCAGCCTCTGTTCTCCATCGTTTAAGGAGAGCTCTCATGCTGGAAAAGGTTGTCATTGCCAACCGCGGTGAAATTGCCCTGCGTATCCTGCGTGCCTGCAAGGAACTGGGGATTCGTACCGTGGCCGTTTACTCCAAGGCCGACCGCGACCTCATGCACGTGCGCCTTGCCGACGAAGCCGTGTGCATAGGTCCGGCACCGTCCGTGGACTCCTATCTGAATATTCCGGCCATCATCAGTGCCGCCGAAATCACCGATGCCGACGGTATCCACCCGGGCTACGGCTTTCTGGCCGAGAACGCGGACTTCGCGGAAAGCGTGGAGCGCTCCGGCTTCACCTTCATCGGCCCCAAGGCCGATACCATCCGCCTGATGGGTAACAAGGTTGCCGCCATCGACGCCATGAAAAAGGCCGGCGTCCCCACAGTTCCAGGCTCCAACGGCCCGGTGGGTGACGACGACGAAGGCGCCCTGCAGATGGCCCGCGACATCGGCTACCCGGTCATCATCAAGGCGGCAGCCGGCGGTGGCGGACGAGGCATGCGCGTGGTGGAAGAAGAGCGCCTGCTGCTCAACGCCATCACCCTGACCCGTTCCGAAGCCAAGAACGCCTTCGGCGATGCCACCGTATATATGGAAAAGTTCCTGCAAAAACCGCGTCATGTGGAAGTGCAGGTCCTCGCTGACGGTGCCGGCCATGCTATCCACCTGGGCGACCGTGACTGCTCCCTGCAGCGCCGTCACCAGAAAGTAGTGGAAGAGGCACCCGCGCCGCACATCCCCCAGCATCTGAAAGACGAAGTGGCGCAACGCTGTGTCGATGCCTGCAAGACCATTAACTATCGCGGCGCAGGCACCTTCGAGTTCCTGTATGAAGATGAGCGCTTCTACTTCATCGAAATGAACACCCGCGTACAGGTTGAGCACCCGGTAACCGAAATGGTGACCGGCGTCGACATCGTCAAGGAACAGCTGCGCATCGCCGGTGGTGAGGGGTTGCAACTGCAGCAGTCCGACATCAAATTCCAGGGCCATGCCATCGAAGTCCGGGTCAACGCGGAAGACCCCGTTCGTTTTACCCCGTCACCGGGCAAGATCAGCTACTTCCACGCCCCTGGTGGCAACGGCGTGCGTGTCGACTCGCACATCTATAGTGGCTACACCGTACCGCCCTACTACGACTCCCTGATCGGCAAGCTGATCACCTGGGGCGAAGATCGCAACATTGCGTTCGCGCGCATGCGCAACGCCCTGGACGAGATCGTCGTGGAAGGCATCAAGACCAACGTGGATCTGCACCGCGAAAAAATCTTCAAGGACAAGGCGTTCATTGAGGGCGGCGTGGATATTCACCACCTTGAGAAGAAACTGGGCAGCGAATAGCGGCCACAAACGTTAGGCCCGGCGGTATCACAACCGCCGTAAAAAGGCCGCGATCAGTATCTGATCGCGGCCTTTTCGTTGACTGGAACGCGCTTAACGCAGCCACGAACCGCTCACTTCAGTACACATCAGGGCCGCTTTCGCACCCGCAGTACCAGCGCCCGCCCCACGATGTCATAACCGTGCGCCGCAGCTATTTCATGCTGGCGACGCTCAATCACCGGGTCGCGAAATTCAACAATTTCATTCGTGTCCACACACACCATATGGTCATGCTCTTCGCCAGAAGAAAGCTCAAACACTGAATGACCGTTATCGAAGTTATGGCGGGCAACAAGCCCGGCTTGCTCAAACTGGGTCAGCACCCGGTAAACCGTGGACAGACCAATGTCCTCCCCAGCCTGATGCAGATGCCGGTAGAGATCTTCCGCAGTGAGATGATGGCGCTCTTCATCGATGGACTCGAGCATTTGAAGGATACGTACGCGAGGCAACGTCGCCCGCAGACCCGCGCTTTGCAGGGCCTGATTCTCTGCTTTCATTATTGTGCTCCATGCAATATCTCGGTCAGCCCGACGTGGGCAGTGCCGTTTTCTCCCTGCCCCTATAATAATGACGAACGACCCAAAAAAATGTGCACTTTATCTGCCACTCAGGGATGGTGTTGGCAAAAATTCACGGTAAAGTTCAGATCATGTCATGTTCAGGCGAAGCCCTATGCCACTGCAGCGTCGTCAATTTCTCGCCCGTCTTTTTTTTGCTTCCTTGCTCCCTGCAACGGCATTCTCTCGACCGGATCTAACCCGAACCATGGGCTCCACCCTCGCGGACCGAGGGTCTTCGTTCTACCGCTTTGAGAATTTTCGCGTCACATCCGAAGATGGCGAGCGCCGCTACCGGGTATGGTTGGCCATCCCGCACTCCCCACCGCCGGAGCAAGGCTATTCGTCACTGACCCTTCTCGACGGCAATGCCGTGCTGCACCATCTTCAGGAAGACTGGCTTGCACCGTTGCCGGAAAACACTCTGCCGGTACTGATCATGGTGGGTTACGACACCGATCTGCTGTTTGATGTGGTGGCTCGCCAACGGGACTACACGCCGGCACTCCCCGGTGAAGGCCTGATCCCTGATCCCCGCCGACCGGAACGCCTTGGCGGCGGCGCCGACGCCTTCCTGGCCCTGCTGGAAACCCGCATCAAACCCGAAGTGCAAAAGCGCGCCCGCCTCAACCTGGCACAACAATCCCTGTGGGGGCATTCGTTTGGTGGCCTGTTTGCGCTCTACGCGCTGGCATCACCTTCCAGCACCTTTACTCGCTATATCCCGGTCAGCCCGGCAACCTACTGGCACAACCACGCGATCGATCACTACCTGAAAGACAGGCCGTCCCGGGCACAGGTATGGCTGGCACGAGGTACTGATGAAGTCCGTGCGACCCCGGATATGGACGATGCCGCCATTGCACGCCTGAAACAGCAAGGCAGCGACGCCTTCATGACCACAGTGCAAACCCTGGCACAACACCCGCCATTGCAAGTGCACTGGAAACCCTTCCCCGGCCTGAGCCACGGCGCCATGCTCCCGGCCTCCCTTCCCGACGCCCTGGCCATCGCCAGCGGCAAAACACCCCCTGGCTGGAACCCACACCCCACACAATCTTAGGCCTGTTAAGACCGGGGTATGCGCCGCGGACAACCAACGGCTCTGTCTGTTCCGCTTAAACGTGGGAGATTCGCTTGCAAGCAAGCTCCCACAACAAGACCTAATCCGGAGTGATTCGCCGCGACCTTAACTGCTATCATCCCCCACGTTGGGGCGAACGCCCCACGCAGCTGTTCACTTTTCACTGTTAACTATTCACTAGAGCGAAGCGAAAATGGCCTGGCTCCAGCTCCACCTTGCCACGACGGAAAAACACGCCGATGCCTTTCAGGCCGCGCTGGAAAATCTGGGCGCCTGCGCCGTAACCCTCACCGACGGAGCAGACCAACCCGTGTTCGAACCACCGCCAGGCACCCGACCGCTATGGCAGAACACCGTTGTCAGCGCCTTGTTCGAGGCCGACGCAGAGCTGGAACTGATCCTGAGCGCCCTGCAGCAGCAAGGACTGCAGGCTGATGCGCATCATCATGAAACCCTGGAAGACCAGGTGTGGGAACGGGCGTGGATGGATGACTTCTCCCCCATGCGATTTGGTGAACGGCTATGGATTGTGCCGAGCTGGACTGATGCGCCAGACCCAAACGGAGTCAACCTGAAACTGGATCCCGGCCTGGCATTCGGCACCGGTACTCATGAGACCACCGCGCTCTGTCTCGAATGGCTGGACGGGCACGCCCTGAACGGCAAGACGGTATTGGACTTCGGCTGCGGCTCTGGTGTGCTGGCCATTGCTGCCCTGCTACTGGGAGCCGGCCAGACCACTGGCACCGACATTGATCCCCAGGCTCTGATTGCCAGTGAAGAAAACGCCCGAAACAATGGCGTAGCTGACCGACTCGACCTGTTTCTTCCGGAACAGATGCCGGCCGAATACCGCTGCGACGTGCTGGTGGCCAACATCCTGGCCGGCCCACTGGTCGAGCTGGCCGAACTGCTGGCTGGGTACTGCAAACCGGGTGCTGGCCTGGCCCTTTCGGGGATCCTCGCCGAACAGGCAAACGACGTACGCGATGCCTACTCACGCTGGTTCGACCTGACACCAACCACACAAAAAGGGGACTGGGTACGCATTGACGGAGTGCGCAAAAGCGCCTGAGCACAACCGCAGAGCAAGTCCCGATCCGCGCCGGCGCCTCTTGCATGGCCCGAAACCGACCTAAACTGAGGCGCAGGTCCTTGCGGGCCATAAGGTTTATTCGGTAAAAAGAGTTTACGCCAGCCGCATGAGCAGCATGTCGCAGGCGCCGCCGCCAACCAATAACAATCAGGCATGTCCATGTCCACCCAGTACAAGACCCGCTGCCCACACTGCGCAGCCCAGTTCAAGATCACTGACGAGCACCTCAAACAAGCTCGCGGTGCCGTACGATGCGGATCGTGTCTCCAGGTGTTTCAGGCGACGGACTACCTGGTGAACCCACCTGAACAGCCGGCAGACCAGAAAGACCGCTGGGCGGGCGCTCTGGACGGCAACCCCCAACAAGACCCCCCCTCTGCATTCAGCAGTGGCTCCCTGGATCTCGATCCGGAATTCGAAGACCAGGATGACCATGAAGGCCATGCCGACAGCGGTTTAAGCATTGAAGGCATGGAGCTCAGCGATTCTTTCATGAATCTGGGCGAAGATGGCGAAGAAGGCCTGGGGGAAGATTTCGCCGACATGCACGGTGCAGGCCGCGCAAGCCACAATGAGGGCGCAGACGAAGCCTGGGCAGAGGCCCTCCTCCAGGAACTGGAAGACGAACCCGATCCGGTTCGCCCAGAAGACAACACGCCCGGCAAAGCGGTTTTTGCCCCACTGGATGATCCAGGCAGCAAACGCCCTGCGCCATCAGCTTCACCGACAAAGGAAAAAACACCGCCCAAACCGAAAGCCGCCCAAGCATCTTCCCGCGACGACGACTCTCTTTTTGGTGGCCTCGATCTTTTTGGCGATGAACTGCCTGAAACGCCCGTTACCATCAAAACAGCGGCCCCCCTGCGCGAGCGGGAAGCCCATTTCCGGCGCCAGCGTGACTGGTCCGGTCTGGCCAAGTGGGGAGCGCTCTCCGCACTGGCGATGGTTCTGCTGGCATCTCAATACAGCTACTTTAATTTCGATCAGTTGGCCCGCACCCCGCAATGGCGCCCTGCCTATCAACAGTTGTGCAGTGTGCTAGGCTGCCAACTTCCCAACCGCAGTGACTTGAGCAAAATGCGGGGTGCCAACCTGGTGGTTCGCAGCCATCCGCAGTTCAGCAATTCCCTGGTCGTCGATGCCATCCTGTTTAATGAAGCTCGCTACCCGCAACCCTTCCCGGACCTGGAGCTCACCTTCAGTGCACTCAACGGCAAAGCCATCGCTGGCCGCCGCTTCAAACCGGATGAATACCTGCATGGTGATCTAGCCGGCATGGACACCATGCCCACTCATACCCCTCTGCATGTTTCCCTGGAAATCGTCGATCCGGGAGATCAGGCGGTTAACTACAACTTGCGATTACTCGCCAGCCCAGAGTCCGCAGGCCGCCCCGACGCATGACACTCCGGCCGTCGACAGCCTGACCCTCGCTCGCTCCGACACGTGCCATAGCAGCCGTGTCGGGGCAAACCATTACCGATGCCTGATTCCACTTCCGGAACAAATCCGTGCATTTTTTACTCAGCGGCCTTTCATCGTGGGTCGCTGATCTCTATCATTAGCTCCCTTTTTAACCAACCGACCACCCAACTCCATGCAGATTGGCCCCTACACCCTGCCCAACCCCCTGATTCTGGCCCCCATGGCCGGCGTCACGGATCGCCCGTTTCGGCGATTATGCAGGGATTTGGGTGCCGGCCTGCTGGTGTCGGAGATGGTCACCTCGGACACTCGTCTGTGGAACTCTCGAAAATCCCGCCAACGGCTCGACCATAGCGGTGAGCCGGGCCCGATTTCAGTACAGATTGCCGGTGGTGAACCGGCGATGCTGGCGGATGCGGCCCGCGCCAATGTGGATCACGGCGCCCAGATTATCGACATCAACATGGGATGCCCCGCCAAAAAGGTGTGCAAACGCGCCGCGGGCTCTGCCCTGCTGGCCGATCCGGATCTGGTGGCCCGTATTCTGGATGCGGTTGTTGCGGCGGTGGATGTCCCCGTGACGCTGAAGATCCGCACCGGGCCTGACCGCGCCCACCGCAACGCCATCGAGATCGCCCGCATCGCCGAAGCAGCGGGTATCCAGGCGCTGGCCATCCACGGCCGCACCCGGGCCGACAAATTCAATGGAGAGGCGGAATACGCCACCATTGCCGACGTGGTAAAGGCGGTAAATATTCCAATCATGGCTAACGGTGACGTGGATAGCCCGGAAAAAGCTAAACGGGTACTGGAATCCACGGGAGCCGGTGGTATCATGATCGGCCGCGCTGCTCAGGGTAACCCATGGATCTTCCGGGACACCCTGCATTACCTCGAGCACGGCTCGCTGCCCGCAGCGCCGTTAGTAGCGGAAGTCCATGATTGCGTGCAACAGCACCTGGCCGAACTTCACCAATTCTATGGTGAGTTCATGGGGGTTCGTATCGCACGCAAGCACCTGGGTTGGTACACACAGAACCTGCCCGGAGGGGAAGACTTCCGGCGTGGATTTAACACACTGGAAAATGCCACCGACCAACAGGTGGCAATCGAGCAGTTTTTCCAACAGATCAACGTCACAACCGACCGGGTTCGCTTTGGTCGGTATGGCGAAGTGTCTGCCCGGAAGAAAAACGGAGCCCTGGCCGCATGACCCTCTCTTCAGTTAACACAGCCGCTGCACGGACACTTACTGAAATGAACACCGCTGAAGCACGCAAGCAGCCGCATCTGACCATTGCGCGCAGTGAAACCCACGATACGCTCCGCAATTGTGTGCGTCGTTCGTTAAACGATTATTTCAACCAGCTGGATGGCGAGCCTGTGAGCGAGCTGTACCAGATGGTACTGGCGGAGATGGAAATCCCGCTGCTTGAGAAGGTGCTGGAATACACCCGTGGAAACCAGACCAAGGCAGCCGAGCTGCTGGGCCTGAACCGCGGCACCCTGCGCAAGAAACTCAAGCAGTATGGTCTGTTGTAAAACAGACCTGCTATATCAAGGGCAGTGACCACACTGCCCTTTTTTTGTTTCTGGCCCTCGTATTAATTAAGACTACGCAACTTGGTGAAATCCCATGAGCAAAGCCGTTGAACGTGCACTGATCAGTGTTTCCGACAAGACTGGTATCGTTGAATTTGCCCAGGCCCTGGCCGGCAAGGGCGTGGAGCTACTGTCCACAGGCGGTACCTACAAGAAACTGCAGGAGGCCGGCATCGCGGTGCGCGAAGTCTCCGACTACACCGGTTTCCCGGAAATGATGGATGGCCGGGTGAAAACCCTGCACCCGAAAGTGCACGGCGGCATTCTCGGCCGTCGCGGCCAGGACGATCAGGTGATGGCCGATAACGACATCAGCCGCATCGACCTGGTGGTCGTGAACCTGTACCCGTTCGAAGCCACCGTGGCCAACCCGGATTGCTCCCTGGAAGACGCCATCGAAAACATCGATATCGGCGGCCCGACCATGGTGCGCTCTGCCGCCAAGAACAATGCCCACGTGGGCATCGTTACCAATGCGTCTGACTACCAGCGCGTGCTGGACGACATGGACGCCAACGGCGGCGCCCTGTCCAACACCCTGCGTTTCGATCTGGCCATCAAGGCGTTCGAGCACACTGCCGCCTACGACAGCGCCATTGCCAACTACTTTGGCAAGATGGTGGGCGAGAACAATGAAGACTTCCCGCGCACCATCAACCTGAACTTCGAAAAAACCCAGAACATGCGTTACGGCGAGAACCCGCACCAGAAAGCGGCCTTCTACACCGAACGCAGCCCTGCCCCGGCATCCATCGCCACCGCCAAGCAGCTGCAGGGCAAGGAACTCAGCTACAACAACATCGCCGATACCGACGCGGCGCTGGAGTGCGTAAAAGCCTTTACCAAGCCCGCCTGTGTGATCGTCAAGCACGCCAACCCCTGTGGGGTAGCGGTAAGCCTGGACGGCATCGGCAAAGCCTACGATCTGGCCTTCGCAACCGACACGGAATCTGCCTTTGGTGGCATCATCGCCTTCAACCGCGAGTTGGACGCGGCTACCGCACAGGCCATCGTCGATCGCCAGTTCGTGGAAGTGATCATCGCCCCCAGCGCCACCGATGAGGCTCTCGCCATTACCGCCGCCAAGAAAAACGTGCGCGTACTGGTCTGCGGCGAGATCACCGGGCCGACCGAAGGTGGGCTGGATTACAAGCGCGTTAACGGCGGCTTGCTGGTACAGGATCGCGACATCGGCATGATCACTGAAGGTGATCTGAAAGTGGTCACCAAGCGTGCCCCCACCGAAGCCGAGATGCACGACCTGATCTTCGCCTGGAAAGTGGCCAAGTTCGTCAAATCCAACGCCATCGTCTACGCCAAAAACCGCCAGACCGTGGGCGTGGGTGCCGGCCAGATGAGCCGCGTCAACTCTGCCCGTATCGCCGCCATCAAGGCCGAACATGCGGGTCTGCAGGTGGAAGGTTCGGTGATGGCATCCGATGCATTCTTCCCGTTCCGCGACGGCATCGATAATGCCGCCAAGGTCGGCATCAGCTGCGTAATCCAGCCGGGCGGCTCGATCCGCGACGAAGAAGTCATCGCCGCCGCCGACGAAGCCGGCATGGCCATGGTCTTCACCGGCATGCGTCATTTCCGTCACTAACAGCATCTCTCTGAAGGAGCGGCTTGAACCGCGAAGCGGCTTGCAACAACAATTCGCAGCTCAAGCACCGCTCCTCCGGCGAACCTGAAAGGGGTGTAGACATGAAAGTTTTGATCATCGGCGGCGGTGGCCGCGAACATGCGCTGGCATGGAAAGTGGCCCAGGCCGAGTCGGTAGAAAAGGTATTCGTAGCCCCGGGCAACGCAGGCACCGCCCGCGAAGCCAAGCTGCAGAACGTGGCCATCGATGTGCTGGATCAGCCGGCCCTGCTGGCCTTCGCCAAGGACAACGGGGTTGACCTGACCATCGTTGGCCCGGAAGCGCCACTGGTAGAAGGCCTGGTGGATACGTTCCAGGACAACGGCCTGAAGTGCTTCGGCCCCAGCAAGGCCGCCGCCCAGCTGGAGGGCTCCAAGGCCTTCACCAAGGACTTCCTGGCACGCCAGAACATCCCCACTGCTGCCTACGGCAACTTCACCGACATGGAAGAAGCCCTGGCCTACGTCCGTGAACAGGGCGCGCCCATCGTGATCAAGGCCGACGGCCTGGCAGCTGGCAAAGGCGTGATCGTCGCCATGACCCTGCAGGAAGCCGAAGACGCGGTGCGCGACATGCTGGACGGCAACAAGTTCGGCGACGCCGGCCACCGCGTGGTAGTGGAAGAATTCCTCGAAGGCGAAGAAGCCAGCTTCATCGTCATGGTAGACGGCAAGAATGTGCTGCCCATGGCCACCAGCCAGGACCACAAGCGCGTCGGCAACGGCGACACCGGCCCCAACACTGGCGGCATGGGTGCCTATTCTCCGGCTCCGGTGGTCACCGATGCGGTCTACCAGCGCATCATGGATGAAGTCATTACCCCGACAGTAGAAGGCATGGCCGCCGAGGGCATGCCTTACACCGGTTTCCTGTATGCCGGCCTGATGATCAGCCCGGAAGGGGCCCCCAAGGTCATCGAATACAACTGCCGCTTTGGCGACCCGGAAACCCAGCCGATCATGATGCGTCTGCAATCCGATCTGGCCACCCTGTGCCTGGCCGCCCTGGACGGCAAGCTGGACCAGACCGACATCCAGTGGGACCCGCGCCCCACTCTGGGTGTAGTCATGGCCGCTGGCGGCTACCCGGACAGCTACGACAAGGGCGATGCCATCGAAGGCCTGGACCTGGCGGATTCGGACACCGTAAAAGTCTTCCACGCCGGCACCGCCGAGAAAGACGGCCAGGTCGTCACCAGTGGCGGTCGGGTGTTGTGCGTGACCGGCGTCGGTGACACGGTCAGCGATGCACAGGCCAACGCCTATGCAGGTGTGAAGCAGATCACATGGCGCAATGCCCAATACCGCACAGACATTGGTTACCGTGCAGTGGCCCGCGAAAAGGCATAAGCTAGCCCCATAAGTACGAATAACGGGGTAGGTCACAGGCGGGCAGCCCGCTCCCTGTGGCTGTGTTGGGCTTTCCGGCACCATTATTGGCATTTCTGTTCTGACGGAGACGGGTTAGCGCCCGTTTCCGCTTTGCGCATCCAGTACCCCGAACAATAAGCGATTGTATTGGGGGTACCATGAGCAGTGTCCTGGCCGACATGTCTCGCCTTGAGAATTTCATACCTTTCGACTGTCTGGGCGAATCCCATCTTCAGGAAATTCAGGGCCAGATCGACGTCATCACACTCGGCCCGGGCCGACTGTTGTTCAAACGGGGCCAAAAGACAGACAAGGCCTTCTTTCTGGTGGAAGGCGCACTGGATCTTACCGACGCAAGCTTTCAGGTACGTCACTTCACCGCCGATGATGACGAGAACTATCTGGCTCTGGATAACTATCCCGAGCACACCATCAACGCCATCAGCGCGGAAGCCACCACCCTCTACGCCATTGATCGCAACAAACTCGATTTGCTGATGACCTGGACCCAGGCCGCGGAATCTCTGCTGGATGAGGGCGATGACGAAAGTGAACGGGACTGGATGGACGCCCTGCTGTCCTCCGAACTGTTCGCTGCCGTGCCCCCGGCCATGTTGCACAGCCTGTTCATGAAGTTTGAAGAACGCGAAGTCCAGCTGGGCGAGACCATCCTCACCGAAGGGGACGATGGCGATACCTTTTTTGTGATCAAGCAAGGCAAAGCCATGGTCACGCGCAGCAAAGGCGCCAAACAGGAAACCCTGGCGGCCCTGTCTGCCGGGCGTTTCTTTGGTGAGGATGCCCTGATCAGTGACAGTCCGCGCAATGCCACCATCACCATGACCAGCGACGGCGTGGTCATGTGCCTTGGCAAGCAAGACTTCCAGGCGATCCTGCAGGACTCCGTGATTCGTCATCTCAGCGAAGATGAGCTGGATACCATGGTACTGGAAGCAGATACTGCCTGTGTGCTGGTGGATGTGCGGCTGCCCATGGAGTTTCGCCACGACCGCACACCTGGTGCGCGCAACATTCCGTTAAGTGAGTTGCGCCGCGAGGTACAGAATCTGGAGAAGGATTTCTTCTATGTGGTGTGTGGCGATAGTCGACGAAGTGAGCTGGGAGCCTATATCCTCTCCGAAGCGGGCTTGAACGCCTATGTGCTCGATCGGGGAAAATCAACGGATGCTGACAACGCTGACAACGTGGCCGAACAGGCTTAACGCTTTTTGCCTACTGCTGCTTTGCACCCTTTTACTGGTGCAAACAGCGGCGGCAGAACCTGCACCGCCACCACCTTTCGTTATTCATACCGAACCGGATAACAGCCGGATCACCATTTATTCCGAATTCCTCCACGACGAGAAAGGTGCGCTGACAATCGAGGATATCAGCGCACTCCCGGGCAGTGATTTCCAGCCGGCCACCCGCTTCATAGAACGCCTTGGCGTTCAGAGCGGTCACTGGTGGATCAGGGTCGCACTCAAAAATGAACTCGATCAACCCCAAGAATACACCCTTCATGTGTTAGGCAGCCCTCATGCCACCCTCTATCAGCCCGATCAAACGGGATACACCCTGGCCGAGGCGGACCAACGCATACCGGGCAGGGGCGCGGGTATCCGCATCCTTCTGCCCACCGGCCAAACAGAACTTTTTTACTTGCGTCTACAGGCACAAGGCTACCTCACTTACGGGCTATCGCTGACAACACCAAACCAGTACCTCGCGGACCAGCAACTCAGCAATGCCGTTTACATGATACTGACCGGCGCGCTGCTGATACTGGTGATCTATAACCTCATCGCAGGCATGATGGGTGGCGGTATTACCTACTATTACCATGCGGCTTTCCTGTTGAGCATCATTGTCATCAGCCTGCTACTTGCCGATTTCTTGCCCCTGATAGTCCCGGATAGCGCATTACTGCAACCCCGGTTGCTCTTCGTTCTGATGTTGGTTGCGCTGTGGGCTGCCGCCGGCGTGACAACAAAATTCATGCGGCTAAAACAGCACCACCCACGCCTGGCAACACTGGTTAGCGCACTGCAGACCCTCTCCCTGATCGCCGCTGTGAGCAACCTGTTCCTGCCGCTTGGCATTGCAGCCTACCTCAGCTTTGTTTTGGTAGCGCTGGCAGCCGTTACCCTGATCGTGCTGGGTTACACATCGTGGCATAGCGAAGCGCAGGGCGGAGGGATGTTTTTCATGACCGCCATGCTGGTGAGTTTACCAGCCTTACTGGTGTGTCTTGCATACCTTGGTATTCTTCAAACCAGCGCGGAATTACCCCAATGGCTGATGGGCACCGCCGCCATCGAAGCTATAACCCTCGGCATTGGCCTTCGCATTCGTCGCATCCACCAGAATCGGCTACAAACGCAAAGCGAACGATCCGAGGCCATTGCGGACACCGTAGACAGCACCCGTCGGGAAACACTCTCACGGATTGGTCACGATGTCCGCACGCCCTTGAGCGGTATTCTCGGCATGGCCGAGATCCTCGGCGACACCCCCCTTACCCCCAATCAACGCGAGTGTGTCAGCGCTATCCAGCATGCCGGTGACAGCCTGCTGAGAATCATCAACGACGTACTTGAACACTCCCAGCTATCTGCAGAAGGGGCCGATATCAACCGTGCCTCACTGGATATTCATGATCAGGTCATGGAGGCCATCGATCTGTTCAAGGAGCGGGCAGAAGAGAAACAGATCGAGTTGATCACCCACGTGCATACCAACGTTCCGGCCCGGGTACTGGGAGATGCGGGGCGTCTTCGTCAAATCCTGACCAACCTGATCGGCGCCCTGATTCGTCATGGCAGCCCCGGAGAACTGGTGGTGGATGTCTCCATGGAGCCTACCGGCCAGGCGGACCGGATCCGCTTCGGTTTTTCCGGTAGTGCCCTCAGTGACGATACCGTTCAGCGCTTGAAAGACAGCCAGCGACAGAGCGAAAGCAGCCACCTGAGCCTGGTAATCGCTGAACAACTGGTCGACGCGCTGGAAGGCCGCATGGGCACACTGCAGGATCATCGTGGCGCCCATTTCTGGTTTGTTCTACCGTTGCCGGCGGACAGTTCCGGTTTGCATCCGACGGTCAAAGTCGATCCTGCCAGACTGGAAGGCCGAAGCATTCTGGTCGTCGACGATTCCAGCACTGTGACCCGAGTGCTGCGCCATCATGCCCTCTCATGGGGAATGAAGGTCACAGCCTGCCACGACCCCCGTGAAGCGCTGGCCTCCTTGCGCACCCAGGCCAATATCAACGAACCCTATGACGTCGTGGTACTGGACCACCAGATGCCCGGCATGGACGGCATGCAGCTAGCGGCCCGCATCCATGAAGATCCTCTGATCATCCACCCTACCGTGCTGGTCATGCTGACCGGGGTAAACCAGGCCCCGTCTGCGACTCAGGCACGCAATGTGGGCATCCACCGGGTATTGTCAAAGCCGGTCTCCGCCCCCCGGCTTCGTCAGGTACTAGCGGAGGAACTCGGCAATGAGCGTCCGGCCTCCCACGAGCAAACCGAGCATCAACCTGACCCTGGATTACGCATCCTGGTCGCCGAAGACCATTATCTGAGCCAGAAGGTTATCCGGGGAATGCTGGGCAAACTGGGGCTCAAGGCCGACATTGCATCCAATGGACGGGAAGCTCTGGAGAAAGCCCGTGACACCCGATATGACCTGGTGTTGATGGACTGTGAAATGCCGGAGATGGACGGCTTTGAAGCCACCCGAAAAATCCGGGAGTGGGAACAGGGGAGCGGCCTGCCCGCTACGCCGATTGTGGCGCTCACAGCCCATATCCTGAAAGAGCACCGTGATCGCAGTTTTGCCGCAGGCATGAATGCCCACTTACCCAAACCGGTGGAGTTGAACACCCTGCGAGAAACCGTAGTTCGGTACACCCAGCCGGGAGAAGACACAGCCGATAGCTGAATCAGCCAGCACTCACCGCCCGGCTCTGGCACCAGTGCCGCAGCCTCGCCAAGGGCTCTGCCATGGTGACCGACAAGGGAACCGTGGCGGCCAGCTCGGCTTCCAGCATGGTCTGATCCAGTACCGTTCCCGCTGCACTGGCGCTGTACAATCCCGCCACCACCGCCTGTTCGATTTCAGCACCGGTAAAGCCGTCACTGTGTTCGGCCAGGGTCGGAAGATCAAAACGCTCTGCATCCTGATGCCGCTTTTGCAAATGAATCCGAAAGATAACCTCGCGGACAGACGGCGACGGAAGATCCACAAAGAAAATTTCATCCAGGCGCCCTTTGCGAATCAGCTCCGGCGGTAAACGCTCGATGTCGTTGGCCGTGGCCACCATAAACACCTTGCTGGTGTTCTCGGCCATCCAGGTCAGCAAGGTACCCAGCACCCGGCGCGACGTCCCGCCATCGTTGTCCCCTACCGAAATGCCTTTTTCGATTTCATCGATCCATAACACACAGGGCGACATGGTTTCTGCCATGGCCAAGGCTTCACGGACATTGCGCTCGGATTCTCCGAAAAATTTGTTGTAGATCGCCCCCATATCGAGCCGCAACAACGGCAGCCCCCACAGGCCTGCCACCGACTTGGCAGCAAGGCTCTTGCCGCCGCCCTGTACCCCCACCAGCATCACGCCACGGGGGCTGTCGATGCCTGCATCCCCGTGGAAAGCCTTCTCTCGCTTGCCAAGCCACTGCTTCAGGCCGTCCAGGCCGCCAACATGGGCAAAACTTTCGGTGTCGTACTCGTAGCTGAGCACGCCATCCATCTCCATCAGGGCAAACTTGGCCTTGTTGACCTCAGGCAGATCGTCTTCGGTGATGGCGCCATCCTGGATGATGGCGCCCCGGGCCAGCTTGCGGGCATCGTCTGCGCTCATGCCGCGCAGGTTACGCACCAACCGGTCCAGTGATTCCCGGTTGGCGCGAACCCGCTCGCCCTTTTCCTTTTTAAATCGACGGGCTTCGTCCTGGACAATATGCTCCAGCTGTTTCTCATCCGGCATGGACAGGCTGAAGCGGGTGCAGTATCGGCGCACTTCAGCGGGAATCGTGAACTGGTGACTGATCAGCACCAGCGTATGCTGTAACCGCTCGTGGTGGAGCGCGATTTCCTTGATCAGCCGGACATTCTTCGGCTCGCCGTCCAGGAACGGATGGATATCACACAGGGCATAAATCCCGGGCTGGCTGGTACCACGAATCTGGCCAAGCATGGCATCCGGCTCAATGGTGTGCTTCTGGCTGGGCACATCATCAAACTCCAGCCTGCGCAGGCCATCCACCGCATTCCAGGCAAACACCGGGCGCCCTTCTTTCATTCCCAGACGCCGGATCAAATCCAGCGCCCGTAATTCCTCCCAGGTTTCGATCACCACAATCGGGTAACGGGAATCCAGCAGCATGCGCAGGTCGTTCAGATCACTCATTGTTATCATTCTTCACAGGGCGAGGATGCCGGTATGCTAACATGATCATCTTTCAAAACACCGCTGTGGACAGCCCATGACAGAACGCCGCCTTTCTCCTCTGGACCGATTGCTGGCCAGAGCAGACAACGCCCTGCGCACGCTGACGCCAGGTACCATACAAGCTGAACGTGCGCCGACTGCCGCACCGGACAGCCCCGGCGGCACCGCCCAGCCCGGCAGCCTGCCGAGCGATCAGCGTCGCCACGTGATGGGTTTGATGCGCATCAACCATACCGGTGAAGTGTGTGCCCAGGCGCTGTACCAGGGCCAGGCCAGCACCGCCAGCCTGCCGCATATCCGTCACGCCATGGAAGAAGCCGCCAAAGAAGAAGAAGACCATCTGGCCTGGTGTGAAGAGCGCATTCGCGAACTGGGCGGTGCACCGAGCAAACTGAACCCGCTGTTCTATGCCATGAGCTATGCCATGGGTGCCACCGCCGGCCTGATCGGTGATCGCTGGAGTCTGGGGTTTGTCTCGGAAACTGAAAACCAGGTGGTGAAGCACCTGGAGTCCCACCTTTATCAGGTGCCGGAAAGCGACCTGCGCACCCGAGCCATTCTTGAGCAAATGCGTACCGACGAGCTCAAGCATGCCGTCACCGCCAAAGACGCCGGCGGCGCCGACCTGCCGCCGCCCATCCGCCACGCCATGACATTGATGAGCAAGGTGATGACGTTTTCGACTTATCGGATCTGATGAGTTAACAGTGAATAGTGAACAGTTAACAGCGTCGCGCCAAACGTCATCAGGTACTGAGAACAAAGAGGCCGCACCCAGGTTATGGGCGCGGCCTCTTTATTTCCAGCTGGCCGCTGCGCTGATCGCGCAGCTATTCACTGTTAACTGTTAACTATTCACTGCTCCTCAACCAAGATTCCGGCTGTAAAAAATCTCCAGCATCTCGGTCTTGAGACGTTCTTCAATCGAATCGAGTTCTTCCTGGTCAAACTCGTCGCTACCGGCACCAAACAGATAGTTGTCGATATCGAAGTCTTTCAGCAGCATCTTGGTATGGAAGATGTTCTCCTGATACACATTCACGTCGATCATCTGATAGGCGTTCTGGGTATCTTCCGTGAGGAAGTTCTGGATGGAATTGATGTCATGATCAATGTAGTGCTTGGTGCCATCCAGATCGCGGGTCATACCACGCACGCGGTAGTCCACGGTCACGATATCGGAATCGAAACTGTGGATCAGGTAATTCAGGGCACGCAGTGGTGAAATCACCCCACAGGTCGATACATCCACATCCACACGGAACGTGGAAATACCGTTATCCGGATGGGATTCCGGGTAGGTGTGAACCGTCACGTGGCTCTTGTCCAGATGCGCTACCACCGTGTCCGGCAGCGGACCCGGGGCTTCCTCGTCCCAGTCAGTCCCATCTGGAGGGGTCTCATGCTCGGCAATCAGCATGGTCACGCTGGCACCCTGCGGATCGTAATCCTGACGGGCCACGTTCAGAATATTGGCGCCAATAATCTTGGTCACATTGGTGAGAATCTCGGTGAGACGCTCGGCGTTATACAGCTCATCAATATATTCGATGTACTCCTGACGATGCTGCTCAGTCTTTGCATACGCAATATCGAAGATATTGAAGCTCAAGGATTTGGTCAGGTTGTTGAAACCATGAACCGTAATCTTGGGATTGGGATCTTTCACCACAGCCGTACCCCATGGGCGCTTACCGCCACACTAGAACAAAACACACCACCGCATTGATGCGGCTACCTGTCTGCGAGGCGACACAACGCCCCACCTCTCACCCCGGCATGACACCGGAATTCCCAGCCTGACCGGAGTCAGGCCTCAATGCTATAGCTATGGGTGATCTCGACACCACCCCGGGTCAGCATGATGCTGGCCGAGCAATACTTCTCGGCGGACAACTCCACTGCCCGTTTTACATGGGCTTCTTTCAGGTTATTGCCGCTAACGATGAAATGCAGATGAATCTTGCTGAATACCGCAGGGACATCATCGACACGCTCGGCGGTCAGTTCGCAACGGCAGTCGGTCACATCCTGACGAGATTTCTTGAGGATATGCACCACATCAAAGGAAGAACAGCCCCCGACACCCAACAGCAGCGTCTCCATGGGACGTGGGCCACGGTTCTGGCCGCCATGATCAGGCGGGCCGTCCATCAGTACCTGATGGCCGCTTTCGGTCTGACCCTCGTAGCAGGCCTCGCCCTGCCATTGAACCACTGCTTTCATGGCTTTCTCCTGGTGCATTTTGCCTCCGGATGAGCGTCTCTTTTTGCCACCCGGAAAGGGGGCGCAGAGTACCATAGCCGGTGGCCTGCGCCACCCCTTTTCGGGCTCCTGCCGACAATCTGCCCCCTCCCCCCGCCGCCCCCTCCTGTCATCGGCCTGCAGAGACCGCCTACGCCGGGATAATCGGTAGTGAGAGCCAGTTCCCTTGGCAGGCCTGATAAAAACAGGCAATATCCATAGTCTTATTAGCTAAGACATTTTTCTGGCTTAAGACTGAGCGCCCATGACTGACGGCAATAAAATTATTCCAAATCTGGACCATTTCCTGGCCAACTGCCATCGACGCAAGTACCCAGCGAAAAGCACCATCATTTATGCGGGGGATGAATCGGATGCCCTTTATTACATCCTGAAGGGCTCCGTGACCGTGATGATCGAAGATGATGACGGTCGCGAGATGATTATGGCCTACCTGAATGAAGGAGACTTCTTCGGTGAAATGGGCTTGTTTGAAAACGATCCTTCCCGCTCTGCGTGGGTAAAGGCCAAGACCGAGTGTGAAGTAGCGGAAGTCAGCTACTCCAAGTTCAAGCAATTGGCCCGCGAAGACGCTGACATCCTGTTCGCCGTCTCCGCCCAGATTGCCGGTCGCCTCCGTGCCACCACCCGCAAAGTGGGCGATCTGGCGTTCCTGGACGTCACCGGTCGCGTGGCTGGCACACTGCTGGACCTGTGCAAGCAACCTGACGCCATGACCCACCCGGATGGCATGCAGATCAAAGTCACCCGCCAGGAAATCGGCCGCATCGTCGGCTGTTCCCGCGAAATGGTCGGCCGGGTTCTCAAGAACCTGGAGGAACAGGGGCTGGTGTCGGTTAAGGGTAAGACGATGGTGGTTTACGGGACGCGCTGAAAGGCAGTTAACAATCAACCGTGAACAGCTAACAGCGTCGCGGATTGGCACCATCCTGATCTGAAAGCATAGAGGCCGCACCCAAAGTTTGGACGCGGCCTCGAACCTTTACGCTAACACCCTCGCACCCCGCGACGCGGTTAACTGTTCACTATTCACTGTTAACTGTTAACTGAAAAACAGCGCCTTCAACGCCTTCCCCGGATCCTCTTCGCGCATAAAGGCTTCGCCTACCAGGAAAGAGTGGATGCTGTTGCTGCGCATCAGCTTCACATCATCGGCGGTGTGAATACCACTTTCGGTGATGATCAACCGGTCCGCCGGGGCTTGCTCGGCCAGGGCCAGAGTGGTGCTGAGGCTGGTCTCGAAGGTGTGCAGGTTGCGGTTATTGATGCCGATCAGCTCGGCATTCAGCGCCACGGCCCGCTCCAGCTCTTGCTGGGTATGCACTTCCACCAACACATCGCAGCCGGCGCGCTGGGCAGCGTGATAAAGCTCGTTCAGCTGGTCATCGGACAGCGCTGCCACGATCAGCAATACCGCATCGGCCCCCATGGCGCGGGATTCGAAAATCTGCCATGGGTCGATCATGAAATCCTTGCGAATCACCGGCAGGCTTACCGCATTGCGGGCGGCACGCAGATAGTCTTCATGGCCCTGAAAAAAATCCTGGTCGGTGAGCACCGACAGGCACGCTGCCCCATTGGCTTCGTAACTGCGGGCAATCGCCACCGGGTCGAAATCATCCCGGATCACCCCTTTGCTGGGGGACGCTTTCTTGATTTCGGCAATCACCGCAGGCTGCTTGTCGCGAATACGCTGGAACAGGGCCTTGGCAAAACCACGGGCCTTGCCCTGGTTCTCCGCCATGGATTGCAGGTCGCCAAGCGAGTAGTTGTTCTTGCCCACCGCGATTTCTTCCTGCTTGCGGGCAATAATCTTGTCGAGAATGGTGCCTGTGCTCATAACCGTTCTCCTTGTCAGTCCGCTGCAGTGAGGGCTGTGCTGAACTGGGCCAGCTCGCGCATGCGCTCCGCTGCCTCTCCATTGTGTATCAGGTCTTCCGCCATGCGTACCCCCTCTTTGTGAGAGCGGGTAACACCGCTGACATAAATAGCCGCCCCGGCATTGAGGGCGATCATGTCGGCTGCCTTGCGGGCCGCCTCGTTACTGCGCTTGCCGAACGCATCGCGAATCAGCGCCAACGACGCCGCGGAATCGGTTACATCGAGCCCTACCAGCGAATCCGACTCCAGCCCCAGCTCTTCCGGGGTGATCGTGTATTCGCTGACTTCACCGTTCTTGAACTCGGCCACATGGGTGCGGGTCGCCAGGCTGATCTCGTCCAGGCCATCCTTGCTGTGCACCACCATCACATGCTCTGCCCCCAGACGTCCCATGACTTCCGCCATCGGCCGACACAACTTCTCACTGAACACCCCCAGCACCAGGCGCTGAACCCCGGCAGGGTTAGTCATGGGCCCGAGGATGTTGAACAGGGTGCGCATACCCAGTTCCTTGCGCGGCCCCACCGCGTATTTCATGGCCTTGTGATGATTCGGGGCAAACATGAAGCCCACCCCCACGTTATCCACGCAGCTGCCGATCTGTTCCGGGCTCAGGTCCAGCGCAATGCCGGCGGTTTCCAGCAGATCGGCAGAACCGCTTTTGGAGCTCACCGACCGGCCACCATGCTTGGCCACCCGGGCCCCGGCAGCGGCCGCCACAAAGGCGCTGGCAGACGACACATTAAAGAGGTTGGCACCGTCCCCCCCGGTGCCCACGATATCCACCAGATACTGGCGGTTTTGCACCGGAACCGCAGTGACCAGCTCGCGCATGACCTGCACACCGCCGGTGATTTCATCCAGCGATTCACTCTTCATGCGCAGCGCCACCATGAAAGCACCAATCTGTGCATCGGTGGCGCCGCCGGTCATGATCTGGCGCATGACCTCTTGCATCTCGTCCACGCTGAGATCGATCTGCTCGACCACCTTGGCCAGCGCCTGCTGGATATTCATGCGGCGTCCCCTTGTTGTGCGTTTTTCAGAAAGTTCTCGAGCAGGGCATGGCCGTGCTCACTCAGAATGGACTCGGGGTGATACTGCACCCCCTCAATGGGCAGGGTCTTGTGCCGCATACCCATGATCTCGTCCATGCTGCCGTCAGCGTTCTGGGTCCAGGCGGTAATCTCCAGACAATCCGGCAGGCTGTCTTTTTCCACCACCAGGGAATGGTACCGGGTGGCGATATAGGGTGACGGCAGATCCCGGAAGATGCCCACACCGCTGTGGTGGATCGGCGAGGTCTTGCCGTGCATCACCTGGCGGGCCCGCACCACCTTGCCACCAAAGGCCTGGCCAATACTCTGGTGCCCCAGACACACCCCCAGAATTGGCAGCTTGCCGGCAAAGTGCTTGATGGCGGCGATGGAGACGCCGGCTTCGTTGGGCGTACAAGGCCCGGGAGACACCATCAGGCGGTCCGGATTGAGCGCTTCGATGTCCTCGATGGTGATCTGGTCATTGCGGTGTACCAGCACCTCGGCCCCCAGCTCCTGCAGGTACTGCACCAGGTTGTAGGTAAAACTGTCGTAATTATCGATCATCAAGACACGCATTACCGCTGCCCTCCGTCTGCCAGGTTGAGACCACCCAATGCCAGATTCACCGCCCGGAATACCGCCCGGGCCTTGTTCATGGTCTCGTCCCATTCGGACTGGGGCACCGAGTCCGCTACGATGCCGGCACCGGCCTGCACGTAGAGACGCTCGTCCTTCACCACCGCCGTGCGGATGGCGATAGCCGTGTCCATATCACCATTAAACCCGATGTAACCGACCGCCCCGCCGTAGACCCCCCGCTTGGTGGGTTCCAGCTCGTCGATGATTTCCATGGCGCGGATCTTGGGGGCACCACTCAGGGTACCCGCCGGGAACGTGGCACTGAGCACGTCCAGCGGCCCCTGGCCGTCTTTCAATTCCCCTTCCACATTGGAGACGATATGCATCACATGGGAATAGCGTTCCACCACCATCTTGTCTGTCAGGCTCACCTTGCCGGGTTTGGCCACACGGCCCACATCGTTGCGGCCCAGATCAATCAGCATCAGGTGCTCGGCGATTTCCTTGGGATCCGCCAGCAGGTCCGCTTCCAGCGCCTTGTCTTCTTCCACCGTGGCACCGCGCTTGCGCGTCCCGGCAATGGGGCGCACCGTCACTGCGCCCTGCTCGGCCCGCGCCAGGATCTCCGGTGACGAACCGGCGATATGAAAATCGTCCAGGTCCAGATAGAACATGTACGGCGACGGGTTCAGATAACGCAGGGCCCGGTACAGGTCCAGCGCGGGGGCCTTGAACGGACAGCTCATCCGTTGGGCCGGCACCACCTGCATCACGTCCCCGGCCAGAATATAGTCGCGAACTTTCTCGACCCCGGCCTTGAACTCGGCTTCGGGGAATTCGCTCTGGAAATCGCTCTCGTCCACCGGGTCGCCGTACACCACATGCTCCGGCTCCGGCAGTGGCGCCCGCAGCTGCTGCTCCAGTGCCTCAAGGCGGGCCTCTGCCTGTTCAGCGGCACCTGCTGCCGTCGGATCCACATGGACAATCAGGTACAGGGCCCCGCGCAGGTTGTCGAACACCACCACTTCTTCAGAGCGCATCAGCAGGATATCGGGCACACCCAGCACATCCTTGCCCGGCGCCGGGCCCAACTTCGGTTCAAAGTAGCGGACGCTGTCGTAACCAAAATACCCCACCAGCCCGCCATTAAAGCGGGGCAAACCGGGAATTTCCGGAGCCTGATAGTGCTGACGATACTGTTCGATCCAGGCAATCGGATCTTCCACTTGCTGTTCGCGGGTGCCGTCGTCATTGCTCACCGACACGGTCTTGCCGGTAATGCGGATGACCTCGGTGGCAGGCAGCCCGAGGATGGAATACTGCCCCCAGCGCTCGCCACCCTGGACAGATTCAAACAGGTAGCTGTAGGGCCCCTGAGCCAGTTTGCGGTAGGCGGTCAACGGGGTATCCAGGTCCGCCAGCACCTCGCGTACAACGGGCACGCGGGTAAAGCCCTGTTGGGCGTAACGATCCAGTTCTTGTGGTGACATGGTTTTTCCTTATCCGACCCTTTTCAGGCAGGCCGATGTCGAGAAAGCCGATTGTAGAGAAAAATGAAGCAAAAAGGGCGTGTCAGCGCATTACGGCAGACACAGGGGGAGCGTCACCATCGCCAGCTGGCGGGTGCGGACAGGAAAGCAAAGCTGTTGATCAGGGCACGCTCCAAGGGGGACGTCCTTTCTCAAACGGGGTCGATGGCCGAAATTGTAGTCAATGTTAACGTCAGACGCCAGACATTCGCCCACCGGCAGAGAGCCGGCCTTGCAGCTGTGGAAGCTTGCCTGCAAGCGATATTTCGCCAGCAGGCAGGCTCCCACACAAGCTGCGCTCATGTAGACTAGACCGCATAACCTCAACCGGATGCTTTTTGCGTTTGGCGCCAGGCATACGGCGTCCAGCGTTCCCAACCATGAACATTGTCGCCCTTTACACTGCCGATGAATCCCGCGGGCCCATGACAGGCCACGAGGCGGTACAACTGCGTGCCGGCTGTGGCATCGTCGGCGACCGCCACTGCAAGCGGAACACCAAGCCTGAGGAACAGCTCACCCTGATCGGACACGAAGCCGTGGACGCCTTTAATCATGAGTTCGGTCAGGAGGTACACCCTCACCAGCTGCGCCGCAACATTGTCACCACGGGCGTGGACCTGAACGCCCTGGAGGGACGCGAGTTCATGGTCGGCCCGGTACGGGTGCGCGGCATCGAACTGTGCGAGCCCTGCTCCGTGGTGGGCAAGCTGCTGGCCGGCGAGCTCACCCCCACCCAGATCATCAAGGCGTTGATGGGGCGAGGCGGACTGCGTTGTGAAATTCTCTCCACCGGGGTAGTGAGAGTGGGCGACACCATTGAAATACCGGATTGAGGTTTCCTGTAGGCGCGGTCTTTCACCGCGATAGCCAATGCGTCAATGACCATCGCTCCCACAACGAGCGGGCATACAACCTGACCGTAGGGCGGAAAGTCCCTTCGGGAATGTCCACCCTACGACATCTTTAGAGTGCTTCACTGCATGAACGACGTAGAAAAAACCCGCTACATCAACCAGACCCGCCAGTGGCTGGAACAGGTCGTGATCGGCCTCAACCTGTGCCCCTTCGCCCGCAAGCCTTTCCAGAAAGGGCAAGTGCGCTTCGCGGTCAGCGACAGCCGTAATGTGGAAACACTGATGCAGGATCTCTTTGACGAGCTGCGAATGCTCGCCACAACGCCAGCATCTACCGTCGATACCACCCTGCTGATCATTCCCGACCAGCTGGACGACTTCTACGACTACAACGACATGCTGGACCTGGCCGATGCGCTGCTGGAACAGGAAGACTGGGTAGGCACCTTCCAGATTGCGACCTTTCATCCGGCCTACCAGTTTGCCGATACCGAGGCCGACGATCCGGGCAACTACACCAACCGGGCCCCCTACCCGATACTGCACCTGCTACGCGAAGAGAGCCTGGAGGCCGGGCTGGCCAGCTACCCGGACCCAGAGGCCATTCCCGAACGCAACATGGACACGCTGGATAACCTGAGTGAAGCCCAGTGGCATAGCCTGTTCGGCGGCCTGCCGGGAGCGCGCCGATGAATCTGGATCTGGCGGACATCCTGCTGGTGACCACCGTGGTGATCATTGCGGCGCTGTTCTGGCGCGCCCACGGTATTCGTGAACGCGCCCTGATCTACACCCGAAAATACTGCGAGCGGGAACAGGTGGAATTCCTGGATGACACGGTAGGGATGGAAAAGCTCACTCTACAACGCGATGGCAATGACAAACTGCGTATCACCCGCATTTACCGGTTTGAGTTCACCGTCACCGGCGGCGAGCGCTATTCTGGCCACACCATCGTCATGGGCGGCGTCGTGCAGCGAGTCGAATTACCGCCCCACCGCTACACACCGCCGCCAGAACAGCTGCACTGATGTTGCGCCCCTTCGTCTAGGCGGCGATCTCCTCCACCTCGCCACGCTGACGACGCCCGTGTTCACTATGGCGATTGGCGTCCAGTCGCTGGAACGCCTTCGGCAGCAAACGACGCGCCACCCGATTCACCGGCCGTTCCAGCCAGCCGGGCAATGCCATACCCAACGGATTGGTTTCCGCCACACTGTCGTCACCAATCACCCGGGTGCCCATGAGGTAATCAAACCAGGGCCGGGTAACGCACCAGTTGGCATCCTGGTGGGTGTTCATGTGATGGTCGTAGTGCCACGGCAGTTGGGTACGGGCCCACTCAGGCTGCAGGTGCGCCTTGCTGTGTTTGTGCCAGTACTGCCAGGCGGAATAATAGATCCCCGCGGTAAAAAACGGCGCCACTGCCACCGTCGGGGTAAACACCGCACACAACCCGATCAAGGCCACCTTTTCGTTGAAAATTTCCTGATCCTGGAACATGGGCATCGTGTAATGCTCGTCCTCGAACCCGTTCAGCCGCACACGTTTGTGATGGCGAATATGACTGAAGAAAGGGCTGTTGCGATGCTTGCGGGGATACTCATGCAGCCACACCTTGTGGGCATACCACTCAAAGGCATTGGCCGTGAGCAACGCGACAGGAAAACCAAGCATGGGAAACCCTCATAACAATGACAGAGGCTCCATCATGCCGTACACAGGCCGTGTCTCTTTTGATCGCCAGCGGAGAACGCCCTGTCAGCAGGATCAAAAATCGCGGTGTTCCGCGTGCATGCGTTTTCGAAACGCGGTGGGGGTTTCGCCGGTCCAGCGCTTGAACGCCCGAGTAAAGGCCGCCGGTTCGGAAAAACCGGTCAGGTAGATAATCTGGTCAATCGGCTCCTGGGTGCGAGCCAACAGGCGCCGGGCCAAACGCTCGCGGTAACCGGCCAGCACCTCCTTGAAGCTGGTTCCTAACGCCGATAACTCACTGCGCAGGCTGCGCGGTGTCCGCCCCAGCCGTTCCGCCAGCGCATCCAGTGACGCCCCCCCCTGCTCCAGCAAGCCACCCAGCGCCTGCTCCACCGTATGCAGAAAATTCCTGGCGCGCAAGATCCTCCAGCTTTCGGGCGGCCAGGGTTTCATGCACGCGTAACAGCTCCGGCTCCGCCGCCAGGGACGACCGCGCCAACAGGGCAGCATCGAAATGTATTGCCCCCTCTTCCGCCCCCAACACCACCGGGCAACCGTAGACACGCTGATACGCCTCGGCACTGGCACCCCGGTTATGGGAGAACGTTACCCGATCGGGACGAAACTCCCCATCGCTGACCTGCTGTAAAAAACGCAGCACCAAGATCGGAAGAGCACACGTCTGAACTCCAGTCATGGTGCTGCGTTTTTTACA
>OBIY01000082.1_pt1 | contig 38253 bp, 29 predicted proteins | sample 1519841 | NCBI WGS metagenome assembly OBIY01 (sample SAMN03019774, study PRJEB22545) | beach sand metagenome | biome: beach; feature: sea beach; material: beach sand | place: USA: Municipal Pensacola Beach, FL | collected 2010-07-30 | depth 30-40 cm m
TGTACCAAGTCGCTCCAATCCCGGGGCGTATTTTCTTGCCATTGGGGTGCTGCGTTACTACAAGGGGCTTCACGTATTAATCGATGCTGCTGCCAGCAGCGGCCTGCCAGTGGTAATAGCTGGGGACGGACCGGAGAGAGCGGCATTGCAGCGACGGGCGCAAGCACTAAACGCGCCCGTGGCATTCCTGGGCAGGATCAGCGATGTGGAGAAAATGGCTTTACTACGTAACTGCCAGGCTTTCGTGCTTCCCTCACACCTGCGCTCAGAAGCGTTTGGAATGGTTCTGGTAGAAGCAGCAATCATGTCGCGACCACTGATTTCATGCGAAATTGGAACCGGCACTTCATACATTAACAAACACGAAGAAACGGGCTTGGTGGTCCCCCCTGCTAATGCTGAGGCATTGGCGACTGCCATGCGAACACTCGACATGAACGCGGATATGCGCCACGTGTATGGTGCCAATGCAAGAGCACGCTACGAGAAACTGTTCGCGGGACCACGACTGGGACAAGCATACGCGCAGCTTTATCATGACCTTTCGAAGAACAAAAGGTCGCACTCAAGCTAGCAGGGAAACGCGCACAACTGCGGTCCCTGCGACTGAAATTGGCTGCCCGAACGACTCGCCGTGACATGCCACAACATCGACCGAGGGCTTGCGCCCTTGGTCGATGTTGTGCAGCTTATGCGCGCCCCGTGCTGTCGCCTAGATAAAAATCCAGGGACGGAACCTTTTCGCGATTCGTCAGTGAATATGCGCGCCCTGCTCGAAACGTACCGGCAAAGTCCCCGGCAGCGCATGCGGCACCACCTCACCCTTGTCGTAGAACGCTTCGAGCACGGGGTGCACCAGCCGCCGCCATACCGGCGGCACGAAGGCGGCAAAGATCATGGTCAGGTAGCCGTACGGCAGACGCGGCGCCTCGTGCCGCACGCGCAGGATCTGGAACGGCCGCCCGGAGTTCTCGTGGTGGTCGGCATGCCGGTCCACCGCCGTGAACAGGAAGTTGCTCAGCATGTAGCTGTCGTCCCACGAGTGGATGGCGCGCGGCGGTTCGTATTCACCGCCGGACAGTTTGCGTCGCGACAGGCCGTAGTGCTCCAGGTAGTCGCCGACCGACAGCAGCAAACGCGGCGCGGCGTACTGCAGCGCGAACAGCGCCAGCGCCAGCGGGCCGAAATACCAGGTAAGCCCGACCACCCACGCCAATTCGTTCAGCGTGAGCCAGATCATCAGGTTGTACGGTGACAGCCACGACTTGCCGAGCGTCTTCAGGCGCTTCGCCTCGATCTGCCAGGACAGCACCAGCTTGCGGCCGATGTTGCGCGGCATGAACCGCCAGAACGATTCGCCGTAACGCGCCGAACCCGGGTCCTCCGGCGTGGCGACCAGGTTGTGGTGGCCATAGTTGTGGTAGACGAGGAAGTTCGCCATGCCGCACAGGCTGAACACCTGCACGCCGATGAACCGGTCCAGGCGACTGGGGTGGTGGCACAGTTCGTGCGCCAGGGTGGCGCCGAACCCCACGCCGACTGCCATCGACAGCGCCAGGCCGATCTGCGCATACAGCGCCATGTCGGTGTTGGTGATCAGGTGATAGCTGAACAGCACCAGGGCGATCTGCACCGGCAGGTACAGCCACAACGTCAAGCGGTAGTAGAGGCTTTTCTCGTAGCGTGCTTCCAGCTGCGGCGGCACGTTGAGGTTGTCCTCCCCGACGAGTCGATCCAACACCGGACCGATGACGAAAATCAACACGATCGTCAGCCAGTGCCAGGCGCCACCACCCAGCCAGTAGCCAACGAACGGTAGCAGGGCCACGGCGCTGACCGGCAGCGCCCCCACCTTGGTCAACGGGCTCAGGCGCGGCTTTTCACCGCTCATAACTGCATCCATCGGTATCTCCTCCGTGAGATGTAGGGTTTCGTCAACGCACGAAACGGTCCATCAACCGCGACAGGCGCGGCGAGTAAGGCGGCATCATCCAGCGGGTGAAGCTGATGCGGCTGGTCTGGCGCAGCACGGCGCGCTCGTTGGAGAACGCCTGAAAGCCATAGAACCCACCGGACTTGCCGATGCCACTGTTGTTGACACCGCCAAACGGCAGGTTCGGATGCAGGCCGTGCAGCATCACGTGATTGATCGTCGTGCCGCCGGCCGAGGTGCCGCGCAGGATGCGCTCCACGTTGGCCTTGATGCGGCTGAACGCGTACAGCGCCAGCGGCTTGGGTTTTTCGTTGATCAGCTCGAGCGCGCGGTTCAGGTCCTCAAAACCCAGCACCGGCAACAACGGCCCGAAGATTTCTTCCTGCATCAGCTTGGCATCGGGCGGCACATCGGTGAGTACGGTCGGCGCAATGAAACACGCGTCCGCATCCGACTGGCCGCCGGTCACCACCCGCGCGCCGCGCGACAGCGCGTCGTCCAGCAGCGCCTGCACACGGGCGTGGTGACGCGTGTTCACGATGCGGGTGAGTTCCGGCAGCTGACCGGCCTCGGCGCCGGCGTGCGCCTTGAACTGGCGATCGAGCGCGCCGAGCAGCGCCTCCCGGCGCGACTCGTGCACCAGCACGTAATCGGGCGCCACGCATACCTGACCGCCGTTCAACAACTTGCCCCACACCAGGCGCTCGGCGGCCGCTTCCACGTCCGCGCTCTCGTCGATGATCACCGGCGACTTGCCACCCAGCTCCAGCGTGACCGACGCCAGATGCTCGGCCGCGGCGCGCATGACCACCTTTCCGATCTCCGGATTGCCGGTATAGAAGATGTGGTCGAACGGCCGGCTCAGCAGCGCCTGCGCCACTTCCGGACCGCCCTCGAACACCGCCACCTCGGCCTCGTCGAACACGTCCGCGACGATGGTGCGGATCACCGCGCCCAGCGCCGGCGTCATCTCGGACGGCTTGATGATGGCGGTGCAACCGGCGGCGACGGCGCTGGCCAGCGGCACGAAGCTCAGGAACACGGGTACGTTCCACGGCGCGATGATCAGCGCCGCCCCCTTGGGTTCGTAGCGGATCTCGCCGCGCGTGCCGAGCATGTTGACCGGCGTCTTCACCCGCTGCGGACGCATCCAGCGCTTCAGCTGCTTCAGTGCCAGGTCGATGGCCTGCGTGACCGGCATGATCTCGCCCAGCAGTGCATCCACGCGCGGCTTGCGCATGTCGCTGTGGGCCGCCGCAAGGATGTCTTCCTTGTGCGCCATCACCGCCGCACGCAGGCGGCGCAGTTTCTCCAGCCGCTGCTCGGCGGTGGTGTCGCGCAGTTCCAGTTTGCGCCGCTGCTGCAGTCCGAACACGCGATCGATTTCCGCGTTCAGGCGCGCCGGGGGCAGCTCGTTGATGGCATTCATTGCCGTCCTCCATGACCGGTGCCAAGGCGCCGACTATAAACTGAATGTGCGTTAAGGCAATTCCCCTGCAATCACAGCCCCTGGTCAAGAATCATGTCCGGCCCGAACACGCCGCAGCACAACTTCGCCGCCGGCGCCAGCGATTACGAACGGCGCATCCGCACCCTGGTACCCGGCTACGACACCCTGCATGCGCTGTCGGCCGCAATGCTGCGCGCGCAGCTGCCCGATACCGCCCGCGTGCTGTGCGTGGGCGCGGGCGCGGGCGAGGAACTGGCCTGTCTTGCGGACGCCGGACGGCACTGGCACCTCGTCGGCAGCGACCCCTCGGCCGACATGCTGGCGCAAGCCCGCCAGCGCGTTCAGCGCGCCGGCATCGCCGACCGCGTGACGCTGATCACGGCCGACGTGGCACAGGTGCCCGAGGCGCCGCCGTTCGATGCCGCCACGCTGCTGCTGGTACTGCATTTCGTCGCCGACGACGACGCCCGCAGCGCGCTGATACGGGACATCGCCACGCGCCTCAAACCGGGTGCGCCGCTGCTGCTGGCCAGCCTGTGTGACAGCGGCGCCACGCCCACGCTGCTCGAGGCGTGGAAAACGCTTCAGGAACTGTCCGGAATGACGCGTGAGGCGGTCGACGAGCGGATGGCGCCCCGTCTGGCCGAGGCCCGCCCGGTCGGTGACGAAGAACTGGGCACATTGCTGGCGAGCGGCGGGTTCACGCCGCCCCTGCGCTATTTTCAGGGCCTCATGATGGCCGGCTGGATCACCTGGCGGCGGTAATCCCGGGCGAACGCTGTGCGCCGCACTGACCCCGGGCGAAGCTCGCCTCCCGCCCGGGGTGCCGGGGGGCGGACGTCAGCGCGTGCTGTCGAACAGCCGCGTGTCGGCCTCCTGCTCCAACGGCAGCAGCATGGCCAGGCTATCGCGATCCGCCAACCCAGCCATCATGGCGGCATCCACGGCCGCGAACGCGGCCTCGCCGGTCGCACTGTTTACGCCGCAATCGGCTGCCATCTCCAGCGCCAGACGCAGATCCTTGTGGAACAGCTCGTTGCGGAATCGCGGCTCGAGGTCGCGTGCCTTCAAGCGCGGATACATCATTTCCAGCACCACACTGCGGCCGCTGCTGCCCATCAACACCTGATACAGGGCGTCCAGATCCACGCCAGCGCACTGGCCGACCAGCAGCATCTCGATCAGCGCCCGCTGATGCACGCCCACCAGCAGATTGTTGATCAGCTTGGCCACGGCTCCACTGCCGCTGGGCCCCAGATACACCACGGTTTTGCCCATTGCCTCGAGCACCGGCCGCGCGCGGTCGAAGGCCGCCCGCTCCCCGCCCACCATGATGCCCAGCGTGCCCGCCTGGGCACCGGCCGGGCCACCCGACACCGGGGCATCCAGAAACTGCACCCCGCGCTCGCGCGCCGCCGCGTCGATGCGCCTGCACGTGCTCGGCCCCACCGTGCTGTGGTCGATCAACAGACTGCCCGATGTCGCGCCCTCCAGCAGCCCGCCCGGCCCCAGGTACGCCCGCTCGACGTCCTGCGGCATCGGCAGGCAGGTACAGACCACCTCGCAGGCAGCGGCCAGTTGGGCGTAACCGGCCGCCTCACTGGCACCGGCCGCAAGAGCCTGCTCGATCGGCGGCCGACTGCGGCTGACCACGGCCAGGTCCAGACCGGATTTGCGCAAATTGAGCGCCATTGGCAGGCCCATGCTGCCAAGTCCCACGTAACCCACACGCATCTCAGGATTCCTCCTTCAGCACCCCGGCGCCACCTCAGCCCAACCAACGGGCAGCGGCGATCAGCACCCACACGACGCCGGTCAACAGCAACGCCACGAACACCGCGGCCGACCCAAGATCCTTGGCGCGACCGGACAGCTCGTGCCGGTCCAGGCCGACACGATCGACCACCGCCTCCACCGCCGAGTTCAACAGCTCCACGATCAATGTCAAAAGCAGGGTACCGACCAACAACGCCCGCTCCGCCGCCGTGCGCCCCAGCCATAAACCAATCGGTGCCATGACGGCGACAATCACCAGTTCCTGACGGAACGCCTCCTCACCCGTGAAGGCAGCACGCAAGCCCTGCGCCGAATAGCGGGTGGCGCGCCATATCCTCACCCAACCCATTGCTCCTCCGCCAAAAAACAAACGCCCCGAACCAGTCGGGGCGTTTGTCGTCGGGTCACCGGCCCGTGGCGTGCCGGCAGCTGGCCATGATCAGGCCTTCATCTCGAGGTCCATGCCGTAGCCGGTGGCTTCCACGCCGTGGCCCCACACGTCCGCCACGTAGTACTCGGACTGGTGCGTGGACTTGCGCGCGCCCCAACCGTACTCCCACAGCCAGCCCGACGGGTTACCCATGTAGAAGGACCACATCTGGTCGTTGCTGTGCTTGCCGGGCTGGATGGCAACCGGAATGTTGCGCTTGCGCACGACGTCGAAGGTGTACCCGACGTCATCCATCTTCTCCACCTCGATCATCAGGTGGTTGATGCGCTTTTCCATCGGCGCGCCCAGGAACGCGACCGAATGGTCACGCTCGTTACAGTGCATGAACACCGGCGCTGCGATCATATCGGTACCGGGAATCGGCAGGTGGTATTCCACCGACCCGCGCATGCCGAGCACGTCGGCATAGAACCGGTAGGCCTTCTGCACGTCATCCTGGCGCAGGATGCAGTGGCCCACGCCACCGGCGCCGGTCAGAAAGCGGCCGTACATGCGCCGTCCGGGGTGGAACGGCAGGAAGGTCTCGACCCGCGGGCCGTGAAAAATCTCGGTCGGATTGCCACCCGGGTCGTTGAACTTGAGCAGGTCCAGCACCATGCGCTCCTTGCGCTCCTCGCCATCAGCCTGCTTCCAGTCCACGCCGGCAGCGTCGAGCTGGCGCTTCATCTCGTCGAATTCGTCCGGCCCGGCGACACGCCAGCCGATGAAGTCCATGTCGTCATCGCCGTGCAGGTTGACGACGATCCGGTGGTGCCAGTCGTCCATGCGCAGATAGAAGCGATCGCCATCGCCTTCGTCCAGCACTTCCATGCCCACCACCTGGCTGGCGAATTCACGCCAGGCATCGCCGTCCTTGACACCAATGCCCAGGTACCCGAATTCAGTCACTTTCGCCATGTTGAACTCCTTAGCTCGGTGGGGAATGCCACGTCTCCAAACAAACGGGCATGAACCGGCATGATAACCAACAAACCTTGTTGACGACGTTGACCCGGGGACGGGCGTGCCCACAAATCGTCACCGCACACCCGAGTGCATTACCATCCGTGCGCTGATCGAAGAGTGCGCCCAATGCACCACCGCAGCAGGAGGAGTTGGTGTCGATACCTGCCATCGAATTGCAACCGGCGCAGCTGCCGCCGTCGTGTGAGGCGCTGCGACGCGAGGTACGTGCCTTCCTGGCCGAGGAACTGACCGCAGGCCGTTTCGCCCCGGCCTGCGACAACTGGCTTGGAGGCTTCGATGCCGACTTCAGCCGCCGCCTGGCGGCGCGCGGCTGGCTGGGCATGACCCTGCCGACCGAGTACGGCGGCCATGGACGCAGTGCGCTCGAACGCTACGTGGTCACCGAGGAACTGCTCGCGGTCGGTGCGCCAGTGGCGGCCCACTGGGTCGGCGACCGACAGACCGGCGCCTCGCTGCTGCGCTACGGCAGCGAGGAACAGAAACGCTACTTTCTGCCACGGCTGGCCAGCGCCGAGGTGTTCTTCGCCATCGGCATGAGCGAGCCCGGCAGCGGCTCGGACCTGGCCTCGGTACGCACCCGTGGCGAGCGCGTTGACGGTGGCTGGCGACTGACCGGCACCAAGCTGTGGACCTCCAACGCCCACCATGCCGACTGGTTTTTCGTGCTGTGTCGCACCGCGCCGCTCGGCGAGGACCGACACGCCGGCCTGTCGCAGTTCATCGTCGACCTCAGGTCGCCGGGCATCACGATCCGCCCGGTACCGATCCTTACCGGCGCCCACCACTTCAACGAAGTGGTGCTGGAAGATGTCTTCGTACCGGATACGCACGTGCTGGGCGAAATTGGCCAGGGCTGGAAGCAGGTCACGTCGGAACTGGCCTTCGAACGCTCGGGACCGGAACGGTTCATGTCCACCTTCCCGTTGCTGGCGGAGTTCCTGCGCGTGCTCGGCAATGCACCTGACCCGCACACCGCCACCGCCGTGGGCGAACTGGCGGCAGAACTGTGGTCGTTACGCCAAATGTCGTTGTCGGTGGCCGCTGCCCTGCAGCGCGGGGAAGCACCGGACGTCGCCGCGGCACTGGTCAAGGACCTGGGCACCCGTTTCGAGAGCGACGTGTTCGAGCGCGTGCGCCTGCTGGCGGATACGGCGCCCTCACTGACCGCGCGCCGGCACCTGGACCGGCTGCTGGCGCAGGCCATCCTGCATTCGCCCGGCTTCACACTGCGCGGTGGCACCAACGAGATCCTGCGCGGCGTCGTGGCACGCGCCCTGGGCCTGAGGTAAGCGCGGTATGAGCGACGACATGCGACAGATGCTGCTCGACACCCTGCTACCCGTGCTGGCCGACCACTGCACCGCCGAGCGCGTGCAGGCGGCCGAAGCCGGCGGCTTCGACGCCGGCCTGTGGCAGGTGCTGGATGAGCTCGGCTACCCACTGGCCGCGGTGCCGGAAGACGCCGGCGGCATCGGCCTTGGCCTGGCAGACCTGTGCGCCCTGCTGCGCCTGTGCGGGCAACACTGCGCACCGGTGCCACTGGCGGAAAGCCAGCTGGCTGCCTGGCTGCTGGCCCGCGCCGGCCTCGACCTGCCCGGCGGCGTGCTGACGCTCGCGGTCACCACGGCACTCCAGACGCTGCAACCAGGCGCCACGGGCCTGCGCCTGACAACGAACCTGTCGCGCGTGGCATCGGCGCGCCATGCCGACGGCCTGGTCCTGCTGGCCGAGCATGCCGGCGCCCGTTACGTAGTCCGGCTGACGACGGACGAACTCGGCATCGAGCCGGGCAACAACCTGGCCGGCGAGGCGCGCGACGACGTGCGCATCGACACCACCGTGCCGCCAGCACGCTACCGGCGCCTGACACAGGGACCGGACGCCGCCGAACTGGAAGCGCGCGCCGCACTGCTGCGCGCCGCACTGATGAGCGGCGCCTTGCAGCGCGTGCTGCAACAGTCGCTCGACTACGCCCGCGAGCGCCGGCAGTTCGGCCGCCCGCTGGCCGCCTTCCAGGCCATTCAGCAACAGCTGGCCATCCTTGCCGCCGAGGTGGTGGCCGCCGCCGCGGCGGTGGACCACGCCGCCGTATTGGCCGGGCACGGCCCGGCGCCGGACGCCATCGCCGTGGCCAAGGTGCGTTCCGGCAAGGCTGCCGGCATCGCCTGCCGCATTGCCCACCAGGTGCATGGCGCCATGGGGTTCACCCAGGAATACTCGTTGCAGCACGCCACGCGCCGACTGTGGGCCTGGCGTGACGAGGCCGGCAGCGAGGCGGTATGGGCAAGGCGCCTGGGACAACACCTGGCCGCCGCCGGCGCCGACGCGCTGTGGCCACTGACCACAGGCAGCGGCGCTATGGCAGACTGACCGCCGTCCCCAAAAAAACAACGAAAGCCCGGTCTTGCCCTGCGGCCACACGGACGTTCGAGGAGGAGCCGCCGTTGGAACTGAACCTGCGCCTGCTGCTGGAGCGGTCGGCCAAGTATTTCCCGGACAACGAGATCGTCACGCGCCTGCCGGACGCCTCGCTGCATCGCTACGCGTACCGCGATCTCGACGTCCGGGCGAGGCGCCTGGCAAGCCGCCTGGCGGATCTGGGCATCCGGCCGGGCGACCGGGTCGCCACCTTTGCCTGGAACACATACCGCCATTTCGAGCTGTACTTCGCGCTGCCGTGCGCCGGCCGGGTGCTGCACACGGTCAACCTGCGCCTGGCCGACGAGCATGTCGCCTACATCCTGAACCACAGCGAAGACAGCGCCGTGTTCGTGGACCCGGACCTGCTGCCCACCTTCGAGCGCATCGCGGGCGCCCTGAAGACCGTCAAGGCCTTCGTGGTGCTGGCCGACCGGGTGCCGGACACCACGCTGGACAACGTGATCGCCTACGAGGACCTGATTCGCGACGGCGATCCCGGGTTCGCGTTCCAGGAACTGCCCGAGCGCACCCCGGCCGGCATGTGCTACACGTCGGCGACCACCGGCATGCCCAAGGGCGTGATCTACACCCACCGCGACATCTACCTGCACACCCTCACCGAGTGCCTGGGCGACGTGCTCGACATCCGCGAGCGCGACACCCTGCTGCCGGTGGTGCCCATGTTCCACGCCAACGCCTGGGGCCTGCCGTTCGCCGCCGCCTGCATGGGCGCCAAGGTGGTGCTGCCCGGCGAACGGCCACACGCTCCCGCCATCCTCGACCTGATGCAGGCCGAACGCGTCACGTTCGCGGCGGCGGCGGTCAGCATCGGCATCGACATGATCACCGAACTCAAGCGCCAGCGGCGCGACCTGTCCAGCGTGCGCGCCATCATGCTGGGCGGCTCCGCCACGCCGGCGGCGGTGATGGAGTACTTCCTCGACGAACATGACATCCCGATCGTCACCGCCTGGGGGTCCACCGAAATGACCCCGCTGGCCACCTGCACGCATATCCGCCGCGGCGAGCTCGCCCGGCCCGGGCGCGAACACATCCCCACCCGCATTCGCCAGGGCATCCCCTGCCCCGGCACCGAACTGAGGGTGCTGGACGACCAGGGCCGCGACGTGCCGTGGAACGACGAGGCCATCGGCGAGATTCATGTGCGCACGCCGTGGAGCGCCACCGAGTATTACCGTGACGCGCGCACCACCGACGGTTTCGTCGACGGCTTCTGGAAGAGCGGTGACATGTCGGCGGTGGACGCCAACGGCGTGCTGCGGCTGGTCGACCGTGCCAAGGACCTGATCAAGAGCGGCGGCGAATGGATCTCGTCGGTCGACCTCGAAAACGCCTTGATGGCGCACCCCCAGGTACGCGAAGCCGCAGTGGTGGCGGCGCCGGACACCAAGTGGCTGGAGCGCCCCTGTGCCTATGTGGTGGCCGAGCCCGGTGCCGAACTGGACGGCAACGCGCTTCGCGCGTGGCTGGAACCGCGCTTCGCCCGATGGTGGCTGCCCGACCACTACCTGCTGGTCGACAGCATCCCCAAGACCGGGGTCGGCAAGATCAACAAGCGCGCCCTGCGTGAACAGGTCGAGCGGGACCTGGGCACGCGCGCCTGACCGGGCCACGTTTCACAACGAGGAGAAACCATGCGCGGCATCACCATTCGCCCCCTGCATCACGGCAACATGCATGTGGATCTCGAACTGCTGGTCACCGGCCACCCGGAGCTGATGCTGACCAAGTCACAGCCAAAAAAGAACAAGGTCTGGTGCGAGGTGCCGTCGCTGACCTTCCTGATCGACCACCCGGACGGGCGCATCCTGTTCGACGCCGCCATCCACCGCCACTGGGAGGATCAGTGGCTGCCGGAATACAAGGAACTGGCGCCGTACGACGACTACACCGAGGAACAGCTGCTGGAGAACACGCTCAAGCGCCACAAGCTCGGCCCGGAGGACATCGACTACGTGTTCCTGAGCCACCTGCACGTGGACCACGCCGGCAACGCCAAGCTGTGGAACACCTGCCCATCCACCCGGGTGCTGGTGCATCAGGACGAGTACGCCGCGGCGGCCAACATGCCCAGGGACGAACATTTCTTCCTGCGCTGCGACTACGACGTGCCGGGCGTGAACTTCTGCACCCTGTCCGGCGACAACGAAATCCTGAAGGACGTGCACGCCATCAGCGTGCCGGGGCATACCGCCGGCACCATGGCGCTGATGGTGCATCTGGAGCATGCCGGCACGGTCATCCTGACCTCCGATGCCTGCTACCGGAAGGACAGCTACGACTACGAGGTCGGATCCATCATCTCCAACGACCTGATCCGCTGGAAGCAGTCACTGCACAAGATCAAGATGCTGGCCCGGGCGCACAACGCCTGTGTGATGCCCGGCCACGACCACACCCTGTGCCACGAGGGTGAAACCCCGCTGCGCGACGAGCCGAAGCTGCGCGTGGAGGGGACCTACGACTGAGCCGCAAGGAAGCAAGCCGGTCCCGTTGTTCTATTTATTACAGCTAAGAGGAAGGAGCCGTGAAGTTCATCTTGTTTTACCTGCCCTCGGTCGGCACCGTCAGCCAGACGCAAAAAGGCATGGCCGGGCAGAACTCCCAGAACTACCAGAACATGCTCTGGCAGCTGTCCGAGCAGATCAAGTTCGCCGACAAGGCCGGGTTCTGGGGCGCCGCCTTCACGGAGCACCACTTCCACATCGAGGGCATCGAACAGTCCAACAACCCCATCCTGCTGGGCCTGTACTTCGGCCTGCAGACCACGCGCATCCGCATGGGGCAGATGGCCAACGTCATCCCCTTCCACAACCCGCTGCGCCTGGCCGAGGACATCGCCATGCTCGACCAGATGCTGCAGGGACGCACGTTCTTCGGCATCGCCCGCGGCTACCAGAAGCGCTGGGCCGACGTGCTCGGCCAGACGTACGGGGTCGGCGGCACCATGTCGGACAAGTCCGAGGTGGACCAGAAGAACCGGCGGCTGTTCCTGGAGCACTACGAAATCATCAAGAAGGCCTGGACCAGCGACGTGTTCAGCCACACGTCCGAGCACTGGACCATTCCGCCCGAGGGGCTCAAGTTCAACCACTCGGTGGTCAACCGCTTCGGCAAGGGCCAGACCGAGGACGGCATCATCACCGAGATCGGCATCGCCCCCAAGCCGTTCCAGCGACCGCACCCGCCCATTTTCCAGCCGTTCTCGTTCAGTGAGGACACGTTCCGCTTCTGCGCCCGCGAGGGCATCGCGCCGTTCGCGCTGGCGACCGACGACGACACGCTCAGCGACCTGTTCCGCGCCTATCAGGAAGAAGCCGCCGCCGCCGGGCGCGACTACGCGCTTGGTCAGAACATCGGCATCTTTCGGGACACGCTGGTGCTCGAGGACGCCGCCGAGGCCCACAAGTACGCCGCCATGGGCAACGGCTTCGTGTGGCCGGCCTGGTTCGCGCCGATCGGCTTCAACGAGGCCTTCCGCAAGAAAGGCGAGACCGGCCGCATCGGGCCCGAGTGCGACTACAACTACCTGGTCGAGAAAGGCTTCGAGTTCGTCGGCAACCCGGACCAGGTCAACCGGCAGATCGAGAACATGGTCAAGAAGCACAACCCCGAGTACTTCCTGATGTGGCAGTACCCCGGCCCGATCCCGCACCACATCCAGATGCGCAACCTCGAACTGTGGGCCACCGAGATCCTGCCGAACTGGAACGACTGACCGCGCCCCGTTAGCGGGCCCGGGGCCGCGCCGGTGGTGCTTCCGGCGCGGCCTTGGCGTGTCTTGGCACCTCGGGCGCCGGCCCTGTTAAGCTGCCCGCCCCCGGGTTCCAGCACAGACGGGCATGGCCGTGAACTGGCAGTCCTTCGCACCGGTCTTCGTGACCATCTTCCTGGCCGAAATCGGCGACAAGACCCAGCTGGCCACGGTGCTGTTTGCCGCCGACGGCAAGGCCAGCCGCTGGCTGGTGTTCGCCGCCGCTGCCAGCGCGCTGGTGCTGGCGGCCGGCATCGGGGTGCTGGTCGGTAGCCAGCTGGAACGCATCGTGTCGCCGGCCACGCTCAAGCGCGTGGCGGGCATTGGCTTCATCGCCATCGGCCTGTGGACACTGCTGTCGCGCTGAGCGCGCCGGCAGCGTCCGCCTACCGGCCCGCCAGAGGCCACCGGCTCAAATGGGATACGCCACGTAGCGCGGCAGGACGTTGGTGTCGAGCACGGCCCGGCGACTGCGAAAACGCGCCTCGCCGTTGACCACCACCTCGTCCACGTACGTGCCGGTGGCGAGCACGCCGGTGCGACCGGTGTCGGCGGGCGTGTAGTTGACGGTGAAGTGCGTTTCCACGCGGTACGTCGCCGGCCCCAGAAGCTGGATGTCCACCAGTTGCGTGAAATGGCGCGGCTGGTAATGCTCGACCGCGTCCGGCTGGATCTTGGTCACCTGCGTGACGCGATCCTGCAGGCGCTCGTAGCAGTCGTCCAGCATGTAGCCGATCGGCAGTCCCCGGTCCTCGTTTTCCTTGGCGATGCACACGTACGAGCCGGGCGTGTCGAAGGTGGCCAGCCAGCCGGGCATGTCGCGCCGGTCGAGCGCCCGGATGTAGGTGAGGTTCAGCCGCTCGATGGCGTCGCGCACCGTGCTGTCGATGCCGTTCATGCCTTGGCCCTCCGGAAGCCCATGCGTTTGCGGTAGTGCTCCCAGCGCGGGAGGTTGCCGGATTCGTCGTTCTGCTTGACGTTGAACGCGAGCTTGTACTCGTCGGTCACGCCCTTCTGGAAGATGGCGTTGCCCGGCGAGCGGTTGCCCAGATCGATGCGCGTGAAGATGGCGGCATCCTCCAGGCTGATGAGCCCGCTCGGCCCCAGCAGGTTGGCGGACTGGCGCGTGCGGTGCGCCAGCAGCTCCGGGCTGTCGTCGTCGCGGGCGAAATACGCGTAGTGCACCTCGACCCCGCGCTGCCCCTTGGGAAAGGCATAGCGGATGTTCAGCATGTCCATGTGCTTGGTGAACACGGTCACCGGAAAGGTGCTGACCACGATCGAACCCTTGCTGTCCGGGTCGCCCTTGAACTGCACGATGGAGCTGTCCTCGAGCGCGTCGATCTTGCTCGGGATCGTCAGCTCGGAATCGAAGGCCAGGTGGCCGTTCTCGGTAACGATCTGCTCGCCCTTGCCGCCCTGCCAGCCCATCAGCTTGAACGCCAGGTGCAGCAGCGGCGCGTGGTAGCCGTCGTTATCGACATAGGCCTTCCAGTTACAGTCGTAGTGGACCTTCTGGTAGCCGAGCAGCTTGAGGCCGTGGCCGCTGCCGAGCACCCGCGACAACGGGTCGGCCACCGCCCCGGTCATATAGGTGAGCAGGTCCGGCGTTTTGTCACTCATGGTGACGAAATACAGCTCGTTGAACGCCTCGGCGCGCAGTTCCTTCAGGCCGAACTTCTCCTTGCTGAAACTCGGCGAGAACTCATGGCTGTTCGGACACCCCACCAGCGCCCCCTCGCGGCTGAACAGCCAGCGGTGATAGGGGCATTCGAAGTCGGCCTTGTTGCCGGCGTTGTCGGTGACCAGCGCGGCACCACGGTGGGCGCAGGCGTTGTGGAACACACGAATCCTGCCGTCGTCGCCGTGCACCGCGAAGATCGGCATCTCGCCGATGAAGGCGGCCTTGTAGTCACCGGGGTTCGGCACCTCGGCGCGGTGCACGATGGGGTGCCACTCCTCGCCGTAGAAGATGTTGTCGAGTTCCAGCCGCCACAGGCTGGGCTCCTCGAACACGGCCTTGGGAATCTCGTTGTACTTGGCCGGCCACTCCATGACGGTGTCCGGCAGGTTGATGTTGGCGGTCATCGGTGTGACTCCTCCTCCACACGAGGAAAAAATGCGGCCCCGCAACGGGACGCACGATCCTAGGCCGGGCGCCGCGCCGTCATCGTGACGTCCGTCAAGAAGAACGGTCACCCTTCCGCCTGCCGGACGCCACCGGACTGCTGCCCTCCGTGCCGTCTCGCCGGCACTGGCCTTATACTTACGGACTTCACGATCGGGCTCGCTGCTGCCGTCCACCGGCACGCCCTTCGGCCTGCGCCGAAGACTGACCGGTCGGTCGGTCCAGGCGACTGTGCGCCCCTCTCAAGGAGTACCCATGCTGGGAAATCACACCGCAATTCGCGCCACCGTTGCCGGGGCGCTGCTGGCCACGCTCGCCGCCTGCGGTCAATCCACGCCCGAAAACGGCCAGCGACCGGCGCCGGAAGTCGGCGTGGTCGAGATTCAGCCGCAGCGGTTCGAGTTGACCGTGGAGCTGCCTGGACGCACCGCCGCCTACCGCGTGGCCGAAGTGCGGCCACAGGTCAGCGGCATTCTTCAGAAACGCCTGTTCGAGGAAGGCGCCGCCGTCAAGGCGGGCCAGGCGCTGTACCAGATCGACGCCGCCCCGTACCGGGCCGCCGTGCAACAGGCCGAGGCAGAACTGGCCCGTGCCCGTGCCAACGCAGAGGTGGCGCGCCTGAAGGCCGAACGGTTTGCGCCGCTGGCCAAGGCCGGCGCCGTCCCCAAACAGGACAACGACGACGTACAAGCGGCTTACCGCCAGGCCCAGGCACAGGTCCAGGCGGCTCGCGCCGCCCTGGACAGCGCACGCATCGACCTCGAGTACACCCGGATCGTGTCGCCCATCGACGGCGTGATCAGCGAGTCGTTCTTGACCGAGGGCGCCCTGGTGACCATGAACCAGGCCCAGATACTGGCCCGGGTCACGCAGCTCGACCCCATCTACGTCGACATCCAGCGGCCGACCGCCGAGATGCTGCGCCTGCGGCGCGAGTTCGAGGCCGGGCATCTCGAGCGCAGCAGCCCCGACAGCGCACGTCTGGACTTGCTGCTGGAGGATGGCGGCAGGTACCCGCGCGCCGGCGCCCTCAAGTTCTCGGGCGTCACCGTGGATCAGGGCACCGGCTCGGTGACGTTGCGCGCCACCTTCCCCAACCCCGACCAGCAACTACTGCCGGGGATGTATGTGCGCGGACGCCTGCTTGAGGGTGTCGACCCAGCCGCGTTGCTGGTGCCGCAACGCGCCGTGACACGTGATGCCGAAGGCAACGCCAGTGTGCTGGTGGTCGGCGCCGACGACACGCTGGAGCTGCGACGCATCCATACCCGCCGCGCCGCCGGCGACGCCTGGCTGATCGGCGACGGACTGGTGCCCGGGGACCGCGTGGTGGTGAGCGGCCCGCTGCGCCTGGCGCCGGGCATGCCGGTCAAGCCGGTGCCGGCCACCGCAGCGCCGAACGCCGACACCGCCGGGAACGCCGGACATGGTTAATTTCTTCATCGACCGGCCGATCTTTGCGTGGGTGATTGCCATCACCATCATGCTCGCCGGCGCACTGGCCATCACCACCCTGCCGATCGAAAGCTACCCGGATGTCGCCCCGCCGGGCGTACAGATCCGCGCCGCCTATCCCGGCGCCTCGGCGCAGATTCTCGACACCACGGTCACGCAGGTGATCGAGCAGAAGATGGTCGGCCTCGACGGCCTGCTGTACATCGCCTCCGAAAGCAACATCACCGGCGACGCGCAGATCACCCTCACCTTCGAGGCCGGCACCGACCCCGACATCGCCCAGGTGCAGGTACAGAACAAGCTGCGCGCGGCTGAGCCGCTGCTGCCCGAGGAAGTCACGCAACAGGGGGTGCAGGTCAACAAGGTCAGCCAGACCTATCTGATGGTGTTGGCCTTCGTGTCCGAGGATGGCCGCCTGGGCATCGCCGACCTGGCCGACTACATCGCCGCGCACGTGCAGGAGCCGCTCGGCCGCATCGATGGCGTCGGTGACGTCCTGCTGTTCGGCGCCCAGCATGCCATGCGCATCTGGCTGAACCCGGACCGCCTGGCCCAGTACGGCCTGACCGTGTCCGACGTGAACGCCGCCATCCGCGTCCAGAACACCCAGGTGGCCGGTGGCCAGCTGGGCGGCCTGCCGGCGGTACCCGGCCAGCAGCTGAATGCCAGCGTGCTGGCCCAAAGCCGGCTGCAGACACCCGAGCAGTTCGGCGACATCCTGCTCAAGGTGCAACCGGACGGCGCACAAATTCGCCTGCGGGACGTGGCACGCATCCACATCGGCAGCGAGAACTACGCGTTCCGCAACATCTACAGCGGCATGCCGGCAGCAGGCATCGGCATCGTGCCCGCCCCCGGCGCCAACGCACTGGAAACCGCCAGGCAGATACGCGCGCGCCTGGCCGAGCTCGAACCCAACTTCCCGCCCGGGGTGGTGGTGCGCTACGCCGAGGACAGCACGCCGTTCGTGAGCACCGCCATCCGCGAGGTGGTGATGACGCTCATCGAGGCGGTCGGCCTGGTGTTCCTGGTGATGCTGCTGTTCCTGCAGAACCTGCGCGCCACGCTCATTCCCACCCTCGCCGTGCCGGTGGTGCTGCTGGGAACGTTCGGCATCATCGCCGTGGCCGGCTTCTCCATCAACATGCTGACCATGTTCAGCCTGGTGCTGGCCATCGGGCTGCTGGTGGACGACGCCATCGTGGTGGTCGAGAACGTCGAGCGTGTCATGCACGAGGAGAACCTCGACGCCCGCTCGGCCACACGCAAGTCCATGCGCCAGATCACCGGCGCGTTGATCGGCATCGCGCTGGTCCTGTCGGCGGTGTTCATCCCGATGGCCTTCTTCCCGGGCACCACCGGCGCCATCTACCGCCAGTTCTCGCTCACCATTGCGTCTGCCATGGCCCTGTCGGTGCTGGTGGCGCTGGTGTTCACGCCCTCACTGTGTGCCACGCTGCTGAAACCCAAGCCGCACGGCCCGCAGCGCCGCGGCCCCCTGGGTGCCTTCCGGCGCGGCCTGGAAGCGACCACCAAGGGCTACGTCGGCGCGGTCGGCTACATGGCCCGCCGCATTCCGCGTTTCCTGCTGGTCTACGTGCTGATCGTCGGCGCACTCGGGCTGCTGTTCCTGCGACTGCCCGGGGGCTTCCTCCCGGACGAGGACCAGGGCACGCTGTATGCCAACGTGCTGCTGCCGCCGGGCGCCACCAACGAGCGCACCGCCGAAGTCATCGAGAAGGTCGGCCGTTACTTCTACGAAACCGAGAAAGACATCGTATTCGGCGCCATGAATGTCTATGGCTTCAGCTTCGGCGGCCGTGGACAGAACGTTGGGTTGGTATTCGTCAACCTCCGGGACTGGGACGAGCGTCCGAATCCCGAAGACAGCGCCCAGGCTTTGGCAGCGCGGGCCAGCAGGGCATTCGCTGCCATGATCAAGGATGGCCTGGCCTTTGCCTTTTCGCCGCCGGCCGTGCGCGCCCTGGGCCGTTCGTCGGGTTTCGACCTGCAGCTGCAGGACCGCGCCGGTCTCGGCCACGACGCGCTCATTGCCGCCCGCAACCAACTCCTGGGCATGGCAGCGCAAAGCCCGGTGCTGGCCAACGTGCGCCCCAACGGGCTCGAAGACGCGCCGCAGTACCGCCTGCACATCGACCAACCCAAGGCGCGCGCGCTCGGCCTGTCGCTGGCCGACATCAACCAGACGCTCGGCACCGCCTGGGGCTCCACCTACGTCAACGACTTCATCGAGGAAGGCCGCACCAAGAAGGTCTTCGTACAGGGCGACGCCCCGTATCGCATGCTGCCGGAGGACCTCGATCGCTGGTACGTGCGCAACACCGATGGCGAGATGGTGCCGTTCAGCGCCTTCTCGAGTGCGCAGTGGACCCGCGGGTCACCACGCCTGGAACGCTTCAACGGCGTGCCGTCGGTCAACATACTGGGTCAGGCAGCGCCCGGCCACAGCTCCGGCGAGGCCATGGCAGAGATCGAGCGCATCGCCAGCCAACTGCCGCCGGGCATCGGCTACGCCTGGTCAGGGCTCTCCTACCAGCAAAAGCAGGCAGGCTCCCAAGCCCCGGCGCTGTATGCCATCTCGGCCATTGTGGTGTTTCTGGCGCTCGCGGCCCTGTACGAGAGCTGGTCGGTACCGTTTGCGGTGATGCTGGTGGTACCGCTGGGCCTGCTGGGCGCCGTGCTGGCGGCGCTGACACGCGGACTGAACAACGACGTGTTCTTCCAGGTCGGCCTGCTGACCACCATGGGCCTGACGTCCAAGAACGCCATCCTCATCGTCGAGTTCGCCCACACGCTGCACATCCAGCAAGGCAGAAAACTGCTCGACGCGGTCCTGGAGGCGGCGCGTATCCGGCTGCGGCCGATCCTGATGACGTCGATGGCCTTCATGCTCGGCGTGTCACCGCTGGCCATCGCGACAGGTGCCGGCAGCGCCTCACGCATCGCCATCGGCACCGGCGTCATCGGCGGGATGATGACGGCTCTGCTGCTGGCGACACTCTTCATCCCGATGTTCTATGTGCTGGTACAGCGCCTGGTGGGCCGCGCACCCGTGCGCCCGCGACCGAGTGCCAACACGGGCGTATGAACCGGGAGGCGGCGGCCGGGCAACGGCCGCCGCACAAACGACAACGCCGCGACAAGCGCGGCGTTGAACAAGCCGTTGCGGCCGGCCCGCGGGCCGGCCGCAGCGTTGACGGTTACAGGCCCATCGCCTTCTTGACGGTGATACCCAGATCCGCCGGCGAGCGGGCGATGTGCACCCCCGCCTTCTCCATGGCGCGGAACTTGTCTTCCGCCGTACCCTTGCCACCGGCGATGATGGCACCGGCGTGGCCCATGCGCTTGCCGGCCGGCGCCGTGGCGCCGGCGATGAAGCCGACCACCGGCTTCTTCACCTCGGCAGCGATGTATTCAGCGGCCTCTTCCTCGGCGCTGCCGCCGATCTCGCCCACCATCACGATGCACTCGGTCTGCGGGTCGTCCTTGAACAGGCGCAGCGCGTCGATGAAGCTGGTGCCCGGAATCGGGTCGCCGCCGATGCCGATGCAGGTGGACTGCCCGACCCCGATGGCCGTGGTCTGCGCCACCGCCTCGTAGGTCAGCGTGCCGGAACGCGACACGATGCCGACCTTGCCGGGCAGGTGGATGTCGCCGGGCATGATGCCGATCTTGCAGGCGCCGGGGGTGATCACACCCGGGCAGTTCGGGCCGATCAGGCGCGAATCGGAACGGTCCACCACCATCTTCACTTCGAGCATGTCCAGCGTCGGCACGCCCTCGGTGATGCACACGATCAACGGCACACCGGCGTCGACCGCCTCCAGGATGGAATCCTTGCAGAAGGCAGCCGGCACGTAGATGACGCTGGCATCGGCGCCGGTCTCGCGCACCGCGTCACGCACGGTGTCGAACACCGGCAGACCCAGGTGCGAGCTGCCGCCCTTGCCGGGCGTCACGCCGCCGACCATGCGCGTGCCGTAGGCGATCGCCTGCTCGGAGTGGAACGTGCCCTGCTTGCCGGTGAAACCCTGGCAGATGACCTTGGTGTTCTTGTCGATCAGCACGCTCATGCCACGCTCTCCACTGCCTTGACTACTTTCTGCGCGGCATCGGTCAGACCGTCCGCCGGGATGATGTTCAGGCCGCTGTCGGCCAGTTTCTGGCTGCCCAGATCGGCATTGTTGCCGGCCAGGCGCACCACCACCGGCACCTTGACGCCAACGTCCTTGACCGCGGCGATGATGCCGTCGGCGATCAGGTCGCAGCGCACGATGCCGCCGAAGATGTTGACCAGCACGCCCTTCACGTTCTCGTCGGCGAGAATGATCTTGAATGCCTCGGTCACACGGGCCGCCGTGGCGGTGCCGCCCACATCCAGGAAGTTGGCCGGGTTGCCACCGTGCAGCTTGATGATGTCCATGGTGGCCATGGCCAGGCCCGCGCCGTTGACCATGCAGCCGATGTTGCCGTCCAGCGCCACGTAGCTGATGTCGTGCTCGCGGGCACGGTTCTCTTTCTCGTCCTCCTGCGAGGCATCGCGCATGGCGCTCAGCCGCGGCAGGCGATACAGGGCGTTGTCGTCGATGTTGATCTTGCCGTCCAGGCAGACCAGACGACCGTCACCGGTCACCACCAGCGGATTGACCTCCAGCAGCGCCAGGTCACAGTCGACGAACATGCGCGCCATGCCGGTCATCAGGGTGGTGAACTGCTTGATCTGGTCGCCGCTCAGGCCAAGCCCGAACGCGAACTGCCGGCACTGGTACGGTTGCACGCCGACGATCGGATCGACCTCGGTGGTGAGGATCTTTTCCGGCGTCTCGGCCGCCACCTTCTCGATTTCCACGCCGCCCTCGGTGGACGCCATGAACACCACCCGCTGGCTGGCCCGATCGACCACCGCGCCCAGGTAAAGCTCGCGGGCGATCTGGCTGACTTCCTCTACCAGCACGCTGTTCACCGGCTGGCCCTCGGCCGTGGTCTGGTAGGTGACCAGGCGGGTGCCAAGCATGGCCTCGGCGGCCTGGGCCACTGCGTCGGGGCTGTCCACCAGCTTCACGCCGCCGGCCTTGCCACGGCCACCGGCGTGCACCTGGGCTTTCACCACCCAGCGGCTGCCGGGGATGCGCCCGGCGGCAGCCTGGGCAGCCTTGGGGCTGTCGGCCACCTCGCCTTGCGGCACCGCGATGCCGTAGTCGGCAAACAATTGCTTGGCCTGATATTCGTGCAGGTTCATGGATTTACTCTTTCCCTTGGGGTCGGGGGAAACGGTCTCCGGCCACGTCCCGGACAGCCGTTCCGAACTGCTGACATGCCGTCAATGCGTCTTGTACGGCGCCGCCGCTGCGCGGCCAGCCGCTTCAGTGTATTGCCCGCCGGTGGGCCGCCAGCGCCGCCTCGTGCAAGGCCTCCGACAAGGTCGGATGCGCATGAACGATGCGCGCGATGTCTTCCGCACTGGCGCAGAACTCCATCGCCACCACGGCCTCGGCAATCAGTTCCGAGGCATGGGGGCCCATGATGTGCACGCCCAGCACGCGGTCGGTTTCGGCATGGGCAAGCAGCTTCACCTGCCCCTGCGCGGCCTCCATGGCGCGCGCCCGACCGTTCGCCTGGAACGGGAACACGCCCACCGTATACGGCACACCCTCGGCCTTGAGGGCCTGCTCGGTGCGACCGACCCAGGCGATTTCCGGCCAAGTGTAAATGATCCACGGGATGGTCCCGTAATCGACGTGGCAGTGCTGGCCGGCGATGCCCTCGGCCACGGCGATGCCGTCTTCCGACGCCCGGTGCGCCAGCATCGGCCCGCGCACCACGTCGCCGATGGCATACACCCCGCGTGCTGCGGTGCAAAAACGCTGGTCCACCTGGATGAAGCCACGCTCGTCGCATGCGACACCCGCCGCCTCCAGCCCCAGGCCGTCGGTCACCGGCTGACGGCCAACCGCAACGATCAAGCGGTCGAACTGCGCCTGCTGGGCACCGTCCTTGTCCTCGAAGTCCACCGTCACCGCGTCGGCGCCCGCCTTGGCGGCCGTCACCTTGGCGCCCAGACGGATGTTCAGCCCCTGGCCGGCGAACGCCTTCTGTGCCTGCGCTGCGATGGCCCGGTCGGCCGCCGGCAGGAAGTCCGGCACCGCCTCCAGCAACGTCACGTCGCTGCCCAGGCGCGCCCACACGCTGCCAAGCTCGAGACCGATCACGCCGGCTCCGATGATGCCGAGCCGCGCCGGGATCTCGGTGAAGTCCAACGCGCCAGCCGAGTCGACGATGCGCTCGCCATCCACTGGCGCCACCGACAACGGCGTCGGCCGCGAGCCGGTGGCTATGATGATGTGCTCGGCCGCCACCGTCTGGCTGGCGCCGTCGCCACCGGCGACCTCCACCTTGCCGTCGCCGGCCAGGCGCGCGCTGCCCTGCAGCCAGGTCACGCCGTTTTTCTTGAACAAACCGGCGATGCCGCCGGTGAACTGGCTCACGATCTTGTCCTTGCGCGCCACCATGGCCGCCGGATCGATGCCGACCTCGCCGACCTCGATGCCATGCGCCGCCAGATCGTGACGGGCGCGGTGGTACTGCTCGGACGACTCCAGCAGCGCCTTGGACGGGATACAGCCGACGTTCAGACAGGTGCCGCCAAGTGCCGGCTTGCCTTCCTTGCCGATCCAGCGCTCGACGCAGGCCGTCTTCAGGCCCAGCTGCGCGGCGCGGATGGCGGCCACATACCCGCCGGGGCCGGCGCCGATCACCAGTACATCGTAACGTTCCATGGCTGCCCCCCCTTACAGGCTGAGCAGCAGGCGGGCCGGGTCTTCCAGTGCCTGCTTGATGGTGACCAGGAACTGCACCGCCTCACGGCCGTCGATCAGCCGATGGTCGTAGGACAGCGCCAGATACATGATCGGACGCACCACCACCTGGCCATCCTCGACCACGGGCCGCTCGACGATGTTGTGCATGCCCAGAATGGCGCTTTGCGGCGGATTCAGAATCGGCGTCGACAGCATGGAACCGAAGATGCCGCCGTTGGTGATGGAGAACGTGCCGCCGGTCAGGTCGTCCAGCCCCAGCTTGTTGTCGCGGGCGCGCACACCGAAATCGCCAATGGCCTTCTCCACGTCGGCGAAGGACAGCTGGTCGGCATCGCGCAGGATGGGCACCACCAGCCCACGCGGGCTGCTGACGGCGATACCGATGTCGAAGTAGCCGTGATAGACGACGTCGCCACCGTCGATCGAGGCATTGACGACCGGGAACTTCTTGAGCGCCTGCACCGCCGCGTGCACGAAAAATGACATGAAGCCGAGCTTGACGCCGTGCGCCTTCTCGAATGCGTCACGGTGCCGGGCCCGCAGGTCCATCACCGGCTTCATGTTGACTTCGTTGAAGGTGGTCAGGATGGCGGCCGTGCGCTGGGCATCGATCAGCCGCTCGGCAATGCGCTGGCGAATCCGCGTCATCGGCACGCGCTGCTCGGCACGGGGACCGGCCTCCACCGCCGGGGCGGGAGCCTCGGCCTGGGGCGCCTTCTGCGCCGCCGCCAGCACGTCCTCCTTGATCACACGGCCGTCACGGCCGGTACCGGTCAGCGTGGCGGTGTCCACACCATGCTCCGCGGCCAGCTTACGCGCCGCCGGGCTGGCGGCCGGGGACTCCGGCGCCGGGCGTATTTCCGGGGTTTCCTGTGGCGGCTCGGCCAGCGGAGCCTTGTCCGCGGACGCGCCCGGACTTGCCTCGGTATCGACCGTGGCCAGCAACTCGCCGGCCTGCACGGTGGCTCCGTCGGGCTGGTGCACGGAGGCAAGCACGCCGTCAGCCGGCGCCACCACTTCCAGCACAACCTTGTCCGTCTCGACGTCGATCAGCGTCTCGTCACGCCGCACCGCCTCGCCGGGTTGCTTCTTCCACTGCAACAGCGTGGCCTCGGCCACCGATTCCGGCAGCACCGGCACCTTGATTTCGATCTGCATGTCAAACCCGGGAATGGTTGTAATTGAACTTAGGTTAGGCGGATTTCTGCTTGCGTTTCACGGCCGTAATGGCTGGCGCAAGCGCCTCGCTCACAAGCGCCTGCTGCTGTGCCTGGTGCAGCGCGTAACTGCCGCAGGCCGGCGCCGCCGACCGCGGCCGGCCGACGTACCGCAGGCTCTGACCGGACGCCAACGCGTCGGCCAGCTTGTGGCGGATCTGGTACCAGGCGCCCTGGTTCTGCGGCTCTTCCTGCACCCACGCCACGTCCGACGCCGCGGCGTAATGGGCAAGCTGCTCGGCCACTTGCGCCTTCGGGAAGGGGTACAGCTGTTCGATGCGCACGATGGCGATGTCATCGATGTCCCGCTCCCGCTGGCTCGACAGCAGGTCGAAATAGACCTTGCCACTGCACAGCAGCACGCGCCGTACCCGCGCCGGGTCCGGCTGCTGCGGGTCGGGAATGAGCGGCTGGAACTCGCCGTCCGCGAGATCGCCCAGCGCCGAGACCGACAAGCGGTGTCGCAGCAGGCTCTTGGGCGTCATGACCACCAACGGCCGGCGGTACCGGCGCAGCATCTGCCGGCGCAGCATGTGGAACATCTGGGCCGGCGTGGAGGGCACGCATACCTGCATGTTCTGCTCGGCGCACAGCTGCATGAAGCGCTCGAGCCGGGCCGAAGAATGCTCCGGCCCCTGCCCTTCGTAACCGTGCGGCAAGAACATCACCATGCCGCACAGCCGCTGCCACTTGGCTTCCGACGAACTGATGAACTGGTCGATCACCACCTGTGCGCCGTTGACGAAATCGCCGAACTGCGCCTCCCAGACGACCAGTGTCTGTGGGTCGGCGCTGGCATAGCCGTACTCGAAACCGAGCACCGCTTCCTCCGACAACAGCGAGTCGATGGCCAGGAAGCTCGGTTGGCCGGGCTGCAGGTGCTGCAGCGGAACGTAACGCTGCAGGTCGTCGGCGGCGTCCAGATCCTGGTTGTGCAGCACCGCATGACGGTGCGAGAAGGTGCCCCGTCCGCTGTCCTGTCCGGACAGACGCACCCGATAGCCCTCGGTCAGCAGGGTGGCGTAGGCCAGCGTCTCGGCGCAGCCCCAGTCCAGCGGCAACTCGCCGGCGGTCATCTGCCGGCGGTCATCGAGGATCTTGGCCACGCGCGGGTGGGGCTTGAAGCCGGCAGGCACGCTGCTGATCTTCTCGCCCAGGGCGCGCAGGGTGTCCAACGGCACGGCGGTGACCGCCGGCTCGGTCCACACCGCATCCATGTAGGGTGCCCAGTCGATGGCCAGCAGCGGGCGCTGGTCGCTCATGGGCAGCGGCGCCACGCTCTGCCCGAGGTCCAGCGCCTGCTGGTAGTCCTCGGCCATCTGACTCGCCTGACCGGGCTGCAACACACCGGCACTCTCCAGGCGCCGGGCATACAGCTCGCGCACGGTCGGCTTGCCAACGATGCGCGAGTACATGCGCGGCTGGGTGATGGCCGGCTCGTCGGCCTCGTTGTGGCCCTGGCGGCGGTAGCAGACCAGGTCGATCACCACGTCACGGCTGAAGGCGAGGCGGAAGTCCAGCGCCAACCGGGTGACGAACAGCAGGGCCTCCGGATCGTCGCCATTGACATGGAAGATCGGCGCCTGGGTCAGGTGGGCGATTTCCGTGCAATAGAAGGTCGAGCGGGCGTCCGCCGGATTGCTGGTGGTGAACCCGATCTGGTTGTTGATGACGATGTGCAGCGAGCCGCCGGTGGCGAAACCGCGGGTCTCGGCCAGGTTCAGCGTTTCCATCACCACGCCCTGGCCGGCGAAGGCGGCATCACCGTGCATCAGCACCGGCAGCACCTGCCGGCGTGCCAGGTCGCCGCGGCGCTCCTGACGGGCGCGCACCGATCCCTCGACAACGGGATTGACGATCTCCAAATGCGAGGGGTTGAACGCCAGCGTCAGGTGAATCGGGCCGCCCGGGGTGACGGGGTCGGCCGAAAAGCCCTGGTGGTACTTGACGTCACCCGAGCCGACCACCTGCGCCTTGCCCTCGAACTCGGCGAACAACTCCTGCGGCTGCTTGCCCAGGATGTTGACCAGCACGTTCAGGCGCCCGCGGTGCGCCATGCCGATGACCAGTTCCTTGACATCCGCGCTGCCGGCGCGTCGCACCAGCTCGTCGAGCACGGCGATCAGCCCATCGCCCCCCTCGAGCGAGAACCGCTTCTGCCCCACGTAGCGGCGATGCAGGTAACGCTCCAGACCTTCGGCGGCGGTCAGCGCCTGCATGATCTGCAGCTGCTCGGCCTCACTCGGCACCGTCCGGCCACGGCCGGCCTCGATGCGCTGGCGCAGCCACTCCACCTGCTGCGAGTCCGACAGGTAGGCGTACTCGAAGCCGATGGCACCGCAGTAGGTGGCCTCGAGGGCCGAGACCAGTTCGCGCAGCGTGGAACCGGGCGGCAAAGGAAAATTGCCGGCGGAGAAACTCAGATCCAGATCGGCCTGCGTCAGGCCGTGGTAGTCCAGGCTCAGGCTGGGGACCGGCGAGTTGGTCTGCAAGTCCAGCGGGTCGGTGCGCGCGGCCAGGTGACCGCGCTGGCGGTACTCGTTGATGAGCTGCTGCACCGCATTCTGCTTGTGCAGGTCATGCGGCGTACCCGGCGCCGCCGGCCGTGCCGCCGGCTTGCTGGCCAGCTCACGAAAGCGCTGCTGCACGGCGCCGTGCGTCGGGCTCAAGGCACCGCCGGGTGCCCCGCCCCAGGATTCAAACTCGCGCCGCCAGACCTCAGGCACACTGGCCGGGTCGACAATAAACTCTTCGTACAGCGCCTCCACGAAGGCGGTGCTGCCGAAGCCGAGACTGGAACTGGCGTCCATTAGGAGGCTCGGGTTGCATAAATGGCCGTGGCAGATTTTACGGCTATGACAGCCATAACCTGAAACGCCACCGCCAACGCAGGCGCGGAAACGCACCCGTCGCGCACGGCTCAAACGCCGTGTAAGGTCCGCTGTACCGCCGTTGCGAGGCGTCGGCTAACCGGCAGTGGCTCCGACAACCCGTGGAGCTGAACCCACAATCGGCCGTCGTTTGTGCGCTGCAGCGCGACCACGTGCCGCGTGTTGACGAGCACGGCCCGGTGAATGCGCAGCAACGCCGGCGCGTATTGCTCCGCCAATCGGGCCAGTGAGTCTTCCATGAGCCATTCGTCGTCCTGGCAATGGACCGTCACGTACTTCGCCTCGGCGCGCAGGTACAGCACATCACTCAACGCCACCCGCCGCTGGCAACCGGTACCGTGCACCCGCAGCTCGGGCTCGCTCACCGTCACGCGCGCCAGGGCCTGTTCCAGGCGCTGCGCCGACACCGGCTTCAGCAAATAGTGCACGGCGCCGGTCTCGAAAGCGTCCAGCGCAAACTCGCCATGGGCCGTCACGAACACAACCGCCGGCGGCTGTGGCAGGTCGGCCAGGGCACGCGCGGTGGCCAGACCGTCCGGCCCCGGCATGCCGATATCCAGCAACACCACGTCGGGACTCAACCGGCGACACTGCTCCACAGCCTGTACGCCATCCACCGCCTCGCCCACGCAGTAACGGCCCGGCACGGCCTCGATCAGGCGTCGCAGCCGCGCGCGCGCGAGCGGCTCGTCGTCAACCACCAGGATGTTCACGGCCGCCCTCGTTCATCCGAGCCCAGCGGCAGGCGCAGACACACCTGATGACGGCCATCGACCACCGTCGCGCGCAGGCCGGCGGCCTGCCCAAAATGTCCCTCCAGGCGTGCCCGTACGTTGGCCAGCGCCATGTGCAGGCCAGCGCCGTTACCGCTGCTGGTACATGGATTGTCAATCCGCACCTCCACCGCGTGCGCCGCTGCCGCAATGCGCACCGACACGCGCCCACCGCGCGCCAGAGGCTCGACGCCATGAACGATGGCGTTCTCCAGCAGCGGCTGCACGCTCAGCGGCGGCACCCGCAGCCGGCCGGCGACGGCGTGTCAGGCCAATCCAGTCGCAGCCGCTCTCCCAGGCGCAGCTGCTCCATCGCCAGATACTGGCGACACAGGGTCAGTTCCTCGTCGAGCGAAATGGGCTGCTCCCCCGCCTGCAGGCTGGCGCGCAGCAGGTCGGCCAGGGCCAAGGTCACCTCCTCGGCCCGGGACGGATCGCTGGCCGTGAGACTGGCGATGGTGTTCAGGCTGTTGAACAGAAAGTGCGGTCGGATGCGCGCCTGCAGCACGGCAAGTCGCGCCTGTGCATGCGCGCGCTCGCGACGGCGCAGCATGTGGCGCTGGTAGAGCAGACGCAGCGCCAGGCCGCCGACCATCGCCGTCAGCAATAAATTACGCGCCAACAACCAGCCGACAGTGGTGCCCCTGCTCGGCAGCAGCCCCAGCACCACGGCCCCGCACGTGGTACCGGCGGCCAACAACAGCAGCCAGCCCAGCGCGACGGTACCGGCCGGAAACACAGCCAGGCGGCACAACCAGGGACGCACGGCGCACAATCCGGCGATACCGAATAGCGCCACCCAGTGCACGGCCAAGGACCAGGCCCCCAGGCGTGGCCAGAACCGTGCCGGCTCGAACGGCTGCGCCAACACGAGCAGCACTGCCAGCAGCTGCCCGCCGACCGCCACCGCCAGTACCGCCCGCGGCCGGCACAGGTCCGGCAGAAAGTCGCCGCTGCCTGCGGCCCGCTCCGCTATACTCGGCGGCTCCGTCACGCCTGTCTCCCACCCATGTCCAGCGCATCCCGCAAACCCTGGGGCGGCCGCTTCGCCGAACCCACCGACGCCTTCGTCGAACGCTTCACCGCGTCGGTCCACTTCGACCGGCGCCTGGCCCGCCACGACATTACCGGTTCCATCGCCCACGCGCGAATGCTCGGCCGGGTCGGCGTGCTCGATGCCCGTGAAGTGGACAGCATCGTCACCGGCCTCGAACAGATCCTGGCCGACATCGAGCGCGGCGACTTCGAGTGGCAAACGGCGCTCGAGGACGTGCACATGAACGTCGAAACGGCGCTGGTGCAACGCATCGGCGACGTCGGGAAGAAACTGCACACCGGTCGTTCGCGCAACGACCAAGTGGCCACCGACATACGGCTGTGGTTGCGTGACGAACTCGACGCCATCGACGGGCAACTGCACGCGGCCCTGCAGGCGCTGCTGCAACTGGCCGAGCGCGAGGCAGACACGCTGATGCCGGGCTTCACGCACCTGCAGACGGCCCAGCCAGTCACGCTCGGACACCACCTGCTGGCTTGGTTCGAAATGCTGGCACGCGACCGCGAGCGCTTCGCCGACTGCCGGCGCCGCGTCAACATCATGCCGCTGGGCGCCGCCGCCCTCGCCGGCACCAGTTTCCCCATCGATCGTGTCTATACGGCCGAACTGCTGGGTTTCGAGCGACCCACCGAGAACTCGCTCGACTCGGTCAGCGACCGCGACTTTGCGATCGAGTTTGTCGCCGCGGCCGCGCTGCTGATGACCCATTTCTCGCGCATGTCCGAAGAACTGGTGCTGTGGTCCTCGGCACAGTTCGGTTTTGTCAGTCTGGCCGATGCCTGGTGCACCGGCTCATCGATCATGCCGCAAAAGAAGAACCCCGACGTGCCGGAGCTGCTGCGTGGCAAGACCGGCCGCGTCAACGGACACCTGGTTGCGCTGCTGACACTGATGAAGGCCCAGCCGCTCGCCTATAACAAGGACAACCAGGAAGACAAAGAGCCACTGTTCGACACGGTCGACACAGTGCGCGACAGCCTGACCGCCTTCACCGGCATGCTGCCGGGGATGACCGTGAACACGGCGCGCCTGCGCGAGGCGGCGCGCGCCGGCTATGCCACGGCCACCGACCTGGCGGACTATCTCGTACGAAAGGGACTGCCGTTTCGCGACGCCCACGAGGTGGTCGGCCGCGCCGTGCGCGCCGCCGCCTCGGACGAACGCGACCTGGCAGACATGACCCTGGACGAACTGCGCGCCTTCTCGCCGCTGATCGACGCGGATATCTTCGACGTGCTGACGCTCGAAGGCTCGGTGGCGGCGCGCGACCACCTGGGCGGCACCGCGCCGCGCCAGGTCCGCGCCGCGGTGGGGCGTGCCCGTGCCCGCCTTGACAATATCTGACGCGATCGCCGAAGCTTTTAAGCTTTTTCAGGCTGATTTTTTAGTCGCTTTACGCCCATACGGGAATGCTTTTCGCTTCCTCGGGCAATGCCTGACTGGAGGCAACGCAACGCAGGGACGGATGGTTGCGTCGACAGGGTAACGGGGGAATTCACACATGACGTCGAACCAGGCACTCGCGGATTGGGTCCGCGACGTTGCAGCGCTCACCACACCCGACCACATCCACTGGTGCGACGGATCACAGGCCGAATACGACGCCCTGCTGGCCCAGATGCTCGACAGCGGAACGTTGATCGAACTGGACCCGCAGACCCGCCCGCGCAGCTACCTGCACCGCTCGGATCCGTCCGACGTGGCGCGCACCGAGCACCTGACCTTCGTGTGCACGGACGAGCGCGACGACGCCGGGCCCAATAACCAGTGGATGGACCCGGCCGAGGCACATGCCAAGCTGGACGCCCTGTTCGCCGGGGCCATGCGCGGACGCACCATGTATGTGGTGCCGTACTGCATGGGCCCGATCGACTCGCCACTGGCACGCTGCGGCGTCGAGATCACCGACAGCCCGTACGTGGCCGCCAGCATGCGCATCATGACGCGCATGGGCACCCAGGCCCTCAAGCGCATCGAGCGCGACGGCAGCTTTGTGCGCGGCCTGCATTCGCTCGGCGATCTCGACCCCGAGCGACGCTTCATCATGCACTTCCCGCATGAACTGATGATCCAGAGCATCGGCTCCGGCTACGGCGGCAATGCCCTGCTGGGCAAAAAGTGTCACGCCCTGCGCATCGCCTCCTATCAGGCGCGCCGGGAAGGCTGGCTGGCCGAGCACATGCTGGTCATGGGCATCGAGGACCCGCAAGGACGCCTGCATTACGTGGCGGCGGCGTTCCCGTCTGCCTGCGGCAAGACCAACATGGCGATGCTGATCCCGCCGATCGAGTACCAGGGTTGGAAGGTGCACACCATCGGCGACGACATCGCCTGGCTGCATGTCGGCGACGACGGCCGCCTGTGGGCCATCAACCCCGAGGCCGGTTTCTTCGGCGTGGCGCCCGGCACCAGCCGGCACACCAACGCCAACGCAGTCGACATGCTGCAGCACGACACCATTTTCACCAACGTCGCCCTCACCGAGGACGGACGGCCCTGGTGGGAAGGCCTGTCGGATGAAACACCGGCCTTCGACTGGCAGGGTCGGCCCTATGACCCGGCCAACGGTCCGGCTGCACACCCGAATTCACGCTTCACCGTGTCGGCCCAACAGTGTCCGTCCTGGTCCGACCAGGCCGAACGGCCGTCCGGCGTGCCGATCTCGGCCATCATCTTCGGCGGCCGGCGCGCCTCCCTGGCGCCGCTGGTGCTCGAGGCCAAGAACTGGAACCACGGCGTGCTGCTCGGCGCCGGCATGGCCTCGGAAACCACCGCAGCCGCCACCGGCAAGGTCGGCGTGGTGCGACGGGATCCAATGGCCATGCAGCCGTTCTGCGGCTACCACTTTGGCGACTACTGGGCGCACTGGCTGTCCACCGGCGCACGCCTGACCCAGCCACCACGCATCTATCAGGTCAACTGGTTCCGCCGTGACGAGCAGGGCCGGTTCCTGTGGCCGGGTTTCGGCGAGAACCTGCGCGTCCTCAAGTGGATCATCGACCGCTGCCAGGGTCAGGTGGAGGCCGCCCAAACCCCGGTCGGCAACCTGCCGCTACACGGCGGCATCGACCTGACCGGGCTCGATGTGTCGCACGAGCACATGCAACAGTTGACCGAGATCGAACCCCAGGCCTGGCTGGACGAGCTGGACGAGGTCGGCAGCTTCCTGCATCGCTACGGGCCGCGTGTCCCGCAGGCCCTGCACGACGAGCGCGTCCGGGCAAGCCACGAGCTCAAGCGCCTGTTGAACAACTGAGCGGGCCCGCCTCCCCCACCGGCACACGGTCACGGGGAGGCGGACAGATACGAAAAAGCCGGCGAAATGCCGGCTTTTTCGTATCTGCGATTCACGGCCTTTCGGCCGTGAATCGCCACCACTTCGGTTACTCGCCTTCCGCCAGAGCCTTCATGCTCAAGCGAATGCGGCCCTGCTTGTCGACCTCCAGCACCTTGACGCGCACCGCGTCGCCCTCGGCCAGCTTGTCACTGACCCGCTCCACGCGCTCCTCGGAAATCTGCGAGATATGCAGGAGCCCATCGCGACCGGGCAGGATGGTCACAAACGCCCCGAAGTCCATCAGACGCGCCACACGGCCCTCGTACACCATACCGACCTCAACATCGGCGGTGATGCGCTCGATCAACCCACGCGCCTCCTCGGCCGCGGCCCGATCCACCGAGGCGATGCGCACCGTGCCGTCGTCGTCGATGTCGATGGTGGTGCCGGTCTGCTCGGTGATGCCGCGAATGGTCACACCACCCTTGCCGATCACATCGCGGATCTTGTCCGGATGGATCCGCATGGTCAGGATGCGCGGCGCGTAGTCGGACATCTGTTCGCGCGGCGCCGCCAGCGCCTTGGCCATTTCACCCAGAATGTGCATGCGGCCTTCGCGCGCCTGCTCGAGTGCGGCCTGCATGATCTGACCGGTGATGCCGGTCACCTTGATATCCATCTGCAGCGCGGTCACGCCGCTGGCGGTACCGGCCACCTTGAAGTCCATGTCGCCCAGGTGATCCTCGTCGCCGAGGATGTCCGACAGCACCGCGAAACGGCTGCCGTCGGTGATCAGGCCCATGGCGATACCGGCCACCGGCTCTTTCACCGGCACACCGGCGTCCATCAGCGACAGGCTGCCGCCGCACACGGTGGCCATGGAGCTCGAACCGTTCGATTCGGTGATTTCCGACACCACGCGCAGCGTGTACGGGAACGTGCCCTTGGGCGGCAGCACCGCCGCCAAGGCCCGCTTGGCCAAACGACCGTGACCAATCTCGCGGCGCTTGGTGGCGCCCATGCGGCCGGTCTCGCCCACGCAGTACGGCGGGAAGTTGTAATGCAGCAGAAAGTCGTCTCGGTACTCGCCCTCGAGCGCGTCGATCACCTGCGCGTCGCGCTCGGTGCCCAGCGTGGTCACCACCAGCGCCTGGGTTTCGCCGCGCGTGAACAGCGCCGAACCGTGGGTACGCGGCAACACGCCGGTGCGGATGCTGATCGGCCGCACCTGGCGGGTGGTACGGCCGTCGATACGCGGCTGCGCATCCAGGATGCGTCCGCGTACGATGCCCTTTTCCACCGACGAGAACAGCGCCTGCACTTCCTGCGCGCGCTCGCCGTTTTCACCGGCCAAATGCGCCACCCGCTCGCGAACCTGGGCCACCGCTTCCTGGCGGGCCTTCTTGTCCGCGATGGAATAGGCGTCCTTGAGCGGCTGCTCCACCACCGCCACCACGGCGGCCTCGAGCGCCTCGTCCTTCTCCGGCGGCGTCCAGGGCCACGGCTCGACGCCGGCTTCCTGCGCCATCTCGCGGATCGCCTGCAGCACCGGCAGGAACGCCTCCTGGCCGAACAGCACCCCGTCGAGCATGACCGACTCGGGCAGCATGCTGGCCTCGGACTCGACCATGATGACGCCTTCCGACGTACCGGCGACCACCAGATTCAGATCGGACTCGGCGGTCTCCTTGTAGCTGGGGTTCAGCACGAAGGCACCGTCCTTGTAGCCGATGCGGGCCGCACCAACCGGCCCCTGGAACGGCACACCGGCCAACATCATCGCCGCCGATGCGCCGATCATGGCCGGAATGTCCGGATCGACCTCGTCGTCGGCCGACAACACGGTCGGCACCACCTGCACTTCGTTGTAGAACCCCTTCGGGAACAACGGCCGCAGGGCGCGATCAATCAGGCGCGAGGTGAGGATCGCCTTCTCGGAGGGACGCGCCTCGCGCTTGAAGAAGCCCCCGGGAATGCGGCCCGCGGCGTACGTACGCTCGACGAAATCGACCGTCAGAGGGAAGAAATCCTGCCCCGGCTTCACGCTCTTGCTGGCGGTAACCGCCACCAGCACCACGGTGTCGCCCATGCGGACCATCACCGAGTGTGCCTGTTTGGCGATTTCCCCTGTTTCCAGGCTCAGCGTGTGCCGACCGAACGGAATTTCTTTACGGATCAATTTCACGTGGCGTTCTTCCTATGCTTTGGAACGTTCGATCCGCCCGCCCGGCGGTGGCGAACCGGAGGGCTGCCTCAGCGGCGCAGGCCCAGACGCTCGACCAGCGCGCGATAGCGATCGTTGTCGCAACGCTTCAGGTAATCGAGCAATTTGCGCCGCTGCGCAACCAGTTTGAGCAGACCGCGGCGCGAATGGTGGTCCTGACGGTGCAGCTTGAAGTGCTCGTTGAGCTGCTCAAGACGCGCCGACAGCAGCGCGACCTGAACCTCCACCGAACCGGTGTCATTGGCGCCGCGCCCGTAGGACTGCACCAGTTCGGATTTCTTCTCGACACTGAGCGACATGGATTGACTACTCCGGGAAAACTACCGCTGACCGACCGCGGAAAAACGGGGGATTATACCGATGCGCTTGCCGCGCACTCAAGTTACGCCGACCCACTGTGGACAGTGGGCGAACAAACGGCTGATATGGGCTCAAACGTCATGCCCGACAAGGCGGCGCGGCACCAGCTGTGCACCGACCCGCTCGACCATGCCCAGGAATTCGCGCCGCATTGAAAAAACCGCCACCCAGCCCTGTGCAGCGCCACCCGCGACGGACAACGGCTGGCCGTGACGCAGGCGCTCCGCCTCGGCGTCGGAGACGACATGCTGCGGCAGATGGCTGAGGGCGTCTGACAACGGCGTCAAGCAGGCATCCAGCGCGTCGGTGTCGGCCGCACGCTGCGCCAGGGCCTCGAGCGTGACGGCCCCCGACAACGTGAGGTCACCGACCCGCACGCGTCGCAGCGCAGTCAGATGCGCGCCACATCCAAGCGCCTCGCCGATGTCTTCGGCCAGGGTGCGTACATAGGTGCCCTTGGAACAATCGACGTCCAGTTCGAGCTCCGTGCCGGCATGCTCGCGCAACTCCAGACGCGCGATATGCACCGTGCGTGGCTCTCGCTCGACGGTCTCACCACGACGGGCCAACACATACAGGCGCTCGCCGTCGCGCTTGAGGGCGGAGTACATCGGCGGCACCTGTTGCAACTCGCCGGTGTGCGCCCGCAACACGGCCTCCAGTTGCGCACGATCGACCGTCACCGGCCGCTCGCGCAACACCTCGCCGGAACTGTCACCGGTGCGGGTGGTGACACCAAGGCGCAACCGCGCTCGATAGCCCTTGTCGGCGCCAAGCAGGAACCGCGATACCTTCGTGGCCTCGCCGAAACACAACGGCAACAGCCCGCTGGCCAGCGGATCGAGGGTGCCGGTATGCCCCGCCTTGGCGGCATTGAACAGGCGCCGGGCGGTCTGCAAAGCCTGGTTGGACGTCAGCCCGCTCGGTTTATCCAGCAGCAGCACGCCACTGACCGCACGGCCCCGGCGACGGCTCAATGGCTACCCTCGTCCTGGGCAGCAATCTGTCGCAACAGGGCATCGACGTTCGAAGGCTCGTCGTACTCGAACCGCAGCTCCGGCATCCGCCGCAGGTGCAGTGCCGCCGCCAGACAACGCCGCAGGAAACCGGCGGCGTTGCGCAGCCCAACGCCCGCCTCGGCGGCATCGGCGCCGCCCAGCACGCCAAAGCGCACGCGGGCGATGCCCAGGTCCTTGCTGACGGTCACCTGATGCACGGTGATCAGGCCCGTCACGCGCGGATCCTTGACCTGTCGCAACGCGGCCGGAAGCTCGGCAGCTATTGCCTGCGCCACCCGCCGGGTTCGATCGACGCCCTGCATACGGGTTAAAGGGTACGCTCGACCGTCACGCGCTCGTAGCACTCGATCTGGTCGCCGACCTGGACATCGTCGTACTGCTTGACGGCGATACCGCACTCGACGCCGGCACGCACCTCGGTGACGTCGTCCTTGTGACGGCGCAGCGACTCCAGCTCACCTTCGTAGATGACCACGTTGTCGCGCAGCACGCGGATCGGGCAGCGGCGGCGCACGACCCCTTCCGAAACCATGCAGCCGGCCACCGCGCCGAACTTGGCCGAGTGGAACACCTCGCGAACCTCTGCCAGGCCGAGGATGGTTTCCTTGACCTCCGGCTCCAGCAGCCCGCCCAGCGCCCGCTTCACCTCGTCGATCACCTCATAGATGATGCTGTGGTAGCGAACATCGACGCCCACTTCCTTGAGCAGCTTGCGGGCGGTGGCATCGGCGCGCACGTTGAAGCCGACCAACACGGCACCGGTGGACAGCGCCAGGTTGACGTCGGTCTCCGTAATGCCGCCGACGCCGGAGCCGACGACCCGCACACTGACCTCATCGGTTGCCAGGTTCAGCAGCGAGGCCGCGATGGCCTCGACGGAGCCCTGCACGTCACCCTTGATGATCACGTTCAGCGACTTGATCTCGGCCGCGCGCAACTGGCTGAAGATGTCGCCACCGCTGGCCGCCTCGCGCCGCGCCAGGGCGGCCTCGCGCGCCGTCTGCTGACGGAACTGGGCAATGTCGCGCGCCTTGCGCTCATCCTCGACGACGTTGAACACGTCACCGACATTCGGCACGCCCGACAGGCCAAGCAACTCGACCGGCCGCGACGGGCCGGCCTCGAGCAGTGTCTGTGCGTGCTCGTCCAGCAGCAGGCGTGCACGCCCGTACTCGCCGCCGGCGAGCACCATGTCGCCCCGCTTGAGCGTGCCGGCCTGTACCAGCAGGGTGGCGACCGGGCCGCGACCTCGGTCGAGTTTGGACTCAACCACTACGCCCATGCCGGGGCCATCCGCCACCGCCTTGAGCTCCATGACCTCGGCCTGCAGCAGCACGGCCTCGAGCAATCCCTCGATACCCTCGCCCGACTTCGCCGACACCGGAACGAACTGCACGTCGCCACCGAAGTCCTCGGCGATCACCTCATGCTGGATCAGCTCCTGCTTGACGCGCCCCGGATCGGCCTCGGGCTTGTCGACCTTGTTGACCGCCACCACCAGCGGCACGCCGGCCGCCTTGGCATGCTGAATGGCCTCGATCGTCTGCGGCATCACGCCGTCGTCGGCGGCCACCACCAGAATGACGATATCGGTCAGCGCCGCGCCCCGCGCGCGCATGGCCGAGAACGCGGCATGCCCCGGTGTGTCCAGAAACGTGACGGCACCGCGCGGCGTTGTCACGTGATAGGCCCCGATGTGCTGGGTGATGGCGCCGGCCTCACCGGACGCCACCTGCGACTTGCGGATGTAATCCAGCAACGTGGTCTTGCCGTGATCGACGTGTCCCATCACGGTCACCACCGGCGCCCGCGTCACGGCGTCGCCGGTCGGAACCAACTCGTCCAGCAGGGCTTCGGGGGTCTGTGGCGCCGCCGCCTTGGCGGTGTGGCCCATTTCCTCGACCACCAGCATGGCCGTGTCCTGATCCAGCGCCTGGTTGATGGTGGCCATCTGCCCCATGCCCATGAGGCACTTGATGACCTCCGCCGCCTTCACGGACATGCGGCTGGCCAACTCGGCCACGGTAATGCTGTCCGGAACCTCAACCTCACGCGTGATGGCACCCTGCGGGCGCTCGAACTTGTGGCGGCTGGCCTGCCGGTTGGCGCCCGGCCGGGAACGGCTGCGCAGCCGCCCGGCGCCATCATCGCCGAACCCACCACGCTCGTCGCGACCACCCTTGCGGCGCTTGCCAGCGCCGCGTCCGGGCTCCTCGCGGCGCGGCGCCGGACGGGCGGCCG
>OBIY01000083.1_pt1 | contig 38079 bp, 65 predicted proteins | sample 1519841 | NCBI WGS metagenome assembly OBIY01 (sample SAMN03019774, study PRJEB22545) | beach sand metagenome | biome: beach; feature: sea beach; material: beach sand | place: USA: Municipal Pensacola Beach, FL | collected 2010-07-30 | depth 30-40 cm m
AGGGGGAGATTACTCAAAACTAGCAGGGGGAAATTACTCAAAACTAGCAGGGGGAAATTACTCAAAACTAGCAGGGGGATATGACTCAAAACTAGCAGGGGGAAATTACTCAAAACTAGCAGGGGGAGATTACTCAAAACTAGCAGGGGGAAATTACTCAAAACTAGCAGGGGGAGATGACTCACAACTAGCAGGGGGATATAACTCAAAACTAGCAGGGGGAGATAACTGTATAATAATTGGAGATAAAGGTAGTATTGCAAAAGGTGGATTAAGAACAGTTATCACTCTTGTAACAAGAAACTCTAAATACGAAATAGAAAGTTTTAAATCTGAAATGGTTGACGGAAAAAGAATTAAAGCCGACACTTTCTATAAATTAGAAGATGGAGAGTTTGTAGAAGTAAATTAACAAATTAAACATATAGATTATGAAAAAGATATTTATAAGAATTGCCTTAAAAATGTTGAAGAAAGAGATGATTAAAAATCCTGATATGACTTATGGTGAATTGGGCAGTTATGGAGTAGAAGATGTAATGATACTTAAAACAACTGGAGAAAAGGCACTCATTATTTAAAAACTAACAAATAAACTATGAAAGACACAGAACTAGAGGAGATATTAGAGGAGTTTAATGATAAATATCGCTCTGACCCACCAATAAAATTAGACGCACCAGAAGCAGATTTTTACATTACCTTACAGGAAAGATGGCTAACACAAGCCCTAAAACAATACGCAGATAAGAAAGTAGCTCAAAGAGAGGAGGAGATAGTGGATAAATTAAGGGGTCATTTTAGAGAGATTGAATTAGCTAATGGAACAAGTATTGAAATATTACAAGTCATAGAAAGAGAAAAATTATTGAACCTACTAACTAATAAGAAATAAGTATGAAGAAAGTAGAAACAACAACAAAAACCAATAGAGATGTGTTTATTGCTGACGAATGGGAGACTAGGGTTGGGCTAAAAGCAATGGTATTGAGAATCAAATATACTGAAAAATTAAAGAAATACTTAAAAGAAAAAGGACTTTGGGATGAATTTACGCACGACTGGTGGACAGGATACGTGAAAAAGCCAGATGGTTATAAATATGATCCTTCTGACAACTTAGAAGTTCATGGTGGAGTGACATTCACTGACGGTACACCTATAGGTGCAGAAGAAAATACTAATTGGATAGGTTTTGATTTAAACCATTATTCTGATACTGGAAATGAGTCTCTTGAGTATGTGAAAGAAGAGTGTGAGAGACTTGCTGAGCAATTACTAACTAATAAGAAATAAAATGATATGGTTTAGAAAATTGAGAATGAGAATATATCTACTATCACAACCAAAGGACAGTGTTATTCATTGCGACCCTAGTGGAGACTTCTACGCTATTTATTATTCAGATTTAAAGAAATGGGTAATAAAAGACGGAGATTATTGTAGATTAAAAAAGAAATAATTAAATAGAGAATATGATTTGCTATAAAGATAAAACATTTTGTGGAAGTAAAACACATTTACCAGAATGTGATAAACAGATTACACAAGAAGAAGTGGAAGAAGCTGAAAAATTGGAATTAAACATAGCTTACGCTGGATTTTGTGACTATAAGGAGTTAATCACTAACAATAATTAAATAGAGAATATGAAAGAAACAATACCACGATGGAAAAAAACAATTATTAGATGGTCATTAAGACAGTTAAAACCAATACTTCCTGCTTTATACAAGTGTAATCTTGAAAAAATATCAGAGTTTGGAATAGAGGATATGTCTAAAAATGAACATACTGGAGATATAGCAATTTACATTGACTAATATGATTAAAACAACTATACAAAAGAATAATGAGGGTTTTTACAAAGCGTTTCCCCAAAAAATGAAGATGTTTTCTATCAACTGGGGTATGGAAAGTGACCCTAAAAGAATGATTGAAAACTATCTCCTATCCTCACAAATTAAAGTGTTAGAGAGTGTTATTGAGGAGATAGAGAAAGAAAAAGTTAAAGGTTTTACTATTAAAGCAACACCAAACCACCAGATTTTAGTTGATGTTTCTCCTTACTACAATCAAGCCATATACGACCAAATCAACCACTTACAAAGTATTATTAAAGAGTTAAAGAAAGAATTATGAAAAGTTTTTTAAAAACTTGGTGGCACTGTTTATGGAATATACATAATGGTTGTAGAATGTGCTATAGAAAATGTAAAGGAAAACCAAGTTACTGGTTTTCCAGTTGTGAAATTGATTCTATCCACGATTAGTATAAAAATTACCCCCTTCCTGTCAGGTCGGGGGCTTAATGACTGGTTTTAGTTCAATGCGTGTATCAAAGAGTTGTTTAGGCGGACATGGGACTGTTTGGTCCAGTCTGTAGTAGATGTATATAATACCCTCTACTAAGCAGACTTGTATTATGCCACGCTGTTTGGCAAACCTTTCATACATTAGCAAGTGAACCTCGTACAAGTTCATTCATATTTATTTTACTATATTAAAAGTAGGACATCTAGGTAGTTAGAAATAGGGGAGTAACACTGTGGCTACTCCCCAGAAGAAAAACCAGAATCAATCTGCTAACCTCTGCTCCATATCGTCCCAATACTGACGGGATTCTTCTGCCCTCTTAAACATGCGTTTGACCCATTCACGGTCTTCAAACGGCTCAAGGACGTCATCATCTCCATCAGCTTGATGCGATATTTCACTGAGTGCTTGTTTGTATTCTGCCAGTTCTTCATATGTACTGTCCTCTATATCCATTGTTAGTGGGGTTAAGGTTCAATTTATATTATATCAAAATAAAAAGAGGGCTAGGTGTAGCGAGTACCTAGCCCTCAAGTCCCTTATGGGTGATGTCGTATTACCGAATTGTTGAACTGATGTTCTGGTTATATTATAACTCTAAACTAGATCCTTAGTGCTATCTATTATCCGCAATCCATTCTTTCAAAGAATAAAGGACAGTGTTCACTACTGGAACCACAAAAGCGTATTCTGTAGGTACTTCTAATGCACCTACGAAGTCTAGTGCAAGAACAATAAGAGCTGAAGCCATTGTCCAACCGAATACTTTAAGTGAGTTTCTTGTTTCTTCTTTTCCGAAGATAAATCTTTGGTTTCCCATATTATTTTTGTAATTGTTTAATTAATGCTTGTAATAAACTAATCGCTTTATAAGCAATAGTCTTCTTTTTATCGATCAACTTCTGAACCCTGTCTGGAACTATATCGTAATGTGGGATCCATGCTTCTGTTGGTAAGAAGTCTATATCACCATTACCATTTAAGTTCCAATCCGGACCCCACGTGTTAGATAGAGTAAATATATTTCCATAAAATTCGCTCATAACCAACGCATGACCACTAACTGGTTCTCGTGGGTACGGTAGTAAAGTTTTTTCTTTATCTATTCTGTTGCGTGTGTACCATTCTTCTCCAATAACATACCGGACCAATACACCAGATGTACTTTCATCAATAGCAGTTGCCACTTTGTCACGTGTTAGTGGTTTTTCTATTGCTTCGTAAGCCACTAACCTCTTTTCACACTTAGTGAGTAGATTTGTGATCTCTGATGGTGATATTGCTTTTAACTTCTCAATATATTCACTATAGTCTAAGCGTCTATCACGTTCTGAAATGTATTTTTCAAAGTATTTTTTTGGTAGAAAACCAAAGTTTTTTGCTGCCTTTAGTGCATGAAATATAGATGATCCCTCTTTCCAGTTACCGTCGTAGTATTTTTTTTGTAGTAGATACAGAAAATCCGGGGAGTATTCCACACCAGTAGCTTTTAAGGCGTTCTGTACTAAATGTATAGATGTGCAAATACCTACTGCATGTTGATCTAAAATGTCACTTCGATCATAGTGATAACCACCTGTCATATTAGGAAATATACCCGTTGGTCTAAAAACAAAGTTACGTATATCTATTGGGCTTGCTTTAGCTCCTGTTCCTTTATCCATAGTTTGTTATGTGCGACGTTGCACATTATTTATAAATATGCTATAGTCAACTTATATGAATAAGTATATATTAACCATAGCGTTATTAGCAACCACTTTATTACCATTAACAGTAATTGGAGGTCAAAGTTTTATCACACAATATGCTCTAAAACAGTCTTATAAAGACAAAATTGAGACTATTGACAATAAAATAGATATATTAGAAAAGAGAATTGCAAGTAGTAACACGTCTAGAAAAAAGACCACTGTTGGTACAAGAATTGCTTCTGATTCTATGGGTGCGAACATAAATGTGTCAAAATACAAAGAAGAAATTAAAAAGTTAGAAGAAAAAAGATTGATCTTAGAAGTTGCTTATGAACTAGTTAATGATTCTTTCACGGTGAAATGAAATTAGTTAGTATCTTATTCTTTATACTGTTTTTTGTAGTAAGTAGCGTATTTGGCTTATTTTTGGCCATACCGTTGTTTTTACTATTTTTAGGCGTAATGGTAGCTACTGTACTTTTTACGCTGTTATGTGAGCTTTTAGACACCTTGTGGCCTTAATCTCCAGTTAGTTTACTAGATATATAACCTCCTAGCACTCCACCACCTATAAGTCCTGGTATACTACCTTTTATTCCCCCAGTCAATAAATCTCTTTGATATGGATGTCTTTTAAAGTATCTTTGCACTCCACTAGTTCCAACTTCACGCCAACTATTTTCAATAATAGCATCTAGAGCATCATACATAGATGACTGTTGTTGCAACAGATTTTTAACTGGTACGTCTGGAGCTTTTTCAGCAATTAGTTTATTAGCACCTTGTCTTATTTCTCTAAGACCTTTTGAAATGGCTGTTTCAATACGTGGATCAAAAACTGCACTTCTACCCTCTGAACGAATCCAACTATCTAGCTTTTTACGTGCCTTTAATAAATCTAATGCTGTAACATCTTTACCCTCCGGTAAGAAACTCACAAATTTTTCAAATATACGTTTAGAGGCTTTACCTGCATCTCCAACTAATAGTGGACTTTCTTTAAAGATTTTTTGTGTTCTAGTTATTAAACCTTGTAAATCTTCTGGTTCTAAAATTGGTTGGACCTCCATAGACTTTAGTTTTTTCTCTAGGTCTTTAGCAACATTTGTTATTTCATCTTTAACAACATTGACTTTCTTTTCAACAGTATCAGTAGCTTTTATAGAACCTTTTTTAACTAGGTCTTGTATGCTTTCAGCAGCTTTTTGACTTTTCTTGTCTACTCCCATAGTAATTTGTCCTTTACCAGACTTTGAAACTAACCCACCTTTTAGACCTTGCTTTATATTCTTTTTAGTAAGAGTTGGAGCAACAATATCTGATGCTTCTTGTAGAGCTTTTTCACTTAATGCTCTTTGACCAACTCCTGTCATTCTAAGTGCTTGAGAACCTAAAGGAATAGCACCACCTAAAGCTGTACCAAGTCCAGGTGTAAACGCTTCTCCACCAGTTTCTCCTTTTGATAAATTAGCTAGAACATCAACACCATAACCAGCACCAGCACCTTTAGCTATAGTTCCACTTTTTAATAGACCAGGGATTAAACCTCTTAATGCTGCTTTACCACCAACTGCTGTGGCTTTAGCACCTAGTCCTGCTGCACCTAGACCAGGAACTAATGTTAGAGCAGATAAACCTAAATCTCCTAAAGTCTGCAAACCTGTTCTTTCTTTTTTCTCTAAAATAGGAAATAGGAACTCTAAACCTTTTCTTCGTAGACTCTTTTCTTCTTGTGGTACTTCTTCTGTTCTTTGTGCTAACTGTTGTTTAGCTTGTTCAAGGGGTTTTAATCTTTGGTAAGTTTCAGCAACTTTTCTAGCATAATCTGGTGTGTCGTATTCTACCCCCATTTTATTTACACCTTTATGGCCCTCTTGATACGCATTAGGTCTACCAGCACCAGCATTCCACATAGATGCAATTTGTCCTGGATTATATCCTTGGTCTTTCCATTGTTTTATTTTCTTATAAGCAACTTCGTTTTGTTGTTGTGGTGTTGCACTTCCAAACGCAGCATTAATACCAAATTCTTTTGCATAAGAATCCCATGTACTAGGAGTAAATTGATATGCTCCCCATTCTCCACTTTTACCTTTAGCGTTAAAGTTGTTATTACTCTCTACCTGTCTAATAGACTTTGCTAAAGAAACTGCTTGTTGATCTAATTGTTCGTTTGGCATATTACCAATCATATAAGCCTCCACCACCAGAACCACTTGTTTGTGGCGAGCTGACTACACCCCCACCTACTGCACCAGACCGAATATCCTCTATCTTTCCTCGAGATAGACCTTGTATATTTTCAAGAACTTCTGCAATACTCTGTCCACTAGCTGCTGCATTTACAAATGACTGAGCAATTTGAGTCTTTAGGTTAGTTGCATCTCCACCAACACCTAGAATTGGTGCTAATGTGTTTGTATATTCATTTAGGTAATTAAACAGAGTTTGATATTTTGGATCACTTAATTGTTTACCTTGTACCCATTGTTGTAGAACGTTTCCAACTGCTAATGCACTAGGATTTAATTGTGGGTTTGATGCTAGGTATGTAGTTATTTTATCTTTTATACCCTCTGCAGCAACATCAGCGGATTCTAGTGACGGTAATTGACCTAATACACCAGCTTGACCACCAATAGTAGCTGTAGCTTGTGGAATGTTAAATGTAGGACTAATTGCAGATATAGCATTATTTAAGAATTGTTGGCCAGCTCCACCAGCATAACCAAGACTTGCAACTGCTTGATCATAAGTTTTTCTACCACTAACAACGTCTTGAGCTAGTTGGTTAGCTACAACTGACGGTTCTAATGTAGATCCACCTTGAAAAGTACCAGTTAAAGGGTTGAATACTGTTTGACCATATTGTGTAACACTAGGTTGTGCTAATCCTGCAGCTTGTTGAAGTGCTTGTTGCTCTAATTGTTGTTGTGTTTGAGCTTGTGTTATCAAATTCTGAGCTTGTGTTGCTTTCTCTTGTAGTTTTGCTCTTTGACCCTCTAGTATTGCACTTTTCTGACCCTCTCTAGCAGACATTATTCTTGCAGAAACTGGATCGTCATAAATAGGAAGTAAACCTTGAGCAGCATCTTTCTCAAATTGTGCTATATCTGTTACTGCTTTTTGGTATTTCTTTTGTGCTTCTTCTACTGACTTTGATGGTTCTGTGCCTCTCTTTGCTAAAGAAGATATAACATCAGTAAATAAACCTTTAACTGTGTCATCTCTAGTCTGTACATTTATAGTCTGTGGAGTTGTAACTAAACCATTTGAAGTGGTGGTTTTTTGCACTGGGTTATCAATACCTTTAATTATACGAGCTATTTCAGTAGGATTATTTGAAGTTATTGGTACACCTTTATATGACCCATATTGAGATGTGGTTTGTGGCTGACCGTAATTAGTAGTTGGTGCTATATTCTGAGTTGGTGTACCAACTTGTCCAGTTGGTGTAATAGCTACATTTTTAGACAGTAAATCTCCAAGATTTCTGTTTGTTTTTACTCTTGTATTTCCACCTAAAATACTTTTTTTGTTTGTGGATAAGTTGCTAATTGATTGAACCATGTTTTTATTTTAACTATTTATTGATTATTTGCATAGATGAACAGATTAGGGTTATTCGGTATTGGCTGTGGGCCTAGATCAACATTTACTGATTTTGTGCCTGCGTAATCCTCTAAGAGAGTCAGTTTACTTTCATATTCCTCACTGTACTGAGTATATTTTTTCTGATTTTCAACAATAGATGAATAATATATCTTTAACGCTCCATACACAAGCATGTCATGAAAATCTTCCTGTAAGAGAGGTAATTGACCTATAACATAACTACTAGCTGTAGCACTGGGAGCATTTTGTAAAGGTTGAGTTAGTGTTAAAGACGTATCGCTGTTAAATTGCTGTATTTGGTACCACAAACCCTCTCCGTCTGGTGGTGTTATCTTTATAAAAAGGTTGAAATAAGTTAAATCTACACCAGTAGGATAACCAGCAGTAGCATTCCATGAAGTAGATGACCCTGTTATATCGTTACTTCCTTGGCTTAATGTCGTTAATGTCCCTGTTGAGTAGTCTTCAAAACTAAGATCCGGTACACGTGCTTTATAATTAAAAGTTATTATATTCCCAGAAGTTGACGGTATTGGCCAAAACATTACTTTGTTGTTATAGATAAAGTAATAGTTAGGAATATCAGATGTATATGGAAGTGCATTTAACATTGTCCATTCTTGTATAGAACGAACTGGTGCTGGTGTATATTGTAATTGACCTACTGTAATAGTGTCATTTTTTATCTTACTTACAGTTGGTGGTATTGGATATGCTTGTACACCTACTGTAGTTGCTGCTGTAGTAGCACTACTTGTTAACCCAGTTTGCCACGATACCGCAGTGCTCCCTTGAGTAAATCTAACTGTTCTTTGCTCACTGTTACTAAAAACTACTAATTGCTCAACACTTATTGATGACCATGCACTATCTAGTGTTGCACTTTTATCACCAGATGATAATGCACCAGTGAATGTAATATCTTCTGCACCAATAGTGACAGTAGTGTATGTTCTTTCATTGTCGAAGTATTTTTGCAGTAAATATCTATGCTGGTCAGATATTAATTGACCACCTAAAGAAAGGTTAGTGGTGGATTCATTGTTTGATAAGTTTCCAAATAAGTTTTGTAATGTTGTGTATGTTTTCATATATTATTCAATAGTCATTATACCAGTTATAATCCAGTTAGATGCAACTACAGATGTAAATTGTAAAGTGTCATTTTCAAGTGTATCTAAAAATAGACTTGCTACTTCTGTTCCTGAGTTATTAGCTACATACGCCATGTATGGTGCTGAACCTACTCTCACATTTGCTAATGTTCCACCATCTAAATATGTGTAATTTGATGTTTGTACAAAAGGTGTTCCGGGTGGATTTGTACTAACAGTAATAACTGAGCCGGAGCCAGTAAAGTCATTACATCTACCGAATATAATCTCTCCGTTTACATTTGCTTTTAAAACTGCTGGACTTGAACTTGAATCGTAAGCAAAACCATAAAAAGAGATTCTACTTACATTTTTTACATTTCTGATAAAGAAAGTCTCGGAATCATCAACAGTTAGCTGTGTTTGTAGTTTATTTGTAAGAACTATGTTATCTTCTGGTATTTTTGGAGAATCAACATCATTGTGGTAATGCAGGGGAGTCTTAGATACACCGTATTGAGTAGCTTCTTTGTTATAAACTTTTTTAGCAATATCTTCTGCATCTTTCTGAACCATCGCCTGAATCTTTGCGTATATTTCAAGTGGTTTTTCAATCATGCTACTTTCTATATATTACTTGGATAATCTCTAATTCGCAACTCTGTTAGTCTGTTATAAGTTGGTGTTGTCGAATTAGATGTTAAAACTACTCTAAATTGAGCCCATTGGACTTTTTCAAAGTTTGCTTTATATAAATCTGAAATTGCAACTCTTCCACCGACCGTTCCGTCACTTGATGTTGATGTGTCTATAAGAGTAAATGTATCTGCTAAATGCTTTCTGTAATAAACAGATACACTTTCAGATGTACCGTTCGCACCGATAGGTACTGATGTTTTCCATTCTATTTGTGATGGTGTAAATGGTGCTAGATATGTTCCAATAGGAATTACATCAGTATCAATATATGATTCTCCACTAGAATATGGCTCACTGCTTGGACCATCTACGCCATAAGTTGTTGTAGATACATTCCAACCAATCAAAAGACCAGAACCTACTGACTGTATTCTCGTATATGGTGTAGAACGTGGTCTTTGAACTACCATTGTTGCAGAACCAGAATAACCACTGTTACTTACTTTATTAACCATTCTTAGTGCTTCTGTAGCTAAATCTATAGCCCATGCACCATTTACAGTAGTTAATTCTGTATTATTTGCATCGTAAGCACTAAGAGAGAAGTATAATTGACCTCGACCATAAGATGCATCATTCCATCGATAAAATGGGTTAGTCGTACCTGTTAGGTAGTCTGGGAACTTTTTATACTCTTCAACACCAGAACCATTTGTAATAAAGATTCTACCTCTACTGCCAGTAAACACATAAACATCTGCTTCTGTGGCTACTATATGAGTTGTGTAGCTATCAGTAAGCGGTAGTAATTGATTAAAACCAGTGCTTACCTTGTCCCATACATACACTGTAGAACTAGTTGCACCAATATATAAACTTGGTCCAAGTTCAGCTAAACATGTAGATTTATCTCCTGTCGGTAATAAAATAGCTTCATCTGTTATGGTGTAGCTATTTGAGTCAGTTGGATCAAATGTATCTCCTGGTGTTTCTATAATCACTCCTAAACCAGCATCTGTAGTAAAGTACACATTGTCATCTTCTTTAGCTGTCAAAAAACGAGTATTTAAACTCTGATTAAATGTTATAGACTCCCATGAATAGTCCCATTCAGCAGCAGGGCCACTGGATATAACTAAACTTGGTAAATCAGCAATGTTAAATGTTGAATTACCTGGATCAGATAAAATAATATAATCTTTCCAAACAACAACACCAGAAACGTCAGAAGTTGCACCAACACCACCTATATTTCCAAGAAAGACAAGGGAATCAGCTGGTATACTTCCTAGAGAGTCTGAAAATATAGCCCACGCATAGTTTGAGGCATCTATTAAATAGACCGCTGGTGTACTAGATACTACACCTACTTCATCTACATAGTAAGACTTCGGTGCGTTACTTCCAACACCTCTTTGTCTTCCATATTGATAAGTTGTAAGAGTCCCACTACCGTCACTAGTTATGTTAACTGTAGTACCAATTCCAGCAGGATCTGGTCTTAGTTTAAAAGTAGTAGCAGTGATATTACTAACATAGTAAACAGTACCAGTTGCTAAACCTCCTGCTGTATTAGTATTTAAAACAATTGCACAACCAACATATAGACCAGCTGTTGTTGTAACAGTTATAACATCTGTCGAAGCAGTCGCTGTAAAAGATACAGCATCATAAGTTGGTGGAACTGTTAATGCTTCGGTTTTGTAATTAACCATAGCTTCCTTGGGAATAGAAAGTATTTCTATATTACGCATATCAGCAATACCCTCATAAGGAGTAGGTGCAATTCCTTGCTCAAATCCGTCTATTACTATGTCTTTTCCCTCTAATCTATACATACTATTTTTTATTAAAAACTCTTTTACTTAACTCTTTAGCCCTAGTTATATCTCTCTCTTGCAATTCTTTTAAGTCTTTTATTCGTTCTCTGTAGTTACTTTTAATGTACCTAACTGTTTGTGCTAGGCCATTTTCTTTTAAATAATCATATTCGTCTTGTGTATATTTAGATCTTCTCATGGTAATGGTATCCTTATTCCAATAATATCTGTTCTAACTAAAACTTCAACAAACAGAAACAGTAGAATAACTAGTGTATATTTAACCCAGCTAAACCTGTTCTTTTTTAGGTGTTCGTTCTCTCTTTTTAGTGAAGAAACTAAATCGTCAATTCTTTGTTCTTTTCTTTTAAAAATCTCATCTTGTAATACTTTAACATCTCCAGAGTTTCTACTTAATACCTGTAGGTATTTAGCGACATCTTGTTTAGCTATCAGTAGTTCCTCGTTTATCTTTGCGATATTTTCCTCAGCTTTATATATTCTACCATTAGTAGTATCTTGACGGTCATGTATACCTTTAAAACCAACTTCTAATTTTGTCATTAATTCCTTGTGGAAAAGATCTATTTCTCTGTCTGAATAAGTTCTATTCATGAATTAATATACTAAGTTATTGTATCAATAGTTTTAACATTAGCTATAGCAATTCCGTCTATTGTTTTGATGTTTGCTTTAGCTATAGTGTCTCTTGTTTTTAAGTTTGCAGGACCAGAAGCCTCGTAAGGAATACCACTACCACTATTATAAAGTGTTGATACATTTCCACTAGTTAAGGTTGTGTTCCATACACATACTTGGTTAACTATACCGTCTGTAAAAGAGATTGGGGAACCTGCATTACTGTATCTTGCTCCTATTGCAAAACTTGAAGTACTATTGTATGTAGAAGTATTAAGTGAACTACCTGTTCCAATTGACGACCCATTAACGTATATCTGACATGTCCCAGCACTTGCATCATATACCCAGACTAAGTGGTAATTGGTTGCAGCGGATAGTGTTTGACTTATACCAATAGAGGTTACCCCAGCATCTGTACCATCATCGCTATTCCAAAACCTAAGTTCGGTGTTAGGGTGGTCGTATTCACAAAAAAAACTCCTTTGGTCTCCACTACCATTCCACTTAGAAACTAAAGCTGTTTGTACTTGAGATTCAAGTCTTAACCATAATGCAACTGTCATGTCAGATGTTAAATCTAACCCTGATTGGCTAGCATCAGTAATATATTCATAATCACTCTCACTTGCTTCAAAGTCACCAGCATCTCCTTGCACTAAGGTAGTAGACGAAACACCAGAATTAGTAAGTGTATTACTACCATGGAGGTCTGTTGTAAGACCCGAACTATCAGTTAACCATACTGACACTAACCCTGTTGCTAAATCTGTCGAAATTGATGACATAATAATTTTATTAAACGTGTGTTGCCCAATCGCTACTAGGATTCCAAAACATAGTATTACCGTCAATACCATGTCCTAAAATCCTAGTAACACTGTCGGTGGTTGTCGGTGCAGTATTTGTTACATCACCAGCAGTTTCTGATAAGAATATAGGAGCTGATACAGTAAATGTCGGAAAAGCAGCGTCAGCTCTTATGTTACCTTGTAATAATACAGTTGTTGCAGAACCATCAGATGCCGCTGCTAGTACACAAATACCTATCCAAACATTCCCAGCAGTAGAAACTGAACTTGCATCTGCAAGTTCCCATCTTGAATCAGCAGCTGACAAATAGATAACATCTCCAAAAGCAAGAGTTGCTCCCGCAGTTCCTGCTATAACTAGACCAGAGTATGTACCATCTGCACTTAGTGCTGAGTCGTATAATATAGGACTATTTTCTGTTAGTTGGAGAGGAAACGTTCCTGTAGCACCAGTTGCACCAGTTGCACCTGTAGAACCAGTGGCACCAGTTGCACCAGTTGCACCAGTGGCACCAGTTGGGCCAGTAGCACCAGTTGCACCAGTTGGGCCAGTAGCACCAGTTGGGCCTGTCGGTCCTGTTGGGCCAGTAGGCCCACCTGAACCAGTAGCTCCAGTAGCTCCAGTAGCTCCAGTAGCTCCAGTTGGTCCAGTTGGTCCAGTGGAACCTGTAGCTCCCCCTGTATCCCCAGTAGCACCTGTTGGACCAGTTGGTCCTGTTGGTCCTGTTGGACCTGTTGGTCCTGTAGAACCTGTGGCACCTGTTGAATCGACAAGTACACGACCAGTGGCTTGATCTATTTGACCAGCTAAAAGAACCCCTCTAGCTTCTCCATCTACTTGGAATATGGCTGTAGGGACAAAGTTTTCATCTCTTGGTGCATCTGACATAAATTTGTATTTAAGTTCTTATAAATAATACGTTTTTATTTGTGGCAACTGTGGATAACTTTTGCCATCTTTCTTTCCATGGACTGTTATGTATTTTACCCATAAATAGTAGTGCTTCTTTAAAGTCTGGGTTTGTTTGGATAGCACGTAAGCATGCTTCTCTAGCATTATCACCTTGGTTTGTATACCAATATGATTTAGCTAGTGTGAGGTATGCTTCTGCTTTTTCTGGATACCATGGGCTAATTTTAATGTATTTTTGAAGTGTTTCAATAGCTTCTTTATACATTTTCCTATCAAAATACTCTCTACCTAAGTAGAATACATTCCTCGGTACTGATAGGTCCTCTTTCAGTAAGATACGTAAGTTTCTTTCCGTATCTACATAATGGTTTGGCGAATATAAATATATTATAGCAACATCTACTACACCTTGGCTAGTCTTGTTTGGTATTTCATGTACTTTACCTTTATATTTTATACCAGCGTTAGCTCTAAATAACTTAGGAAGAAAGTGATGATGTTTTTCTCTGTTATCAATAGAGTTCCAAACTAATCTAACTGAAAGAATGTCTTTATCAGTGGTTTGTATTTCTTTCTTTAGTTTTTCAATACCACCATCTTCAAATCGACAATCGGCGTCTAAACCTATTATAAAGTCTCCTGTACATCTACTCATTGCCAAGTTTTTAGCCTCTGCAAAATCATCATTCCATTTGTAGTCTGTATATATCTTGTCAGTATACTTTTCACAAATCTCTATTGTTCTATCTGTACTTCCTGTATCTAAAATAATATGTTCGTCTGCTTCTTCGGCAGATTTCAACATACCCTCTATCATCTGTTCTTCGTTTTTTACTATTGAAAATACTGATAATTTTTTCATATTAACATTTCATTTAAGTTACCTCTTTCACTTTGTAATGACCTCTTATCTTTGTCGTAATTACCTAATACTAATGCTCCACAAAAAATATAATCTCCACCAAATTTCACGGTGAAAATATCTTTATGTGTAATGTTTGGATTTATATAGCATGCACCAACACCATGTTTTTCTGCTTCTAACCATAAAGACATAGCCAGGAATCCAACGTCACAATAGTGCATAAAATCTCTTTCATTTGGAGATTTATATGCAACTTTATCTGCTAAAAACAGTATTATTTTGTCTGCTCTATGAATCCAACCAACACCACCAACTAATAATCCACTTAATAACTCTTTTTCTTCTCTTTCACTAACTATTTTCATTTTTAAACCGTGCCTATTACACGAAGATGGTGCAGTTTCAGCAACTTTTAGTATTTTATCTAAAATGTTCTGTTCTATTGGTATGCTATTGAATACTCTTTGTGATCTTCTATCTTTACTGTTATCAGTTTTCCCCTCCGATAGTGTTAATTGTCTTTTTTTCTTTTCTTGATGTCTTTTATATCTTTCCTGGTAGTAATCTTCTTTTATTTTGTGTGCTTTTTTACTCATTTTTTTATCTATCTACTAGTAATTTACCACTGGCTGTGGCTACTGCTGGATAAGTTAAGCCATCAGTACCCTCAAATAACCAACAATTAACATAATTCTCATCTTTTGGGTCCACTGGTTGCATAGTAAAACTAATTGTTGCAGTTTCATCTACTCTAATTAAACCACTAGAAGTTATACTCAGTGGAACTAAATTAGTACCTTGAACTGTATCAGTGTTTAGACATGCTAACTTTACTGGTACGTTATTGTTATCTCTAGGTGCGTTAGTCATTTTAATTTGCTGTTACGTTACCATCACTACTAATAGGAAACCATAGACAATAATAAGTTATAGTACCTGCTGTTATAGTATCAGATGATATTGTTTGGATAATATCAGTACCATCTAAAATAGATAAACTTGGAAGTGCTTCAACTGTAGATGGTCCATTATCTGTCCATATTTCTCCTATATCTAAATTTGTGCCAGTTGTCTGAGCTATCAATGATGCAGTATTCCCACTTATACCAACCTCTATTAACCCAGATCCTGTTAGATTAGCATTACTCACTACACCAAAAACTCTAACTCCAACTAAGCCCGTAACGTCAAATAGTGTTGTAGCACCAACTGCACCTGTAGTTCCAGCAACGTATGTAATCTCTTTACTTTGTGTAAATCCTAATTGTGTTATTGGTACGAAGTTTTCGTCCCTAGGAAAAGCTGAATTTACCATATTTTTATGTTATTTTTTTAATCTTTTAATGTTTCTAATAAGTTTATCTTCTCGGTCCTTAAGTAATGACCACCCTTTTTTCAGTTCCTCTTGCTCTTTGGTTATATTCTCTTCTTTTATTATAACACTCTGTTCTTTTTCGGCTAATTTTCTATCACGTTGCTTTAATTCTTCATATACGGTTCTTTGTAGCTCTTCTACTGTTTCTTTCGTCCTAGTCGCAAAATTAAGCGTTTTAGTGGCATTCCTGTCTTTGACATTAGCATCATTAAGTAACTCTTGTGTTCTTTTCTCCTTAGTTTCAATTTTTGCTTTGATATTACTGATTTCTTTTTCTTTGATACGTATTCTTTTTTCAATTCTGTCTGTTTCTTCTCTTTGTTTTTTGATACTCTCGTATTCTTTTTTGATATTTTCTTTTTCTTGCTTAATTTCTTCAATTTCTTTTGTGAGTGGTTTGAGCAATTCTTGTCGTCTTTTTTCAAGTCTTTCAACTTCTTGTTCAAGTTTTTCTTTTTTACTTGACTCTTTTGTGATTTCTTCATGAATTTTAGATATTGTTTTTTTTCTAAACTCCTCTAGTTTTATTTCTTCATTAGCAGCAGTTTCCCTTAGAGAGTCAACTCTCTTCGCAAGTTTCATACCCTCGTCTATTTCCAGTTTCTTTTCGTTCGCCTTATGTTGCTGGATTTCAGACTTTTTAAGAAGTCTAATCATGGTTAACTATTTAGAGCTTTTTGACGTAAAGAAGTCTTTTTATCTATAGCTTCTGTAACCAATGAACCGTCTTCGTCTTTTGTTAATTTGTCTTCTAACTTAGCTTTTGGTGCTACTTTACTAGTCATTTTAGATACTGGTAGTGGTCTTAGACATGACTGAATAAATGGCTCTAGATCTTTCAAAGTATATGTAGGTGCTTGGTGTATAGATGAAAATGTTCTGTTACCAGGCTTACCCTCTTGGTTGCTCATTACTTTGTAGCCTTTTGACTTGTAAAACTCTCGTTCTGCATAGTCTTTAGCAAATTTCTTTCTAATGTGCTGTACCTCTAGAGGTGTATGCTCTGGAATAACCATCTGGCTAGTTGATTCTGGTGGAAAGTGATACTCTTTACCACCCCACACACCTACAAATTCTTCCTTACTACTGTTAGTAAAATGAAATGTACCATCAAAATCTTCTGGTAGAGTTGACTCATAACTCAAAACGTTTTTTTCTTTATTGTCTTGCATGTTTTTACCTTTTATCAAGGTGGTTAATGTCTTTATCAGACACCGGGCGAACTAATAATGTACCCGTCCTCACCCTCGTTTGAGGGCAAGACCGATACACTAAACGTTTATGAATACACCTCTGTATTCAGTTGAAACTCCTGTATGTAGAGCATTACCTATTACTCCACCAGTAAGAACATCACCAGCGTAAGGAACGTCTGCTATAGCACCTGCTGTTGCTGCTGACCATGAGATAGCTGTTCCAGCTACTGGTTCAGTCGCATCTGCAAGAGCTGACACGATACCTTTTGACACCAAGTATCCGTAAGCACTAGCAGCAATAGGGTAAAGTGCTACACCTGCCGCTACGTTAGTAGCAGTTGTAGGGTGTATAACTACATCTTTACCATGTGCTGGTACTAGAGATACTTCTGACGAAGTTGTCAATGCTGTATTTGGTGCATCTTCTAGTGTAACAACCAGAGAAGCAGATCCGTTTGCTGCAGGGTGTGATGCAATTCTAAGAGTTTGACCCTCTCCGTTTGCATCGTTTACGATAACGAATCCACCAGCATATTGGTTAGCAGTAACTGCTGTAGCTCCTAGAGTACATGTAACCTTTGCAGGCACGTTACCGTTAGCACTATATGCTTGGAAAGCTGTAACTGCTAAGTTTGTATGGTTAGTAATTATAGCTGCATCTTGATATAGCTTCCCTGAAGCTACTGTTGTAGCAGAGCTAGCTGATACCAAAATAACTTCTCGTCCATCTGATAAATCCCATCTTGTACCAACTAAAGTTGATAGAGATGAATCTGTTGAGCTTTGGAATGAACCATTAGCTGTTAGCGATAGTCCACTTGTTGCTCCTTTTTGTGTAATTCTACTCATTTTATTTTTTGTTATTTGCTAATTCCCTCATAGTCCTATTTGTCCTTTCGTACATTAGTGACTAATTGGCGTCATAGTGGTGCTACTCACCTGTTGGTCCTGTTGGACCTGTAGGGCCAGTAGCACCTGTCGCACCAGTAGCTCCAGTGGGTCCTGTTGGGCCGGTGGCACCTGCATCTTCGACACCTGTGCCACGTCCTACTGGAAATACATCTGAAAAATCAATAGTCATAATAATTTTATATTAGGCTATTAAACTCCTGTTATACCTGTAAGTACACCGTTTCTAAATGGTGCCTTACAAATAAGTTGACCACCAAGAATCATGAATCCATTAACTGTACCTTGGTTATAAGCTCGGATCATACCTGTCCATGTGAATGCATCACCCGGAGAGTAGATGTTATCTTCATAGACGTTACCTTTAATATCCTTTGCTTTAGGGCTAACTCTTTCACCCTCCCACCATTTAAGTGCGTACCAGTCTAATGTGTCATTAAGATTCATCATGTAGAAGTAACCAGTAGTTATCTTCTTATCTCGTGAGATGATCATACCGTCCCACCTTTGGTCTGTGTAACCAGAAGTTTGAGCAACAGTTCTATCAGATGCACTGAAGTCCATGTTGTTTCTTTGGTAAGGAGTTTGTAATTGTTCGAAGTAACCCCAAGTTGTATAGTCTGTGACAATAAAGTCTGGGATCACTGGACCGTCTGAGATGTTATTCCATAGTGTTCGAACTTTCACTAATGAAATTGTTCCACCAGAAGCTGTGACAGTAGAGTTTAGACCACTGTAAGTAGCTCTTGATAGACCACCGTAACTTGCAGCGTTAGTACCGTCATCGATAGTGTTAGCAAGACCGTTAGGTGCTTTACCACCGAATGAAGAACCATCACCTTGTAAGAAGTTACCGATATCATCTGCAGCATCTTGTTTTCGGCTTTCCATTTCAACTGACAACAGTTTCAATGTTTGCATTGGAGTTGAGTTTGTTGAAAGGTCAGTACCAGCTAACGAGACGTTTGTAGCTACGAATGTAGGGTAAAATGTCATGTTAACAGATGTTGGTTGCTGTGTAATAGGTAGTAAGTCATACCCATTAAAAGCAACTGATGCAACACCTTTTTGGTACTTAATTGGGAAGAGCATTTGGCTACCGTCCCACTTCTTTGTTTTTTGCATTATCTTCCCGAAGAAGTAGTTATCACGCAATACTTGGTCTACCCAGAAAGGTGCCAAGAATTGGTTTGTGGTAGTTGTTATATTTACGCCTGGAGGCATGGTAATTATTATTAATTAACTATTAAAGTATCCCGTTTTCTTTCAAGAATCTCTGAGTCGCATCTAATTCTATTTTAGAATCTTTTTGACTCCCACTGTTAATCATTGAACGAGAAGACAATGATTTAGCTCGGTTGCTGTTCCCTTTAGAACTACTTTTAGCTTTCTCTTGGTATATCTCCCATACGGCATGAGGGTCAGCAAAATTTGTTATATTGCCATCTCTATCCTTTGGAGACATCTTTTGCAATAGCTGGAAAAAACCTTTTTCTTGTGTATCAGTCATCTCTATATCATATGATTCCTCAATGTCATCTATGAAAGAGTCTAATTCACGATTGGCTTCTTCGTATTCAGCAGCTTCTTTTTGCTTGTCTTGCAAAAAACGTTCATAAGCACGATTTTCAGCGTCCTCACGAACACCAACGAGAGCTTTTTTTAACAAGTCAGTAGCAAGTTGTGCTTCTGGGCTATCTGTTCCGTAAATACGTTCTATCCCTTTTAGATAGTCTATATCTTCGTCTTTAATAGCCTTTTCAGCTCCAGAGTAAGATTCGAGTCTTTCAGCTAGAAACATTGCAGACTTTCTTTCATCTGCTAGCTTCTGTAAAAGCCTACGTTCTCGTCTAGTTTTAGCTTTGATCGCAGGTTTCTCTTCATCTTCTTCATTTTGGTCAGCATCTGCACCAGTTTCTCCGGTTGGCGATGATTCGCCAGTTTCTCCTTGTGATTCTGGGTTCAATGGTTGATCAAAAACATCTGGTACTAAATTGCTATCGTCTTGTAATTCTTCAAGGAACTTGTCCTGTTCACTATATGGCTGTGGCATGTTTTTTAGCTATTTCTAGCAGTTACGCCTATTTCTAGGTCTTTTAATAATTCAAGCTAATTATTTTCAAGGCCAACTTTACAAGCCTTACGGAAACAACCTCGCTAAGAGGTTTAATAGCTACAAGTAAGGAAAGCACTACCAAACCCTACCTGTGGCTATTAAACCACCTAGCTGTAGTGCTTTTTTAAATTGTAAATAACTAATCAGTTCTATCTTTCAGAGCTTTATCTTTTGCAGATACATTATACACCTTAAACTCCACTGTTGTCTTGAATTTTGGTTCTTTCTTTTCACGTGAAACTACTGGTCCATCTTCCATGTCAGAGTAATCTCGTTCTTTATTGATACCAACCTGTTCAACATCTGCTATTAGACGGTATTTTCCACCCACTTTCCATTTTTTAGCTTGTGGAATCTTATCTATTGGTATTCTAAATGTTGATATATAATCTTTCATTTTATTGTTCTTTAGATTTACAAACGTCACATTCTTCACAACAACACTCTTCTTCTACACCCTCATATTCTTTTCCTTTTAGTCCGAATACTTTTTGTTTTGTTTTTATTTCTGCCATGTTATTTTTTATTAAGTCTTGCTTTTAATGTATCTGCTATAGTCCTCATTTTCAATGCATCTGTCGCTCTACCTTTTGCATCAAAGTCTGGCATTCCTTTGTACTTTCTGGTTTGTTTTAGAATATCTGCTGTTTTATTGAACCTTTTAACACGTCTATCTTCTTTAAATCTCTTAGGAAAAGACAGAACATCACTTGTTTTATCAATCACTTTTCCCTTTATTCTGTCAGCTAAGGACCTTGTTTTTGTGTTGAATTTAGCCATATTATGCTTGTTTGATTCTTTTTCTTAACGCTTCATCTCGTCTACTCTTTTGTCGTCTTTGTCTATCTGCTCTTTTTTGCTCGCTATACGCAATAGCTCTAGCCTGAGATGGTTTAGTAACTTTAGGACCAGTTTTAGAACCACTGTGTAATTCATGTTTACCGTATTCTTCCATTACTTTTGAAAACTTTTTGTCGTATTTCATATTTGTTACTTAATTATAAATTAATGTTTTAAAATACACAACATTTTATTGTGCTGGTAAAGGTGGTAACTCCACATTACTCAGTGCTGCACTAGCTGGATCTGCTGCTAAACCACCTGGGTCCTCTGGCTCTGTTATTTCCTCTGGTACATTTCCGGTCTGTTGAACATTTAACTGTTCTTGCATATCTCTTTCTTGTTGTGCTTGTTGCATTTGTTGTAGTAAATCTGGGAAATTTAATTGCATGTAAGCCATTGGGTCTGTTTTATAAAGAACACCATCAGCTGCAGCTTCATCTGGATCTGGAAAGTCTAACATTTTAAGTAGAGTTTTAGGACCAATAGCACCTTTATCAAATAACGCTTGGGCTAAGTTTATTTGTGTTACTTCATCTTTTGGTTTTAGACTATCTGGGCTAACACTAACTACTAATTGTCTGTCTAGATTTTGGTTACTTAATGTAACGTACTCTACTGCTTTGGCATTACCCATAATTGCAGCAAAGTGGCTTTCATCATAGAAAACATAGTAAAGCTGTAATAGCCAGTTGAAAGTGTTATCTGCTACTTGCTCTAGTGCATCTCCAATACCCCCACCAATTCTTGTAGTGTCATGTGACTGATTAAGTATCATCCCACGTGCTGTTTGGTCTTCATCTTCTGGTTCTGCAACTATTCCTTGTATTCCCCATGAAGAACGTAAGTCATTTTTAACTGTATCTAGTTCTACAAATACTGAGCTTGGTAGGCCTTGAGCTGGTAAAGGTAATATAGCTTTATCTATAGGTCCACCACTTGGTATAAGTATTGGATTACCTTTTTTACGTGCTGTACTAGCTTGTTTAGCAGTTTCTTCTGTGAAGTTATCTTGACTGTAAGCATAGCCATTATTACTTGCATCTATGTTGTAATCAATTTGCTCACTACGTTTCGTTATCTTTTGTTGGTTAGATATGTTCTGTTCTATAAGACCAGTAATATCATGTGGTTGCTCTTGTAGAGAAAATACACTAAGGAAAGTATAGGGTTTTTTAGGTTGTGCAAAATGGTTTCTAACTTGAGTAGTTAATACTTCTCCTGTTTCTGGGTCTTCTGCTGGTTCTCCAGTTAGGGGATCTATTAGTGGCTCTTCATAGTTAAAGTATTGGTTCTTATGTTTAGCAAGCACAACGTCTTTAAATGTAGTGAAAGAGTACGTATCATCTGGCGACCACCATTCAGTGTAAGTGACTTCTGTTCCTAGTTTATTTTCAACTTGCTCTTTAATGTAGTCTTCGTGGTCTGGGAACATATCAATAAGTGTATCGGCAGTAACTTTTATTCTTTCACCGAGAAAACCTACAAAATCACCATAAGCATCAACATAACCAGTAGGATCAAAGATAAAGTTCTGTATCTTTCTATTCTCTATACAAACATCATTTACTTTTTCATTCCAACCATATTTTAATACTCCTAGATGATAAACTGACCATTGTCTAACCATTAGAGCTAACTTTCTTCTTAGTACAAGTTGGTCACTATGAAAAGCCAGCATTGTCTTAACATCTCCTGCAATAGTATTACCCTCTTCTGTATTGTCTGCCCATACCACTGGTTCTGGGTTTTTTGATAACGCAGCTGATAAAAATGTTTCCTCTGCTTCAAATTGAAGATTAGCAGCACTTGGACCAATATCTACTAGCCATTGACCATTTTTGTCTTGGCCTAGATAACTCTCTAAATTTCTTTTAACTCTAGGTTTTAGTTTAGCTTCGTAAGGAGCATATTTAGCCTCCCATGAATTTCGTAGTTTTAATAACTCCTCATCTGATAAGTCAATAGACAAAGAGTCGTACTGTAAACCGGTACTACCCTCTAAATTAGTACCCGCGTTACTTGGTACTTTGTTGATGTCGTTTTCAACTAAATCTTCAACACCTAAAATGTTTAACGCAAATGGATCTAATGGATCTGGCATAGATTTGTTTTATTAATAATTGAAAGAGTGCCATTCGTGGTAAAACTATAACACATAAAGTCAAGTATTTGTATACTCATAATACTCTATTCTCTGATCTAAACTCTGATGGCGACACCCCCGCACCAATGTTATTACCAATAAACCCTTGTTGTAAATTACTGACTGGGTTGCTATCTATAACATTAGCCGATTCTCCACCATACCTTTGCATTCCTACAACTGCATAGAGAAGTGCGTGTGCATAGTGATCTGGTCCGTTTCTTTTCCACACGTATTCTGGTCCATATAAAGCCTTATCATCTTTACCTTTTGTTTCTTTTGTTTCTATTTTTTCTCTATAAAGGTTATCAAAGTGACTTGCAAATTCTTTCCATTCATCTGGTGTTCCGTTGAGTCTAAGCCTCCCTACATCTCTTATTTGCTCGACCAATAACGTCATCATTCTGTTACGATCAACGTGTACTTTCCAGTATTCCTCGTCTTTACCCCACCTAACAAAGTCGATAGACTTCTTGTCTTTGGTGTAGAAACATAAGAATACTCTCCCTGGGAACTCTTGTTGTAATTGTCTAACTCCTATTAAGTCTCCACCTTGGTCAAATACTGCTACAGAACGTGGAAACCTATTTAAATAACCTTTAATTACATCATAAGGGGTTTTTGTCGCAGTTATCTCTCTTTCATGGTCATAGAAAAATACACCATCTTGATTCATTAACACATAGTGTATTCCATGTCCGGTATCAGCACCTATAACTACTCTGCTTTGTTGATCGTTAATTACGTCAACACAGTTTCTCAAAACTACACTAGAGTCTATTCTGTCCTCTGAACCAACAAAAGGTAGACCTAGAACATAGTTATAAAAGTATTGTAAGTCTTTTAATGGATCTTCGTATGCTCTGATAATATCATCTGCTTTTTTATTCCATAGCATTAACTGGCTAATATGCCAACCACTAAACTGGTAATCTCCAGCAATTTCACCCTCCCATGGTACACCGTCTTGATTTATCCAACGACCAGAACCTACTCTATCTTCTTCACTGAGCTCTTCTTTACAGTGAGAGCATATATAACACTTCTTTTCTCTATCAATGTTATCTGGCCACTTCATTGTTTGTTCTGTGTTACATTTAGAGCAAGTTATATACCATTCTTTTTTATCACTTTGTTGCCAGTAAACGTCTACACCATGACCAGCAAGACTAGGGTGTGAAAAATACCAACGCCAACCACCATCTTCTTGAGCTTGTAGTCTAGTCTCATACTGAGTAATAACATCTGGATCACTAGCATCAACTTCGTCGTGTATGTTTAAACCAGACGGGACCATCATCGCTTGTTTGCTTGTAAACGTACCTCGGTAAAAGATAATACTATCCCCAACACTTTTCTGTTCTACAGTGTCGTGATCTTTAACCCACTGCATTAGTACTGGATTTTGAGCAATAATACGGTTAAAAGAACCCCCTACCATGTCTTGTACGTCCCCTTGAGTAGGTAGTGTATAGATTATTTGTTTATTTAAGTTTTTAGCTACCCATAAAGATTTTAGTGTGTTTTTAACGGTACTACCTATTTGAGGTGGTTTCAGTTCTACTTGTTTAGGACTGAGGTCGTTATACATAGCTTTTTGCCATGGTCGTTTATCAAAACTAATAGGAGTTCCTACCTCGTTTTTTATCTCGTGTTGGAGTATCCAAGTATAAGGGTATAAGTTAGCCGCTTGAGCTATTTCTTCTGGAGAATACTCAACACCATCAATGTTTACTGTTTCTTTTTGCATTTACTCTTCATAATACTTGTATTGGTGTGCTTTCATTATAGTTTCATCTAATGTATCGCCCTCAAATGACTTACCCATAGTGAATACTTTCCACCCTGTAGGTGTTTGCTCTATTGATAATCTTTCACTTAGTGCAGTTATTATTTCTTCTGTTGTTGGCACATAGTTTCTACCCATAGATTTTACTTATTATATGCTTTATTACTTCACAATTAAAGGCATTTCCACACATCTTGTATCTTTGTGTGTTTGAGATAGGTTTTTTATTAGCTATTGCTTTATCAAAATAATCATCTGGCATTGATTGTAGTCTTAGACATTCTGTTGGGGTTAATTTTCTGATTGAAATTCCTGTATCTATTTTAGGCATAACCCCACCACCTGTTCCTGTTGGAACTGTTGGGGATAGCCCTTCCGTTGAATAAACTCTTCGTATTTGTTCGTATCTTTTTGCCCAAGTTCCTTCATCTAAAGTTGCAACTACTAACTGTCTTCTTCCTTTTTCTTTGTACTGTTTCCAGTTCGCACCTTTATAGTAATTCGCATCTATACAATAACTTTTATCTCTATCTACCTCGCCAGATTCAATAATATCTTTAAGCACGATACCCCTGTCCTCTGGCTGTAGTATTTCTACTTGTTCGTATTTCTCTCCATTCCATTTACCTACCCAGAATAATCTTTTACGATTTTGTGCAGATACTAGACTAGCATTTATCATTACTGGTTCTACACCTAGAGCTTCTGATATAACTTCTTTAGCTTCTTTTGGCATACTAGCGACATTCTCAAGAATAAAGTATTTAGGTTTCACTTCATCTCTAATTCGGACATATTCCCAGAATAGACCAGAACGAGAACCTTTTAACCCCTCTCTATTTTTCTTTGCGATAGATAAATCTTGGCAAGGAGAGCCACCTATTAGTAGGTCTATATAACTAGCTTTATTCAAAGGATTACTTCTAGTTTCAAGTTTGATATCTTCAACACCCCCTAACTGTATTGTTTCAGGAAAGTTACTCTGAGTCACTGCAATAGCATACTTATCAATTTCAGAAGCAAAATATATTTCAACATCTTTTCCTAACTCCTTGAGAGCTTGTTGTGCTACTGACATTCCATCAAATAGTGATAATACTTTCATTGATTTAACTTCTTTGCTAGTTCTTTTATTTTTTCACTAGCTTCAACATTTACATTTACGTTCATGTGTTTCTCTGGGGCGTAAGATCCCTTTATTTTATACGCCATATCCAAGTATCTTGCTCTAACTGCAAAGTCAGCTTCATCTCCTACATGTTCTACCTGTCCAGTTTCATTGTTATTCTTCCAAATTTCTTTAGTTGCATATAATCCCTCTCTATGAACTTCCAATAACATACTTTGTGGTAATGCTTCCTCCAGTGCTTCAACTATCTTAGGCTTCCTTAAGTTTTCACTAGCTATTACTGCGGCAGTATTTTCATCTTTAGTAGAGTATGCTTTTAGAGCAGATAAAGTACCATTGCCGGTTTTACTGTACTGTTCTATAAACTCTTGTTGTTTTTTAGTCAGTTTTACCGTCATGAGTTATTAACAGTGTTAGCACGGTTCCTGGGTCTCCTTGTCTTACTTCGCATAATTTTTCGTTTTTCACGGTGAAACCTTTATAATTACCATCATCTTGCTCCGTGATTAGGTAATGTTTTTTTGTCTTTTTCATTCTTATAAAGGATTCTATTGCCTTACTTTCCATTGTTTTAGGCTGTGTGTCCGTCTTTTTGTTCATTGAATTGTTTTTTTAGTGAAATAAAGCATTTTCTACAAAATAAGTCTTGGCTAGTTGCCGTTAATCTATTTGGTAGTGTTACTTTTCTTTTGCTGATAAAGAACCTTGATTTATTACAACTTTTGCATTTTCCTTTTATTTTAAAGCTGTCTGACATAGTTTTTATTATAATACTGGTCCTTGTGGATTGACAAGTGGGTTAGTATCGTGTTCTTCTCTTGGTAAAGAAACTATTGTAGGAGCAGTTAATACTGTTGAAGCTACACTAATAGCATTCTTGCAAGCGTTTAAAACTACGTTCTTAGGGTCTACAATACCTTTTTCTAGCATATCTACATATTCTCCTGTTTTGCTGTTTAAACCACAATTTTGCTCGTTTCCGGTGTATATTTCATAGCCACTGTTGCTTGCTATTTGCTTTTCAATAGAAACTAGAGATTTTTTGAGTATTTGACCTCCAATAGAATCACTTGGCAGACTATTTGCCACATTCCTAAGAGCCACACCACCACCAGCTACAATACCACCATTTAGAGCTTGGTATGCAGCACTTATAGCATCTTCAACCTTTAATCTTCTGTAAGATAATGCACTATCACTTTGAGCACCCACAAAATACCTTGCTGTTTTAGTATTTAATCTACTAGCTCTTAATTTACTGTCGTCATCATCTAATTCCTCTAAAGACTTAACATAATTTGAAACATCTTTTATTCCGTCTAGGTATGTATCTTCTTGGCTAGCTATTAGTTGGTCAACTACACCTAAGTGTTCTCTTTTAGCATCTTTTAGTCTTAGACCATTAGCAGGGTCAATAACTGTAGCACCGGTTGCTTTTGCTATATCTTCGTACCACCAGTCACGCCATAACACTGGCATTTTTATTAAAACAAATCTAAATGACTGTTTTATTCTAGTTTGTACCAATGCTGGCAGTATAAGTGGATCAAAGTCATCACAAAATACAACTAAATCGTGTATATCGTCATTGTGTAGTGACTCTGCAATAGCGTTGAATTCTGCAGCATTAGATAGCTTTTGTTTAGTGATTAATATGTTTGCATTTTTAACGCTTGCTTGGCTCATTGACTGACCACTTTCTGCTATATCTGCCATATAGGGACTAACCAACTTTGCACCCTCTACTGTTATTCCAGTACCTATTGTGTAACTATCTTCTGTTGTTTTGCTTATGTCCCAGTAAATTAGCCCACTTTTACCTATCTTCTCGTATATTTCTTGTATTCTATTACCAATTTCTTCATCTTCTGCTGAAATAGTTGCAACTTTTCCTACTTCTTTTGGTTCTATAACTTTACTTTGGCTTTCTAATTCTTTTTCAATTAAAGAAACGTAGTCATCAATACTCCTTTTAATATCCATTGGACTGTGTTTTTCTTTTGCTTCTTGTCCAGCTTCTATTATGGATTTTGTAAGAACACAAGTGGTAGACGAACCGTCTCCACTAGCTTTATTAGCTCTGTTAATACTTTCAAGCAAGATTTTCTTACCCATTTCTTCTATTGGATCAGATAATTTAATTGCGTTAGCAATGCTATAACCATCATTGGTCATAATATGGCCCGGGTTCTCAATAGCCTCAAGGATAGCGTTGCTACCACCTGTACCCATAGTAATTCCTACGGCATTGGCTACTTTTTCAATACCTACTTGTAACTTTTTTTGTGCTTCTGCACCTGTATATAGATTATCTTGTTTTATACTCATGATTATATAACGGTTCTCCTGGTTGTAATGCTGACCTTACGTGATATGAAAGGTAAACGTGATTGCTAATATCGTTTGGAAAGTGGACTTGTTTACCACACCTACTACATCTTTCCAAAACTCCTACATTGGTGTGTTTAACTATTCTAAAATCGTGTAAATAGTTGTTTTTACAAATACTATTCTTGTATCTATTACGATTTAACATAGCCCACTGCTCTTATATCTTCCCATTTAACTAACCAATAAAATTCATCTTCTTTATCTTCTTTTGGATATTTGGCTGCTAACCAACTATCAAAATATACTTTATCTCCTATTTTTAGATTAGTTTCACTGTGAAAATCTACTGGTAAAGCCACAACAACTCCTATTTCTTCGTATGTTTCTTTATCAGAAGCAATAAAAGTCTCATGTTTCACTGGTTCTATTACTAAATGGCTATTTACTGGTGTTATCATTTTCTTGATCTGGGTTATCGCTTTCAAATATATCTAATGGGTCATCTTGTACTATGGTTGCTAATTTTTTTGTTGAGTCTGTACGTTTATAATCTTCTGGAAACTCTGCCGATAAACTACTTTGTTTATCTTCTGAACTTTTGGAATTAAAAACGTCTTTCAACTTTTGAAAAACCATACTACTTTTCTTTTACTCCCCCATTACCATTAGATACAAAAGAACTTTGTACCGGTTGGTCTTGGACGTCTACTGGTCCACTTTGAATTATTAATTTAAAACCACCATCTGCACTTCCGTCTGGTACAAATGCTGGATAGTTAACAAAGTCCATTTTGTGTTTTTTAACTAGTTCACCATACTCTTTAATAAAAGCTGACGCTCTTTTTTGAACATCTAATTGTTTCTCATCTGGTGTTTGTGTAGTTTTATTCATAGCTATCAATTTATTAACTTTCTAATGCTTCAACTGCTTCTTTTAATCCTTTTTTCTTTATACTACCATCTGGTTCATTTATTTTCACGCTTGCACGTGCTTCAGACTTCATTCCAACAATTCTAACTAGGTGTCTTAATGCTTTTGCTGTTTCTCCAGCTTTTCCAATTACAACACCCATATCTTCTTTGTGGCATGTTACTGATAGTAAGACCCCCATTTCATCAGAGCGTTTTTCAATAACCAAACAGTCATTGTGTTTCAAAATAGGTTTTAATATAACGGCTAGGTACTGTTCTACTTCCATTGTTAATAACAAACATATCACATTTTTTTATTTGTCAACAGAGCAACGCTGTGTATAACTCGATAATGTCTTTATTCTTTCAATATAAATCTGTCTTGGAAAATCTTTTAGTGGTGGGCCATTTTTATATGCTAAGTATCGTTCTTTAAGATCAGCTAAGGTTGGATAGCCGTATCTATCTTTTAAGTTCTGCTCATAACCAAACAAGTGACCCTCGTCAAAAGCATTACATCTAGCACATTCAGCATTAACATTATATGGGTGAAATAACAGATCTCTGCCACAGTTAGATGCCGGACAAAAGTGACCAGCTTGAGACGTTTCAACTGTAATTGGTTTTCCACAACTTATACACGTACCCCAGTCTCTAACATCTCTTTCTCTAATAAATAGAGAGAAGTAGTACCAATATACTCCTTTTTCTGGTGGATTTTTATATCTTAGGTGGTGCCATTTAAAACCCTCTGGTAGACACCATTCTCTAAGAAAACCAGCTTTTGTTTGTTTCTTTTTTGCCATTACATTTTTATAAACTTATTACATACACTGCAAGCACCCCACCTTTCCGGACCAACTACATGATCATGCACACCATACTTTTTATCTCTAACTTCATCTTGTATTTCAGACCTCATAAGAGTAGATGCTTTAGTTACTGCCATTTCTGCACCCTCTTTTTCTACTAAAGGAATTACTTCGTATAACTTGCTATAACCAATTCCAGATAACTTTGAATGATCAACTCCATTTTCAATTACAAACGTTCTAAATATCTTAATTAGTTTAGATGCTTCTCCTGGTGTTATGTGAGCATCTTCTAAAAACTCGTTAAAAGAGTCGTACCTACTTTGCCACAACTTTTCATTTTGAATTGTGTATAGTCTTTCTGATAATTCAATAAACCTACTTTCTATGTGTTTAACTAAAACCAGAGTCTCATTTACATAAGTTTCTTGGTTTTTCTTTACAGTAATGCTGTTATCCATTTAATTATTGTTTTAGTTAGTAAACCTACGTATATATCTCCACTTGGTATTTGCCCACTTAATACCCACCCGATAAAACTACCAACATCAACTGCCACGTACATGAGAGTTATAATCACAAACCATTCGAATTTTGATAACTTTTTATCACTTATGTCATGATTTAATCTATCGTGGCAAGTTTTTATATCTTTTCCTATTTGCATGTTAGTTTTCTAGTCCAGTAAAAAATGCCTCCATTTCATTACAGATGTCATCAATACTCGGTTCACACACTGTTTCCCCATTTTTTCTAACCTGATGTTCGTATTCACTTGCTTTCATTCTTAATAAAGAAATCCACCTTTCTTTTAACTCTTGTAAATTTGTTTTACTCATATTTACTCTCGTTAAGTTGATAATCATCTACAACTTTTACACCATTCATTAATTCGTCTAACTTTTGTATAACACTATCAGTGGTTTCTTTCATTTCTTTTTGTGTGTTATGTATATTGTTCCAGACTTGTTTTGTGTTTTGAATGTTTGTCATATTAGTTTCCGCTATATTCATCATAATCATGGTCACATGTGCAGTCGACCTTTCCACATACCCAGTGAGGTGTGAAATCTGCATCTAAGTTAATACCTACTTCGTCTGCTATTTTGTATGCTTGATCTGCATAACCAATGTCTACTAATCCATCTAAAATCTTCTTTTTTTCAAGAGTATTAGTAGTTGAAACTACTGAGTCTCTTGCTCTTTCTAAAAAATCTACTGTTGCGTTATTCATAGTGCTTTTTTATTTAATTAATTTTTGTAATCTACATTACTTCAACACCTTTACTATATACTTTCACGTGTGAAAAGTCAATACTGTTGCCAACCCCTAACATGTGGATAACTCAAAGTAGTATAAAAGGTGTTTTTCTACTCCTGTTTTTCTTATAAAAGGCACGTCTAATGGACTTATTATATTGTCCCAATTATAAGACATTGAGTCTGTCTTTTTTAGTTCTAAGAGACAGTTTTCAATTAAGTTATCCAATTTCTCGATTTTCACCGTGAAACTTATTCTATCTTTGTATGGCACACCCCCTATTCTTGAGTCTTTATTTTCTCTTTCTATTCTTTCAATAGACTTTTTGTATAGGTCTATCCTTTTGTTTATTTGGTCTTTGTGCCATTTTCTAACACGATCTTCTGGCCACTGATTTTTTATAAACTCTTTAAACTTTTTAAACTTTCTTACAGTTTCAAGCATTTCTTCCGGATCAACTAAACCATGGTATACGGCCTGTGGTATTCCTATCCACACTAAGTTTTTATAGTAAGTCTCCATAAAGTTCTGTTAGTAGACCGTTCTCATGTTTCATGATAAACGTTCCTAATTTACCCTCACGTCTATTTTTTACAATGCGTACTTTGGATTCATTATCATCTTCGCTCAAGTTACTTGGTCGCCTACTCTTGTCATGTTCTCCATTTTTTATTCTCCATACCAGTACAATGGCATCTGCAAGGCGTGAAATTAGCCCAGAATCACGAATTTCTTCCTTACGTGGTTCTGCGTTCGGATTTGATGAATTATCGCGTGTATGGGCAATTAAGAAGATGATAAGGTGGTGGTCTATTGCCATCTGTTTTATTTTTCCTACCATATCTCCAATTTCTAGACTTACGTTATTACTTCCCATTTTGTGTAAACTAAAAATTTGATGCACGTGGTCTATAAAAACAACTTTGACATCGTGTTTTACTTTGGCCTCGATAATTCTCTGTTCTAGCCATTCCAGTTGGTTATCAGTGTTTCTATTTGGCATATAAAACAATGGTAAGTTATCTCCACAACCTTTTTTAATTTTTTTGATAAAACTCTGTGGTGTGACTTCTAGTGTAAACCATACGCTAGATGTTTCATTTTTTGCCATATTCGCAGTAATTGACATCAGTGTTGAGGTTTTACCCTCTCCAGTTGGTCCACTTACTAGTATCAACTCCCCTGGTTCAACTCCATTTAAGATACGATCCATTGAATTTATACCAGTCTTGTAGTTTGGTACTTCGTGCTGGTCTAAATCAAGTGCTAACTCATGGCTTGTAACTATCCGGTCTTCTCCGTCATAGTTAAACAAACTGTCTTCTAATTTTCTTAATTCTTCTGGTGTTCTTTTTTTCATATATTTTCTTGCCTATAAAGATCAATTTGTCTATCAGTAAAAATACTTCGGACAGTTTGACCCTCTCCTTTTGATAATGCGTCCTCAACCATAATTTTAATATCTTCCTCGCTTAGAAACTTTAGAGCTTTCACTAGTACAAAGTAATCACCCTGGTTAATTACTGGGTAGTGACCATACGTGTCTTCAATTTGCTGGTATGCCCATTCTCTTAACTTCAATGCTTGTTTGTTTTTATAGTCTTTAGATTTCTTCTTAGGTTTATCTTCAACAACTTCTATGAGAGAAGAAACAACTTTGTTGTTTCCCTTTTTATGGTTATTGTTAATATGGTTATTGTTAGAGTTAACCTCTTTAACTACCTCTGGTAAACCTCCTTTACTAGGTAGTAAATCTGCTTTACTAGGTAAAAGTTGAATAAAGTAAGAGTTTGAAGTTGTGTAATTACCAACCTTTTTCTTTATAAATCCTAGTTTTTCTAGCTTTTCTACTCTATTAGAAATAGTTGGTCTACTCATACCACATGTCTTTTCTAAGTTAGTGAACGAGGGGAAACATCTACCATCATTGTCTGCCCTCGCACATAACCACATAAAGACTGTTTGTGTTTGTGGGTCTAAACCAGAAAGATGTTCTCGGTTTGGGACTATAAAGTAGTCACCTTTCTTAAATCTCATAGCTTTCAAAATTAAAAGCCCTTATATGAGAGGGCTGACTAACAGGTTTAACGCGACCTGTCGGGCTTCTGCCCTCCCTCTCGTATAAAGGCTCTACTTATAATGCGTTAATTTAACAGAGTGTTAGCTATTAGTCAATTCACTAACCAATCTATTATACCACACACATAAAAACTAAAAGTATTATCTGTGGACAAATAAAAAAACCTCCGGTTAGGGAGGGTTGATATCTTTTGAGGGTGCTTTTACGATAGCCGAGTCTGCTTGTCGGATCTATCTTGCACGTGTAAACAATAACACAAAAGTCTTTATAGTCAATAGATATTTCACGGTGAAACAAAAAATCCCCAGAGGACACAGGGGATTTGGAGGGGTTAATTATATTTTATTTGCTTATTCAGCAGATTCTTCTTTTGATTCTTCTGCTTGTACTTCTGAATCAGCAGATGTTGCCACTGATTCTTCATGTGCCTCTGCACCTGTTTGAATTTCTTCTGACATTTTTACTTTATTAGTTAGTAATCGTGTAATTATAAACTAGTTGTTTAGAATTTAATAGTTATTTTTCAACTATTTTAGATTTTATCTGTTTCTGCAATTCCTCACTTTCCTCAATTTTCTTTCTAACTCTACTCAGTCCAATACCCAGTTTCTCTTTCCCGAACCAGTAAGTGTTACCTTTCTTAGTTATTACATTTAAGTCCATTGCATCTCCTAATAAATCTGCTGCATAACTAAAACCTTGTCCGAATATAAGTTGACCGTCTAGCTCTAATCCCTCTGTTGCTGCCATCTTATTTTTTCTAACTTCTCCAACAACCATTTTACCAACTTTACGATCTCCAGTTTTTAGACTAACACCATGCTTTTGTCTAAACCTAAGAGATAAAGATTTGTGGTAAGCTAATTTTTTTCCACCACTTGTTAATAACTTTCCAGACATTATATCTATGAAAGAATGATTAATGACCACCAGAGCAACATTATGTATTCTAAGAAGTGGCACTATCTTTCTACAGAACTTTGCAATTAGTCCGGCTTGTCCACCGATTACTTTCCCATCAACACCTTTCTCTGCCTCACTTCTTGGTAAAATACCACCAACACTATCCAAAATTATTAAATCCCATTTTCCTGTTTCTATTGCTTCTTCTAATCCATCTAATGTTGCTTCTGCATATCTTTCTCGCAAGATTCCTAACTTTGAATTATCTACACCTAGACTACCAGCATAATTTGCACTATAGGACCACTCCACATCTGCCCATAGACACTTTAAATTCATTTTTTGTGCATTGGCTACTAATTGTAAACATATACTACTTTTACCAATACCCTCATCTCCAAAAATTTCAGTTATTACACCTCGTGGTATACCTCCAATACCAGTTAATTTATCGACAAATAAACCAGTAGGTATAACATCTACATCTTCTATACTGTCAGCATAACTGATTACAGACATATTTATTTAACTTTACTTTGCTCTAATAATTTCTTCTTTCTGTTCTTCCAACCTTTCTTAGCTGCCTTACTTCTCTGTTCTCTTGTTAATAATTTATTTGTTATCGCAGCACCTCTGCGACCCATTTCGCTTGCGTCCATATATAACTATAATACACGAATTAGTTATATGTGCAACGCTGTGGAAAACTATTTACACAACGCTGTGCAAAATGCTATAATAGATTACAGATGTTGATGCAACGGTAGAATTAGGTAAAGAGTACGCTGGTAACTACTCTCTAATCTATTCGTCAGGTCACATTTGTAATACGGTGTACTTATTGGCATAAAAGTATTACGCAGGGACTTGCTCTCTGCGACCATTACCTACTAGCAAGTCAGATAATGGTCATAGAGATTTTTATTAAAAACTAATAGCACTACAATGGATATAAAATATAAAAGTGAATGGGTTGAGGCAGCGATAGAGAACTTTCAGTCTGCGTTAGATACAGACAATAAATCTTTAGCGGAAGATATTATACACGATACAGTAGATGCTGGTTTTTTATCAACTGCAAATCAAATGCGAGTAAAACTAACAGATTTAAATAATGAAAGTTAATCCAAATATACAAAAAATAATAGCGAAGAGAGTATTATCCGAAGAAGAGGAAAACAAAAGGAAAGAGCCGAGTGGTAGATTAAGTGCTAGTAGACTTGGTTGGCCACTACAATGGCAGATGTTACACCACTTCAAAGTTCCTCAAAAAGAAATTGACGAATATACTCTACGAAAGTTCCAAAGAGGTAAAGATGTAGAAGAACGAGTAATGAAGTGGCTAGCACCAAAGCCAGAAGATATGCAAGTTGATGCTCAATACAGAGGAGTTGTTGGTTTCATTGACGTTATTATGGAATATCCTATTGAAGTTAAAAGTGTAACTAATATGGCTTTCAAGTATATTCAAAAATCCGGTCCTAAGTTTGGACACATGATGCAAGGAGAGTTATATGCAAAAGCAAAAGGTTTTAATAAGTATGGCGTAGCATACGTTGCTAGTGACGATTACAGAGTTTTATGTTATGAGCTAGATGTTAGTGGGGAAGTGGACAAGATTATTGATGACTATGAAGCACAAGTGAAAATTGGTAAAGTTCCTCTCTTTGATCCAAGAGAAAAATGGCATTCAATACAAGACTATAACCCGTATGCAGAATGGCAAAAACTAGATGAAAAACAAATAGAAGAAAAATTGTATAATGAGTACAACGTAAAAACTGGTGGTGTTACATCTCTTTTTTACTAGTAGACGGAATCCCGAGCCGTATAAAGAATGGGTTTATAAATTAAGAACAGAGTAATATGGAAATAAAGCAGTTAATTAAAGTAGAGTGGAAAGGTCGAGAGGGAGATACTATGACAGATGTAGTAGGTTTAGCAGATGATAACCAATTATACAAGTGGCACAAGGGAACTGGTAAATGGGTATTATACGTAATAACTAATTAAATATGACAAATAAAGATAACATGAGCTGGGTTGATGACCAGGAAGCTAAAAAAGAAGAAGAAAGAAGTAAAGAATACTTCAATGTAGTTGAGGGTAAACAAGAGTTTATTTTACTATCTCACTGTGCTCCATTGGCTCAAGTATGGGTTCCAAGTGAAAAGAAGTACCGAGTTGCAGAAGATGGAGATTCAAACGTTAGTATTAAAGGTCTATGCTGGGTTTTACAAGACGGAATAATCAAAAGTGCAAGACTACCATACACAATAGTTAAAGATATTAGATCATACCAACAAAATGATGACTGGGAGTTTGTACTACCATTTCCTCATACGTTTACATTGACTGCTAAAAATGCAGGGAGTAAAGAGGTTGAGTATAGTTTAAACGCTAGTCCTAAAAAGGTGGAAATACCTAAAGAAATACTAGAAGAATTAGCTACTAAATCAACACCAGAAGAAATAGTAGAAAAGATTAAAGAAAAAACAAATGAAAATAATAAACCAGTAAATAATCCCACTGCAGAAGAAGAGGGTATAAATCCTGAGGATATACCGTTTTAAACCAAAAAAATAAGTTGTAAACACCCATACAAGTGGGTGTTTTTTTATCCACAGTTAGTTTATTGCACAACGTTGCACATAATGGTATATTATAGGTGTTATAAAATAATAAATAATGTATGATTATAAATAAATTATTTGGCCAATACGTAGCTATGTTTAGAAAAACGAGATTCGTAGCTTACGGAAAAACCAGAATTGAAGCAATTAATAACTGTTTAAATAACAAGCACTACAATGGAGAACTATATTAAACACTTAGAAGAATTAAGTCTTAGATTAGAAAAAGACATATTGGAGTTAAAAGAGATCACAACACCAGCGTATATGGCATCTCAAATGTTTGGAGACACAATATCCGTCTCAAAGAATAGAAGTTGTAGTACACAAACTAGTAAAGATTTAATAGAAGAAGATATTAACAAATAATATGAAATACGAAGAATACATCAAACATATAGGAGGAGATAACTACTTAATAGAGTGGTCTAAAAAACAGTCAAAACATTTTGATAAAGCAACAACAGAAGAAGTAGAGCATATTCTTGATTATCTTGTTCAGTCAGGAAAAAAACTAGAACGAATGTCATATAAACAAGCAAAAGAATTGGCAGATAAATGGACAAAATCACTTCAAAAGAAAGGTAAAGGTATTATAGAAACAGATGAAGATACAGAATTAGTACACGACTTTGGAGATGGTTTTAAAATCGTAAAGCTAGTAGGAGAAAACGCATATAAGCGAGAGGGATTTCTCATGTCGCATTGTGTTGCAGACTATTATGGTAAAGATGTTGTGATTTACTCACTACGTGATAAAGACAATATGCCACACTGTACAATGGAAAAAGACCAACAAGTTAAAGGAAAAGGTAACGGAGATATACACCCAAAATATATTGGGTATGTTGTAACCTTTTTAGAAAAAATAGGTATGACAGTTGGAGATAGTGAGATGAAACATTTAGGTTATGCAAATGTTGAGAAAATTGTTGATGAGTTTAGTGACGAAACAAAAAAACTACTTTATACAGATAAATACTTCCCAAAAGACAAGAGAGATAAAATTCTCGATAAGAATGGGAACAAGATAACACACATTGGACTATTGAGTTGTTTTGATTTAATTGAAGAAAAAGACAATTCACTAAAAGTTTCTTTTGATATACCACTTCTTGTTTCTAGCTCTATTGAATGGATTAGTAGTAATGTGAAGAAAGTCGTAAAAAATGAAACTATTAAATCAGGGGGAAATTACTCACAACTAGCAGGGGGAGATGACTCACAACTAGCAGGGGGA
>OBIY01000085.1_pt1 | contig 37722 bp, 51 predicted proteins | sample 1519841 | NCBI WGS metagenome assembly OBIY01 (sample SAMN03019774, study PRJEB22545) | beach sand metagenome | biome: beach; feature: sea beach; material: beach sand | place: USA: Municipal Pensacola Beach, FL | collected 2010-07-30 | depth 30-40 cm m
CGTCAATGCCGCTCCAATCCGAAAAGGGCGCGGAGGGGGACGAGAAGAACATCCCCCGCCTGTATGTAGATAAGAACCGTTTCGGTGGCGACGTGGGCTTCGCCTGTGCGCTCCGTTACGACCCCTACACAGGCCGAATGAAGGAAGAGAGCGGGTCCCCTGCGCCTCTCTCGGAGCCAGAGGATTTCTAAATGAACCGTTGTCGTAAACAACACGTCCGGTGTGATATCCTGACCCCCGATGGGGCGGTGTATACCGGCTACAATTCGTGCTCTGTGGAGGGAGCCGAATGCCCGAGAGTAGAGGCGGGCTGTGCGTCCGGTGAGGGTTACGAGTTGTGTGGCCCTCAACGGCACGCCGAGGTCGATGCCGCCCTTAGGTCCAGAGGGCCTATCGCGGGAGGTGTCGCCTTCATCACCGGCCACACCTATGCCTGTAACGCCTGTCAGGAGTTCCTAGCTGAGTGCGGGGTTACGGACATACAAATCGTCAGAACTGACGTCCAACGTGGTGTACTGCAGGATATGCGACAGAAATGGCGGATGTAATCAAAGCAAAAGCGCGGCTGGTGGTGATGAATCTGTCTGACTCCACCACCCACCCGCAGACAAAAATGATGTCGGAGCTAGTGGTTTTGGAGTGTGCTAAGCGAGCAGGAATCACACCACAGCAGGCCCTGACGTTTATTATGGCGCTGGCCGATATGGAGACAGATTAGTAGAGGGAAAGCTATGAGTTATGAAGGAAAAGACGGATTCGTTCGGGACGTGCTTAAGGTACGTGAGGGCTGGGAGTGGTTACGTGAGTCTCCCCACATGAAGCCCCATTGGGAGCGCTTGCGTGGCGCAGGGATAAAGGATTGGGGGCACGCCTTCACGAATATCCTGGTCGAGGGGGCGAGAAAGGACGCCTACACTGTGGTCCACACCCTGCTCTGGACAGCTGCTGCGTCCATTTCGGTAAATGTTGGTATTTTGGTTGCTAGTCTGGTAGGCTAGTGTATACTAAGGGTACACATTGGGAGAACGAACTTGCGACCCTTAATTCTTGATATCGAAACAAATGGTTTTAATCCGGACGTCATATGGACCTGTGTCGTTATGTACGGCACCGAGGTCTTCGAGTTTACCGATGCTCCGTCGTTCAATAATTTCCTGAAGGAGCTACCGGACCATGTTGAAGTCTTTGCTCACAACGGCCTTAGTTTTGACTACCCTATTCTATCTCGGCTATGGGGGACAGATTGGTCCCGATTTACGCTTCGTGACAGCCTTGTTATGTCTCGTCTTGCTGAGCCTAGTCGTGTGGGTGGACATTCGCTCGCAGCGTGGGGAGATCGATTGGGGTTCCCAAAGGGGGACCATACAGACTGGACTCGATACTCTCCCGAAATGTCAGCGTATTGTCGTCAAGACGTGGCGGTCACTGAAAGACTTCTTAAGGTCTTAGAGCCGCAGCTGTCGGGTTTTGACGAGGAATCCCTCAACCTAGAGCACGACACTGCCCGCATCATTGCGGACCAGCGTGCGAGGGGGTGGCTTCTACACGAGCAAGGCTGCCACACCCTTTTGGCTACTCTCAAGGAGCGCCAATTCACTTTGGAAGACGAGGTACGGGAGACATTTAGGCCGCTGTATGCTAAGACTCGTGAGTACACTCCGCGTCCTACGCAGGGCGGCTTTTGGAACCGTAGCTCCTGTGGTCCGCTCAAGGACACGCCAGAGCTAGTGGGCGGTAAGTTCACAAGTATCAGGCTGGAGCCGTTTAACCTCGGCTCTCGCCGCCAGATAGGGAAGTACCTTCAGCGTTTCGGTTGGAAGCCGACTGCGTTCACGGAGACCGGACAGCCCATCGTGGATGAGGGGACGCTGGAGCGTATCGAGGGGATTCCACAGGCGAAGCTGATTAGCGAGTTTCTGATGGTTCAGAAGCGTGTCGCTCAGGTGCAATCCTGGCTCGACGCTATGGACGACGACGGGCGCGTACACGGCTCTGTGAACCCCTGTGGTGCGGTGACGGGCCGTATGACCCACAGCAAACCTAACGTGGCGCAGGTGCCTGCTGCCCGCGCCCCTTATGGTAAAGAGTGCCGTAGTGTCTGGACGGTGCCGGAAGGTTACAAATTGGTAGGGTGTGACGCCAGCGGTCTTGAGCTTCGCTGTCTCGCCCATTATATGAACGACCCTGACTACACCCGTACGGTGTGTGAGGGCAAACAAGAGGATGGAACAGATGTCCACACAGTCAATCAGCACGCTGCAGGTTTGGCAACCCGCGATCAAGCGAAAACTTTCATCTACGCGTTTCTTTACGGCGCGGGCGATGCGAAGGTGGGAGAGATCGTGGGTAAAGGCCGCCAAGCAGGCAAGGCGCTCAAAGAAGAGTTTCTACGTAAAACCCCTGCTCTTGCGGCTTTACGGGAAAATGTTGTTCGCGCAGCGGCGAAAGGGTATCTAAAGGGGATTGACGGGCGGAAGCTATGGGTGCGCTCAGAGCACGCCGCCCTTAACACCCTTCTGCAGGGGGCAGGCGCTATCATTATGAAGCGGGCCCTCTGCATTCTGGACGATTATGCAACACGGAACTCACTAGACTATGGATTCGTAGGGAACATTCACGATGAATTTCAGGCAGAAGTGTACGCCCCGCAGGCGGAACAGTTTGGACGCCTCGCAGCCGCCTCGATTGCTGCTGCTGGTGAGTATTATAACTTTCGGTGCCCTCTGGCTGGCGATTATGCCGTAGGGGACTCATGGGCGGAGACACATTAATGGATACAACAATGGAGCGAGACGTGACGGTCACTTACATCGTCTCAGCGTATGCGGTGCCCGAGGGGTATTACAGCACCCTTACGGAAGCCAGAGAGCACTGGAGGAAGTTGGTGGAGTCCTACGGGCGGAGTTGCTGCACGATACGTAAGCGGTGGGAAGAGACTACCACGCTGGTCACTGAACAGCACGTACAAGGGGGTGCCTAATGAGCCCGACAACCATACCAGCAGACATTTACCGTATGCTGATCAAAAAGCAGCCCGCGAAGGGTGTTGATATCGAACAGGTCGCTGACGAGTTCGCAGGGGCCTGTAGGGACGCCCTGATTGAGGCTCTGACGGTCGAGCAGGAACGTAGGGGCGTGCTGCGTCTGAGCGCTGTAGGGAAGCCTGACAGACAAGTGTATCAAGAGTATCATGGTGTTGAGGGCGAGCAGCTGGCTGGCTCCACCTACATCAAGTTTCTGTACGGCCACATCATCGAGGCGCTGGTCCTGGCCCTCACCGAGGCTGCAGGGCACGAAGTTACGGAGAAGCAGAAGGTCTGTCGAGTCGAAGGCGTCAAAGGCCATCAGGACTGCCGTATCGACGGTGTGTTGACCGATGTCAAGAGCGCCAGTACGTACGGGTTCAAGAAGTTCAAAGACCGGAAGATGCCCTTCGACGACCCGTTCGGCTACGTGGCTCAGATGAAGGGGTATGCCCACGAGGAAGGAGATACGGAGTTTGGCTGGCTGGTGATGGACAAACAACACGGCCATATCGAGTACGTCAAGTACGACATGGATAAACTCACGAAGGCAGAGAAAAAGGTCTTCGACTACGACATCACCGAGAGGGTCCAACATCTAAAAAAGCTGGTACGGGACAGCATTCCCGCAATCTGCTACGAGCCGGAGCCGGATGGCAAGAGTGGCAACGAGAAACTCGCAGTCGGCTGCTCTTACTGTGCTTTCAAACACCAGTGCTTTCCGGAGTTACGGACCTTTATTTTCGCCTCTGGTCCAAAGTATTTAACAAAGGTAGAGAGGGCTCCGAATGTTACTGAAGTGGTGGAGGGCTTCTGATGAATTACCAGGATTTTAAGGAGTGGTTCCTGTCCGAGTACGAAGCAGATGAAATTGTGGAATTGTTACAAATTGAAGCGACGGAACTACTGGACAGGTTTGAGGATAGTGTGTTAGACTATTGGAAAGAACAGCAGGGCGGAGAGTGCTATGAGTAACGTGGTATGTGAAGGGGATTTGAATTCCGACGCGAAAGGGTCAGCAGCCCGTATGAATGCAGGGAAGCTGCCGGTGGAGTTGGTGCCTCTCCGCGCTTGGCAAATGACATGGGTTAGACTGGATGGGTACTCGCCGGAGCTTCAGGCTCTGATTAACAGCCTCCGTGCGTGGCAAGAGGGGGACGATACAGCCCTGCTGGAGGCGTGGGCCTATTTCCCTCAGGTCTGGATGGACGAAGTGGTCCGCGTGCTGGACTTCGGGCAGAAGAAGTATGCAGCATGGAATTGGGCGAAGGGGCAGCGTTGGGGATGCACCCTTGGGTCCCTTATACGACATATCCGTTGCATCGTGGAGAAGAACGAAGCGTTGGATTCAGATAGCGGCCTAAACCATTGGGGCCATATTGGCTGCAACCTTATTTTTCTTGTGTGGTTTCAAACACACTACAAGGAAGGGGATGATCGCCCTCCGGTGTACGACAATGATCTGTAATTTTTCATCAAGCGGGCGGCCTCTGTCCATCGACCCTAACGAAATTATTGCGATCTTGCCCGCCTCCGCTGACAGACAAAAGTCGTGTGTGGTGCTGCGGAACGAAATGGAAATCATCATTGACGAGAATAGCCGAGTGGCTAGCGGTCACTGGTATGACACACTGGTCCTCAACTTCTACATGGGGGTTGAAGACGACGATGAAGAGGAAGAGGAAGTAGATGAAGACACCTGACGTGTACGTCGTAGGGGGCCCTGATGCCCACATCAAAAACCAGTGGGAGGCAATGACTAACTCCCGCTCCGAGGCAGAGAAGATCGCTGCTGAAATTCCTGGTGGGCAAGTGAAGAAGGTGGATGAGAAGCACCTTCGAGCCCGCCGGAGGCGACGTAAGCGTGCCTAGACAACTAAAACCGAGGACACGAGCCGGTGGGACATGGACAGAAGCCAGATATTGGTCGTTTATACGCAGCGCTCTTAGGGCTGCATGGGGGAGATACCCCGTTAAACATCAGGTTAAGGCCGCGAGGCGTAGGGAGGTCAAGGGCAAACGCCATAAATATGAGTATCCATGCGCTTCATGTAATGAGTGGTTTCAAGACAAAGACGTGCAAGTTGATCATATACACCCCGCAGGCACGCTTCGTCGTTACGAGGACCTACCGGCCTTCGTAGAGGGCCTGCTATGCGAGGCGGATAACCTACAGATACTCTGCAAGGAGTGTCATAAGATCAAGACAGGAGAAGAGCGTGAGCAAAGGAAGCAGAAGGAGACCGACGGATGAGAAGAGATACGGAGACAATTGGGACAACATATTTCGACGTACCGATCAGGTTGACCCCGAGACAGATGGACGCGATTGTGGTGGCGAGTCTGCAGACGGAGCTACATCAGAGGGGACTGGACCCAACGGTGGCCGTGGCGATCAAGACACTGCTGGCGTGGTACAGCCCCGACGAGGCTTTTACGACAGCCGACTGGCGTAAGGAAGTACAATGACCCCTATTGAACGTGATACTTTCATAGACCCGCGCATCATCGGAATGGCTATCCAACTGGACCCTCCCTTTGACGAATGTGCCGGAGTTGATCTTAATGTGGCGGCATGGGAGAGCGCTCAGCATTGGGGCCGAAAAGAGCCGGAGTGGATGGATTATTATGAGGCGTTCGTGCTGTGCTGCAGCGCCATACTGGAGACCGTAGAATGACTAAAAAGACCATAAGGGCAGGAACAACCGATGGGACGGGAAAGACGACCGTTCAATACACAAACGGTACGATGGACCAGTACCAAGAGTTTATCCACAAGAGCCGCTACGCCCGCTGGCTCCCTGAGGAAGGCCGCCGTGAATCCTGGCCGGAGACCGTAAACCGCTACGTTAGCTTCTGGCGGGACCGTGGGCAGATTAGCGAAGAAGAGAAAGTGGTGCTGTTTGACGCCATACACCAACTGGAAGTCATGCCTTCAATGCGCTGTCTTATGACCGCAGGGCCTGCCTTGGAGAGAGACAATGTTGCGGGATTTAACTGTTCGTACCTGCCTGTGGATAGCGTTCGGGCTTTTGATGAGCTTATGTACATTCTTCTCTGCGGCACAGGTGTCGGCTTTAGTGTGGAGTCTCAATACGTTGAGCAGCTTCCTACCATAGCGGAGAGTTTCCATGACACAGACACCACCATCGTGGTCGCAGATAGTAAAATTGGCTGGGCTAAGGCTTTCAAGCAACTGGTCAGCATGTTGTACGTGGGTGAAATCCCATCTTGGGATGTCTCCCGTATCCGTCCCGCCGGAGCCCCTCTCAAAACTTTTGGTGGACGTGCGTCCGGTCCCGACCCCCTTGTCGAGCTTTTTGTCTTCACGACCGAAGTATTTCAAGCGGCGAAAGGTCGTAGGCTTTCCCAACTCGAATGTCACGACATCTGCTGCAAGATTGCCGAAGTCGTTGTCGTGGGAGGCGTACGGCGTTCAGCCCTTATCTCGCTCAGTGACGCCCGCTCCCATTCCATGTCCCGAGCCAAGTCCGGACAGTGGTGGGTAGATAACAGCCAGAGGGCTCTGGCGAACAACAGTGCGGTGTATACCAAGAAGCCGGACTTTGACTTCTTTCTGGATGAAATGCGGGCGTTGTATGAGAGCAAGAGTGGTGAACGCGGGGTATTCTCCCGAGCCGCCTGTCAGCACATTGCGGCTAGGAATGGTCGAAGAGAAAGTGATCGTGAGTTCGGTACAAACCCCTGTTCCGAGATCATTCTTCGCCCCAATCAGTTCTGTAACCTTTCCGAAGTCGTGGTCCGGCCAGAAGACACCTTGGCGACACTTAAGGATAAAGTCCGAAAGGCAGCTATCCTCGGGACTCTCCAAGCGACTCTCACGGACTTCCGCTACCTCCGGAAAATCTGGAAGACCAACACCGAAGAAGAGGCTCTTCTTGGAGTTTCTCTCACGGGAATTATGGACCACCCTGTACTGAGTGGCAGGGACCTACATGGAGGCCAGTTTGCACCTAAGAAGTTCCGAGACCCGATTACAGGGGAGGTATGCTTGGCTGAAGTCCTCGCTGTCCTCCGGAAGGTTGCAGTCGATACTAATAAAGAATGGGCTGACAGGCTTGGCATTGCTCCTAGTGCTGCCATTACTTGCGTTAAGCCCTCTGGCACTGTTAGCCAGCTGGTTAATAGCGCGAGCGGAATCCACCCCCGATTCAGTCCTTTCTATGTCAGAACTGTACGAGCGGACAGCAAAGACCCCTTGGCTCGTCTCATGGTGGACCAAGGTTTCCCTATGGAGCTGGACGTCACGAACAGTAATAATCTGGTGTTTTCTTTCCCTGTATCTGGACCTGTGGACAGCAAGTGTGCCGACGAAGTGGGAGCTTTGGAACAGCTTCGTCTCTGGCTCATCTATCAGGCCCACTGGTGCGAGCACAAACCCTCAATCACTGTGTACTACAGGGACGATGAGTTCCTAGAGGTTGCTCAGTGGATGTGGAAGAACTTCGACGTGCTCTCAGGTATCGCCCTACTGCCCTATAGCGAGCATACGTACCAACAAGCTCCCTACCAGGAAATTTCTCGGTCGGAATACGAGGACAGAAAAAAGGCCCTACCGGAATTCGATTGGGCCTTACTGGAAGAGTACGAAAGGGAAGATCAGACTACAGGGTCACAAGAGCTGGCCTGTGTCGGAAACGTCTGTGAAATGCCGGACCTGACCTAGTCCTCATCGTCCTGCACCCTTAGGAGGTTGGCGAGCAAACCTGCTCCGCCAGCCGCCTGCAGGGCCATGTCGCGTTTCGCCTGTCTCACACCAGCCTGTGTCGGGGCGGCCTCGGTGTAGTTGCGGACAATCTGGTCCCACGTCATGGAATCAGACGGGGGTTTGATGTTGGTGAACTGAGGGGCCTCGTAGACAGCTTCTTCTGGCTTCCGCACCTTACTCGGCTTTCCGCTCTTAAGCATCTTCGGAGGCTGGAACACCGTGTTGCCCATGGCGTCCCTCTTCGGGGCTTTGAGTTTCTTCCCTGCCTGCAGGTTCTTGATGTTTGTGATCATCGGGGGTGTCACGGCCACCACGTCGCTTGGTAGAATAGACTTGCCCCCAAGGGCTGTCGCGGGGGCCTGTACGGCCTTAAGGGTGTTCTCGAAGAAGTCGTGCGTGTCGGCCATCATAATCTTCAACGTGCCGTCCGTATCGACCTTACCCACCCATTGTACACCACCTTCAGTGATAGCGGAACCCACCTTACTCCCCTTGATATACACGCCTGTGTCGTCGGCTCCCGCGACTGTCCAGTGCTCCTTCCTCTTCCCCTTCTGCTTCCCTGCAAACTTCGGGTCTGAGTCAAGACGTTTCAGTCCATCCACCAGCTCGTCAATAGGAACGGTCCCATCGGCACGTATCGAGTCTTTGAACACCTGAGTGATCGCGGCCTTCGCGGGGTTGCCATAGACCACGTCGTTGAAATGCCCGCCTGATTCAAAGGACTGCGGCATCTTCATGGTGATCTTCGTCCCGCTCTTCATGTTCTGCCCACTCTGAATCATATCAGCTAGCGTGGAGGCTTCCGACGCGTTAAGTCCGTGGACGCCTCCGGCGCTGTCGGCAATACTGAAATACCCCAGTTCGTCCGCTAGCTCGTTGGGTCCGTTCAGGAAGTAGGTGCCGTCGTAAGGCTTCGAGGGCTCTGTGCCCATCTTCGACCCTGTCAGGGTTTTCTCATCAAAACCGTCCCAAGCACGCCGAGGGTCGGAGGGAATCAGATCGGCCTGCTCTCCGATGTGGCGTTGGTAGAGCATGTTGGCGACAGCCTTAGGTCGCCTCTTGCTATCCACTTTCGTGGACATACCTCGGTCATTAACCACACCAGAGACTTCGTCCTGTGTGTCCCACAGCTCCTTCACACGCTTCTGTTGAGGGACTGTGACGCCCTGCTCGTTCCAAAGGGCGCGGCTCTTCGGATCGATCAAGTGCTGTCCGGCGCTCTTCAAGCTGTCTAGTAAGTGGCTGCCGAAGCCTTCCGCAGTCTGTAAGCCGCCTGTAATATCTTCAACCGAGCCAGGAAGCACTTTAGAAGCCGCGTCAGCAATCCCCTCGATAACGGGACCCGCAGGCCCCTCAGGACCATACCAGTTCTTGATGTAGTTCCCTGCAGAACTGATCGCACCTGCGGCCTGCTTACCTTTACCGGCAAGGGCACCGAATGGGACGAAGTTCAGGGGGTCGCCTACGATGTCAAGTGCTGTGTTTCCCGCAGCATACAGGTGGTGGTCAAGTTTGGACGGGTTCTCTGCCGGAGAGAACCATTCTTCCTCGTCCCCACTTATGGCCTTCTTCGTAGTCCTAAGAGGCACTTCCAACATATCAAGAATACCCATTATTCCAATTCCTCGTCTTCTGCACTAATTGCTTGTTGTGTGAGTTCCAGCAGGGCCTGACGGTCAGCAGCCAGCGTCTCAGCCACAATCCCGCCCTTGGCAATGACTTCGTCTATGGCCTTGAGAGCGTTGTGGTACGCAGCCCTTGAGGCCCTCGTGAGAGGTCTGGTGAGGCCGTAGCCCGCCATAAGGGCTGTCATAGCTGCGGCTGTGGGGGCGTGCATACCTGTGGCACCTACGGCCAGAGGGGTGGTAGGCATGTGGATGCCTGTGTGGCGGGCAAAGTTGTCGAGCATCCGGCCTACGGCTGTCCCAGCCTCTTTAGCCGCCCGAGGGGCTGTACGTCCTCTGGCACTCAACAGACGATGCTGCTTGTCAAGGCTCTCACGGACTTTGACGTCCGGAGCGGCCTCGATGATAATATCGTTCATCTTCTTCCTAAGGGAGTCTCCGGCTATATGCCTGCCGTTCAGGAAGGCTGCAGACGGGGCTTGGAAGTTCAATAACTCGTCGTCAAAACGCCGACGCACTTCAATAAGGTCGCGGGCAGAAATGGTCTTCTTCCCCTTAGTCGCCTCTTTCAGCATTTCATCGAATATCTGGAACATCCTCACCGCGCTCTCGCTAGCGTCCCCAACGAACGCAGGGTGCTTCCCTACCTCGTTGACCGCGTTGATCATGCGGTTGTAAACTTCCTCGGCGTTCATCTCCACGTCAGCAAGCTGGTTGTCCAGATCGTCAGCCAGCCGACGCACTTCGTCGTTCAGTTTGTTGGTGACGTCCTGATAGCTCTTTTTAGGGTCAATCGTTTTGAGGTTGCGGACTTCCTTAATAACATCCTGTTCAAACTCAGTTGGGTTGTAGGTACGACGTCCCGTTAGCCCCTCTTCCGTCACACGGAGAGTGGTGTCTTCATCCATGTCCGGCGTCAGAAGTCGACGTATCTCGGTCTCACGGTTTGTGGTGTCTTGGGCTAGGCGCTTGCGGCCATAGGGCTTCGCCAGCGACTTCTTAGGCATCTTGAGCTTCGGACCAGGAGCCAACGTGGTGGCGATGGTTCCTATCTGACCTACGCGACGAGCAAGGTCCGGAGACGCCTCTTCAAACTCGTCCCACGCTTCCATACCCTTCTGCACGATATCGCTTTGGGCAACAGCAGAAGCGCCTGCAGCAATAGCGTCTTCTGCCTCTTTAGGCAACACAGCCTTTCCGCCTGTGATCAAAGCATCACCACCTATGTCACCAACCGCAGGCAGTAGATCGCTACCGAGCACCGACAGGGTCTTACCTGCTACGCCTTCGTCCCTTCGCGCTGTAGGGTCTCCACCGGTTCCGTAAGAGTCTCCTGCTATGGTGCTGAACGCGTCACTCACTCCTTGGACAGCGCGGTCATAGGACCGCTCAAAGAATCCCGGCCCTTCGGGGTCGTCAGGAATAGGCTGGGCAGGGGCAGCCATCTCCGCAGGCTTGTCAAAAGTGTTGTGGATGAATTCACCCAACTCATTGGCAGCCGCGATGTCCCCTGCCTGATAGGCACGATTGAGCGCGTCAACGTATTGCTGTTTATCCATTACGGTTGGTCTCCAGTAGGCTGGATAACGTATTTCTGTGCGGTGGGGGAGAGCACACCTACCGAGCCCTGCTGTGTGGCCTGTAGGGCCTGCAGGTTCGAGTAGGCCTGAACAGCCTTCCCGAAGTATTTCTCAATGATCTTGAGGTTTCGCTCAAGGTCGTGCTTGTCCATACCGGCGTCAATAGCCGCAATGGACGTCTCCAGTCGGTCCAGTTCTTTCTCGGTCAAGTTACCGAAACCGGAAGCACCGCTCTCGGCAGCCGCCCTAAGCTCCTGCAGCTTCGCAGAGCCCAGCTTGGCCCTTAGGGAGTCAATGGACTTCCGATAAGCGTAAGCGTCCGTGCCGGGAACCCAGCCACTCACCGCACTTACCATCCCCGGCGTAGTGTTTTCAGCCCTTGCGCGGACATCAGCGACGTTCTCCATCACGCCTTGCGCGTTGGCGGCTGCCTGTTCAGCCTTACTGAGCTGAGCAAGCATAGCCTGACGTGCTTCTTCCTGCCGGGTGATTTCTTTGTGGAGGGCTTCAGCGGCACGGTTCATACCGCCTTCCGTCATACCTAAGGGGCGGATAGGGTTGCCGTTAGCGTCTGTCTGCCACACTTGGCCGTTGAAGCTCACCGTGCCGCGCTTGCCCGCGTTTTGTCGGTCGGTGATCTCGTCTCGTTGTTTCTTGTAGGCCGTAGCCTCTTCTTCCTTCTGTAGGTTGTACAGGCCGGTACTGTTCGCCAGATGGTCTTGGGCCCCTTGGGCTGCCAGCTTGGCTGCCTCAATCTTGGAGGCGTGCTTAGCCTGCAGTTGCTTTTCCCTAAGGGCCTCACTCTTCAGCAAACCACGGCTGAAAGCGTCCATCCGGCTCTCACGGGGACCACGAGGTTCAGAGAGCATTTGCAGGAGCTGCTTGCTCTGCTCTGGCGTCCCTTGTCCCAACAACATGCCGATCTTGCTCTGCCCTTCGTTCAGCATCGGAGGGAGCTGGACCTGATGGGCCGACACTTCCTCAAGAGCAGTGCGTTTCCTCTTGGCTGCCTCGACCAGCTCAGCCAGCTCTTGCAATTTTGTAGCCATTATATCAATCCTTTTGCGGACGTGCCGCCGAAGTAATCGTCCAGCCAATCGTAGCCGGTCTCAAGTTTTGTCATAGGGCCTGCTTCTACAGGTCCGAAGTCATAAGGGTTGCCACCACGAGGCTGAGCCCCAGCAAGCCAGTTGCCGCTACCACCACCAGTAGCGTCATAACCAGTAACACGGCGTCCATCACTACCTCCTTGTCCTTGCTGTCCATAGTAGTTGTCAGGGCCTCCACGGTTAAAAGCGCCCTGCTGGTTCAACAGAAGGCCTGCGCCCGCCACGCCAGGAACATAACCCAACGCTTCCTCTAACGCACTGCCGACTTGTGAGTCCCCTTTAGGGAGAAACTGGCCTAGCCACTCAAAGTCTGTCCCAGCTAGGTGCTCAAGTCCGTAAGCACTCAAACCGGCTGTGACGACGTCCTGAAGATCACCCCCTGATGCCAGTGACAGGCCAGCGTTCATTATACCCGAGGCCACCGCAGGCGATACACCGATAGCTCCCGCTAGAGCAGGGGCCGCTGCAGGAATCGCAAGGGACGCTGCCGCCGCCAGCGCCATGCCAGGATTTTCTTCGATGAAATTGCCCAGTCCGTCTGTGAACTTCTGCGGCGTGCCAATTTTCCAGAAGTCGCCACCACCCCATTCGCTGGAAATATCCTCGAATGTTTTGTAGTCGGCCGCAATCCCTTGCCCGTTGTTCTTCCCGTCTTCGCCCCATCCCAAATCCTGTGAAATACCATAGGCCAGTCGGTACGCTTCGTCCTGATGCCCTTTCTTGCCCCACTCTCGGTTCCAGTTGGCGGTGTTGGTATCGGAACCATCACGAGCCGCCAGAGCGTGCCAACGTACAGCGTACTCCGGATTCTCTGCAGCCCAGCGCGAGAAAGCCTGAGGGTTGTGGGCAAAGCCAGCGTGGATAGCGTTATACCAGTCCCTTACGAACCCTGAGTCACTTTTGTTACCACCGAAGTTCTTGGCTTCATTCCATTGATCGATGTAATCAGTGACATTCTGGAGGTTTTCGTAGCTGGAGGCGTTCTCCATCCGCTGAGCGTATTCTTCAGGGTTGTTGGCCTGCACATCTTGCCATTCGTTTTGATGCGCCAGCCACATATTCCAAGACTGCTCTGGTGTCATTTGAGAGGTTATCTCGTTGACCGGCGGAGTGTACTGAGGGCCCGCTTGGGGACCTGCAGGGACTGAAGGAAGAGGACCGGGCACGGCAGGGCCTACAGGCTGCGTGCTGTACAAGGGGACCTCAGGGGACGCAGTCCCCATGGCCTGATCATAAGGTGTTACTCGTCTCATTAGTATTGCGGCGTCGGGTATTGGCTGTGAGTGGAGCCTGCCGGTCCCGTCGTGTTAGGCGGGATAATCGGAGGGGTTTGAGTGCCTCCGCTGGGTCTGCTGAAGATGTTGTTCATATTTACACCCTGCAGTCCGCCTTGCAAAATATCCATCCAGTCGCCTCCGGAGCCTCCAGACGTCCCTGCCTTGTAGTTAGGAGAACCGCCGAGCCAGCCGAAGTAGTTGGAGAGCAGTGCCTCGTCTCCCCCTACTTTAGCATCCCAGCGCTCCTTGTTGGCGTCGATCAGCTGCTGGTTGTATCCAGTGCGCTGTGCGCCTACGTTCATGGCAGTGCTGCCGGGAACCAGCTGCTGAGCCTGAGAGGCAGTCACAGCGTTTACACCAGAGTTCAGAGCCGAATTCAGGATTTGGTTCTGGTTAATGTCCTGACCCCTTTGGCTCAGCTGGGCGCTGATGTCGCCAGCCCGCTGACCAATCGACTGCTGACGGGCCTGCAAATTACCACGGATGAGAGCCTCGGTGGCACGCTCAGTGGCCTGTGCAGTCGCGTCCGCCTTCTGCTGCTGCATCCTAGAGCCGCCAAAGGCCCCTTGCGCCGTAGCGGCAGTATGCAGACTAGGAATCACCTGTTCCTGCAAATCGCGCCAGATGGGGTTCGTAATGGCTTCCTGATACTCTTCGGGAATTCCAAAACCGATTTGGTCCGGAAGGGCGAAACCAGCGACCCTCGGGGCTCCGCCCTTAGCCAGTACATTGGCTGCGTTGGCTCCGGCGTTCGCTAGGTCCTGTTGGACGAACGTGGAGCGGAGGTGTTGATCTTGCCCCTTTTGGACCATGGGGTCCAGATCGGCCACCGTCTGACCAGGATAATAGGGCGCAGGGCCTCGGTTCCAAATGTCCTGAGCGGCCTGCATACCTGTTTCCCAAGCCTTTTGCTGGCCGGGAAGGAAATAAGGCCGAGCCGCTTGTTTATTATCTTCCGCGTCGTTGTAGGACGTCCATGCGCCCACCCCAGCACCGATTATGTCGTCGCCATATTCGCCTGCGAAGTCTTTTACGCCTTCCCATATGTTGTCATACCATGCCATCGTTTTCTCCTAACCACTCATTTCGGCAGTTTGCCAGAAGTGACGTTTCAAGTAAATAATCAAGTTGTTTGTTGGATGCTTTCCTATAGACCTCGTGCGGGTCGAGACCCAGCTGTTCGCACGCTTCTGGCAAGGTCATAGGGGTGAACATCAGTATTGCTATTTTATGCCAATCTATCCGGACCATCGAGCCTTGTACCCCCGCGTATCGAGGTGGGTAAAGGTTGAATACGTTCCGATACCGTCAAACAACGCATCGGCCCTTTGGGCCACTTCGATGGGCTCAATCCGGTCCCAATTGTCGTAGTCGTTCAACACGTACCATTTTGTGTCCGCTGCGTCACCTTTTACATGGCGGGAGTTCTTACTTCCTCCTACCCTTCGGTTATGCTCCGCACAACGGAAACCGCTGGTAATGACACACTTGACACGCCTCCCGCCATAGGCGTCCTCAATCTCATCAACCAACTGTTGGAGTTTATGTACCAGCTCGTGTTTAACCCCGTCAACCTTACAAGGGCACTTGCAAGTAAACTCACTGGCACTAAAATTCTTTGTAATGTCGCCCATTATCGCAACCCGTTTACGATCTTTACTGACAGCGCTGCTCCAGCCGTCAGGGTCATTAATGGCCCCATTGGGATGCCCATTGAAGTCAGGGTCTGGATAGCTTCTAACGAGCCTTTCACGGCAGCGGTGCCGGATTCTATCCCAAAGGCTCCCATCACGGAACCAAAGACAATAAAATTTAAGGGCAGAAAGATGGACAGGGTCACGTACTCGTCCTTCCATGTACCACTCTCCTGTCCTTTAGAAGCTATTTCCCAATCAGAAGCGCGTATAGATATTTCTTGCTGGCCCTGTTGCTTTGCAAGCTGTACCTGACCATTAATCGCGTCTTTTGCTTGACGCCGCTCTTCTTTCTTGACGAAAATATTGGCTATCGGCTGAATCGCTCCACCAACCATAGCCTTCACGATCTCTGACACTGGTGAACTCAATGACATTCCTCCTGTATGAGGGTATGGACAAACTCTTTAAGTCGTCCTTCGCTTGCAAGGATGTATCCTTCGACTTCTGCGCGATTGGTAGCCATGCGAACACCGACGTCTTCGCCTGTAACTCGATTACCGTCACCAATGAATTGGTCCAGACGAGCAAGGGCTTCAGCTTGGTTGGACACAAGGCTGGACTCAAGGTACAAAACAGCAACCAAAAGCCCAGCAAGAACAAGAAAATCGGCATTAGGGCGGACACGCTCAATCCAGAAACTTTTGGATACTTGGTAGAAATTGGACAAGCGCGATTGCTCCATAAAGCATGTAATGCGCTGTTTTAAGTCTTGATACATCGGAAGTCAACCCCTCTATAGCTTTTTCCAACGTGTCTAGTCTTCCCTCTTGCAAACCAGCGAGGTAGGCCGCTTCTTCTCCGTTAGAATAAGTCATTATGTCCCGCCGTTTAGATCGTCAAGCTGGTCTTGTATCTCACTTTGTTTGTCTTCCAGCTGACGCTTGCGGACATTGTCCAGTTTCCGCTTAATCGCTGCGCTGTCTCCATCAAGGGCCTGCAACGCCCCCAAGGCTTCTTCTGTATCCTCGAACTTGTAACTGACGCCTTGCCGCTCAGCCAGGAACTCGTATTTACGATCAGTAGTGACTTTTAGGGTCAGCGGGACCCCTGCTATCTGACCGACCTTAAAGAGTAGGCGGCCAATCTCCATAAACTGCTCTAGTTCGTTCATCCCTTATCCTTGTCCTACAATAACCATTTTGTTACTCCCAATGGACAGCAGTCGGACCCACTCCCATTGGTTCAACACAATCGTGGCGGCACTTCCATCAATCGTGTCGCTCCCGTTCGGCACCACACTGACCGTGTAGGTCCCTGTGGGGTCTGCGTTTTTAATACAAATCTCGCGCCCCCAAGTGGTTGCTGTCTGCAGGTTTACCGTGTGGTTTGCGGAGATATTGTCAAACACTAAATAGTGGTGTTGGGTGCCGACGTTTGTCGTGGTGCCTGTGGGCTTGACCAAGCGCCAATCGTGCGTTCCTCCCCACCGGCACGGTCTGGTTGAGTCGGACCAGATAGCGTATTTCGCTGTGCTGGACGCGGGTCCGCCGCCTATTTGAAAACCTACATATTTAGCGGGGGTGATTGCCCAGTCTTCGGGGTCAGTGACTGAAAAACCAACAAACGAGGCGGCCTCATAGGTACTTCCGCTGTTATGTACTGCGGAAAACGCGACGCGGGAGGACATAGAAGGTATGTCGATAATAGGCTGCGAGCGGAAATCCGTGTGTCCGAAATGGGTAAACGTCCCGCCATTGGCTGTTGCGTATTGTGGCTGGGCGAGGAACGAAAACGCACCATAACCCGTAAGGGCCACACCGTCGGCTACCGTCAGCATGGAGTCAGCAAACGCGTAGTAGAGACCCGCCGCTACCGACGACCCTTGATACCTAAGCGTGCCGTTTGCTCGAAACAGGAAGCCCGCCCCAAAAGCGAACGAACTGTTGTTAAACTGATACTCCCCATCAAACAGGACTTTTGGTTGGCCGACAGCGTTCGCAACATTGTAGACATCCGTCGCACCAAAATACACCGATCCGTCAGCGTTCGTTGGTGACGCGTCCCAAACTTTAGCGCCCTCGCTAAGTTGTCCAAAATTGTCGATGTCATACGACGCGGCATCCAGATCGCCGCCTAAGCGCGGGTCAGGGTCGTCTTCAACTTTCTGCAACCCTCCCCCTACCGGACCCGAGGACGTCGGCCACTGCGTAATCTCCCATTCAGTCGGGAAGATGTACAGGTCGATGTTAATGTCCACCCCATAGGCGTTATTGTTCAGAGGGGCCGTACTGGGGTAGGTTGTGTCGGTAATCCCTTCTACGTTCTCCTGACCAGCGAAGAAGCCCACGTCTTCTGCGTAGGGTAGAGGGTCTGTCGAGCCGTAAGCGAACGTAAGGGTTCGAGAGTCCTCGTTAGGACGCCCTTGGGCCGGAGCAAGACCATACACCCAACACTGGCCGTTGTCGGTTGCCGACGTGACGGTCCATGTGCGCCCTGCAAACGTAAGGACTGCACCTTCGGGCACTGCGCTCAAGCCAGCCTGTTGGTCTGTAGCTCCGTTGTCTTCGTAAGAAACGCGAATCTCAGTCGTGTTGCCTTGGAACCACGCTTCGCCGCTGTCGAAGTCCGGCGAGCCGTTCTTGTTCTTAAGGTCCCAATCAGATGAGAAGACCGTCGGCTGCGTCACAGCCCGTGTGACAAGATACACGGTCATTTCGGTGCCGGGAGGGACGTAGGTGTTCTTAGGCAGTTCCCACCAGCCTACAGCCGTTGGTATACGGGGTGACATGACCTCTGACAGCGCTCCGTCCACTTCGACCCACAGCTCGTACTCAAAGCTACCTGAGACGTCAGGCGCGTAGAAGCGAAGCCCTTGTATAAGGCCGCCTGTCGGGAAGGTGTACTTTTGCCCAGTATAGCGCACCTGATCGACACTTGTCGGAGGGGCACTGAAGTCCGGAGAGCCCACCAGTTCTTGGACCCACGAGCTGATACCAGCCAGCTGCGGCTCCACAGACTGCGTCGTGGTGGTAATCGCTGTACCACCCCACCCGTTATAGTGAGCACGGTCCATGTATTCTGCTTGCTGGCCGGGGGTGTACCCAATCAGCTCACGGCTCCGAGGGAGCACGTCAATCCAATTCCCATCGGGGTCGTAGAGTTTCAACTCGCGTGCCGACGGCGGGCCAGGATAAGGGCCTGTGGGTACAGGGAAGGAAGAGCCGTAGTCGTTCAGAATGGCGAGCGTGAGACGCCAGTCGTCCAGCTCCATCAGACCGAAATTACGCCAAGGACTACCACCGTCGTCTCGGATAGCGCCCCATGAGAAGTTGACGTTGCAGTAGCCGAAGCCTTCAGGGAAAGCCCCATACGCCTCTTCGGTTCCGTCGATGTAGATTTTGAAAGAGCGGCCCGCTGCACACGCCACAATAGCAACGTGGTGCCAAGTGTTATCAGCGACTGACGTCGTGCTCTTAATGGCTAGGAGGTTATTGTCGCCTTCCGTGGAACCGTGAAAGAAACGGACCACACCCGCCTCTCCCGGCCCGTCAGAATCCAGACCCAAAGCCACAGTGAAGCGACCGTTCGTGTTGACAGAGGACGTAGTGTACTGAGCACAAACAACACAGCGTTCAGCTGCGGTCCCTACTTCCACAGGGTCCGCTTTAATCCAAAACTCCATCGTCCACGGACCACGACGGGGCTCGTCGACGTTGTCGAAGTTGTATTGGGGTATCATCCCAAACCCGTCCACCGTGCTGCCAACGCTGCATCGGTCTACGGTGAGGCCATCAAATATACGGGCTCCGGTGCCCCATTTGGCTTCCGTGAAGTCCAGATACTGTTCTGTGCCTCCATCAAGTACGACAGTGTTACCAAAGGGGTCGTACAGGGTCTTGTCGTAGGCAAGGCGGCTACGGGGGTCCGGCTTGGAGGGAGCTACGGGAAGGGTTGTAGGAGGCTGAAAGAGCCCTCGGTACAGAATTTTATCTGTGTAGAGGAAGCGCTGCATGTCGGCAACAATGTGTTGCGTTGGGACAGACGTCCCTTCTCCGTCGCCATTGTTACTCAAATATGCGCCGAAAGACAGAGGTCGGAAAGCGTGACCGTTGTCTTTGTAGTACGTAGGCGGAGTGCCTGTGGCGTCCAGAGCCCCGTCCACCCAAAACTTCAAAGTGTTCGACGCGTACTCGTAAGTAATCGCCAAGTGATGCCAATTGCCGTCCCTTAGGTCCGTCGTGCCCTCCAGCACATAGTTGGCACCACCCTCATAATACCACCGCATAACCCCTGTGGTATCGTTCATCATGAACAAGTGACGACGCAGTTGATCGTTGTCGTACTGTCCCCAAATCTTCGGGTTGTAGCCGTAGCTATAGTCGCCGGGGGTGTTCCCTACCGGCTCTTTAATACGTATCCACAACTCCATCGTGTAATCACGGAGGTAGTCAGGGTCGTCAGCGTCGTTAGAGTTCGTCGGGAGAGGACGACGCACACCGTTCTTGTCGTGAGGCTGGACCCCTTCGACGTTCAGGAGGTTCCAGTAGTCGCAAGAGGAACCATCGAAAGTTCGGTAGTAAGTGCCGGATACTGCGGGGTCCGAGTTGTCATAGGATTCTGTGCCCACGACAGTACGTGCGTCGATAGACACATAAGGGTCCATTCCGGAGTTGTTGTAATCTAGCTGGAAAACAACTTCAGGAAAACTCATATAGCTGTGGTCCTTGTCCAGAAGTCTCCGGCTTGGAGATCGGTGTCGTCTGTCGTCGGTTCGTTTTGCTCAAAAAACACTTTGGTGTCTCGGTCAGCCCAAACGTAGTCCCCGTCGGCATCACTCAGTTTTTCCAGATGCTGGCCTTCTTTCCCACCATCGGGTACTGTGTTGATGATGCTGTCGCTTTCGTTGGGCCAAATCCATTCGACGCTGTCGGGATTCGTCAGGTCCTTGACGGACAACACCTGCCCCGGCGCACCCTGAGGCAACATCCACGTCGGACACCACTCATCGGCACCTGAAGGGCTGTCAGCTGCGAGGGTCTGTAGCTTCAGCACCTTACCGATGTCATCTTCGGTGCGGGTAGCACAGTCCCCGTCCACGTAGGTGTCCATGGTCTTGAGGGCTGCGTCGTAATACATCTTCGACAGGGAGGCCAGAGGCAGGCCGCCAGTGCCGCCAAATATCCAGCTGTACTTACTGCGCCCCTCGCGCCTTAGGCCACCATAGCCCCTGTTCCATTCGAACGTGCGTGTAACCAGCTCCCCATTACTGTAGTCGCCGCTGTACGTGTCCCGCCCAAACCACGCTTGATCAGCAATGGCAGGGTTGCCTGTGTTCGTCAGTGTCGTGGTAGTCTTGGAGAACAGGAGTACGCCATTGACGTACATCGTACATTTATAGCCGTTAGAGAGCCGTTCAAACTCCCACATAAGCACTGTGGGCTTGACGGGGTTTCCTGGTAAGCTGGTGTCAAAACCGACGGCCTCAGGGTGGGTGCTGTTGTGAATGACCCACGTATCTCCACCCTTAGAGCCTCCGTCGACGATAATCTGACCGCGCTTGGCGTTCCATTTGACTCCATAGCGGTTCAGGGACCCTGCGACGTCCTCCGAGTCCACTCCCTCAGCACCCACAACCGCAAACGTGCCAAGGTCGCCAGTCTGCAGGTAGTTCCCGTCGTCCCAATTAGGGTCGTCGTAGTCGTCCAGCTGCGGATAGACAATGACGCCTATAGAGTGCCGGTTATTTAGCTGTTGGCCGAGATTGTTATAGGCGTCGTTGACAAAGTTGAAGAAGGCCCAGCTCTCGCCGGTATTTGGGGAGTTGTTGACGCCTTTCCAAATATCCGCCTCAACCGCACACCCGCCGTCTGTCGGGTCGAAACCTTCCGCCTCGTCAAATACCGCATTCGACGGGACGCGTAGCTGTGTGCCCTTAAGCGGGCCAGCAGTCGCCAGTCCCTCCTGAAAAAAACCCGAGTCAATCCCGTCGAACAAGAAATCATCTTTATACGTACGCGCCGACAGGAGCCAGATGCCACCTACTTGTGCGTGGACAATATCCATGGCGTCACAAGCCTTGACATCGTCACAAGTGCTGCAGGCACCGATGCACGCACAATCGAACAGGTCTTTAATCCCGTCCGAATTGTCGTTCAATACGCTACCGATGATGTCAAACCACTCATCGAGAGACAGGTTGATATTCCTAGCCCATTTGAACAGGGAGTTGTTGTCGCTGTTCTCGATAGAAGGGAGTATCGGTTTTGAGGGGTTAGGGTTAGTGTTCCCTAAGTCTCGGGCGATATCCGTATAAGTGGTGCAGTCGGTGCGTGAGCGTCGGTTCGGTTGACTCACCTAGAGCCCTCCGTTCGGCCTATAATCTCAATCGACATGACTTCCCAATCCGCGTCTTCGTTTACTCCTTGGAATCGAAGGAAGAGCCACCTCCCAGCTGTGCGTACGTTAAACTCTGCAAACCCATTACTGGCATCAACGTCAGTAAAATTGTGGACCCACGTCGGAGTCCCGTCTTCGGTATCTGCCCATCCAATGTCGAAATCCAGTCCCTGACCGCGCATACCGATGCGGATACTGGACAATTCCTTAACTCTATCAGCGTCCCCGAGGTCAAGGCCTTTTGATAAGAGGGAGTACGCGATAGGGGTTTGAGTAACTCCATCATCGTCTTCAGTCCCTTCGGAGTCCTTCCAGAGGACTCCTGACTCGTCTGCAACAATAGCGTTTTGAAAGACTGTCCGTTCCTGACATGCGGTATAGGAGAATCGTCCACTTAAGAACCCCCAGCTGCCTTTTTCGTAGTTGTAGGTGATGCCGTATGAGTTGTAAAGACCGGCGTCCCCGGCGCGGCGGAAATACCATTGAACCTGTGTCGCCTCTTCATTGTGGAAGCCCACAACCTGAGATAGCTGAAGCTGGTTAATGTTGTTGCGGAACCAATGGCGCACAGCGGGGTCGTCAATGTACTCAAAGGAAGCCCCGTCCGTGACGAAGAACCCCTGCTTTGTCAGGCCAAAGTTCCTACGCCCAACAGGGATTACAGAAGAGGGGGAGACAGCGCCGATGCCGTTCAGGGCGCTTTGGTAGCCGAAGACCAGATCGTTGTTGAGGTAGTTGATGAGGAACATCTGGTCTCCACCGTAGACCGCCAAACGGGAACCAATGGGCACTACGGCCTTGATCTCCGTTTGTAGCTCCCTGATCTCTAACTGACCAGCAAGATTATCGGCTGCAGCTTCCCACACGTCCACGTTGTCAGCGTCACACCATATAAACTCCCTGTCTGAACAATCAGTGTTAAAGAGTAGCACATGGGGTCCCATCACCGCAGCTATGCGGGCCTCCGTTACGATACCCAGCCCTTGAATCTCTTCAAAGTCGCCGGTCTTGTTTACTTGCGGGTGTGCCGTGTCAGCGGCGGCAATAATGAAGTTACCAAACTCCTGCATCGACCAGTGGGACGCGTCGTTAATGCCTGCGGCCTGACCGTTCAATGCAAAGGTGGAAGTGCCTGACACGTCCGTGACACCGCTGCCCTCCACATACGACCAAAGGGCCGTAAGATCACCGAAGTAGACAGCGGGGTTGCCGGAGCGGGTAGTCTGTACCAGCCCACGGATAGGAGAACCAGCACCAGTGTCGGCCAGCTTGACGCGTCCTTTGATACGCTCAACCCCGACTTCTGTGGCCCGTACGTTCTCCCCTGTCTCCCAAAGAGGTATCTTCCTTGAGAACAGATCAGGATGGACTCCGGTGTTGATACCGTCGAGGCTGAGCTTGAAACCTCCGTTCTTGTCGGTTTCTAGGGGCATTAGAACCCTCCGCGATCAACAGGGGCTTGAGAGCCCCCACGCATGTCGATGGAACCGGGCTCCCATTGCTTAAGCTCTTCATGGATAGCGATGCCGTCCATGGTCTGCTGATAGCGGCCTTCCCACACAGCCGCCCTCTGGTCGTCTTTGAGCCATAGGCAAGCCTCCAGCAGGACAGCGAACAGGATTAGTTCGGGGTGCTGGGTGGAGAGAGTGTTGGATTCGTTGGTGGAGCTAATGGGGGTCTCACGGCGATAAAAGTACACCGTGAAGTCGCGGTCCGTGTTCGGGGGCGGACCGAAGATAAATTCAGTGCCTGCAGGGGCAATAAGCGTCGGCGTGCCGGGCGTGCCCTTAAGCGCCTCAACCTCGGCAATGTTTGCGCCCTTCATCTGACACCCGTCGTCAAACGTGTACGCAATCCCCTTACTAAAACCACCGGGGATTGAAGGCGTGCCTGTCGAGACCACTTCCGACGCAATCAGCTCAATCATCTTGAAGTCAGGATCACGGTCAATGCGCGACTGAGCGAGAGAGAAGAAGGTGGGGATTTCAGCCTCTAGGGCCGCGAAGTTGTTCCTGTTCAACCAGGATTTGACAGCAGCTTCGAGTTCCGTGTAGGTCATGCTGGAGTCCTCTTACGCTGCTTAAGGGCCGACCGCAGGAGCCGCTTGATGGCCTCCCTACGCTCCGCACATTTTTTACAGGGCTTCTTACGGGTCATACAGGCCTCGCTAGCTTCTTAATCGTAGACTTGAGGTAGCGGTATTCAGGGTCGTCTAGGAGGCGGCGGAGACGCTTCTGCTCCGTGGGGTCCATGTTGAAGATGTCGATGTTATGCTCACGCTTGAGCTTGATAATCACCCCGTTGGGAATCTCCGCAACATGGTGCAGCATTTCCTTCCCAAACCGCTTGTCTAGCGACAGGCTCTGTTGAGCCTTATTGTACCTAAGGATATCGCCCACCTGATGAGTGGTGCGAATGTGAAACTTTTGATTTTCTTCATCCCAGTACCATGTTTCCATCTGTCCTGAGACGTCATTAATTTCGTGGTGGCTGAACTTCATCATTTCTCCCAAAAAGAGCCGGAGGGTTTGACCCCTCCGACTCAATGACGCCCACCAAGGGTGGAGGTTTAGCTGGTGGTCAGGTCAGCGATGATACCAGAGGCTTTCTCGTTGCAAGCCTCCAGACCCGCTTCCATGAGCACCTGACGCTTATCGGCGTCACCAGTCTTGGCGATAGGCGTGTTCTTCATGCCACGCAGGACACGAATCTTCCACATATCGCTCTGGTACACCAGTACGTCACGGGCACGAACGAAGCGGTTCGGGACCACCTTCATCAGGCCGTAGTCAGACTCATAGAGAGACACGGCGTTGATGATCTTCTTGCCAGCACGCTCAAGGTTCTGCTCAGAGCTGTTACCGGAGAAGTTGGTGATCTTCCGCTTGTTGAAGGAACCAGCCATGATCACATCCGGATCGCCGCCTTCGTTCCAGCAGGAGTCGATAACGTCTTCCAGCATGGACTCATCGAAGACACGCTGAGTGCCGTCGGTCGGCGCGTCAGAACCGTCGCCAGTCGGACCAGCACCGTCCGCATTGCGGTTGGTGGCTACCCAAGACTGGTAGGATGCAGTGACACGAGCCGTAGAGTCGTCACCGACTACCTTGGCGCGGGCCAAGCCAACGAGCTGGTGCTCGAAGTCACGCTTGATTTCCTTGCCACGCTTGACTACCTGATACGCCATTTCCCTACCACGACCAGCACGGTCAGTAGCTTCCAGAGTGCCAGAGATTTTGGCAGTCTTTTCGAGAATAGCGGTCTGGTTGTCCAGACGCACAGTGGGGGATGCCGGAGCAAACACTGCGTCCGCGCCTTCAACAGCGGTGCTGCCGCTGACGGCTGCCAGATCGTCGGTCTGCCACTCGAACTTCGTGCTGTCCGCGCCGGAGCGTGAGCAGTTGGAGCTAAAGGGAACTTCTTCCGGTGCGACGTTCCAGATGTCGTCGGAAAGGTCTTCCCGAATACCTACCTGATCGTAGGTATCAGTAGAGGTTGTAGACATGGTCTATCTCCTGAGGTCTATCCCGTCAGAATATCGACTAAGGCCTCCGTGGAGCCTGTGGCTGCCAAACGGTCCTTAGCATTCTGTTGTTTACGGGCTGTTCGTTTGGATAATGACTGAGGCTTACCACTCGAAATTGTCTTCTTGGGACCCTTCTTGATTTTCTTCTGAGCCACGCTCAACCCGGCATTCTGGAGTTCATCGAACTGGCGGGCTTTATTCAGCACCACGATCAGTCGATGATCAACCATGTTATCCGCTTCCTGCGGAGACAGGCCCACGTCGTTCAGCGCATATTCCTTTATGCGATGAGCCAAGTCGCGGCCAGTTTTGGGGTCGGCAAGGTCCGGAAGGGCAAGGCGGAGCTTCTGACGCTCAGCAGTCGTAAAGGCTTCTTGAGCCCTTTCCGTTTGCTGCTGGCGCTGAGCGAGCATTTGCTGTCCTCGTTCCTGAAGAGCCGCATAACGCATTTGAGCCTGTTCCAGCTCACCGCGCTTCTGCTGATACTCATAGGCGTCAGACTGCAAAAGTCCATCCCAATCGGTATTTTGCAATTCCACAAGCTGCGGCTCAATCACTTGCAAGGCGAGGGTCAGGTTTTCAGCAACCGTCTGCTCGTGTGCTTGCAAGGAAGCCACTTGCTGGGCAAAGACTTGTTTCTCTTCAGCCAGCGCTTGTGTTTTCTGAGTGTAGTCGGCGTTCTTCAAATAACCCGTTTTCAGGTCGTCTAAAGTTAGACCCTCGCCATCGAGTTCCCAAACGATATCTGATTCGGGTTCCTCTTCTTCCTCTTCGGAATCAGAGCCCTCTTCCTCGTCTGCGTCCTCTTCGGCGTCTTCAGTCTCTTCAGAGCCTTCTTCGGCTTCTTCGTCGTCTTCCGACTCTTCGACTTCCCCCTCTTCTTCTGCCTCAGTGTCGTCCTCTTCTTCAGAGTCCGTCGCGTGGGAGTCGTCGGCGGTCACTACATCAGTGACCTCAGGTTGCTCGTCCTCAAGGTTGCCCTCTGCAGGGTCCTCAGGGGCGAGCATGGAATCAATCAGGCTCAGCTCGTCGTTGACGGGAGCTGGTGCCGGTGTTTGTGTGTCTTCCGTACGTTCTTCGTCATACATAATACTGTGTCCTTAGTGGGGCGTCATTACAATTTGTGGGGCGCTGCCGGAAGCCTGTTGTGAGGCTATTTCCCCACCCATGACTTCCAGTATCGGCGCAGCTCTATGGTACGGCAATTCTGCGATTGCATCCACCATCATATCCAGCAGCTGCGAGCTGATCGTATACTCATCTGGTTCCATTTTCCTGGTTCTCCCGTGCCAGTTGCTCTTTGTGGCTGACAGCTACGTCGCGCCAGTTTTCTAGTTTACCTTTTAGCATTGCGTATGCTTGTACGCGTGCATGAATGGCCTTAAGGATGTCTTCGTCCAGAGGGTCGCCAGCTGTGAAGCTGACGAACTCATCCTGTATACACTCTTCCAAAGCATCCTTAAACGACCTACTCTTCAGGAGTTGTGCCGCTCTGTCACCCCTCCTAATCTCCCGCTCCATTTCATCAGCCAAGCTCTACCCCCCTCTCTTGCTCTGCTTCTAGCGCAGCCTCAAGCTGGAGTTCAGCCGTGTCGAGGGCAATCGTGTCCTCATGCTTCTCCATGTCTTGGTCCTGCGCCCTGCGTTCGAGCTGAAGCTGTCCCTGCTTGTAGAACCGATCAGTCTCAGCCTTAGTCCTGTCGTTAACCACTCGCTGCTGGTCCAGCTGGTACTTCTGCTGGTTGATCTGCTTCTGCTCGTTCTTCGCTTCTTCCTGAGCCGCAGTCTCCTGCTGTTGCGCCTGCTTCGCCTCAGGGCTGTTCGGGTCAGTGAAGTAGCGGCCCTGTGAGGCCTTACTGGTCAACTTCACCATGTCTTCCATGGCGTTGTATACGTTCTGTGCGTTGACGATACCAGCGGTCTTCGGGTTCTGCATGAGCTGCATCTGGTTCTGGAAGAACCCTTGAATCTGCATGATCTCGTTTTCCCGAGAGCCATTACCGAGACCAACGACAGCTGTAGCGTTCTTACGCTCGCGCCACTCCGTCGGGTCCACTTCGACATAACTGTCCCGCAAGCGAACAATGTCCGTGTGGGTAGCGTTCTGCCGCACTTCCTTGTGCATCAGGAGGAACAGGTCCTTAAGGCCTGTCTCACCGAAGACACGGGCAATAAGTTCGATGCGCTGCTGCGAGGCAGTCATGACTTGGTTGACAGCATGAGCCGCTGTATTAGGCCCCAACGCGTTCGGGTCAAGGCCCTGTGTCCTCTCACTCACCCCTGTGCGCTTCTCGCGCAGCCGGTCCACGTAGTCCAGCATCTGGAAAGCGGTAGCGCCCAGTTGCGGGATATCCAGACGCTGCAGTGCGCCGGGGGTCTTGATACGAATGGCGTTGTGTGGGCCCCCACGCTGGAAGTCGCCCAAGTTCACCATGTTCTCAAGGGCCGTGTACCGTCCGTTATTGGTCAGGTACTGGTTGTCCAGTAAGTTGCGGAGCAGCTGGGAGTGCAGACGTTGGAGGTCTGCCACCAAGTCCGCCATGGACAGGCCGTGGAACTTGTGACTGATGATGATGGGAGTCCAGCCCGCAAAAGGCATGTGCTCCACTTCTTCCTGGTCGAAGACGTGCTTACCGCTCTTACACACCTTCAGAATCTCTGCAATACCGTCTCCATTAGCATCAATCTTGATGTAGGCCTCTTCCAGCCAGCACTCGCGCATGGCTTCTGAAGACGGGTCCACTTGATGATCTTCAGGGTTGGAGTCGTCGTAGGAGTGACGAGCCCTTTTCTCTTCTTCCCAATTAACGGAGCTGTCGAAGTCCAGTTCAGCGTCTTCGGGCACGTCATAGCCCATGGCCCTTATGTCGCTGACGGAGGTAAGGCGACGGTGGCAGCAAAAAGGCGAGGATTGAATGTCCTTGGCCCTAGAGCTGATAATGAACTCTTCCGGAGGCAGGGGCTCGATCTTTAGCCCGTTCTGTGCGCCCACTACAGCCACTGCGACGTTGTAAAGCGGCTGGGCCGTAGGGCCTTCTACAGGCTTCTGCTCCAGCAGTTCGATGTTCTCGTAGGACAGGAGCATCTGAAGCTCCGCCTCAGTGACGTCAGCGTATTCCTCACGCTCAATACTTTCGTCACGGTCCCACCAGCATTTCACCACACCGTTCTTCTGGAGCAACCCATCCGTAATCCACTCGTAAAGGATTTTGAACCCGTTGTTCTTCCGGTTGAAGAGATAGTTGATGTAGTCTGTATCTTGTTCAGCCTGCTGGACGTCGTTGGGTCCTGTAGGCTCAAAGCGGACAGTATCGTCGCCCGACGCAAACTTCTTCATCAGTTCCGGCTTAATCCACTCGATTGTATCCATTACTTCACGAGTGACGATGTTGGAGCCTTCAGCCGGTTCGTTCCCGAAAGGACGCCCGTAGTAATACTCCATGCTTTTCCGGCGCTGCTCAGACAGCTTGTGGGTGTCGTCGGAGTCAGCCTGTGCTATTTCCTGGTCGATTGCGTTGACAATCTGTTCTTCGTCCAGCTTTTCTATTTTCACACGCTTCCCCTACGCTAGGAACTGTGGTTGGTCGAGATTCATTTCTTTACCCCAGCTCCACTGATCATATCCGGTGTTGGGTATCTCCGCGAACCTACGGCTCTGGTAGGCATAACGCGCTGCGCTCATAATGTCGTCCTTAATGGCTACAATCTTACCATCCTCTCGATGGTAGAACCTGTATTCCTCAAAGAACTCGGCGCAGGTCGAGAACACCTTCAGCTGGCCGCTTTGGAACGCTTCGTGCATGGCGTTGATTCCCGGCTCCACCTTGTAATTACCCTTGCCGGTCTCGCCTACGGCTAAAGGGTTGGTGAAGTGGGTGGGGAGCATCTGGACCCCGTGGGCCCTGTACTGGTCAGCCAGCGTGACACCGCTGCCCTTCTCGTGCTGCATCCCGTCGTGCGGCCATGCTACGGGCCCTGTAGGCCTGTCATTAAATGCAGCGGCGTGGATCACCACCGTCTGCTTCTTCTGTTTGTAGACGTCAACAATGTACGCCTTACCACTCTCAGGGTCGAGGCGTATCCAGCAGCCTGCCGTAGGGTGGTCCCATCCGAAGTCAATGGCCGCTATCTGAGGCCAGTGGTCAGGGATGGCAAAGGGGTCCACTTTAATGTCGTTCTCCGGCACCGCGAAGACGGGACCAGAGCCGAACATCGGGATGCCCTTGGAGCGCATTTCCCTTTCGTGCTCACCATACACCGCGAGCAGCTGGGTCTTAACTTCCTCCGTCAAGTGCGGAGCGTCGTCCCATGTAGCCGTGATCAGGTTCTGACCGGGCTGTATGTTCTTCATGAAGTCGAAGACCACTTGGGTCATACCGTCTTCAGGGGTAAAGGTCATTGTAACGTGACCCCCGTTGTCCGCCGTACGGGTCGCACACTGACCGAAGAGCTTATCAGGCGGCTGCTCGTCCAGCCATATCTCATGGATGCTCTTACCCATGAACTTCTTTTCGCCCTGCTCGAAGGCCTTAAACGTCAGCCTACTCCACCCATCAAACTCCCCGTACTTGTCGTGGTGCTTGATCAGTACAGTCTGGTAGGCGTTAGGGACTTGATGTTTACGGGTCTTGATACCGATGCAGTGCTTCGGAATCGTCCCCGTGCCTTCCATTTCAGGGTCCTCTGCGGGGCCCAGTAGTTCTTCCTGCAGAATGTCTCGGGTGGATTCTGACGACACGCCAGCGGCCCACGCGTTGATGGGATGGTCCCACCTGTGTCCCTCCCACCAGTCCGGATACAAGCCAGTAAGGTGGTAGGCGAGGTTTGCTGCCCCTATCCACGTCTTCCCTACTCGGTTGGCCGCCATGAGCAGCGTTTGGGCGTTAGTGGAGCTGGAGGACAGCAGGGCCTGCTGCCACGGATAAGGGTCAAGGAAGTCGAGGCGGGAGAATAACTCCCTTTCCGCCTTAAGGGCAACAAGGGCCTCCAGCTCTTCTAATTGGGCATTAGCCTGCATTCGGCAGCACCCCTTGTTTCGTAAGGGACGCTGTCAAGTCGGCAATGCGATCATCGAGGGAACGGTTGTCGAGCCCTTCGTGCTTATGCCGCACAACTTGCTCTTTCGGCTCGTTGGCGAGCATCCGCTCCTTCAACTCTTTTGCTGCGTTCAGCCTGACAGCCTCGTTACTGCCCTGCTCTGCTAGCTCCCGAATGACCTTCGTCCCGAGGATAGCCATTTCCACGCCATCCACGTATTCCGTCAGGGCGTCGGAGAGGTAGGGGGCTAAGTCCCTGAGTAGCTTCCCGGCCGCCGCTCTCGAATTCCTGGTGTCTTTGTAGCCCGCCTTCAAGTAACTGTCGTATGAGTCTCCCGACCGCACATACAGTTTGATAAATTCTCGCTTCCTCTTCGGAAGCTCGGCAAACGGCTTTGGGGCCCCATTGATAGCAGGGACCCCTCGGTTCGCTGGTGACGCCATTAGTCGTTGTCGTCAACCCGCTTCACGTCCTTGTCGTACTCATCCGACGCTTTGCCGGTGCGTTTGACAGGACCGCTTGCCTTCGGCTTGGCATCCAGCTTCTCCGGCATCGGCCAATCCAGATTGCACTCTTCGACGGTGTCGTCTTCGTAGCGGCAGCGTTGTCGGGCTTGGTTCAGCAGATAGTCCGTCGACGGGGCCCTGCTGGCCCGCTCGTCGTAGGTCGCAACTCGAACACCGTCCTTGTAGATACAAGCGGTGCCCTTTTGCGGTTGGTTGGAAAAAGCAACAAGATATACAGACATAGATATTCTCCCGCGAATATATATATATAGTTAAAGAATCTCCCGTACGGAGACTTCGACGAATGACCCCGAGGCAGAGGCTTGAGGGTCGAGAACTACATTTAAGGTCGCGCTATCACACGTCCAGATATAGCTCTTAGTTACTATGGTTGAGCCTGAGAAGGTCGCAAAAACAGCGCCGTTCCCTTTAAGGTCTAGGTCCGCCCCAAACTGGCCGGTGGCGCTCACAAGGTAGTCGGTACCGATGGATAGCCCTGCGATCTGTTGGGAGACGCTGGTTTCAGTGTCCCCGAAAGTCCACAGCAGGCTGGGAAGAGCAGGAGCGCCCATCACCCAACCGCCCCCTAACGTCCAGCCGTCTGAAGGGTGGTCGAAGCCGCTATTGACCAAAAGCTCCGGCCCTAATTCTAACCCTTCACCGCCCTGCCCTCTGGACAGGGAAAGGCCCAGCCCTACGTGCATTAGTACAGAGCCACGATGTTTGAAGCGGTGGTTGAAGCTGAGACCTGTCGGGTGCGGACAGGGAGAATGGACCCAGCCGGTACACCGACGAAGGTCACTTCATCTACATCCCCTTCTGCGATCAGGGTGACGTTACCCAGCGTACCGATATAAAGGGCGCGGCAAGGGCCTTCCGGCAGATCGGAAGCGCCGGGGGCAACTGTGCGAACCTTCTTAGAAGGGGAGTCGAATTCTTCCTGAGCGCGAATGGCTGCAGTGTTGGTCATGAGAGGCTCCTAAGGGGATTGTGGGCCCCACCTAAGGGCCTTAAGGGAAAAGGGTGGAAGACAACTTTAATTGGTTAATTAATTATTATTAAAAGAACTATCAAAGTTTCTTTCTAAACCATAGGGTTATTATAGCATACATTAATCGTTCCGTCAACCCTAAGGTCCCCGGCTGGGGGCCAAAAGTCAACCCCCAAGGCCCCTTATGTGACATATTACCACTAATAGTTCAATAGATCAGCCCCCTGTGGGCCTAAGGGGCCTAAGGGCCGACTTCTCAGCGGCCTCGGGTCTACGGACCCCACTACTACAGAATATCCTCATGCCCTTAGGTTTCCCCCCGGTCCCTCCCGGTCCTGGCCTGTCGCCTTAGGCTACATGAGGAAACATACAGGCTTGACGCGACCTAAGGGGGTATGCTAGGCCCCGCGCCCTTAAGCACACATCACCCCCTTATGTCCACCTAAATATTCACACTCCCTACCCTTGACAGCCTAAGGGCTGGCGTGCTAGGCCAGTCATGGGAATATTTACGTTGACATATGTGTGACTTAAGGGCCTACCCTCACGCCCCACTAGCACACATCTGTAATCATGTAAACCGTTGACAACACTAGGATTTTACTGTAGGGGATGCGGGGCGTAGCTAGGCCCTTAGGTATATAAAGAAGCGAGATTTAATTGTGAAATATGTCACATTTTTTATTTTTTTACGTGTTCCGGCTGGACAAAAGGGTATTTGCCCCTATACTGACCACAAATTCACAGCGAAACAGGCCGACACGGCCACGAGGGTAATCATATGGCGCGTATTAATGTATGGGAGTATAAGGCGACCGGTCCCGTTAAACTTAGCAGGGTAGCGGTTAACCTAGACCCGATCGTAAACGGCGAGTTACTGGCGCACTATGCGAAAGACCCGCGTATCATGCTGGCAGCTAGCGGCAGCGAGCTGGACGTAAAACTAAGGGGCCTTATGGACCGCTACATCGAATTGTGGAAAGTACAGGACCGTATCGAACACGAGGTTCTTATGGCGTCCACAGACTATTTCATCGAGCACCATGCGTCTGATAACAGCGAGGTAGCATGACATGACCATTGCACATACATTTAAGCGCACCACTAGCGAGCGTGTAGCCGCCACCCGTACCCGTAAGGGAGCGCGAGTGTGGATACAGGCCCTTGAATCTAAAGGCATCACAGCGGAGCGCGTGACTGTCGTATTCGAGGCCGACACTATCGGGCTGGTATTCTCTCCCGATGGTAAGCGTAAAGTAACGCGGGCTAAAGGCGGCATTGTGGACATCGAGAGTAAAAAGGTACTGTCGTGGCTACAGGGCGCGGAGACCGTAAGCGTTATTATCGAGGCCGACAGTGCCGGTAATGGCATGGCGTTCATCACTAGGGAGAGCGTGTAACATGGATAGCGGAAACGTACAGTTTGTCAGACGTAGCAGTAACGCGAAAATAGGGAAAATACCCTGTACTACCAGTGCTAGGTCTAGCTGTCCTGACGCGTGCCCTATGAAAGGGGACACTAGCTGCTATGCAGAAGGCGGGTACTACACGCGCCTAAACTGGAATAAGGTAGATAGTGGCGAGCGTGGCGACAGTTACAGCGCCCTACTGGCGAGCGTGGAAAAGCTACCAGCGGGTACGCTATGGCGGCATAACGTCGCAGGGGATTTACAGGGCGCGGACAATCGTATTGACTCTACAGCCCTTAAGGCCCTAGCGCGTGCTAACGCGGGGCGTAAGGGCTTCACCTACACCCATTACCCTGTAATTGAGGGGGCCGATAGGGACACTATGCGCGACAATGTAGACGCCATAGGGACAGCTAACGCGACTGGATTCACGGTTAATATCAGCGCTAACAGCCCCGCTATGGCGGCCGTAGTGCGCGGTAAATGGCGGCTCCCGACTGTGACGCTAGTCCCTAATGCCGCATGGTGGAAAGGCGCGTCTAGTCGCGTGGTAAGCGGCGAGCGTGTTGTGCGCTGTCCGGCGGAGACTAGCGATAGTGTTACTTGTGACAGCTGCCGCCTATGCGCGGTAGCGGACCGTAAGGTAGTAGTAGGCTTTACAGCCCACGGGGCTGGTAAGGCGAAAACGGAAATTATAGCGAGAGGGTAAAACCATGATGAAAGACATACAGGTTACTGTGGACGAACACAGCGGACAATGGGATATAGTTATTACAGCTAGTGATGGGTCTAGCTCCCATGAGTGGTTTCTCGATAGTGAAGAAGCCGCTCGTCACGTCCAGAACGTGATGGATATCATGGCACGCCAGATTACCAGCTAGAACGTACGGGTGGACAATAGAATTTCCTGGCCGGGAGGGCTAGAACTATGCGCGTGTTTGTATACTGGAATTTACATAGAAACCTGTGGAGCGTGAAGGCGCTAGAGGGGCCCGATAAAGGGCGCGTGATAGCGCGAGAGCCATACGTGGCGCTAGTGAACGCTACCCCGAAAGTTAGTGAAGCGGGGCGACAGCGAGTGCTACGCGAAAAGCGTAAAAATGTACACGCGGGCATTGTAGGCGAACTAGAGCATGACGCCTACCGCTACCGGCCATGGGCTAGGCGGCACAATGCGATCACGTACAACCCCTATGCGGGCCCGTCATTCTACTGGCGAGCTAATGCGGACAGGGACTGGACGGGTAGCACCCTTGTGTATTGTGAGCGTGACAGGGTAGTGACTGCGACACAGTGGTAATATTTACATAGATAGGCCTTATACGGCCCTGTATGATTCACAGACTGAATAGGGGGGGGTAGGTAGACAATTATGGTTTAAGGTTACGGGCGCGATTGTGTGCATCACAGCCCGACGGTCACTGCTACGCACATTAGGTCTAGAACTAGTAGCATACCCGACAGACAATAGACTGTATTAGACAGCCCTTAGGGCCCTATGGGCGCTCATAGGGTAGGCAGCGCACCTAAATAGCGGCAGGCTAATACCCTGTGTGGTTAGATTCTAAGGGCTGTCTAATGCAGAACTATAGTTTTCCTAGCTTCGGAGAGGGTTTTATGAAAAAGTGTGCTTTGTTTCTATTCAACAGCAGTATGTACGCAATGGCACCGTGGCTATCCGCTGGCGTCGAGTGCGTGAGCGTAGACTATCATGACACAGATCACAGCCTAGCGGCTGCCCGAAAAGAGCAGCCCGTCCACCCGTGCCTGACGCGCCTTAATATGGACCTAAGCGGGTGTCCGCTGTCTAACCGGACGCTATTAGAATGCGCCTTAGAACAGCGCGGACTACAGGCAGCGCTAGTGATATCGTTCGCGCCCTGTACCGATCTCGCTGTGTCAGGGGCTGCGCATTTCGAGCGGAAGCGCTTAGCTAATCCACGTTTTCAGGAAGACGCTACAGAAATGGCTGTACTGGCGTCACTGTTCGGTGTGCCGTTCGCGGTGGAAAACCCCGTAAGCGTTTTAAGTACAACATGGCGAAAGCCGGACCATACGTTCCACCCATGGGAATGGGCTGGATATTGTCCCGAGGGCCCGCATCCGGAAGCCCCGCAGCTGTATCCAGAACAGGACAGGTACAATAAGAAAACCTGCCTGTGGACCGGTAACGGGTTCCAGCTACCCGAGCGGAAGCCGCTAGAACCAGCGGTAGGACAAAATCCTGGCCATCGGGCCTTAGGTGGTAAGTCTGCGAAGACAAAACACCTGCGCTCACTGACGCCTAGAGGGCTGTCAAGAGCCATTTTTGTGGGAAATTACCATCTTTTCTGCTGGACGCCGGAAGAGATAGCGTCTAGGATACGCAGAACAGATACAGGAGGGCTCACCCATGAGTCACAAGCGTAGAACAGAAGACAATCAGCGCGAGCGTAACCTTGTAGCTAAGCACGCTCGGACGTTTAACAAGGCCCATGTACACGCTGACAGGAAACAGCGTCAGAAGCGCGGCCACAGGAAACATAAAGGGAGCTGGGACAATGGATAAAAATGAACTGATCGCGCTGGTAGAAGCCCGTAAGAAGCGCGAAGAATGGATTATGCGGGTTGTAGAGGCCGTGCGTGCTCTCGCGCAGGCCGAAGTTGCCGACGCCACAGCCGACCCTGAATGGGGAGGCAGCATGGGGCTGCAGGCAGAAAGTGAACTGGTCGACGTCCTGATGGAGGGGCTGGTCGATGAAGAGTGACTATTACTTAAAGGGGACGCTGACGCCGCAGCTGCTCACTGACGCGGGCAGGGAACATTTCCTGGCTCTCGCGGAGCGGCTGGCGGCTGATGCGCACGCCGGTCAGAAGTACGGCGTATTCCCCTATATGTACCACGTTCATGGTGTGGCCGCTGCTGTCGCTAACCGCAGCGCCGAAGCCATGATAGTGGCATTCCTGCACGATATTCTGGAAGACTCTGATCTGACGGAAGAGGGGCTGCGTGCTCACGGTTTCCCATGGTACATAGTGGATGCCGTGGTGCTGCTCACGCGCCCTGACGATCTCACCTATGCCGACTACATCGGTCGCCTGATCGAGCGCGACGGGGCATCCGCCGCCTACCCTTATCAGCTGGCGCGTGCCGTAAAAGTAGCGGACCTGCAATTCAACCTGCGCCACAACCCCCCTACGGCTCGCATGAGCCGCTACCATAACGCGCTGGAGCGCATAAACGAATTCAACGCTGCGACTATGGGAGGGCTGGTCCCATGACCACAACAGAGGCCCTGAGGCGCGTATGGGCCGCGCTGCACGATCTAGAAGACTGCCTGCCTGTCAACGCTCAGCTGCGCGAAGAGTGGGCCGACGAGTGGGACGATATCTGTCTCGCTATGGCGGTACTCCATGAAGAACTGGAGGTGGACCATGACGAAATCTGAGCGGAGCCGCATGATCGAGGAACTGTGTGAACTGGACACCATTCTGCACGCAGAAGGTGACGAGGGGCTGCAGAACTTCCTGGCCGGGAATGGTATTAATACCGAACATTTAGCTCGCTTCTGGAACGAGCGAGCCCTATACTACGCAGACTTATCAGATGAAGGGCTACGTGCCCGTTATGAGAAGGTGTTTAGATATGAGTAGAAGTATTGTGTGGGGTATGTTTCTGGTGCTGTTTTTCGCACCCCTGTACGCTCTGGTGGGCACAGTGGTGTGGCAGCTGGCGGGCCCATGGACCCTGCTGATGATTCCGCTGTTTTTAGTGGCGGCGTGGGTAGAATTTAACCGGAAGGAGGAAGCAGTATGAAGTGCCGAGTATGTGACGCAGAGCTGTCCGAATCAGCCCTGATGAGGAAGGGTCCGGATGGTGTGCATCTGGATGAGTGTGATAGCTGCTATGCGGCCACACAAGAGGCGATCTACGAAGACCGCTACAGGGACGAACTGCGGGCGGAAGTGCCTGCTGAGCCCTCTATCTACGACGTGTGGGCAGGGTTTGTCCGGAAGGAAGGGCTGCTCGAAAAGTGGGCGGAGGGGCTCGATGGGCCTAGCCCCTTAAGGGCTATGGAGCGGGAACTGGACGCTTTCGCCACGGCCTGCGAATTCCTGGCGCGAGGGGATAGGTTAGTGGTCGCTATGGAGCGAGCATGTGGTATTAATCGTGGCAATATTACCGCTAATTAATGATTGATTAGACCCCTTTAGTGCCCTATAATAATCTTAAGTGATGACTAAAGTGTTTACTAAAGGGTAAACTAAACGGATAGATAAGGGCCCTTAGGCCCTTAAGTGGAGGCAAGTATGGAAGATCGTATGGTGTCACTGAAGTGGAACCCCACCGGCCGTTATGAGGCCCATGGGCGTGATCAGGAAGCCCACATAAAGGCGCTCGAAGCCGCCTGTGGTCTTATCCCCTTTTTCTGGATGCAGACAGTCCTGACAAAAGGCCCGACGGACGCCGCTGGCGTGATGGAGGGTATGCTGGAAGAATACGGTTTCGGGACCGACTTCCGTTTTCCTGGCTCCGTTACAGACGACGGGGTGTACGAAGCGGACAACGATGAGGACGAACCCCTGTACCCGTACGTGAGAGCGGACCTGCATATCGGGGAGAATGTGGTGCGTACCTACATTTACCCCTACGGCATCACTGCGGTGTGTGACGCCAATGGTTCTGAGATTGTACGGATGGACTGAGCCGGTAATATTCACATTGACCTCCCCTTAGGAACATGAAATAATGAGGAAGGATGATGAGAGCATTAGAGGACTACTGGTTGGGCGTACAGAAAGAGCGCGACGACTCACTGGCCCGCATCAAGGAACTGGAGGAGGCACTTGCCCTATGTTACGGCATGGCGCGACTGGGAAAAAAACCAGGACAG
>OBIY01000088.1_pt1 | contig 37646 bp, 46 predicted proteins | sample 1519841 | NCBI WGS metagenome assembly OBIY01 (sample SAMN03019774, study PRJEB22545) | beach sand metagenome | biome: beach; feature: sea beach; material: beach sand | place: USA: Municipal Pensacola Beach, FL | collected 2010-07-30 | depth 30-40 cm m
CAAATGAGATATCGAGTTCATGTGAATGGAGTTCAGACGTGTGCTCTTCCGATCTGAACTCGATATCTCATTTGCCCGCTCAGGTGGTGCCGGAGGGCAAAATGTGAACAAAGTTGAAACTGCGGTGCGTATTACACACATGCCGACGGGCATTACCGTGAAGTGTACGGCAGAGCGTAGCCAGGAGCGTAATCGTGAGAAGGCACTCGAAATGCTTCGTGGTAAGCTCTATAAGAAGAAAGAAGAAGACAGAGAAAAAGAAGAACAGGGACTCTCTGTATCATCGGATGTGAAGATTGAATGGGGAAGCCAAATCCGCTCATACGTGCTACATCCATACAAAAAAGTGAAGGACCACCGTACTGACGTAGAGACGTCTGACGCTGAGGGCGTGCTCAATGGTGATTTGTCACTGTTTGTAGAGCGCACTTAACCACACTTGTGAGTGAGGGAGTTTGTTGCATTCGAGAGTCCCTGTATAATGATTCCTGTACACGAAAATGACACCCATGATTTATTTCGACAAGGTAACTAAATTTTACAACGGCGGTTTGGCAGCATTGGATGACGTGACGATAACCATTGAACCGGGAGAGTTTGTCTCTATCGTTGGGCACTCCGGTGCAGGCAAGTCAACGTTGTTGAAGATGATTTTTGCTGAGGAGCTGCCTACTGAAGGCACGGTGTATTTTGAATCAAACAACATCGCACACTTCCGCAAGAAAGATCTCAATATGCTCCGTCGCAAGATTGGAACAGTGTTCCAAGACTTCCGTTTGCTCCCTACGAAGACAGTATATGAAAACATCGCCTTTGCGATGGAGGCAGCCGGGCAGCGCAATGAAGACATTGCCGCTGACGTGCCGCACGTGCTCGACCTCGTAGACCTTTCAGAAAAGATGGACAGTTTTCCACGAGAACTTTCTGGTGGTGAGCAGCAGCGTGTGGCGCTTGCTCGAGCAATCGTAAACCAACCGGACGTAGTAGTGGCAGACGAGCCGACAGGAAATCTCGACCCAATCAGTACCTACGAAATCGTGCAGATTTTGAAGAAGATTAACGATTTGGGTACTACCGTAATTCTCACTACGCACAACAAGGGTGTTATCGACTCGCTCGGTAGAAGAGTGATTACGATGGATGAAGGCCGCGTTATTCGTGATGATAAGAGTGGGCAGTACGTGCTCTAATATAATTTTCTTTTGCTTATGGCGTTATGGACAAATATACAACGAGTATCGCGTGCAGGATTCATCGGTTTCTTGCGTAATGGGTTTGTTTCGTTTACTACGGTCCTCATTATGGCAATTGTGTTGTTTGTTATCGGCTCACTCATTACCGCCGGCGCTGCACTCGACGCAACGCTCGTGCAGTTGCAGGAGAAAGTAGACATAAACGTGTACTTCCTCACTGATGCGCCGGAGAACGAAATACTGGCGATGCGCGACATCGTTGCCGAGCTACCGGAAGTAGCGAGTGTTGAATACATTTCGCGCGAGGAGGCACTCGAGGCGTTCCGCGAACGACACCGTGATGACCAGTTAACGCTGCAAGCACTTGAAGAGCTCGACGACAACCCACTCGGGGCGTCGCTCGCCATTCGCGCAAAAGAAACAAGTCAGTACGAAGGCATTGCCAACTTCCTTGAGAACGAAACTGCGGTAGGTGGTGGCGCACAGATTATTGAAAAAGTGAACTACTTCCAAAACCGAGCAGCCATCAACAAGCTCTCGAGCATTATTGATGCATCTGAGCGATTCGGGTTCTTCGTCACGTTGTTCCTTGTTGCGGTGTCAGCGTTTATCGTGTTTAACACCATTCGCCTTGCTATCTACACAAACCGCGAAGAAATCGGTGTCATGCAGCTCGTAGGAGCCTCAGACTGGTATGTACAGGGACCATTTATCGTTGAGGGCGCACTGTATGGCTTTGCTGGTGGAGTGTTGGCGCTCTTGGCGCTGTATCCGGTGGCGCTATGGATAGGGCCGGCATCGCAAACATTCCTCGGCTCATTCAATGTACTGTCGTACTACGGTAATAATGTCGGTATGCTCTTCTTCGTGCTCGTTGGCACCGGTGTGGTACTCGGCGTATTCTCAAGTTTCTTCGCGGTACGTCGATACTTGAACTTATAAGTTATTCACTTGCAAAGCCTTCTACATTAGCTAGACTTCAAAACATTTAGTGCGCATGGCGAAAAAGGGACACAAATACATCTTTGTCATAGGGGGAGTAATGTCTGGAGTAGGCAAGGGTGTGGCAACCGCTTCTATCGGAAAGGTTTTGCAGTCAAACGGGTATAAGGTCAACTTGGTTAAAGTTGACCCGTATTTAAATGTGGACGCCGGTACCATGAACCCGACCGAGCATGGAGAAACCTTTGTGCTTCGCAGTGGGCTTGAGACCGACCAAGACATGGGAAACTACGAGCGGTTCCTCAACCGCGACCTTCCCGAAGAGAACTATGTGACCAGCGGTATGGTGTATCGCGCAGTCATCGAGCGCGAGCGCAACCTCGAGTACGACGGTAATTGTGTTGAGGCAATACCACACATTCGTGATGAAATCGTTGAGCGATTTGAAAAAGCCGCATCAATAAACGGTTCGCAAATAAGTGTTATCGAAATCGGTGGCACCGTCGGTGACTACCAGAACATTATGTTCATCGAGGCGGCACGTGTGATGAAGGCGCGCAATCCGGACGATGTGCTCTTCATTATGGTGACGTACCTGCCGGTGCCGTCAAAAGTTGGTGAGATGAAAACGAAGCCGACACAAAACGCCATTCGTCAGCTCAATTCATACGGTGTACAGCCGGACTTCGTCATCGGGCGTTCAGAAGAAGTACTCGATGCACGACGTAAAGGTAAAATTGCCGAGCAATGTAACATTCGACCCGACCATGTTATCTCAGCACCAGACATCGACAGCATTTACGATGTGCCACTGAACTTTGAACGCGACAATCTCTCGGGGCTCATCTTGAAGCAGCTCAAGCTCAAGAAAAAAGAGAAGCAGGTAGCGATGGCGCAATGGGCGTCATTCGTGCAGAAGGTACATAACCCGAAGAAAGAGGTGCACATTGCGATTGTTGGTAAATATTTCGACACGGGTGACTTTGTGCTCTCAGACGCATATATCTCAGTCATTGAGGCGATAAAATTCTCAGCCTACACGCTTGGCGCAAAGCCGGTGCTTACGTGGATTTCTTCGCAGAGCTTTGAAAACGGCAAGCGAAAGGTAAGTGAACTCAAGAAGTACGACGGTGTGATTGTGCCGGGTGGTTTTGGTTCAACGGGTATTCCAGGAAAGCTTAAAGCTATCAAATTCATCCGTGAGAACAAGATTCCATACTTCGGTTTGTGCTATGGTATGCAGCTTGCGGTGGTGGAGTACGCACAAAACGTACTCGGGCTGAAAGATGCGGCAACACGAGAAATGCACAAAGACGGCAAGCACTTGGTGATTGACATCATGGAAGACCAGAAAGAGAAGCTTCGCAACAAAAACTATGGCGGCACGATGCGTTTAGGTGCGTACCCGGCACACTTGAAGAAGGGAACCATTGCACGCGCTGCGTACGATCAAGAAATGGTAGAAGAACGACACCGTCACCGATATGAAGTGAATCCGGAATACATTTCGCAATTTGAAGAAGCAGGGTTGGTATTTTCAGGAACGTCACCAGACAAGACACTGATGGAAATTATCGAACTTCCGAAGAAAGTACACCCATTTTTTCTTGGCACTCAATTTCATCCAGAGCTACAAGCGCGCCCGCTTGCGCCGCATCCTCTGTTTACAGAGTTTGTGAAGGCCTGTTTGAAGAAAAAATAAACCCATTAGGGATTACTACATAATTTTGTTTACCCATGTTTTTAATGAAACATCGATCATATCTGCCTGAATTCGTATACGGCAGCATGGACGGACTCGTGACCACGTTCGCCATTGTTACCGGTGCCGTTGGTGCCGGATTACCGGCAGGCGTCATTCTTATTCTTGGTTTCGCGAACGTCTTTGCAGATGGTTTTTCTATGGGTTCATCAAGTTACCTTTCTGCACTTTCAGAGCAACCACTACATGAGCACTACATAGAGAAAGACCCGCTAAACAAAGCGCTCGTGACGTTCTCGTCATTCGTACTCATTGGTATTATTCCCATCTTGCCATTCGTTGTATCTTTCGTGAAGCCAGAGTTCTATACCTTTGCTATTGCTACATCAGTAATCACTACACTCATCGCGTTTGCATGTGTTGGAGCATTTTCTGGGGCAGTGCTTAATGAAAACAAATTACGCAACGCAGCGCGTAACGTGCTTATTGGTGGTCTCGCTGCAGCTATCTCCTACGGAGTTGGGTTTGGGTTGGCGCAGGTATTTGGAGTCTATTAATATTCGATCAACATTTCCACGGGGTTGTGGTCTGAATGGGTGAACTCAAGGTCTACCGTCGTCACACGCTCTACTGAGATGTCAGGCGAGCAGATAAAGCCATCTACCACTGCGGTGGTAGATTTTCCTTTTACATAGGGGCGATTCGATGCACGGAGCGTTGGTGTATCAGCGCAAAAGTGTGCACTCCAACCATCCTTGAGTAGATTATGTGGGAAGCTATGCAAATACTTTTGATAGCGTGCCTCGTCTTTTTCAAAGAAGTTAATATTGCCAGTGTGCATGTTCCAGTCAGCACCGATAACCACTGCACAACCGTTTTGTGCGAGTCTTTTTACATACGTAATTAAGTCAAGGAACTGAGACATGCGTAGCACGCCGCGCGTATCAAATGAAGAAAGGTGTGTATTTACGAACGCAATGCATTTACCATCTTTAAGCTTCACGAATGTCGTGAGCGCGAAATCCCATCGTGGTATGAGGCGGTAGTAGTATTCGTGAACAGTAAAAGGGCGCGTCTGTCTTCGGTAGACATCAAAGTCACCAGGTACGAACGTGCTCATGCCATGCTCGTTGCGTAGTAGGTCAAAAAACAATGGGAGGGAAAAGTTCGAAACTCGTGACTGCATGTGCTCAGGAAGTGCCTCTTGTACTGCTTTGCGGAGATTCTGCCAACGGTTGAGTAAGCTACCCGTTGAAAGCTCTTGCAACAGATATACGTCTGCGTGCATATCTCGTAGTGTTTGCTGAATACCTCGTATGTTTCGCTTAACGGCTTCTTTGGAAGAAGGAATAAAGCGACGACCGCCTTCAAATGAGATATCGGCATCCGCGCCCATCGCGCCGTAGCCAAGGTTCCACGTGACGACTTTGAGTTTTGTCATTCGTGCATCATAGCAGGCCGCGCATTGAGCAGCGAGTATTTTTATGTATGATAGTGGGTATTGCGTTTCGTCCCGGCGGGGACGTTTCCGCATTTTGCCGGATCGTCTAATGGTAGGACATCGCCCTCTGGAGGCGAGTATCTTGGTTCGAGTCCAAGTCCGGCAGCAAACGTGAATTATCAGAGTCAATCTGACCAGAATAGCCTTGTTTCAACTGGGCTATTTTTGGTTCGAGCGTGATTTTCTGAGACCTGCTGAAATCGTAGGTGCTTCTGAGACCCAAAAGCGGAGAAGCGACTGAAATACTAAGTTTTTTGTCTTTCAGTGTGAGGTTCGAGCCGAGCGACTGCAATATCTCTCGCTTAGTGTCATTATCGCCATTTTTAAACTTGTCACGGGCTGTTTTAGCAGCGTGTATGTAGTTATCAGCTATGCCCACCCAATCAACTGCGCGCTCGTGTAAGACGCGAATATTCTTACGTACATCAGATAGTTCAGACTCGACCGCCTCTTTTGAGTTGTGGAGCTGTTCTTTTGAGATCTCTTCGTTGGCTCGCATCATTACCAAGTTATCAAGCTTTTGAAGAAGCTCGGTTTCTCGTTTTCTGTTTTGCGCCGTGATGTTTTCTTGGTCGTATATCTCATTACGGTGCAAATACTTGATTGCTTCAAGTGCCCAAAGATAGAAGTCCTTAGGGATTGAAACAGAGGAGATCACGCTGTCTATTTGTTTTTCGAGATCTTTCTCTTCAACATATTTCTGTGAACATTTTCCACGCTTCTTAGTGCAACGGTAGTATGTTTTGTCTATGATCGTTGGATTTTCTATCTCACTTACATCAAGCTTACACCGCGGGCAGCTAGAACTTGTCTTGATGGAGAACTTTCTCTTGCACGTAGTGCATCGAGCTTGGATCTTCCGTTCAGCTGTCACTGCGCATCCACACTCACCACAGAAAATTGATCCACGGAGAGCAAAGTCAGACTTATTGATCTTGGTAGGTCGACCACGCTTTCCGAGAAGAGTTTGCATTTTATCAAACTCATCTTCTGTGATCATCGTCTTGTGTTTTCCAGTAAAACTTTCTTTAACACCATCCTCGTTATTCCATTCAAAAGATCCGTAGTAAAAGGGGTGGGTAAACATATGCCAATACGCATTTAGTGAGTACCCCCGCCCATTTTTGTTTTTGAGACCTATCTTATCACCTTCGCGTTTGATGTCGGATACAGAGTAGTTTCCAGTAAGCATTTTTCGCCAAAGCGATTTCACGAGATCAAATCTCTCTGGATCAAGAACGATCTCATCCTCTCCAACTCGATAATCTTTATTGTGCGTATACCCGATAGGGAGAACCGATGCGGGGTACCAACCTCGTGCAGCTTTTCTGCGCTGGCTTCGTTTTACGTCAACGCTGAGGTCGTTGCTGTATTGGTTGGACATACCAAGCTCAACCGCCATTAGCAGGACGTTGTCCCACGGGTTGTAGTCGCGGGAATATGTTTGAATTCTTTTGATAACACCCTGCTGAAGCAGCCAACTTATTTGCCCACCATCAACAGGATTACGGGACAGACGATTTAATTTCCAACACAAGATGCCAGACGCTTCTTTATTTTGAATGCGCTCAAGCATTGTGTTGAAACCCTTGCGCATTCCAGGATACTTTGCTGACTGTGACTCAGTAATTGTGTCCACAATCTCCAGTCCTAGGCGCTCAGCTATCTTATGCATCTCAGCTAATTGATCCTCTATGGATGCCATTTGTTTGTCTTCGACATCGGTAGATTTTCTGACATAGAGGAAATATTTGATGTCTGATGGAGTTTGTATCTTCATAGTAGTTTGATTATACAATTTTTAAGAATTTTCGTATTCTTGGATAATTTCCTCAATACGACAGATGAACTCCAAGAGAAGACCTTGATCAATGATTTTGTCCTGGATTTCCCCAATCTCTTCGTCGCTAAGATTTCTACCAATGTGTTCATTTGCAATCTCTTGAAAGAATTCTTCATCTAATATGAATGGTGGTTCTAAGTACATATGTTGAGTTTTATTTTGTAAGTTCACTTCCTTCATTTTGTTCATTTTTGATCTCAAAACGCCTCTGCGCTTCTTTAAGAGCGTTTTCATTTCCAAGAATAGGTACTATGTACCCATTACCTGTACGGTGTGTTTTAAGGTGTAGTTTTCTGCGGAGTATTTGCCCGATAGCCTTGCTGTGTATCCCTAAGCCGCAGTGGTGTGCAATTTCGTGCACAGTTGGTTTGTCTTTCTTTTTCTGAAGCTCTAGGAGCGCTGAAAGCACTACGTATTCATCAGTTTCCTTGAATGTTTCAATTACTCGTCGATGGTGAGAGAAAGCTGCATTTACAAGGAAAGACTGTTCTTGCATCGTAGGGGCGATATTCATAAGCGGGAAGAACACCTGCCGTATACGTGGATGCACATCTTCACTTATTGCTAATCGACTCTTGGAGAGCACTTCTTTTGTGAAGGAGAATCGGTAAGCAAGGAGCATATTTCTTAATTCCAACGCTTCTTTTTCGAAACAATCGGGAAGAGTTGTTGGGACTTCATTGCGCGCCCCTGTTCCCACTACAACTTCAGATAAGCAACGACTCTCCAGTGCGTCATCTTGAAAACGCTCTCGAGTCGCAAGTAGCTTTGGTCCGTAGACCCAGAATGATTTCGGGTTAAATATGCCGTTCTTGCCATCTACACGCATAACAGGGAATCGTCTAGAATATCCCTGGTTAAGTATTTGAGCGATAGGGGTAGTCATATCAGAGAAGGCATAGTTCGCTTCATCAAGCACCATTGTGCCTCTCACTTGATCAACAATACGGAGAATGGATGCTGAAGTTGTTGAACCTCCTGCAAATGTTGCTTTGTAGCAAATTGACCCCACGACTTCTAAGAAGCGTGTCTTTCCGCTTCCTGGATTTCCCAAAACACGAAGGTATGGGACTTCACTAAAGAAGTCATACACCCACGTAAGAAGGACATAATGCGCGACTATATTCTCGTATTCAGGAGACACTGCCACATACCTGTGTATATACTCCTGAACTCGCTTAAGGAGTGCCGAATCACTCTCATAGTTGCCAACCTCGCTTGGGAGGAGAATGACCCGATCCTCAAGGAGTTTGTTATGACCGCTTATGGGTTTGTAGACCATATCGTCGATCGGAAGGGATTTCTTTGTGTCCATTTTGCCCTCTCGTTTTACACAGAAGAAGCTCTGACAATCCTTTTTGTTGTAGACAGACTCCGCTATCACGTTTCCGTGTTTGATGGATAGTATTTCCACTACCTTCTTCTTATTTTTATCGGTGTTCATGTCGTTTTTTGTTTTAGAAATCTTCGTACTCTGTTGGGAGTTTTGAGAAAGAGTTTTGCACGTTCATAAGCATTTTAGGCTCGACCTTTGTTTTACCTTCGAAGTATGCAATGACGTTATCTTCAATCTCTTTACTTGCTCCAAAAGAGAAATATGGGTTTAGTTTATTTCCTCTTCCGTACATCACTTTTGGGTACTCTTCCATAATGATGTATAGAGTCGCTGCAAGCGTGATGTCGTTCGTTATGTAATTTTTCATAGTTGTGTAAGTTATTTAGATTGTTGGTAGCTGCGACGAAGCGAATCAACTCGGCACTCTCGGTGAGTGCTTGTGCTTTTGTTATCTCCTTTCCGTAATGCCGTTTGTACAGCTCTTGGAAGGTAGTTAAGAGTTGATCCGAAAGTTGCATACTATCCAGCGTGAATAATCGATTTTAGAAACTTCTGGGAATACAGAAATTTCTGTGGGCTGATACAGATTTCGTCTCTGTAGTAAGCGGGCACCACTCGTTCTACGTCCTCGGTTTTTTCAAAACGAAAAACAAACTTGTTACCAAGCTTTCGTTCGTGTTCAAGATATTTAGCTCCTAGGGCGTGGAGAGTAGCAGCGAGGGCGAAGTCTTCAGTTTCGTAGATCATATTCTGTTTATGTAATGCTCATAAATTTTTATCGACCAATAACCAAACAGTAAGAAAAAGAAAAAGCTGAAAAAATGACGAAAGCATATTTTTGACACACTAAAAATCCCTGCTGGTGCAGGGTTTTATGAGTTTTCCACTTTTTAAGCTTTCTTAAGTTTTGTTTTTGCGTTGAACGTATGCTTTCTCACTGATCGAGTCTATCTGTATGGCGGGGCATAGCTCGCTTCCTTCTTGTCGAACTATTGTAGATATGGGCAAACGGGTCTGTGTGTACAGACGATTATTTTTGTTGGAGTTGAGGTAGTCTAGTACTTTCTTTTGGTACAGGGCATAACCTTTTGTTGCAATCTCGTATAGAGAACTCCAAGTAGGCTTAGCTCGGTCACCCATTATTGGATTTTGGTAATCATCATTAACAACCATCAAAAACTTATTTCCGCCGTCTTTTGGTTTTATGCAGGTGATTTTGTATATGGAGTTGTCCGACTTTAGGCTCGGTTTCTTAGGAATTACTTTCTCAACCGATCGAAGATACGCCAGCCGTTCAGTGGCTGCTGTGCGTATGTTCTTGAGGAGTTGTTGTGACTCTTTGCTCTCTATGTATGAATATTCAAGTCCGCCTTTAAGAAAGGGAACGTTATCTGCTTCGAGAAAATATAAAGCACCTTTTTCGTTGTTGATCGATAAAAAGAAATCCCTAACCGCCTCCTTCCATAGATGATAGTCACGAAAAGTGTCGTGCATTTTTTCGACAGGATTGTCCGCATATAAAATATCGCCCTCGTGGGCGCTGTGTGTGATGAGAATTCCTTTGCGAACTAACTCGTCGAAAGTATCTCTTATAGCCGCCTGGTTCTTAATACTCATATTTATGGTATAATCATACTACAACTGAATAAGAAATGACCTAACCCTTCGGCTTTTGCTGGAGATATGGTCGAAAATCGTAGACCACAGAAAACCCATCATTAGGGCGTGGTCTACGTTATAGGGGGAAACTCCTATAGGAGCTTCGGCTCTCCTAGTGGTGGGCTTTTTGTACCCACCCGCTTAGTAGCTTTCTGAATCAATATGAAAACTAATCGGGGCTTTATTTCAATATTTGCAGCAGTACTTATTGTCCTTGGTGTTACTGCGGTTGCAGGAGGAGGGTATGTCGCGACCCAATATGCGTTACGGGATAATACGCATCAGCAACCCATTGCTGAAGAAGAGAGAATTGCAACTTCAAGCACTCACACACAAACGAGTGTGCCCCAGGAAGAACAGAAGGACACAGAAAAACCACCCCTTAATCTCGACGACTACAAAATAGAAAGTGAACAGACAGAGCCCTCACATCCAGAGGACTTGGCAGACTCTATGCTCGCCGATATTGAGCGCCTCACATATGTCGATACTCTCGAACAAGACATCGTCGATTTCAGGAGGCTATTAAATGCGATTTCTAAGAACGAAGCACTCTACATAAAGTTTGCACAAGATGCAGGTAATGATAGAGCTGACGCACTTGATAGTTTGACTTCACTAACGACGAACGCGGAACTCAAACAGCTTATCTCAAGCTCTGCTACAGATTTTCGTGGGCACGCAACAAATGCGGCAGATGAACTTAGTGAACCTTATGAACTTGTAGCAAGCGAAGTCAAAAAGTATCTTGCAGCAACAGAAGCAGCGAAACGTGCAATCGAGCAAGGAGCACCTTACAATGACGCAGAAGGGGTTATTGCTGAGAATAAACAACAATTTGAACGGCTGGTTAGTTTGTTGGAGTCTGCAGATAGTGCGGTGCGCAATGTTGAGAACGCAAAAGCAGATATCTATTCAGAAACACTATCATCTATACGTGACATACTTGCAGTGCAGAGTGTATCGTTTAGTCTGAGTGCTCAGTTGGCGAATATCGAGCAAGAAGCGCTTGAGAATACCTTGCCGCAAACTGAAATACAGTGCTGGGCAACTACTGAATACAGTGGTGGGTTGAATGGCTCATCATACACGACGGTCAGATGTGAGTAGATATGAAAATACAAATTCCAAAAGAATACGAAGAACACTTCCGAGATGACGTTGTGTATGTGACAAGATGGAAATCGCCGAGCTTACTTTTGATGAACGAAGCAGAGCACGATAGTTTCCAGAAAATTCTTGAAGGCTCTCGGGTGGATTGTAAAGATGGGATGCTACGCTTCATTCGGGCTGGAATTCTTGATCTCAAAATTGAGGATGGGGCTATAGATATCCCCAATGGTGTGGGTAGCTTCCTACAAGGTGAAAACAGGGCATTTCATAGGGGAAAAGCAGGAATTGCGCTCTCCTAGGGATAGGTTTGATTTGAATTGGGGTTGACATATTCAAACTTAGCGTATAAACTCTGAATATACCTTTTGGTATTCAGAATATGGCTAAGAAAAAGCAGTGGAAATCTGGCACATATCGCCAGCAATATGAATACAAGAGCTTTCTCCCCGAGAAGGTGAATGTTCCATTTGAGTGGGAGGATCCTCGCATTGACCTTCTCTTGAGTGATGCAATGCGCTACCTGGGCGAGCTTAATGCTTATTCCACACTCGTGCCTGATGTCGACTTCTTCATCCAGATGCACATCTCAAAAGAAGCAACTGTCTCAAGTCGCATTGAGGGTACGGAGACTAACCTTGATGAGGCGCTTTTGTCTGAAGATGAAATTGACCCAGAAGATCGTGATGACTGGGGTGAGGTGCAGAACTATATCAAGGCAATCAACTTTTCAGTTGAGAAACTTTCCGAACTGCCATTGTCTACACGCCTGGTGAAGGACACACACAAAGTGCTCCTCTCTGGGGTGCGTGGATACAGCAAGTTGCCAGGAGAGATTCGTACAAGCCAAAACTGGATTGGAGGGTCTTCACTTACGGATGCGGCTTTCATTCCACCGCACCACACTGATGTTGCTGACCTTCTCGATGATCTGCAGAAGTTTTGGCACAACAAGCAGCTTCAAGTACCCGAATTGGTACGGATTGCTTTGACCCACTATCAGTTTGAGACAATCCACCCGTTCCTTGATGGAAACGGGCGTATTGGACGTTTGCTCATCACGTTGCAACTTATCGACCTCGGCATCCTTCAGAAGCCAACGCTCTACATCTCTGACTTCTTTGAGCGCAATCGATCGAAATACTACGACTCTCTTTCACGAGTACGCGAGAGTAATGACATTGAGCACTGGGTTCGCTTTTTCTTGCAGGGCGTCGTTGAGACTGCAAAGAAAGGGAAAGAAACATTCGAGAAGATCATTGCCCTTCGTGCAAAGTATGAGCAGATCATTGAGGAGCGAATGGGAGTGAAGCGGCAGAAGCTCGCAAAACAGCTTCTACTCAAACTCTTCTCCAAACCCGTCGTAACGGTGAATGACATCGCTGAGATGCTCAACGTGACCTTCCAGACGGCAAACACACTCGCCAAAGAGTTTGAAGACGCGGGGCTCTTTGAGGAGAAAACAGGCTTTTCTAAGAACCGCATCTTTTATTTGCGAGAGTACCTAAAACTCTTTAACCACTAAACGTATGAACGACTTCAGCAAAAAAGCAGCCCTTATATGGAACATCGCGGACATTCTCCGTGGTGGCTGGAAGCAGCACGAATATCAGGATGTAATCCTGCCGCTTTTAGTGTTGAAGCGTTTGGACGCTATTCTCTCTGATTCGAAAGAGAAGGTGCTTGATAAGTACAACGAATACAAAGGGAAAGTAGATGTCGATCCGATCTTGAAGAAAACGTCAGGTGTTGGCTTCTACAATGTATCACCGTACGACTTCAAAAAGCTCACTGAAGATCACACGCATATCGTTAAGAACTTCCACAACTACCTCAACGGCTACAGCGATAACATTCGTGACATCTTCGACAAATTCAACTTCGATAAGCAGCTCGAGCGTCTTGAGGGTGGCAATATGCTCTACCTCATCATCCAAGAGTTCAACAAGGTAGACCTTCACCCAGACAGTGTTGATAACCATCAAATGGGACTTATCTTCGAGGAATTGCTCCGAAAATTCTCAGAAATGTCCAATGAGACTGCGGGAGAGCACTACACGCCCCGTGATGTGATTCGGCTTATGGTCGAGGTTCTCTTCACTCCTGATGAGAAGCTACTCAAGAAGCCGCACGTGATTAAAACAGTGTACGATCCTGCGTGTGGTACAGGCGGGATGCTCACTATCGCTAAGGATTACATCCTCAACGAGATCAACAAAGACGCATCAGTGTATCTGCACGGACAAGAACTCAACTCGGTCACATACGCTATTGCGAAGTCCGATATGCTTATCAAGGGTGAGGATCCAGAGTTGATTCGTGGTGGAGAAAAAAATCACACTAAAGCAAGCACGCTCTCAAATGACCAGTTCTTTGGGGAGAGCTTTGATTACGGGCTTTCAAATCCACCATATGGCGTTGATTGGAAAAAAGATAAGGATGCAGTTGAGAAAGAAGCGACCCGTGGATTTGCGGGGCGGTTTGGTGCAGGCACGCCTCGTATCTCAGACGGACAGCTTCTTTTCCTCCAACACTTGGTTTCTAAAATGCGACCCACAAAAGACGGTGGATCTCGTGTTGGTATTGTCCACAACGGCTCACCGCTCTTTACAGGTGATGCTGGAAGCGGAGAAAGTGAAATTCGTCGTTGGCTTCTTGAGAAGGATTATCTCGAGGCAATCATCGCACTCCCAGATCAGCTTTTCTACAACACAGGCATCAACACATACCTGTGGTTTGTGAGTAACCGCAAATCACCTGAACGCCAGGGCAAAGTGCAGCTTATTGATGGACGTGAGTTCTATGGGAAGCTACGTAAAACGCTTGGCGCAAAGCGTAAAGAAGTAGATGAGGAAGGACGTAAGCAGATTATGAAGCTCTACACCGACTTCAAGGAAAATGAGCATTCTAAAATATTCGACACTACGGACTTTGCATATCGCCAAGTTACGATTGAGCGTCCCTTGCGGCTCAACTTCCAGGTATCACCAGAGCGCAGTGAGCTTGTAAAAGAAGAGAAAGTGTTCCAACGCCAAAAGCCAACAATCCAAGAAGAAATTCTTGGGGCACTATCTAATTTTCCAGACAAAAAGCTGTTTACTGACCGAGAGAAGTTCCTAAAGGTTTTCAATTCGCATATGAAGGAGCTAAAACTTGGCGCCCCATTGAAGAAAGCAATCCTCAACGGTTTGTCTGAGCAGGATGAAAATGCAGAGATTTGTCGTGACAGCAAGGGTAATCCAGAACCAGACGGCAACTTGCGAGACCAAGAAAACGTACCGTGGGGCGTAAGTGTCGAAGAGTACTTCAAAAAAGAGGTACAGCCATACGTTGAGGATGCGTGGCTCAATGAAGAGGTGCGAGATCATAAGGACAACCAGGTTGGGAAGGTTGGCTACGAGATTCCGTTCACACGATACTTCTACACGTATGAACCACCACGTGATCTTGAGGAAATCGAAAAGGATATTGAAGGTGTGGAGAATGAACTCCTCACGCTTTTGAAGCAACTATAACTATGTCGAAATTAACGCTTACAAAAAAATACGGTGTGTATCCAAATTACAAGGACTCTGAAATTGATTGGATTGGACTCACTCCTACTGACTGGCAAGCACTGCCTCTTCGAGCGGCTCTCGTGGAGAGAAAAGAAAAAAATAGATCTCTAGTTTCTGACAATATCCTTTCCGTAATGAAGGACGTTGGAGTAATCCGTTATGCTGACAAAGGAGATATTGGAAATAAAAGTTCTACTCGTCCTGAGAACTACAAGATAGTTCACCCTGGCGACATTGTTATCAATAGTATGAACCTTGTGATCGGTTCAGTAGGTCAATCGCGGGAATTTGGTGTAACGAGTTCCGTGTATATCATCTACGCGCCTAGGACTGAGGACATAAACGCAACATACTACTCATATATTTTCCGAAACAGAAGTTTCCAAAAACATATGGCTCGCTTCGGTAAGGGAATAATGGAACTTCGAGAATCAATAAAACCAATTGATCTAAAAAATCAGATCTTGCCTATCCCACCCAAAGATACGCAGGATAAAATTGTAGAATTTTTGGACGAAAAAACGGCGACAATCGACCGCATTATTGAGAAAAAGCAGCGGCAGATTGAGTTGCTCAAAGAAAAGCGAGCGGCAGTAATCAATCACACTGTTACAAAAGGTCTCGATCCAAAAGCGAAACTCGTCGACTCTGGTGTGGAGTGGATGGGAGAGATTCCTTCAGATTGGGATAAAGAAAAACTGAAGTTTGTTGCGCCACTTCGTAACACTAAGGCTAATAAAGAAAAGGTTGATCTGCCGTATGTAGGTCTTGAACACATTGAAAGTGCAACTGGTCGGCTATTGAAGAGTGAAGAAAAGGCGGAGCCTGAGAGCGTTGTGAATCTGTTTGAGAAAGGCGATGTCCTCTTTTCAAAGCTACGCCCAAATTTAGCTAAGGTATTACTCCCTGAATTTGATGGTATGTCTACAGGAGAGCTGCTTGCACTAACCCCAAATACAACGAAGATAATTCCATCATATCTTTTCTACAAACTGATCAGTAGAGATTTTATTAACAAGGTTTGTGACTCTGTTTATGGAGCAAAAATGCCGCGAGCAAACTGGAATTTGATTGGCAGTCTATACATTACATACCCATCAATTTCTGAGCAGAAAAAAATAGTAGACCATATAAACAAAAAGGTTGAAAAAATTGATGCCGCATTGGAGTTAATTCAAGATTCCATAAAAACATTGCAGGAATTCAAATCATCGCTGATTTCACACGCTGTAACTGGAAAAATAAAAGTATGATTAAAACAAACACAAAAGAAATAGGTTTTGAAGAGCTGATCGAAAAACAGCTCTCAAAACTCCACAAGTATCGGGTTCGTACTGCGAGCGACTTCGATAAGGAGCTTGCGATGGACAAAGCACTTGTAGTTGAGTTCGTGCAGACCTCTCAGCCAGAAGCGTGGGAGAAGCTCGTCGAGCAATACGGAGCGGATGTGGAGTCAGAATTTTTGAAGCGTCTTGATGCGGAAATTGCGTCCCGCGGGCTTTTGGATGTATTTCGCGATGGCATTAGTGATCGTGGTGTCAAAGTCAGCCTGGCTTTTTGGAAGCCACAGAGTCACCTTAATGAAGAGGTATGGCAGGACTATGAACACAACATTCTCAGTGTGATGCGGCAGGTGAAGTACAGTACCAAGAATGAAAACTCTATCGACCTGGCGATTTTCCTCAATGGTCTTCCGATATTTACTGTTGAGCTCAAAAATCAGCTCACTAAACAAACTGCTCGTGATGCAATCCGCCAGTATAAAACCGACCGCGATCCTCGAGAAAAGCTCCTTTCCTTCAAACGCTGCTTAACACACTTCGCGGTAGACACTGAGCAGGTGTATATGACAACGCAGCTTAAGGGGCTTGCGACGCGCTTCTTGCCATTCAATAAGGGGTACAAGAACTCGTCAGGCAATCCTCCTGTTGAGGGTAAATACAAGACGCACTACCTTTGGGAAGATGTGTGGGCTAAGGACAGTGTCCTTGACTTAGTTGGCAATTTTATTCACCTGCAAGTTCAGGAGAAGGAAGATAAGAATGGGAAGAAAACCAAAGAGGAAGTACTTCTTTTCCCACGCTACCACCAACTTGATGCCGTACGCCGTATTATTGGTGATACCCAAGAACAAGGATCAGGAAAGAATTACCTCATTCAGCACAGTGCGGGTTCAGGAAAGAGTAATACGATTGCGTGGTCTGCACACCGACTTTCAGAGCTTCATAATGAGAATGATGAAAAAGTATTCGACTCCATCATTGTCATTACCGACCGCCGCATTCTTGATAAACAGCTCTCAGACACGGTTGAGAGCTTCTCACAGGTACGTGGTGTCGTTAAGCACGTGGAGAGCTCTGCAGAGCTTCGTGAGGCGCTTGAGAACGGTGTAAAAGTGATTACGAGTACTCTCCAGAAGTTCCCTGTAATTGTGGATGCGATTGATCAAGTTCAGGGAAACAAGTTTGCGGTATTGATTGATGAGGCGCACTCGTCACAAACGGGTGAAGCTGCCGCTGACCTCCGCCAGGTACTTACCTTGGAGGATGCCGAAAAGCAAGCGCAGAAGGAAACAAAAGCATTCAAGACCTCAGAGGATCTTATTATCGAGCGAATGAAGGCACGTAAGGTGAAGACACCAAACGTGAGCTTTATTGCCTTTACTGCAACACCTAAACAAAAAACACTTGAGTTGTTTGGAGTAGAGGATCCAATTTCGGGAAAGTTCATTCCATTTTCGCTTTACTCAATGCGACAAGCGATCGAGGAAGGATTTATTCTTGATGTACTCAAGAACTACACTACATATCAAACGTACTTCGAGCTTCTGAAGACCATTGAGGATGATCCAGAGTATGACAAGGCAAAAGCACAACGTCTCCTTATCGGATACGTGGAGAAACACGAGCACGCTATTGAGCGTAAAACGCAGATTATGGTGGAGCACTTTGAAGAGAAAATAGCTCCACTTATCTACGGGCAAGCAAAGGCAATTATTGTCACCAAGTCACGCCTTCACGCGGTGAAGTACAAGCAAGCGTTTGATAAGTACCTCCAGGAGAAAGGATACCCACACAAGGCACTTGTGGCGTTTTCGGGAACGGTTCGCGATGGAAAACTCGACTACACAGAAACACAGATGAACGATGGTATCCCCGAGAAGCAAACCGCAGAGGAGTTTAAGAAGGACGACTACAAATTCCTCATTGTTGCAGAGAAGTTTCAGACTGGTTTTGACCAGCCACTTCTCTCGGTGATGTATGTCGACAAGAAACTTAGTGGTGTAAATGCGGTACAGACACTCTCGCGGCTAAATCGCACCACAGCGGGAAAGAGTGATGTGTTTGTGCTTGATTTTGTGAACGAGGCTGATGACATCAAAGAAGCATTCCAGCCGTACTACACAACTACCGTGCTCTCACAGGCAACTGATCCGAACATTTTGCACGACCTTGAGCGGGATGTGTTCCAATTCAAGCTTTTCAGTCTCAATGAGATAGAAGGGTTTGTAGAAGAGTATATGAACGGTGCATCGCCCGACACACTCAACGCGATGCTTGATGAGGTAGTGGAGCGTTCTATGTCGCTTCTGGACGAGGAGCGAGACGATTTCAAGTCGAAAGCGCAGGACTATATCCGCAAGTATGCCTTCATTTCTCAAATCGTCACCTTCGAAGATCCAAAACTCGAACGCTTGTATATTTTCTTGAAGTTCCTTGTGCGCAAACTACCAACTCGGGTAGAGCCGCTACCATACGAGGTGTTGGAGTCCGTAGATATGGACTCGTACAAGGTTCAGAAGATCGCTGACACAAAGATTCGCTTGGATAATGATACTGAGGAGCTTGAACCAATGGGCTCGGGAGATAGTGGCACAAAGAAACTTGATGAGCTTGATCCGCTCTCCAAAATAGTCAAAGAAATCAACGATCGCTTCGGTACGGTATTTACTGATAAAGACAAGGTGATTTTGAACTCACTGAGCGCAAAGTTGTTGGAGGACAAGAATCTTGAAGGATCAATTAAGAACAACACCCGTAATGCGGCAAAGATCAAGTTCAATAAGATGTTCAATGATGAGCTCGTTGAGATGCTCAACAGTCACTTCGACCTTTACAAGAAGTTGGACTCAAGTCCAGAGCTTAAGGAATTTGTGAACGATCGCATCTTCGAGTTCGTGCTCAAAAAAACTAAGAAATAAACCTATGCAAGCTGCCTTTAAAAAATTTCTCACGAACATAAAACTCACCGTTCCTCAAAAAGAGGACGCAAAGACAAAAACGAGAAGTGTTTGTAAGGCACTCCACGCTAAGTACTATCCGAACACCGAGTATAACGGCAGCACCAAATTCTTGGTTGGTTCTTATGGTAAACACACAAATATTCGTCCACCGAAGGATATAGACGTGATTTTCAAGTTACCTCCAGAGTTATATGAGCAATACAGTTCGGGTAATAAACAGTCGCAGCTATTACAGGATGTCCGAGCAGTTTTGAAAGATACCTTCACTACCACTGAGAAAATCAGCGCTTTCGGTAAGGTGATAGTAATTAACTTCAGCGAGGGTACTCATTCGGTTGAATTACTACCTGGTTGGGAGTTAGAGTCTGGGTCATTTCGCATTCCTAACACGGAGAACGGGGGATCTTGGGATGTGTGGAATCCGCTTGCAGAAGATAAAAATATAGATGTCTCAAGTGTGGCGACAAAAAAGACCCGATCTCTTATACGGATGATGAAAGCGTGGGTGAATAATTGCGGCGTACCACTCAAATCATTCGTGTTAGAGATATTGGTAGTTGATTATTTGCACGAGCAATACAATAACAACGTGACGGTTGAGTATCCAGAACTTGTTCAGGGATTCTTTGACTTTCTTAAGAATAAAAAGCACGGTTCTATATATCTACCTGCTTCTGGTACGCATATGAATTTAGGGGAGGATTGGTACTCACGAGCTGAAAGTGCGTACAATCGCGCCACAAAAGCTATTGAATACGAACAGGCGGATAAATTGCGGGATAGCTCTCTTGAGTGGAAGAAAATTTTTGGTGATGACTTCCCATTGGTAGACGCTAAAGAAGCCGCCGTAGCTACTGTTGGTTCAAGTTTTGAACTGAAAATAGAAGAGTTGACCCAAAGGTATCCTTCGCCAGCTGAGGAAGATATCACTGAACAATACGGGATTCCTGTTCGTCTCGTCTCTGGGTATCAAATTGAGATTGACGCTGAGGTAACACAGAAAGGTTTTAGGAAAGGAATGCTATCGGACTTCATAGCGAAGCGATTTCCTCTGTTGAAAGGTAAAAAGCTTCTTTTCTCTGTAAAGCATTGCAACATACCGCCTCAGTATGAAGTGATGTGGAAGGTCAGAAACTTTGGAGAGGAAGCACAGCGGGCGGAAGGTCTACGGGGAGAGATAAATCGAGACAGTGGATTCAAGCAACGTGAAGAAAGTACGCTTTATCACGGCGAACACTATGTTGAATGCTACGCCATCAAAGATGGTGTTTGTGTTGCGGTTGGGAAAATATTAGTACCTATTGGAACAAGTTATGAATAAAACTGAAATATTAAAAAACGAATGCAAGACAATAGAGGACAATGCTCGTCATACAGCAGAAGCTCATTATCTGATTGCAGCAAAGAGTAAACGTACTGCAATCATCCTCGAAGTTATCCCTGCTCTTATCGCCGCTTCCTCAGGTCTGTTGGTTGTGGGTGAGATTATCCCAATTTGGTGGGGATGGTTGACTGTGGTTTCGGCATCCGTCACAGCAACCAGTAGTATCATAAGCCCCCATAAATCCTATTATGAAAATTTGAATGCAGGAAAAGCTTTTACGGTGGTAAAGAATCGAGCAAAGTCTCTGAATGAAACTTTTGCAAACCTCAGTGCCGAAGAGGAATTGTGCAAGGAAGTGAAAGCGCTTTCAGAGTACTACAACCAACTTGTGCTTTTAACACCACCAACGCAGGAATGGGCGTATAAAAAAGCAGAAAGGAAATTATCAAAATGAAATATTTATACGATCAAAGTCATTACGAAGATCTTTACGATCGAGCCACTGTGTCTCGTTGCCGTTGGATAGAAGACTTTCATACACGGTACGATCCAAAACAAAAACCAAAGACTAAAGAAGAGAAAGCTATGTTAGATGCAGCTCAAAAGATGGCGCTTCATTATGACCTTCTTTTTACTACTGGCGAGCGTTATTTAGAGCGAGACACTACGATACGAGAGTGGGTTGAGCGAGATACTAACAGGCAAGAAATGTATGACAACGCCGAAGCGCCTGGAGGTGTACTGTGCCCGACGTGTGGAACAAGAATGGATGCAACCTTCAAGATGCTCTACGACCTTGATAAGGAAAAAGACGAGAGAGTTCTCTTTATGTATGACTGTCCAGAAGGTTGTATGCCGCGACGCTCATTCTTTCAAGATGGCGAGGAATGGGTTGCGCAACATAAATCTTGTAAGGAATGTGGAGGCGAGATAAAGGTAGAAGATAAAAGTACTAAAAAGAAATCAATCATCACGTCTACGTGCACTGAATGCGGCTTGGTTGATGTGAGTGAACACGAATTTGAGACAGAGAAAGACGACGAGAAATTTGAGGAAGATCGAAAAAGATTTTGTTTGTCGCAAGAAAAAGGTCAAGAGTACATCGAAACTAAGCAGTGGTTTAAAGATGTAGAAGTTTTGATGGATGAATTAAAAGAGCGAGAAGAAAAGAAAGACGAATATGATGCGGTAAAGAAGCTATCAAAACTCACCGTATCTCAACTTGAAAAGAAACTCGCAGAAGCAATGTCAAAGGATGGATACTCCCGCCTAACATTTGATAAGCCCGAGATCGGAACTGACGTTCGGATCGGCTTTACCGTAAACGATGACAGCAGTGAAGTGGACGAATATACAAGCCGAAACAAACTAAAGAAACTTATTAGTAAGACGCTCGAGGATACAAATTGGCGACTTATGACGGAAGGCATATCGTACCGTCTCGGTATTCTCACAGGACGATTGCGAGGCTACGAAAGCGAAGCAGATTTACTGAAGCTCGTGAGTTCGGGGCGTAAATAGGTATAATTACATTATATGGCGGATCTATCACGATTAAAAAAAGTAGACCTCAGAGAAGCTTGGAAGCACGAAGCTATTGATTTTACGAACTGGCTGGCTCAAGAGGAGAATCTCACGTTACTTGGCGATGAGATTGGTTTTGATATTGAATTAACGCAAACAGAAGCTGCTGTCGGGAGTTTCAATGTTGATATTCTTGCCGAGGAAGCAAACACAGGTAAAAAGATAATTATCGAAAATCAGCTCGAGATGACTGATCACGATCATCTTGGAAAGATAATTACTTATGCCTCTGGATATGATGCCAGGGTGATTGTGTGGGTTGTGCGTGACGCAAGAGAAGAGCATAGGAATGCGGTTGATTGGTTGAACGAACACACTGATGAAGATATGGAGTTTTATCTGGTGCGTATTGAAGTATGGCAGATTGAAAGTTCTCCGCTTGCTCCAAAGTTTGAAATACTCTCACGTCCGAATGATTGGGCAAAGGCGGTTAAGGAGTCAACAACCCGAACAGCACTTACAGATACTAAGCTTAAGCAGCTTGAATTTTGGACTCAGTTCAAAGAATACGCGAAAGAGAACAATACCCCTCTGCGTTTTCAAAAGGCATATCCGCAGCATTGGACTAACATAAGTATTGGGCACAGCAATCTCCACGTTGCTCTTACTATCAACTCAAGGGATAAGCAGTTTGGTGTGGAGGTTTATATACCAGATAACAAGGAGCTATTTGCGACGTTGTTTGAGCATAAGGCGCAGATAGAGTCTGAGGCAGGAAGTGAACTTGAATGGATGGAATTACCTGAAAAGAAAGCGAGTCGAATCAAATTATCTCTCGCAGGGGATTTTGAGGACGAGAGCAATTGGGAGCAGTACTTTGAATGGCTCTTGAGACAGGCGGAAAAGTTCAAAGAGGTCTTCCCGAAATATTGGGGCTAAAAAGACAGAATTTTAGTATAATTATGGGTAATGGATACTAATTACCCACTACAAAATAACGAAGAAAAAGTTGTTCAACGATCAGATACCGCACTAACGGAAGAAATTGTTCGTGCAATAGTTCAACGTATTCGGAACGGCAAACCTATAACAAAAAGAGGAAGAAAAACTCTTCTTCTTGATTATGCACCAGGGCAGCAACCCGTGAGTGTCTCAACGTACACTTCTTGGCTGAGGAGAGGAACCACACCGCTTAACAGTAAGGAGAATCGCTCTTTGAGGGATATTGTAGACGAAGCCCGAATTGAAGGAAGACAGCGACTACACGAGGAAATGTTGCGCAAGGCAGAAGAAGTACTTGGTTCTCATTTGGAACTTAAAACTGGAGAGAAAATAGTGCACAAACGCATCAACAAAGACGGGAAAGTAGAGTTGTATAACAGTACGCGACTTGTACCAAAGCTGGTTGATACTAAGCAGCGAGCTGCTGAGTTTGTAGCTAAGAAGCTCGATCCACAAACCTACGGAGATTCAGTAAAAACTGATAACCGACACTTGATCTTTTCTTTATCTGAACTTCGCCGATATCAAGAGGAAAAGGACAGATTGAATCAGACACAATCACAATAATGAACATAATGAACATAATGAACTTTATGTACGTCTATGAAAGGTAATAAGGAGATTAAAATAACTTATTGTGAGTTGGAGGATGTCGATCAAAAGCAGGTTGATGCCGCGTTCGACATTCTTTTTAACGAGGTAATTTGTCTAGATAACTTGGGAAAAAGTGCATCTGAGTAGCCATAATTGAGGTTCTAACTTTCTTAAGTTCTGTCAGCTAGCTTGAAGTAATAGTTCCTTGGTGTCATAGTAAAGATATATGGAAATTTTCATTCAATACCTTATAACGTTTGGGTGGGCCCTTACCGCGGCTATTTCTATGGCTGTTGCCATGAGCATCGGTCTTACAATCTTTACGTGGATTTCTCCGCTGAATGAGTGGGAAGAGGTGCGCAATGGAAACATGGGTATGGCCATCATTCTTGCTGCGGCAGTAATCGCAATGGCTATCGTGGTTGCGTTTGCTATCACTGGCTAGTCATGAAGCGCGTTTACACAGGACTTTTGGTACTTAGTATCATTCTCTTTCCAGGAGTTTCTTTGGCGCATTCCGGTCGTACTGACGCGAATGGGTGCCACACAAATCACAAGACAGGGGATTACCACTGCCACAGTAAGAAGACAAAAACCACTGCTCGTACGACTGCACGAGTTGAAAGCCGCTCAGAGTATAATGATAAGAATTGCGCAGATTTTACTACACAGCAAGAGGCGCAGGAGTTTTATATACGAAATGGCGGTCCGATAATTGACCCACATGACCTTGATAGAGACAGCGACGGTATCGCGTGTGAAACGCTACCATCACGCTAAGGTTGTATATGATGAAACATAAAATCTATACAATGGCTGTTGCGAAGGTGTACCCGATGTACATTGCGAAGGCAGAGAAGAAAGGGCGCACAAAGCAAGAAGTGGATACGGTTATAAAATGGCTTACGGGGTATACGCAACGGCAACTGGATTCTGTAGTGAAAAAGGAGGTGGACTTTGAAACGTTCTTTAAACAAGCGCCAAAGCTGAATCCGGCACGAAAGTTAATTACCGGCAAAGTGTGCGGTGTTCAGGTAGAAGACATTACAGAGAAAACCATGCGCGAAATTCGCTATCTCGATAAGCTCGTTGATGAGCTGGCAAAAGGGAAGGCGATGGAGAAAATATTGCGAAAGTAGCATGTCTATTTAAGTATGCACACATACACTTTTGTATGTAGAGTGCAGATTTTTGTGTATACTCATTGCATGATTAAAGGTATCACCAAAGTACTGTTAGCCGCAGGTATCCTTGGGGCAGGTGCGTATGGGCTTGCCGCTGTGGGCGCGATGCCACAAGAAGCATATTCTCGTGGACTTGGCTTCGTCGTTGCGCTACAGGAAGGTTCTGGACCTTTTGATGGTACGTGGGTGGCTCATGCAGATGCAGATATTGCAGAGACGGACGAAGCGTTTTGCGGAACAGCAACTGGACAATTTGTCGTGCAGGGAAGTCGCATGTATGGAAGCGTAGAAAACGAGTTTGGGGATACATTTATGGTGACAGCGAATGTTGACGGGGGTGGAGATATGAGCGGAGGAATGGCATTAGGAATTGAAAACGTCGCCCACTTTACCGGCACGCTCCTTGATAGCAATGGTGTGGGCACCTGGAGCGATGAACTCGGATGTTATGGTGACGTTACCTTTCAACGAATAACTGCGGTTGGTTCCCACGATCCGCGGTATATACGAGAAATAGCAGGTAGAGCATTCGTCGTTCGCGGCATACGGACTATTCCAGCTGCACCCGGTCTCGTATTGCACCCCGGAGATGTAGTTGCGGTAGAGGAGTCCTCGCAGGTAATACTTGCTATCGGTTCGGATGTGTTACGAATCTCTGAAAAGACAAAGTTTGAAATTCCTGCGGAGGAGACAGATGTGCAAGAGTCTACCGTTACCGACCGAATATGGACCTCTTTGAAGTATTTAATACAGGGTCCGTCGTTTGAAATTAAAACACCAACGGCTGTTGCGGGTGTGCGGGGTTGATGTCTGCGTGCACGTAGTGTGTAGCACTTCTCGAAAAAAAGAAAACCACTTCCGGAGAAGTGGCGGGGTGGATGCCCGGGCAGCAGCGGGCTCGTTTCACGATACAAGCGGCATTCCTCAGCGGCGACCCTAGGGTCAACCAGAGTGTGCCCGAGCATCCAGTCAGACTATAGTTTGTTTTGTGTTAGTCGTCCAGCTCGGTCGGATTATGTTGCACAATGTGTATCCGGGCGTACACTCACGGGGTTGTTCTCTAGAAAGAAGGAGTGAATACATGAGTGATGTAATTCGCTGTGCAATTCTGCCACCGAGACCTCGTGAGTTACTCGGCATGGATTCGGCTGGGATCGGGCATTCGGCGGAGTGTTTGCGAGTGTTTGCGCACTTGGGACCGCACGTGCTCAAACATCCCGACGGTAGCTACATTGCTTGGGAGAATGATTACGAGTGTGAATGCTGCGATCCTGAAGATCCCTACGACCATTGCTATGTGCACTGGAAGCTCGACGAAGTAGAAGCACTTGAACTTATAGAAAGGCAGACTTAACCGTCCGCCTTTTTCTTTTTGCTATACTTACGAGTATGAAAGCGCGGACGGCAAAAGAGGTACAAAAATTCACTGATATACCAAATGTGGGGAAGCGGATAGCTGCTGATTTTCAGGCGTTGGGTATTGCGAAACCGCAGGATTTGAAGAAACACAAAGCGTTCATGTTGTACACGAAACTCTCGAAAATGACCGGTGTTCGGCAAGACCCCTGCGTTTTGGACACATTCATCGCAGTCGTTGATTTTATGAATGGTGCACCTGCTCGTCCATGGTGGTGGTATACTGCAGAGCGGAAGAAGCAGTTTCCTAATATATAATTTTCATCATTATGAACACGTATACAACACGCACCATTATTGGTATAGCTGTCGCTATTATTTGTGCCGGGGCTTTTTTCTATCTATACACTCCAGGTACTTATGTTACAGACGAAGGCATTACTGCTGATTATAAAAACGCGAGCTATAGTATCGATGGCGTGCAAGTGCAGCTAAACAATGGTGTTGCTGAAACACCTGCAGCACCGGAGTCAGCAGCACGCGTTGTGACACAATACTTCGGGAACGAACTAGTAACTGATTTGAATGGTGACGGGCGTAATGACGTAGTCTTCTTGGTCACTCAAGAGACAGGTGGTTCAGGAACGTTCTTTTACGTGGTTGCAGCACTTAACACTGAAGACGGATACGTTGGCTCAGACGGATACTTCCTTGGCGACCGCATTGCGCCACAGAGTATTAACGAGAGTACCAATCCGCGACATAAGTACGTTATTGTCGCAAATTACGCCGATCGCGCTGAGGACGAACCGATGACCGCACAACCATCGGTAGGAAAAAGTGCATATTTGAAACTTGATACCGAGCACATGCAATGGGGCATTGTGGTGCCTGACTTTGAGGGGGAATCGCGGTAACTACCGTGAATATGGTACAGTAGGTACCTATGAAAAAGATTTTGCTATTTATTGGAGTACCTCTTTTGGTGCTTATATTACTCATCTGGGGAAGAACGTTGGACACGACGCTCGTGATGGTGGAGGGCACGAACGTTGCCTGTTTGCCGAATGGTCACCAGCAACTTGCCATACATATTCATCCGGAGCTCACCATTACCGTCGACGGTGAAAACGAAGTGATTCCTGCAAATGTTGGTATCGTTGGTACGTGTATGGCAGAGCTGCACACGCACGACACTACAGGAACGATACATGTTGAGACAGCGACTCAAGAACGGTTTGCACAAATTGCCTTCGCAGACTTCTTTGATGTATGGGGTCGCTCAGTAGAGCGCGAAGGGTATGAGCTGGAGATTCGCTACGACGGAGAGGTGGTAGAGAGCATAACTGACGTGCCACTTGAAGACCATGGACAGATAGAGCTCATCTACACCAGTATTGAAGAATAGAGACTTGTATGGGGAAGGAACCAGAGAAAACAAACTACACGGCGCTTGGCATTGCGCTAGGAATTTCGATAGGAAGTGGTCTTGGTGTGGCATTCGACAATATTGGTATCGGTATTGGATTGGGCACTGCGCTTGGCGTGGCTATCGGTGCGGCGTTAGATGAACAGCACCAAAAGGATAACGAATAAGAGTCAGGGCTGTTGTTCATTAACCGAATCTCCATTAGTATACAGCTACTGTTACTACCTAATTAAGATAGAAATATGACTTCAAAAGAAGAAACAAAGGTACCGGATGTGGTGTTTAAAACACGCGTTCGTGACGAATCTATCGGCGGGGAAAACCCCTACCGATGGGAAGACAAAACGAGTGAGCAAATCTTTGGAGGAAAGAAAATCGTGCTCTTTGCACTCCCTGGCGCGTTTACACCGACGTGTTCATCAACACATGCTCCCGGGTATGAAGAAAAGTACGACGAGTTTAAAGAGCTTGGCGTTGACGAAGTGATTTGTCTCTCAGTAAACGATGCATTCGTTATGAAGAAGTGGGCAGACAACCTTGGCATCAAAAAAGTCTACATGCTTCCGGATGGAAACGCTGAGTTTACACAGGAAATGGGTATGCTCGTAGACAAGAGCAACCTTGGCTTTGGTGACCGCTCATGGCGCTACTCAATGTACGTCGAAGATGGTGTTATCAAAAAAGTATTTAGCGAACCGGGATTTGCAGATAATTGCCCAACTGACCCATTCGAAGTGTCTGACGCTGACACCATGCTTGCATACTTGCGAGGGCGGTAGGTAGAGAACGATATTGTGGAATAAAAAAGAGTCCTGTGCCGATTAATCGACACAGGACTCCGTCATTTCAGCAGTCCGCAGATGCGAGCGTGCCGTCCTGATTGTGCACCTGAAGCACGTGTATGTCTTTTGGTCTCGGCGGTGTGCCGACGACACCACCGCAGCAGTTGATGAAGGTCAGCTGCTGCCCGTGACAGAAATGCTCTGTCACGATCGGGCGAAGCGAGTCAGAGGCATGCAGCCGAATGAGCTGCTTGCCGATCTCGGAGTTCGGGTCCTGGGTCCATTCGGCGAAACCATGCTCCTTTGCCTCGTGCGCCTTCTCGTGCAAGAACGCAACGGCCAAAGGCATATCGGCGCGAAGCGCCTCGACCAAAACCTGCTCTGCCTGTTCAGCGTTGAGCGTGGCAGAGTTGTAGCCGAGTTCCTCGATCACCTTCGGGATGGACGGAAGTGACATGTCTGTTCCTCTTGTGCTTTTGTTAGTTACACCATTGCAACCAACAACAAATGTATGCGTCTAGTCACACTTGTTGTTGGCGGCACTACATGTTTTCTACATATCGTGCAAGAGAGAAATTAGGGTCTATTTGTTCCAACAAGTTTTTTCCTACAGCATCATTACCCCAACTTTCCGCGTTTTTTGTATGAAAGATGAGTGCTTGTGCATAGAATTTGTCCCAATCCTTTGCTTGTGCATCGACATGAGACTGTATCGTCGCAAGCGCTTCAATATTCTTTGTTTCTAACGCCATGTTTGCTTTCACTACGCCTCGATCAACAGCTTTTACAAATGGTGATGCAGAGAGTGTTGCTACAAGGTCATCACCGATAGCTTCTTTGAGATACGCTTCATCCTCGGGACTTTCTATTTTGTTACCGATGACACGTATGTGCACGCCGTATTCTGCAGCATACTGTTTATACTGCGTGTAGACACTTATTGATTTACGGGTCGGCTCAACAACAAGAAACGTGACGTCAAAGCGAGTAAAGAGTCCGGACGCAAAGGCATCTGCCCCGGCTGTCATATCGACAATGACATACTCGTTTTTGTGATCGATGAGATGGTTAAGAATCAATTCAACTGCACCTGTTTTAGAGTGGTAACAACGAACCCCGAGGTCATCTTCGGTGAACGCGCCAACACGAAGAAAGCGAACTCCATTTTTTGAGTGCGAAAAGTACTGATACAACTCATTGTCTTCGGACACAGAAAGAAGGCGTGAACCGGTACCAGGTGGGGTAGTCTTTATCATTTCTGTCGCACTACCAATTCGTTGGTTTGAACCGCGGAGGTGCTCTTTCACCAGCGAAATCTCCAATCCGAGCTGAGGAACCGCTTCGACTTCTTCATCTGAGAAGCCGAGCATGACCCCTAGATGTTGATTGATATCAGCATCTATCACAAGGGTAGGGAACCCTTTTTCTCCTAGGTATTGACTTAGCAACATACTGACTGTTGTTTTGCCGCTCCCGCCTTTTCCAACGAATGCTATTTTCATAGATAGGGAGTATATACCCCTTTGTTACAAATGCAAGTATTTTGCATTTGTAACAAAGGGGTATATACTGGAGCTGTCCGGTATGAAACCGGACATGCTATTAGTACGACATGATGCGTCTAACATCGTCGTGATAACACAAAAAAGGGGTTTTACACCCCTTTTTTGTGTTTTGCAGATAAATTTTTTATACCCGGCACGTTCATCCGCGATATGTGCGTATCTTTGGTATACTCGTATCAAATGGGAAAAGTATCATACAGCGTTATTGTACTTGGCATTATTGCGACACTTGGTATTGGTTTGTACGTATATCGCGATATGCTCATTCGTCAGCTCTTCAAGCCAACAGAGTCTGCGAAAAGTATTGCTGGGGTACAAGAACTAGAGCCGGAAGTTATTGCCACAGATCTGATGGTTCCATGGGAAATTGCTTTTTTGCCAAGCGGGGAGATGCTCGTGACAGAGCGGCCAGGGCAAGTGCGGCTATTATCTACGGACGGAACAAAAAACTTAATTCTACTATCGGACATAGGTACACACCGTGGAGAGGCAGGACTTCTTGGACTTGTAGTTCATCCGCAATTCGCAGACGTTGGATGGGTCTACATTTACTTCTCGGAAGAGGGAGCGGACGGGACGTTCACTAATGCTGTCCGTAGGTACTGGTTTGCTGAAAATGAGTTACTACAACCTGAAACAATTATTGAAGGTATACCTGGTGCACGATATCACGACGGTGGAAGGATTGCGTTTGGGCCGGACGGGTTTTTGTATATTGCCACTGGAGATGCGGGGGATGAGCGGCTCGCACAAGATACTGATTCGCTCGCTGGCAAGATTTTGCGAGTTACAGAAACTGGAAGGATTCCGGAAGATAATCCATTTGGCAACGCGGTATATTCATATGGACATCGTAACGTGCAAGGTCTGACATGGGACGAGGATGGACAGCTGTGGGCGACTGAGCATGGTCGCTCGGGGGTGCGTTCTGGTTTTGATGAAGTAAACCGAATCGTTAGTGGAACCAATTATGGATGGCCAGATATTCAGGGAGACGAAATACATGAAGGTATGCAGTCTCCGTTTGTACACTCAGGAGCTTCAGAGACGTGGGCTCCGTCCGGAATGACCTACCTTGACGGACACATAGTGTTTGTCGGGTTGCGTGGTGAGTCGTTGTACTCATTCTCTCTAAGTGAAGATAGCACACAAGATGTGCATGCACATCTTGCTGGTCTCTACGGGCGATTGCGCACTGTCGTGCTCGGTCCTGATAGGATGCTGTACGTCGCAACTAACAATCGAGATGGTAGGGGGAGTGCGCGTGATGGTGACGACAAAATCATTCGCATTAATCCGCAGCAGCTATTTTCCGAGTAGCCATAATTATGCGCACAAGAATGTGCTTGACGATGTGGTGAGTGTGCTAGCATATACGAAATGAATCCTTACCTACGGAATGTACTCATTAGCACATTGCTCGTATTAAGCATCGGCGCTGCCCTGATGGCGTATAGCCCAACAAAATTGATTGGGTGGCAAAATCTACTTATTGGGACATTTATCCTCGGGTATACTCATTTTGTTATCGGGTTTATTTACCAAACACGAAGTATTTTCAGAAAAGACAATGCTCGTTTAAAATTCGCATTTATACTTGCGTTCATTGCTTCTGCTCTGTTTGCTATATTGCTATTGCAGCTACAGCTCATCACGTTACTCGCTATTCTCGCAGTACCATACTTTATGGTTCACGAGTTATTTAATGAGCACACGCTCACGCAGCAGCAGACAGGGAAGACGTACGGGTGGCTTATGGTGAGTGCCGGCGTCACATGGTTTACCGCGCTACTCTTCCTCGCAATTCCCGACAACTCATTCTTCTACAACAATGACTTGTCACACATGCCGGTTGCGGCAGGGTACTTTGTTGAGTACTTGCAACTTTTTATGCCGCTATGGATATTCACAGTGCTACCGGTACTCATGTTGATTCTGGCGGTGCCGGCATTGGTATACGCAGTAATTCGTATGCGCAATTGGCGAATCGGAGTGCCAATACTGCTCATCGTCGGAGCAAGCACGGCAATTTCTCTCTTTTTTGAACCAATCGCATACGTATATTTGTTCACCTTCATTCTCTCGTATCACTTCACGATGTGGATGTTGCACTTTGGCATGCGCTTCTTTCAGCACTCTAAGCGAGAATTCAAGATATATGTACTGGTACATCTCGCACTCTTCCTCCCACTACTGTTTGCCGCAACGGGTTCCGGGCAGTCGGCGAACTGGTTGTATGCAACCTTCTTGAATGCGCAGACATTCGTTATTTTGACGTATATACACATTACGTTGTCATTCTTGAATGAGCCGTGGTTGCAGCGTTTTCTTAAGATTGTGTAACACGCACATGATTGATGTAGGCCACATACACTGGTGGATTTTTGTACACAATGGGCTATGCTAGTGGGGTATGGAGGGAAAAAATGTATTATACGTTGAAGATGAAGCATTTTTTGCAAGTATCATCTCAAAAAAACTTCAAGAAGATGGATTCCAAGTAGATGTTGCCAGCGATGGTGCGCAGGGTTGGGCTGCGATGCAAAAGAAAAAATATGACCTCGTATTACTTGATCTTATTTTGCCGGAACTCGGCGGTTTTGAAGTGCTTGAAAAAATTAAAAGCGACCCAAATCTGAATGCCACCCCAGTTGTCATTCTTTCAAATCTCTCAACTGAAGAGGACAAGAAGAAGGCTAAGGAACTTGGAGCACACTCCTTTTATGTAAAGATAAACTCAATGCCGAACGAAATATTGGCGCTTGTGCGTCGTATTCTCGGAACCAATACACAAACTACAGAGTAGCGTATGTCATTGCTTATAGCTACGATTGGACACCTCATCTCGGCGCTCTTACTCGCTGGCGTTGGGGTACTTGTATTCTCACAAAATCCCTCCCGTCCGGTAAACCGAATGTTCTTTTTCGCAGCACTTGCACCAGCCACCTATGGAACAGGTCTTGCAATAGGTATTAATCTTGAGCCATCATCATTTGCATATAGCGTGTGGATGATTAACTTGGTCAATACATTGCTCGTATCCACATTCCTACATTTCACATTTGTTGCACTAAACATCCAACATGCGATGCGGTGGGTCATTCGTTCGTCTTACGTTATTTCTATCGGAATCATCTTGTTCGCACTAGCGTCTCCTGCGAGTTTTATTCCGAGTATCACACCAAAGCTCTTTACTAAGAGCTACCTTAATGCGGGGCCATTGTATGAGTTCATGCTCGTACACTTTATGGTCGCGGCGCTTGCATCGGGTGCTGCGCTGCTGTGGGCATACTGGCGACGAAAAGAAGAACGCCGCAAACTTGAGTACTTTATTGCTGCGGCGTTATTCGGATATGGATTTGGATGTATCGACTTTCTGTTAGTGTTCGATATTCCGGCGAGTCCGGTGTACGGTATGTTCTTCGGACTCTATGTCGTGCCAATTGCGTACGGCATTCTTGCGGATAACTTGCTTGATATTCGTGTCGTTATTAAGAAAGCACTGGTCTATTCGTTGGGAATTGGTGCCATTACCGCGGTTTTGATGATACTCATCCTCCTCAACAACATGCTCGTTGCGCGTTTGCCGTGGGTGCAATTCTGGACAATCCCGATTCTCACCGGAACTATCTCGTTTGTGATCGCACGAATCTTCTGGTTTCAGCTTATCGAGAACGAACAAGTGAAATACGAGTTTATTACCGTTGCAACACATAAGCTGCGAACACCACTGACACAGATAAGCTGGGGAGTGCGCGCACTGCTCGACAAAGAGCTCGATGCGGAAACACGTGACATCACCGAGCATATTCAAAGCTCGTCGAACCGACTCATTGAGTTGACGAACATTCTGTTTGAAACAACCGAAGAGAATTCGCAAGACTACGCATATACGAAAGAGGATGTTGATTTTGCTGCCATAACGAAAACGACACTTGCACGACTACAGTCAATCATTACTAAGAAGCACATCACTGTGGAAAGTGATGTTGCTGAGGGCGTTACCGCAAAAGCTGACTCTCGCCGCATTGCATCAGTCATTGAAGTGTTTATTGAAAACGCGATTAGCTATACGCCCGAAAACGGTAGTGTGCACATACAGCTTGAGGCCGAGAAGGATAGTGTACGGTATACAGTCTCTGACACTGGTATCGGGATCTCTCCGGCAGAAAAGAAAAACATTTTTCTACGCTTTTATCGTACCGATGCAGCCAAGCGTGTGGACACCGAAGGAGTTGGTTTGGGCCTTGCCATGGCAAAGAACATCATTCACAAGCACAAAGGGAAGATTGGTGTTGACTCAGAGGGGGAGAACCTCGGCAGCACCTTCTGGTTTGAGATACCACGTACATAACAAAAACCGCCGCGAGTACTCGCGGCGGTTTTTGTTTGTGTTCTGTACTTTAAGGACTTTTGCCTTACCGTGTAGGCACGAACGTGAGCGCTTTACCACGGTTGGTACCGCGACCGGTACGACCGATGCGATGCACGTAGTCTTCAAAGGTGTTTGGCAAATCGTAGTTGATAACATGCGAGACACTTTCTACGTGGATACCACGTGCGGCAACGTCTGTTGCCACGAGTACGCGCGTGTTGCCACTTTTGAATTTACTTAACGCTTTTTGTCGCTGTGAGTGCGTTTTGTTTCCGTGAATTGATTCAGACTGAATGCCGTGTGCATTGAGCTGCTCGGCAAGCTTCTTTACGCTGTGCTTCATGGCACCAAAGACGAGTACTCGTTTGAGTTCTGGGTTTGCGAACAATCCTACCAATGTTTCGAACTTGTCATCGTGCCCGTAGGTCACGACTCGTTGCTCGATACTGTTGGTCACATCTTTCTTTTTCACAGAAATGGTTACCGGATTCTTCAAGAAGTCCTTTACCAACTGCTTCGTGTCATCAGACATGGTTGCAGAGAAGAAGAGTGTTTCGCGCTGTGCGGGTACCGATGAAAGAATCGTACGGATGTCTTTAATGAATCCCATGTCGAGCATGCGGTCTGCTTCATCGAGTACAACGCTGGTTACCTGCTGTGGCTTGAAGTCTTTACGGTTAATGAGGTCGAGTACGCGTCCCGGTGTACCAATAACAAAGTGGTTGGTACGGTGGAGTGCACGTATTTGTGGGCGAATGTTCGCACCACCAACACAGGTAACTGAGAAGATACGGAAGCCCTTTGCGAGTTTACGTAGCTCTTGTTCTATCTGTAGTGCCAATTCACGCGTCGGTGCAAGAATCAATGTTTGTCGTGACGCGTCTGCGAGGGTTTTTTCGATAAGCGGTACCAGAAACGCGGCGGTTTTACCGGTTCCGGTTTCTGCAAGACCGATAACGTCGTGACCTTGGAGAATCTCAGGAATAATTTGGTCCTGAATCGGCGTTGGCGTGTGTAATCCAAGAGCGTTGATGTTCGCCGAGAGGGCTTGTGTCAGACCAAACGTTGCAAAGGTATGCTTCGCTGTGTACACGTCTTCAACGACGTCTACTGGGTTGGTATTAATAAATTGTGATGGATCGAACGATGGCATCTTGCGAGGACCTCGTGACCGACCGGTAGGAGCACCATGACGGCGTCCGAAGCTACTCCGTTTACGAGAGTCGCTTGAAAAAGGGCGGCGCTTACGAGCGCCAAAGCCAGACCGACTATGTCGGGGACTTGCTGTATTCATATATTCTAATTGTTAGTGAAACGAATCAGGTGTTCGTTTCGGGGCTGTGCAGGATAAGTAATTCAAACGTGTCTGGGTAGATCTGCGTCTGCAGCCGATGAGCCCTACACGAGTATCAAAAGCTTGGCGTTAGAATAACACGTATTTTGTATATGTCAATTTACCAGAGCCATGAGCTGCTAGCCGCTAGCTTATAGCCGAAGACGGTGGAGCTGATAGCATGTAGTTTTGACTAGTAATTTCGAATGTAGAAGTATGAATTTCGAATCAAATCCGAATGACCCAATTCTGAAATTAAAACATTCATAATTCAATCAAAATTTAAAATTCGAAATTGTACATTCGAATGAGCTAAATCACCAAATTGGTCCCAATTTGGTGGTTTCCGTGCGCACTTGTCCCCAGAATGTTGTTCATGAACGGCACAGGAGTGCTACTTTATATACATATGGAACAAACATTATTTCTTGCTCAATTTTTAGGAGTTTTTTCTATTATTTTGGCAATTGCCATTATCTTGCGACGGGAACTTATCGTTCGTGTTGTTGGTAGCTTTTTCCAGAATCGAACGCTTTCATTCATGTTCGGTATCGTTGAAGTCGCTGCCGGTTTGCTGCTTATTTTGAGTCATCCAAGCTGGAACTCCATGCTTGAGATAGTCATCAGTATCTTTGGCTGGTTGATTCTCCTTGAGGGAGTCTTGTATTTATTTGCAACCAGAAAGCTATTGCGTTCATTCCTGGCGGTACTTGAAAACGCGAGCGCATACTACTTCTTCGCCGTGCTGTACTTGCTACTCGGACTCTACCTCGTATACGCCGGATTTCAGCTGAGTATTTAAGACAAAATATTAATTAATACTATATTCATTCGTTATATGAAAAAATACACAGTAGGAGTGATCATTATTATTGCCCTTGCGGTTCTTGGGTGGTATTACGTCGACACACAGCGTGACACGCAAGGCACCGGTACTGAAACTGGAGTTATAGCGCAGGAGGCGCTTACCGAAGCAGATGTTGCCACATTGTCTGAGCTCATCGTGGGCACATGGCGAAGCACTGATGACGCAAGCTCGGAAGTGGTGTTTAACGAAGATGGCACTACCGTTGATGTATATGACGGAGAAGATCTTGCGCAGGGTACCTGGGACCTTGCACTTGGTGCGGGAACAGAATACCAAGATACTGGTATTGTGCTTACCACCACCATTAATGGAGAAGAGTATCGTTACCTTGTATGGGACTTAAACGAAGCCAACTTGGTACTTAACTACGTTGAGCGTGGTAACACACTCTCATACACTCGCGTCGAAGACGTACAGTAGTCACACCGAGTAGTATCGGGACGAACTTCTTATGCCGATTGCGTTGTAGTTGACACAAGCATATACTCAATAGAGTAGCTTATCTCTAATTCCTTGTTTGTTATATGAAGAAGCAGACGAAAGGTGACGCAAAGCGCGGGTTTAAGCCCGAAAAAGAAACCCCATGGCGAATTGCTCCTCGACTTAGTGCAGAGGTAAAAAACAAAGGCATCACGGAAAGAAAGAAACCCCTAAAGCGCAGCACGTAGCACGATATTTTAACAGGTAGTAAGAACTCCCCATTCGTATGAAAGGATATACAACACACATTGAGCGAGATACCTTGGAAAATGATGATTTTCGACGGGTGCTCTATACTGCACCATACATGCAGCTGGTACTCATGAGTATCGCGCCGGGGGATGACATCGGGGAGGAAGTGCATACAGAGAACGACCAATTCATTCGCTGTGAAGAAGGAAGCGGCACGGTCATACTTGATGGAATTAAACATGTGCTCGAGGACGGTGTTGCGGTTATTATTCCAGCTGGCGTCCGACATAACGTCGTCAATATGTCGCAGAGTGAACCACTACGGCTCTACACTATATATGCACCTCCGCATCACAAAGATGCGACCGTCCACGCAACCAAAGAAGACGCGATAGCTGACGACGAAGAATACGACGGAAAGACAAGCGAATAACAGAATTCACGCTTATCGTTGTCTCGTGTATGAATGCTCGGATTGTGAAATATGTTTGGTATACTGTACTCATATGATACGAACGATACTCAGTATAGTGCCATGCGAGTGCAGCCATG